>SAMEA104315422__coassemble_143_pt1 | contig 46574 bp, 30 predicted proteins | sample SAMEA104315422__metabat2_high_PE_007 | metagenome-assembled genome bin SAMEA104315422 (sample SAMEA104315422) | gut metagenome | biome: Monkey gut; feature: monkey-associated habitat; material: faeces | place: China | collected 2013 | reverse complement strand
GAGGGGTAACGTGGACAGAAAAAGTGCGTGGGGTTTGAGAGGTTGATAAATGAGACAAGTTTAATATTCGCAAGAAGTTAGAATACTTGCGAACTTAAGTGAAGAAAGAAATTGTAAAATATGGAAAACAACAACGAAGAAAAGATTACGACCGGCAGGATTGAGCAGGTTGACATCGACCAGCAGATGAGGAGCGCGTACATTGACTACTCTATGTCAGTGATTGTCTCCCGTGCGCTTCCTGATGTCAGGGACGGCCTCAAGCCTGTGCATAGAAGGGTGCTTTTTGGTATGGAGGGACTTGGACTTTCCTATTCCGGACAGACCAAGAAATCCGCCAGAATTGTCGGCGAGGTGCTCGGTAAGTACCATCCGCACGGAGACGTCAGCGTCTATGACGCGATGGCGCGTCTGGCGCAGTGGTGGAGTGTCCGCTACCCGCTCGTTTACGGTCAGGGTAACTTCGGTTCAATGGACGGTGACCCTGTGGCCGCGATGCGTTACACAGAGGCGAAGTTTGAGAAAATTACAGAGGACATTCTCGGCGACCTTGACAAGGACACCGTGGACATGCAGAACAACTTCGACGACTCCCTTCAGGAGCCGACTGTCCTGCCGACCAAGCTTCCTCTTCTTCTGCTGAACGGTTCGTCTGGAATCGCAGTCGGAATGGCGACGAACATGGCACCGCACAACCTCTCGGAGTGTTGCGACGGCATCTGTGCCTACATCGACAATCCTGACATCACAGTTGAGGAACTCATGCACTTCATCAAGGGCCCGGACTTCCCGACAGGCGGCATAATCATGGGCCGTCAAGGCATCAAGGATGCGTTCGAGACCGGCCAGGGCAGGATTGTAATCCGCTCAAAGACTGAAATCGAGGTGAGCGAGAGCGGCCGTGAGACCATCGTCGTCACCGAGATTCCTTATATGGTCAACAAGCGTGAGATGATCGAGAAAATCGCGGAACTCGTTGAGACCAAGAAGATTGACGGAATCTCTTATGTGAACGATGAGACCACTCGCCACGGCGTGCGCGTCATCATCCGGCTCAAGCAGGGTGCGAACTCCAACGTGGTGCTGAACAACCTTTTCAAGTATTCTCCGCTCCAGTCAAGCTTCAGCGTGAACAACGTCGCCCTCGTGAACGGCCGTCCTTACACTCTGAATCTCAAGGATCTCATCCGTCATTTCGTCGAGCATCGTCATCAGGTGATTGTGCGTAGGACCAAGTTCGACCTCAAGAAGGCGCAGGCACGTGCCCACATTCTTGAAGGACTGCTCAAGGCACTCGACGTGATTGACGAAATCATCAACATAATCCGTGCGTCAAAGAGCGTGGACGATGCCAAGTCGCAGCTCATCGAGAAATTCGACTTCACGGACATACAGGCTTCCGCAATCGTGGAGATGCGTTTGAGGCAGCTCACCGGACTCGAAAGGGAGAAGCTTCAGAGCGAATACGACGAACTGATGAAATTCATCAAATACTGCATCGACGTTCTCGGAAGTTACGACATGCAGATGGCCGTCGTCAAGGAAGAGACCATGCAGATGAAGGAAAAGTACGGAGACGCGAGACGTACCGAGATTACGATGTCCGCCGAGGAATTCAATCCTGAGGACTTTTATCCGGACGAGGACGTTGTCGTGACGATTTCACACCTCGGATACATAAAGAGGACTCCTCTCACCGAGTACCGCACCCAGGCTCGTGGCGGCGTCGGAATGAAGGGCGCGGCCAAGAGGGATGCGGACTTCATCGAACACATTTATGTTGCCAACATGCACAGCACGCTCCTTCTCTTTACGGAAAGTGCCAAGTGCTTCTGGCTCAAGGTGTATGAGATACCGGAAGGCTCACGGTCATCAAAGGGACGCGCCATCCAGAACGTTCTTAACCTTACGGCGGAAGACAGAATCAAGGCCTATCTCAATGTCCGCAACCTCAAAGATGAGGAGTACATCAACAATAATTATGTGGTTCTCTGCACAAAGAACGGCGTCATCAAGAAGACCACGCTCGAAGCATACTCAAGACCGCGTGCCAATGGTGTCATTGCCCTCACCATCCGCGAAGGGGACGAGCTTCTTGACGTTGCCCTTACAAGCGGCAGCAGCCAGCTGTTCATTGCCGGCAAGGAAGGTCGCTGTGTGAGATTTGAAGAGTCTGATGTAAGGCCTATGGGTCGTACTGCGGCCGGTGTGAAGGGTATCAACCTCGACAGCGAGAGCAACGAGGTCATCGGACTTCTCAGCTACGAGCCTCAGGCAGAGGATGCTGCGGACCACTCTATTCTCGTTGTAAGTGCCCACGGCTACGGAAAACGTTCCGATTTTGAGGAATATCGCAAGACAAGCCGTGGAAGCAAGGGCGTGAAGACCCTTAACATCACCGACAAGACTGGAGAACTCATTGCCATCAAGAACGTTACGGACAATGATGATTTGATGATCATCACCCGTTCCGGTCTTACCATCCGAATGGCTGTCTCTGACATCCGCATCGCGGGCAGGGCAACCCAGGGCGTGCGACTTATCAACATCAAGGACGGCGACTCGATTGCAGCGGTTTCAGTGGTCGCAAAGAGCGATGACGAGGATGAGGTGACCGAGACTCCTGCAGAACAGCCTGTCGATGGCGTATCAGACGGGCAGGGAACTCCGGAGACTTCCGAGACTCCGGAAAATGAGGCGTAATTATTGGAGTATCAAGTTTCGCAAGTGCGATTTAGAATACCTGCGAAACTTGAATTATTGAATAATATAACACATCAAAATTTGAATATCATGAAGAAGACTTTAATCGCATTGACAGTTCTGCTTTCGTCAGCAATGATTGCAACTGCACAGCAGAAGTCACCCGAGGCGCTGCGTTCAGCCGTAGATAAGGCTGAAACTGCCTCAGAGAATCCTAAGAAGGCAGGTAAACCTGAAACATGGATGAAGATAGGAAAGGCATACGTCGAGGCCTACAACGGCCCGGTGGGACAACTCTGGCTTGGAGCTTCCCAGGCTGAACTTCAGCTCGTTACGGGGAACGCACAGCCGCTTTCTGTCGAGACTGTTGACCTTGGCGGCACTCCTTGCCAGAAGCAGGTGTTTGCAGACAAGGATCTCTACTTCAATCAGAATGGTCAGCTCGTTCTCATCAATGTCACGAAGCCTGTCTATGAGGACGCGCTTGCAAAGGCACTTGAGGCATACGCAAAGGCAGGCGAGCTTGATGTGGCCGGCAAAAAGACAAAGCCGATCGTTGCAGCTCTTGACGACATCGCCGCTAAGTACCTTAACGACGGTATGAACGCCTACACGCTCGGCGAACTTAAGGAGGCCAGTTCCGATTTCGAGAACGCTGCGAGGGCAGCATCAACTGCCCCTTCCAATCGCCTTGACACCACTGCCGTCTATAATGCCGGCTTCACTTCATGGGCATACGCCAACCAGCTTGCAGCCACGGACTCTCTTGCTGCCGTTGCAGAATATCAGCGTGCAAAGGGTTTCTTCGAGTCATGCCTTGCCGCGAAGTACTATTACGAGGGCGGTGAGGTGTTTGCGAAACTTCACGACATCTACAATAAGATTGGAGAAAAAGATGCCGCACGCGAGATTCTTGAGGCTGGATTCCAGCAGTTCCCTGACAGTCAGAGCATTCTCATTTCGCTCATCAACTTCTACATCGAGAACAAGGAAGATCCGAACAAGCTCTTCACTCTCATCGATGCGGCAATCCAGAACGAGCCTAACAATGCTTCCCTCTATTATGTGAAGGGCAACATCTACAACGAGCTCGGCGATAAGGTTTCCGCCAAGGAGTCCTACTACAAATGCGCTGAAATCAATCCTGACTACGAGTACGGCTACATCGGAGCCGGCATCATGTACTACAACGATGCCGTAACCCTTTCCGAGAAGGCATCCAACGAGTTGGACGACAAGAAGTACGAGGAACTCGTCTCCCAGTTTGAGCAGTGCCTCAAGGAAGCCATCGATCCGTTCGAGAAGGCATACGCCATATCAAAGGACGAGAGCATCAAGAACAACGTCGCCCTCTACCTCAAGAACATCTACTACCGTTTCGTCTCCCAGGGAGCTGAGTATGAGGCAGCCTACAAGAAGTATGACGAAATCGTAAAAAACAGCCAGCAGTAAAATCCGCCGGATAAGCGGACTGCTCCGTTACACGAAAGCCCCTGAACCTCCGCACAACCGGTTCAGGGGCTTTAGTATGTGTTCATTTGAAGCGATTTCGTTTGATTCAGCAGATTCGCCGCTATTCGCCGTCGAACGCCTTGACGATCTTTGTGACCAGCGGATGCCGCACAATGTCAGCATTGGTGAAAGTGATGCAGGCGATGCCCTTGATGCCTTCCACGAGTTTCATCCCGCGCAGCAGTCCGCTGTCGGACTTGTTGGGCAGGTCTACCTGCGAGGCGTCGCCGGTGACGATAAACTTCGCATCACGGCCCATTCGGGTGAGGAACATCTTCAGCTGTCCGAGATTGGTGTTCTGGGCCTCGTCGAGAATCACGCAGGCACGATCGAGGGTGCGTCCTCGCATGTAGGCGAGCGGCGCAATCTGAATTGTTCCGTCAGCGATGAATTCCTGTAGCTTCTTCGGAGGAATCATATCTCCGAGAGCGTCATAGAGTGGCTGGAGATATGGGTCGAGCTTGTCCTTGAGGTCTCCCGGCAAAAATCCGAGTCTCTCCCCGGCTTCCACCGCCGGTCTCGTAAGTATAATCCTCTTCACTTCGCGGTTCTTCAGCGCCCTCACTGCCAGAGCGATGGCGACATAGGTTTTTCCCGTTCCGGCAGGCCCTACTGCAAAGATGAGGTCATTCTCGAAATATGCCTTCACCATCTTCTCCTGCGTGACGTTCCGTGCCTTAATCGGCTTTCCGTCGTTTCCGAACACAATCGGCGCATCCGAGTGCATAATGAATTCCTCTGCGGCATTCCCGCCCTCGAACAGTTCCTCCACATCATAGGCCGAGAGCGACCTCTTGTGCATTCTTTTCTCAATCAGCATGCTGATTTTTTCGTTGAACCCGATGATGTCGTCCTGTGCCCCTTCCAGAAGCAGCTCATTTCCCCGGGCCACCACCTTTAGCTTAGGAAAATAAGCGCAAAGCGCCTCCAAAAGCCTGTTTGCCGGCCCGTAAATTTCAATCGGGTCTATCGCGTCAAGTGTAAGTGTCTTTTTCATGCGCCGCAAAAATAGCGATTTATTTGCCGATGTGGCTTTTCCTTGTTCCCTTTGACCGGTGAACTGCCGGCGCGTCCTCGATGAACTCGACGTTGTCGCTGTTCAGCCTGATGCCCAGCCACTTGGTGAACTTTTCCTTTTCCACGGACGTCATAGCCTTGCTGGTCTTTGCCACGACGATAATCCTTTTGTCGACATGCAGGCTGTCCGCAGTCACTCCTGCACCGTCACCGATGCTGAGTTCTGTAATCTCCGGCCAGGAATTTATGGCCTCGCGTGTCACCTGGCTGTACGGAATCTCGTTCTTCTTGATCAGTTCTATCTCCGCTTCAAGCCTCTTGATCTCGTTGTCGCGGCGGTTTATCTCGCTGTCGGTGCGTGCGTAGATGCCCTGAAGAAGCTCCTTCTCCACCTTGCTCTGTCCGTTAGTGTGCTCATTGACGACCACCTGCTCCTGCTTGAGGCCGGCAGCCTTCGCGAGTTCGTAGAGATTGTTGCGCTCGACTGCGGAAAGTTCCTCGCCCGTTATGAACAGTTCGACCCGACCTCCATCTTCGTGGCTTATCTTATAGTCGTAGATGATGGAATTGCCGAGAGACTTGTTCTGTTGGACGAACCCGATGGCTTTGTCTTCGAAGTTGTTGTTCTTTATGAGATTTACAGCAGACCAGATGCTCGGGACTATGAATATGACCATCACCACTGCAATAATCCACTTGGTCCGCTTCTCCGTCTTGCTGTCGCTGAACTTCATCACATTGAAGCCGAGAACCTTGGTCGCGAGGTAGGTGGCGAGGGCGATGAACACGCAGTTGATAAAGAAGAGGTAGAGAGCGCCGAAGAAATAGCTCATGTTGCCGTTCGCGAGACCATATCCTGCCGTACACATCGGGGGCATGAGGGCTGTCGCTATGGCCACTCCGGAGAACACCGTGCCCTTTTCCTTGCGGCATTGCTCGAATATTCCGGCGCAGCCTCCGAAGAGAGCGATGAGCACGTCATAAATCGTAGGATTTGTCCTCGCCAGAAGCTCGGTCGGGTTGCTGAGGTTCAGAGGGGTGATGAGAAAGTAGAGGCATGAGGCTACGAGAGCGATTCCCATCATCGTGAGGAGGTTCTTTCCCGAGTCCCTGAAAAGCTTTATGTCGTTGATTCCCAAAGAAAGACCTATTCCGAAGATAGGACCCATCAGCGGTGATATGAGCATGGCTCCGATGATGACAGGAATCGAGTTGATGTTGAGCCCGATGGATGCGATGATTATCGAAAACGCGAGAATCCATGCGTTCGGTCCCTTGAAGTAAATGTTCGACCTTATCGACTGCTCGGCCGCGGCCGTGTCCATATGTCCGGACAAATCCACTATGTCTTTGAAGAAATGTCCAACCTTACCGAAAAATTTCATATATACCTATGTTAAATTATAGATTTTTGAAACACTATGTCGTAAACAGACTGCAAATATATGGATTTTTATCCTAAATTTGCAGATTGCTTTGAACGTGTCATCCCGAGGATGCGCGAAACTGCATCGAAACAGTGTATAACTCAAGTTTCGCAAGTGCGGGCTTGAAATGTTCAAGCAATGCCGAAAAGTTGATGAATATGAAAAGAACTGCCATTTTTGCCTTGACTGCCGCCACCTTACTCGTCTGTGGTTGTGACTTTTTCCGCGGGCTCGCCGGAAGGCCGACAAGCGCGGAGATAGCTGAGAAACGTGTCGCCATAGAAGCTGTGAAGGCGGAGGCCGCGGCCCGTGAGCAGGCACGCCTGGATTCCCTGCGTATTGTGGAGGAGGCTGCGGCGGATTCTATTGCCGCCCTGTCGAAGCTTGAGACTTTGAATGCAAAGGTTCTTGCTGTTTCAGAGATAGGTGCAGTGTATGGTGATCTCTGCCAGGGTTATAGCATAATTGTCGGTTCTTTCAAATCCGTTTCGAATGCCGGGAGAATGGCTGCAAAAGTGGCGGATGAGGGATATGCTTCTTCGGTGCTGAGGTTCAGCAACGGGATGGCTGCAGTGGCAGTGGAGCCGAGGACAAAGATCGCCGATGCCGTCAGGGTATACGAAAAAGTAAAATCAGAAAAATTCTGTCCGGATGATGCGTGGATACTCAGCAACAATTAATATGAAGGCAAAGCTGCCGAACTTCGGCGGGACAACTGTTTTTATGGCTCTTGCCGTGTTTGCCATGCTTTCTCTCTCATTTCCGGCCTTTGCCCAGTACCGGACTGAAACCGGTTCGTACGAGGAACTTTATGACAGCGAGACCACAGCCGCGCTGCGCCACCACATCCGCTCGCTCAGCTCCGCCGACACAGAAGGGCGTGCACCGGGTTCTGATGGGGAGAAGGCAGCCGCAGAATATGTGGCCAAGGTACTGTCTTCCAAGGGTGTCGAGATGCTTGACTTTTCTGCGGGAAACACATTCGGGGTCACACTTGAAAACGGGGATACCCTCACTTCACGCAATGTCATCGGCTACATTCAAGGCAGCGATCCCAAGCTCCGCGACCATTATGTAGTGATAGGTGCACGTCTCGACAACCTCGGCTCTGACAACTACACCGTCGACGGTGTCGCTGTGGAACGAATCTACTACGGTGCGAACGGCAACGCTTCCGGTCTCGCGATGATGCTTGAACTCGCAGGGATGCTGTCGCATAACTCCTTTTCACTGAAACGCTCCGTCATCTTCATCGCCTTCGGAGCCTCCACGCGGACATACGCGGGAGCATGGTATTTTCTGAACAGAGCATTCTCCGAGACGGCGAATATCGACGCGATGATAAACCTCGACTGCATAGGGGGGAGCAACGGTTTTTATGCCTACACGGCTTCAAATGCCGACATGAACACGCTCCTGCGCAGCCTTGAGGGGGACCTTCTTCCGATACGCCCTGAACTTACCTCCGCCGAGACCTACCCATCGGACCATAGGGCGTTCTATGCCAAGGAGATACCATCCGTATGTTTCACGACCGGCAAATATCCGGAGCATGGCACGGAGCGCGACACGGAGGCAATAATCGACTATCCGTCAATGGAAAGGATACTCGAATATCTCTATGACTTCTCGACGACTCTCGCCAACACGGGCATACGCCCTTCTTTCTACGAGAAGGTGACTGCCCCGAAGAGGAACGGCGTTGACTATGACGGCGTTATGCCTTACTACGAGTGCGACCGTCGCCCTACTTTCCTTGGCAGCGCAGACCCGAGGCAGTTCCTGTCAAAGTGGGTGTATCAATACCTAAAGTATCCCTCGGCGTCTGTCCGAAACGGCGTACAGGGCACGGTGATGGTGGATTTCATAATTGAGAAAGACGGGCAGATTACAAACGTGAAGGTTTCGCGTTCTGTCAGCGAAGAGCTTGACGCTGAAGCCGTCAAGGTCATTTCCGCTTCCCCGAAATGGAAACCGGGGCGTGTGGACGGCAACAAGGTCCGCTGCTCGATGACTCTTCCTGTCGAATTCCGGCTTGAGAAGAACAGCAAGGGCGGATTCGGGGTGAACAACATAAGGGTTAGGTAGTTGAATTGAATATAAAAAGGTATTAAATATATGGCAGATTACAATTTTAGAGAGATTGAAACACGTTGGCAGGCCTACTGGGCTGAAAACCATACGTTTGAGGCTCAGACCGACCCAACGAAACCGAAATATTACGTCCTTGACATGTTTCCTTATCCTTCAGGTGCGGGACTTCATGTGGGGCACCCGCTTGGCTACATCGCGAGCGACATCTACAGCCGCTACAAGCGTCTGCGCGGATTCAATGTCCTTCACCCTATGGGCTACGATGCGTTCGGCCTCCCTGCCGAGCAGTATGCCATCCAGACCGGAAAGCATCCGGAGGAAACTACGGAAAAGAACATAGCCCGTTATCGGGAGCAGCTCGACCGCATAGGCTTCTCATACGATTGGTCTCGAGAAATCCGTACCTGTGACCCTGACTACTACAAGTGGACTCAATGGGCTTTCCTCAAGATGTTCGGCAGCTGGTATGACAACGACCTTCAGAAGGCTCGTCCGATAGAGGAACTTGAGGCTGCATTTGCCGCAGGCGGCAGCGAGTCCGTCAATGCGGCATGCTCTGAACATGAGCCTTTTACAGCGGAGCAGTGGAATGCCTTTGACGAAAAACAGAAGGCCGCGGCCCTGATGAACTGGCGCATCGCATATCAGGGTGAGACGTCCGTCAACTGGTGTCCGAAGCTCGGAACAGTCCTCGCCAACGACGAAGTCAAGGAGGGCTACTCGGTGCGCGGGGGACACCCGGTTGAGCAGAAGAAGATGACTCAGTGGCAGCTCCGGGTTTCTGCTTATGCCGGAAGGCTTCTCGACGATCTTGAATCTCTCGACTGGACCGACTCGCTGAAGGATATGCAGCGCAACTGGATTGGCCGGAGTCAGGGCTGCGAAATGGTCTTCAGGACTTATAATGGCGAAAAGGAATATGACGTGACGATTTTCACCACTCGTGCGGACACTGTTTTCGGAGTCACCTTTCTCGTGCTTGCTCCGGAGAGTGACTGGGTGGAGAAACTCACTGCCACTGACAGAAAGGCCGAGGTCGAAGCCTATCTCGCGCAAGCACGCAAGAAGACTGAGCGTGAGCGCATTTCACAGACCAAGACAGTCGCCGGCGTGTTCTCCGGCTCTTATGCGGTGAACCCTCTCACGGGAGAGAAGGTGCCGGTGTGGATTTCCGAATATGTGCTCTCCGGCTACGGCACGGGTGCAATTATGGCTGTGCCTGCCCACGACAGCCGCGACTATGCGTTTGCAAAGGCATTCAACCTTCCGATTATCCCTCTTATCGAAGGCTGCGACATCAGCGAAAGCAGTTTCGATGCCAAGGAGGGCACAATGTGCAACTCCGGTTTCCTTAATGGAATGAGCGTTAAGGAGGCCATTCCTGCTGCGATTGACTATGTGGAAAGCCATGGTCTGGGACATCGCAAGGTCAATTATCGCCTTCGTGACGCCATCTTCTCCCGCCAGCGCTATTGGGGAGAGCCGTTCCCGATTTGCTACAAGGACGGCATTGCCACCCCGCTTCCTGAAGACAAGCTTCCGCTTCGCCTTCCTGAGATTGACAAATATCTTCCGACAGAAAATGGAGAACCGCCTCTTGCACGTGCGAAGGACTGGAACTATGAGGGCAATCCTCTCGAAACCAGTACGATGCCCGGTTTTGCCGGCAGCAGCGCCTACTACCTCCGCTATATGGATCCACACAATCCGGACGCTCTCGTGAGCCGCGAGGCAGACGAATATTGGCGCAACGTCGACCTCTACATTGGAGGCACCGAGCATGCCACAGGGCACCTCATCTATTCCCGTTTCTGGAACAAATTCCTCTACGACCTCGGCTATGTCTGCGAGAAAGAACCGTTCCGCAGGCTCATAAACCAGGGAATGATTCAGGGCCGCTCTAACTTCGTCTACAGAATCATAGGCACGAACACGTTCGTATCCTACGGACTGAAAGACAAATACGAAACGACGGAAATACACGTCGATGTGAACATCGTGAACAACGATCGTCTCGACACAGAGGCTTTCCGCCGTTGGATGCCTGACTTCGCGGACGCTGACTTCATACTCGAGAACGGCGAGTACATCTGTGGCTGGGCCATCGAGAAGATGAGCAAGTCGATGTTCAATGTTGTGAACCCGGATATGGTTTGCGACAGCTACGGCGCCGACACCCTGCGCCTCTACGAGATGTTCCTCGGTCCTCTCGAACAGAGCAAACCTTGGGACACCAAGGGAATCGACGGCGTCCACCGCTTCCTGAAGAAGGTCTGGAGACTTTTCTACGACCGTGACGGGCTCATCCTGACGGACAAAAAGGCGACTCCGGCGGAGCTCAAATCTCTCCATAAACTCATAGGAAAAGTCACAGCCGACATTGAGGCATTCTCCTACAATACAGCGATTTCCGCATTTATGATTGCTGTGAACGAGCTCACCGAGCTGGGATGCAACACCCGCGAAGTTCTTGAGCCTCTCGTGGTGCTTCTCAGCCCGTTCGCACCTCACATCGCCGAGGAACTCTGGCGAGCTTCGGGACATATCGACACGATAACCTGGGCAAAATGGCCTGAATATGACGAGTCTCTCACAGTGGAGCAAAACTGCACCTATGCGGTTTCATTCAACGGAAAGACCCGTTTCACTCTTGACCTTCCGAAGGCTATGCCTAAGGAAGAAGTCGAGGCAACCGTACGCGCAAACGCTCAAACAGCGAAATATGTAGCCGGAGGCAATATCCTTAAGATGATTGTCGTTCCGGGAAAAATTGTTAACGTAGTGGTAAAATAAATCTCCTATGGAAAAGAAAAAGGTTCTGAACATTCTTTGGGACTATCTCGTTCTGAGTTTCGGTACGCTTGTGTACTGTCTCGCCTGGACATCAGTACTCTTGCCAAATACGATTCCGAGCGGCGGTCTGACCGGTGCCTGCGCCATTCTCCAATATGGTACGGGCATTCCGATGTCATATTCGTTTTTCGTCATCAACACCATTCTCATCATCCTCGGAACGATAATTATGGGAAAAGGATTCGGATTCAGGACGGTATATGCCTATCTCCTCTCATCCCTCTTCCTCTATCTCATACCAAAATATCTCCCCGGATTTGTCATTCATCTTGACGAAAAGATGTTTGCGGCTCTGCTCGGAGGATTCATCGAGGCGTTCGGAATCAGTTTCGTCCTCAATAAGGGCGGCAGCACTGGAGGTACGGATGTTATAGCCGTATGTATCAATAAGTTCTGGCCGATTTCCCTCGGAAAAGTCTACCTCTGTACAGACCTTCTCATCATCTTTACGGTGGTATTCATTGACGGTATGGGTGTGACTGATGTGCTTTACGGCTATCTTGCGATGATTGCATTCTCTTTCGGTGTGGATTATTTCACGCTTGGGCCAAAATCGACGGTGCAGGTGCTCATATTCTCGAAAAAATATAAGGAAATCGCGGACCGGCTCATTTCGATGGACAGGGGAGTGACTGCGCTCAATTCTGTGGGCTGGTATTCTGGAGAGGAGAGCAAGGTGCTTCTGGTGATTGTCCGCAAGAGCAATTATCAGGCGGTCGTTAATCTCGTCAAAGAGCTGGATGACAAGGCTTTCGTGTCAGTCTCGAATGCCGCGAGCGTGTTCGGCGAGGGCTTTGAGGAAATCAAGTCTGGAGTGTCTAAAAAGAAGAAAAATGTTCCGAAGGTCTATGATGGGGCGAACGCCATTGAAAATAATGCGGAAACTGTTGGAAACGAAAAGATAACTCAAGGAGAATCAAAGTGATATGACGACAAGTACAGTACTGAAAAGCAACGTTTGGACAACAATGAAGGAATATGGGATCATGTCCCTCGGTCTGTTGGTCTATGCAATCGGGTGGACAATGTTCCTTCTTCCAAGCAACCTCGTGGGCGGCGGCGTTTCGGGTATATCTGCGATAATACAGTATGCTACCGGTGGGCATGTTCCTATGGGATGGAGCTACTTCGTCATCAATGTCGTGCTCCTTATCTTTGGAATTGCCATACTCGGCAAAGGTTTCGGATGGAAGACAGTGTATGCCATAGCCTACACTTCCGTCCTTCTGAACATATTTCCGGGCATAATTCCTGCGGAATTTCTCAACAACCTTTCCGAGGCTATAGGCCCGCTTCTGTGCACGGTGCTCGGAGGTGTCTTTTCGGGAATCGGAATCGGCTCCAGCATTTCCCAGGGTGGCTCCAGCGGCGGCACGGACATCATCGCGCTGATTGTCTGCAAGTACCGCAACACTTCTCCGGGCAAGTTGATTCTCGCGATGGACGTTGTCATAATCACGGCTTCGGTGTTCTGTCCCTCGTTCAAACCGGACGGAACTGAGGTGGATATTGTCAACAAGATTGCCAATGCTGCCTACGGCCTGATACTCATCACCGTGAACAGCTACACCATCGATCTTTTCCTTTCCGGTATGAAGCAGTCGGTGCAGGTATTCATCTTTTCCAAGAAGTATGACGAGATTGCCGATGCCATCGCATACGATCTCCGCAGGGGAGTGACGGTGTTTCATTCCATGGGCTGGTACAGCAAGCAGGAGAGCAATGTTCTTATGGTAGTGGCAAGAAAGGCCGACTTGAGCATGCTCCTGCGCTACGTCAAGGCCATCGACCCCGATGCCTTCCTTTCCGTCTCCAATGTCATGGGTGTCTTCGGCCTCGGCTTTGACCAACTGAAAGGTAAAGGCAATAACAAAAAAATCGAAAAATAAAAACGCTATTTGTTGCAATTTAGCAACAGCAACATACATTTTTTAGAGCGCATACCGCCCTATCTTTGTACCCGCGGTCCGAAACAGTTCCGGACCGCGGGTAACTTCTAAAGCATCGGGAATCATGTTCTCTACTGTAATCTCATCAATTGCGCTCACATCTGCGACACTCGTCTCCGCGGTTGTGATCCTGCGTCCAAAGTTTCTGATGAAACGCCTGAGACTCAACGTCTTCTTCAGAAAAGCGCCGGAACTCATAGCCGTCATCTCTGGCGGAATTCTGCTGGTCGTCCTTGACCTTTGCCTCGGACAGCAGGATAGGCTTGCTGCGGACATTGCCATTCCCGCGCTGCCGATGACTGTCCTTCCGCAGGCAGCCGACACAAAGGAAGGAAGACAATTCTTCCGTGGTCTTATAGTCGCCGAGGGCGTTGCCGCTGCGGCATCGCTGCTGTGTTTCTTCGGATTGTATCTTCCGGCTCTACATGCGCTCAGACCCTTGGGCGTGTTCTTCATTGCGGTCTCTTTCTTTGCCATCTTCTTCAGACATCACCTAGCCCGTCTGAAAAGCCCCTCCGACAGACTGACGCCGCTCTCGTTGTCCTCATTGTTCTCAGACGTCATCTATCTGTTCCTGCTCGGATTTTCTCTCATTCTCTCCGCAATGTCCTGCTCTGTGGCGTTGGCCGGGCAGTTTACGTTTACAGCGGCAGTGGATTCCATTTCATTTGTCTTGGCTTCCTCAGTGTTCATCTGTGCGCTTCTCCGTAGGGCAGGTAGCCGGCGTTTCCTCTTTTTTGAGAAATACGAGAAGATGGTGTCCGAAGCCGTGCAGGACTGCGTGGGCAGCCGGATTATACGCGCTGACCGGAAAGAAAACCTCTACCGCAGCATCTTCTCCCGCATTGAAGAATATTTCCGCAGCGAGAGCCCGTTCCTTGACACGGATTTGAGTATAGCTGAAGTGTCAGAGCGCATATTTACAAATAAAGTATATGTCTCGCGGGCGATAAGCGAGTGCGCGGACACAAATTTCTGCCAATATGTCAACCGCTACCGCATAGGCTACGCGATGGACTGTTTCAGGCAAAATCCGGCTCTTCGTGTCTCGGACCTCGCCTACATGTCTGGATTCCGTACCGTCGCTTCCTACAACATGGCTTTCAGACGCGTTGCGGGAGAGATACCTTCGGATTGGATGCGGCGGACGGCCGCGGTCATGAAACGTGGAGTGGGCGGTCTGAATGTTGCCGGAGCCGTGGCTGTTTGAATGAAGATTTTGCAGGTTTCACCGATAAGCCGTATCTTTGCAGAAGTCCGGAGGCTGCCGCTTCCGGCATTTCACCGCTTAAACACATTTCTTCAGATGGCTGACGAAAAGATCATTTTTTCAATGAACGGCGTGGGCAAGGTGCTCCCGCAGAACAACAGGGTAATACTCAAGGACATATATCTCTCATTCTTCTATGGTGCCAAGATCGGCATCATCGGTCTTAACGGATCCGGAAAGTCGACGCTGATGAAAATCATCGCCGGCATTGAGAAGCAGTATCAGGGCGAGGTCGTGTGGGCTCCGGGCTATTCCGTGGGCTACCTCGAGCAGGAACCGCAGATGGATCCGAACAAGACGGTGCTTGAAGTGGTACAGGAGGGCGTGCAGGAAGTTATGGATGTCCTGAAGGAATATGAGCAGGTGAACATGAAGTTCTGCGAACCCATGTCGGACGAGCAGATGAACGCTCTCATCGAGCGGCAGGGAGAACTCACGGAAAAAATAGAGCATCTTGGCGGCTGGGAGATTGACGCGAAGCTCGAAAGGGCTATGGACGCGCTGCAGTGCCCTCCTTCGGATGCACTTGTGGCGAATCTTTCCGGTGGAGAGAGGCGTCGTGTGGCTCTGTGCCGGCTGCTTCTTCAGCAGCCTGACGTGCTTCTTCTCGATGAGCCGACCAACCATCTTGACACAGAGTCCATACAGTGGCTGGAGGAGCATCTCCGCCAGTATAAAGGCACCGTCATAGCCGTGACCCACGACCGCTACTTCCTTGACAACGTGGCCGGATGGATTCTTGAACTCGACAGAGGCGAGGGCATTCCGTGGAAAGGCAACTACTCATCGTGGCTCGACCAAAAGAGCCGTCGTCTCGCGATGGAGGAAAAGCAGGAGAGCAAGCGCCGCAAGACTCTCGAACGTGAGCTCGAATGGGTGCGGATGGCTCCGAAAGCCCGCCACGCCAAGTCCAAGGCCCGTCTGGGCGCATACGAGAAGCTTTCCGCCGAGGACGGACGCGAGAAGGAGGCTAATCTTGAGATCTACATCCCGAACGGACCGCGTCTGGGAAACAAGGTTATCGAGTTTCACGATGTTTCCAAGGCCTACGGCGACAGGCTTCTGTTCGAGCACCTTTCGTTCACGCTCCCTCCTGCGGGAATAGTCGGCGTTATAGGTCCTAACGGAGCCGGCAAGACGACCCTGTTCCGTCTCATTATGGGTCTGGAGAAGCCGGATTCCGGAGATATTGTCATCGGAGACACCGTGAAACTCGCCTACGTTGATCAGCAACACAAGAGCATAGACCCTGACAAGACTGTCTACGAGACAATTGCCGAGAACTCCGACTTCGTGAAACTCGGCAAGAGGGAAGTGCCTGCAAGGGCTTATGTTTCGCGATTCAATTTCTCCGGTGCAGATCAGGAAAAGCTCTGCGGGGTGCTTTCGGGAGGTGAAAGAAATCGTCTTCACCTTGCGCTCACGCTCAAAGACGAGGGTAACGTGCTCCTTCTCGACGAGCCGACTAACGACGTGGACGTAAACACCATCCGCGCGCTTGAGGAAGGTCTCGAGAATTTTGCCGGATGCGCCGTTGTCATCTCCCATGACCGTTGGTTTCTCGACCGCATCGCGACGCACATTCTCGCCTTCGAGGGTGACTCACAGGTCTATTTCTTCGAGGGTAGCTACTCCGAATATGAGGAGAACAAAAAGCGGCGTCTCGGCAATGAGGAGCCGAAACGCTTCAAATACAAAAAACTGATGGAATAATGGGGCGGGGCGCATAAAAGGCGGCCTGCTGCGTTGGACGTCTTGCATCCCATCCTTTTATGCATCCCCTTTGACTCAGATGTTCATATAGTTTTTAGTTTCGTTTTATCCTATTTACGATTGCTTGGCAATAATGCTGAAATGGAGGGGGTGAAGAAAAAGATGGGATGCAAGGCGCAGGTTGAAGTCAAATACCGCAGCAACCTGTCGGTTGTGAGGATTTTGACAAAACCTGCAACGCAGCAGACCGCTTTTTCTTCATCCCCGTCTTATTCGCCACGTCTCATAAGATAAGACTTCATAAAGTCATTCAAGTCGCCGTCGAGGACCCCCTGGGTGTCGGAGGTCTCATGGCCTGTGCGGAGATCCTTGACCATCTTGTAGGGGTGCAGGACATAGCTGCGGATTTGCGAACCCCATTCGATTTTCTTCTTCTGCCCTTCGAGCTCAGCCTGCTTTTCCTGACGTTTCTTCAGTTCGAGGTCATAGAGGCGAGACTTGAGGATGCGCAGGGCATTCTGCCGGTTGTCGAGCTGTGAGCGTGTCTCTGTGTTTTCGACCACGATGCCCGTCGGAATGTGACGGACGCGGACTCCGGTCTCCACTTTGTTGACGTTCTGGCCGCCGGCGCCACTGGAACGGTAGGTGTCCCATTCGAGGTCTCCCGGGTTTATTTCAATTTCAATGCTGTCGTCGACGAGCGGGTAGACGAAGACTGAGGAGAAGGTCGTCTGACGCTTGCCTTGGGCGTTGAATGGGGAAATCCTCACCAGACGGTGCACGCCGCTCTCCGCCTTCAGGTAGCCGAAAGCATAGTCTCCCTCCACCTGAATCGTCGCCGACTTTATGCCTGCGTCCTCACCCTCGAGCAGGTCGGTGACTGTGGTCTTGTAGCCATTTCTTTCCGCCCAACGAAGATACATCCTCATCAGCATCGCGCTCCAATCGTTCGCTTCAGTTCCGCCGGCACCCGAATTTATCGTAAGCACAGCCCCGAGCGAGTCTCCCTCCTCTCCGAGCATATTCCTTAATTCCAGTTCCTCGATCTGCTTCACCGCATCTGCGTAGGCCTGTCCCAGTTCTTTCTCTTCTTCCGTTTCCACAGTCTCCTCCTCGGCTGACTTCGCTCCTACGGACTCCTTCGCAAACTCATACAGGACATCAAGGTCATCCACGGCCGACATTGCCCGGTCGTATCCGTCCACCCAGAACTTAAGTCCCGCCGTTTCCTTCAAAAACGCCTCGGCCGCCTTCGGATCATTCCAGAAGTCCGGCGCCGCCGCCTTTTCCTGCCTTTCCGCGACCTGCCCGCGCTTCTGTCCGACATTCACACACTTTCCCAGCACCTCGACCCGTTCTCTCAATTCCCTTATCTGTTCGTTTGAAATCATACTGTAAATAATTTATCCTCAGCAGCCCGAAAGCCGGAACTGCATAAAAACTTGCAAATATAACGAATATATCCCAAATGAGAGGGATCAGAGCCCCGCTTCCACCTTCCAGCCTTTAAATAACTCACCAAAATCGATGATTTTTGACAGTTTTGGTGAGTTATCCAAACGGATAACTTGCCAGAACTCGTTTTTTTTTGTACTTTTGGCGAGTTATTTTAAGAAAGGAAATATGGAAAATCTTGTAGGTCGCACTGCGGAACAGGCTCAGATACAGGCATGTATAAACTCTGGCCGCTCAGAATTCGTTGTTGTATATGGGCGCAGGCGTATAGGTAAAACCTTTCTGATACGGCGTTTTTTCAATGATCGATATGATTTCTCTTTTGTCGGGAAACACAATGTCTCAAAGAAACAACAGCTTGAAGAATTTGCCAAGACTTTGCAGCAGTATTCTAAATCCTCGTACGCTCCTGAACTCAAAGACTGGAACGACGCCTTTGACTGTCTGAAGAAACACCTTGGGGCAATACGACGGAAAGGCAAAAAGGTAGCATTCTTTGACGAGATGCCATGGATGGACAGCCAAAAGTCAAATTTTGTCTCGGAACTTGAGAATTTCTGGAACGGGTGGGCTGCAATGCGCGATGACATACTGTTCATAGCCTGCGGTTCCGCGACCTCGTGGATAGTAGAGAAAATTCTGCATAATCAGGGCGGGCTCTTCAATCGTGTTACTCAGAAAATATATCTTCGCCCCTTCACTTTGTGCGAAGTCGAGCAATATCTTGACGAACACCATTTCAATTGGGACCGCTACCAGATAGCCCAATGTTATATGATACTCGGCGGCGTCCCTTTTTATCTCACGTTGCTCAACCCGCGCCTTTCGCTTCTCTCCAATGTGGACAGTCTCTTTTTTTCGGATGCCCATGCAATACTGAGGACGGAGTATAACGAATTGTATTCCACGCTGTTCAGGCATCCGGAGAATTATATCTCGGTGATAAGGTCTCTTGTTGAGAGGAAGGAGGGGCTCACTCGAAAGGAAATTGCGGAGAAGACGAAACTGGGAGGATCTGCCTTGACCAAGATTCTTTCGGACTTGGAACAGTGCGACTTCATACTGCCGTATTCCCAGTACGGAAACACGAAGAACAACATTATATATAGGATAAAGGATTTTTACACTTTGTTCTTCTATAAATATGTGAATGGCATTGACGCGAAGGACCCGGAACGCTGGACCCATCTCTCGTCTACTCCGCAGGTTGCAAGCTGGCAGGGCTTCAGCTTCGAACTGCTTTGCCTGACACATCTTGACGCGATAAAGCGTGCACTGGGCATTGACCGCATTCTTAACAATGCAAGTGCGTGGCGCGGCAAGTCTTCCGCAGCCGGAACCCAGATTGATCTTGTCATAGAGCGTGGCGACAGGAACATCAACCTCTGTGAAATGAAGTTTTCAAAGGAGCCGTATGTGATTGACCGTGAATATGAAAGAAAACTTCGCGAGCGGGTGGCAATATTCCGTGATGCCACAGGGACTCGCTTTAGTACACGCCTCACAATGGTCACGACATACGGTGTCCTGAAAAATCGTTATTCCGATGTCGTCGATGACGAAGTCACTCTTGACGACCTGTTCGTAAGATAAAAAAACCGATAACTTGCCGAAACTTGTTTTTTGTAATTTTGCGAAGTTTATGATGGTAAACTTTATGGCCATAAACTTTGCTGGACTCCCAATGAATCCAACTTATTATTTGTCGCCGATTCGCGGTCGCCGTATTTGTAATTGAAAGTTGACGGCGGGGTGACGGTTTCAATATTGTGGTGAATGGGCGGTTCTGACTTCTGGTGTGTTATTGCAATATTTTGATTCTGCGCTGTTTCGATGTGCAGAAAAATGAAAAAAGTCTTGCAATTGTGTTTCGGAAAGCCTATCTTTGAAGTTCCGAAAAATAGTAGTTAGTGTATGGACTTTAGAAAATTTGTAGTGGGGGGGGCAGCCTTTGCTGCTCTTTTGTTCCTTTCGGGCTGCGATGAGGCACTGAAGGAAGAGACTAAGAAAATATCTGTAGAATTTTCGGAGCCGGCAATATCAATACCTGCCGGCAATACGGCCGAGACGCTTGTGAAGGTTGAGCCGGCCGCGCGTGCATCCGAAGTGACGATAGAGGTGGCTGCAGAGAGTGTCGTTTCCATTGGAAATAAGGAGATTACAGACGAAGGCATTCTTTTGACTCTCGTTTCCCACAGCATCAGTTCGACGACGGTTTATGCAATTCACCCGGATTTGGAGCAGACTCCGGAATGCGAGGTTACCGTGACTCCGATTCCTCTGACCGGAATATCTCTGGACAAGAAGGAAATCACACTGAATGTCCGTGAGACGACAACCTTGAGCCCCGTTCTGACACCTGCCGACGTTACAAGTCCCACCCTTTTGTGGAAATCGGATGACGAGACAGTTGCCACGGTTGAAGGCGGTGTCGTGACCGGCGTCAAGGAGGGCAAGACAAAAGTCACTGTCAGCAGCGGTGAGTTCAGCGCATCTTGTGATGTCACCGTCAACGCCATTTCTGTAGAGTCGCTTGAACTTGTTATGGACAATGTCTCACTCACTGACGGCGAGACCGTCTCTTTCTTCGTTGGAGAAAAGATAAAGATAAATGCCAAAATACTTCCGGAGAACGCGACTTACCGCAAGGTAACCAAATGGATTCTTAGGGATATGGACCCGGTGGACACGCTTTCATTTTACGTGTCCGGGGCGGACAATGGAATTTATGTGACGGGCAAGAAAGAGGGCCGTACCTCAATTACGGCAAGGATAGATGTTCCTGGAGTTGACTCTCCTATAATTAAAGGCGTTGAACTTCGGATATTGCCTAAAGCGGTTCCTACAACTGATCCGAAAATCGGTGACTACTTCTACTCCGACGGCACATGGAGCGACGGCGGTTTCCTTGGCTACGAGAAAGTAGACGGCGTCTCTTATCCTTTGTGGAACCCGACAAAACCGGAGCCGACAGCCGGAAAGAAAGTCATAGGCATAGTGTTCTCGACTGACCCGACCAGAATATCGGAGACCGAACGGAACCTTGGTTTCACCCATGGTCTCGTGCTTTGCACAAAGGCGGCGCATGCCCCTGTTACGGATGATCCTGAGGCTGACCACAAATTGGATTATTGGACGAAATTCACATTTGAAGAAAGTTTTGAGAGTTCGCAGGCTCTGATGTACATTGATTATGGGGTCAATGCGTCATCATATTATAGTGACATTGAAGGCTATGACGCGACCCACGGCATGTTCAACGAGTATTATGACCCGACGGCCGAGAAGTCTCCAAGTGAACAATATCCGGCAATAGACTGGGTCATGAGAGGATTCGAACCAGCTCCTGCCGAGACTTCAGACTGGTATGTGCCAAGCAGCGGACAGCTTTGGGATTTCTTCGCGAATCTTGGCGGCGATGAAATCAGGCTTTTTCTTGACGAGTATAAGGAACAGAAGATAGATTTGTCTTTTGAGTACAAAAGTTTCCTGCACATCAACAATGATCCTATGGCGATTCTTAACTACCATTGGTCTAAGGTTCCAGATTCGATGAAGGAACTTCCGCGCGGAGGAGTTCGCAATGAGACACGTGTGGGATTGGACAAGAAGTACTTCACTTATAGTTCCATGGTCTATCAGTTCCTGACATGCAGCTTGTACGACTTCGAGCACATCCGTATGTTCTGGTTCGCGACATCCCTCAACTCGTACGTGAATAAGGAGGGGCAGACCGACAAGTTCGGTGGCGATTTCCTTCCGTACCTTGAGAGCATAAATCTGGAGATGAGTTGCTATCCGGTGCTCTCGTTCTAAACGATATTTTATTTATTCGTATCAAATATGAAAAAAGTATTATTCGCAATCGTTGCGGTTGCGGGCATTGCCTGCGCCTGCACGAAGGATCTTGAAGACAGAGTAGGGGTCCTGGAGAAGAAGGTGGCCGCGCTTGAGGAAGCGGTCAACACTAATGCCGATGCAATCTCGGAGCTCAAGACTGCGGCAGCCAATTCAGTGGCAATCGCTTCTGTGGAAAAGAAGGACGGCTACTATGAGATAAAGTTTGCGAACGGAACCACCGCAAAGCTTCACGATACGAGCATCATCGGAGTCAAGGAAATCGACGGTGTCCTCTATTGGACTAACAATGGCGAGATTCTTCAGAACAACGGCGTGAACGTGCGCGTGTCCGATGCGGCTCCAAAGTTCAAGTACGAGGACAACACCTGGAAAGTTTCATACGACGAGGGCGCGTCATGGGCTGCCATCACGTTCGACACCAAGGAAGTTTCCGTGACGATGGAGGAAACCGCAGAGGAGTATGTCTTCACCATCGCCGACGTCAAGATTCATGTCGCAAAGGACAAGGCGTTTGCCATTAAGGTTACATACGATGAGAAGAATGGCTTTGCCGGTGATAAGATCGCGTTCGACTACACCGTTACCGGCGCGGATGCGACAACCAAGGTCTATGTCGAGCCAACGGATTATGAATATGAACTTGACACGGAGAACAATAAACTGTATGTGATTATTCCAGCGGCCGGTGATAATGCGGAGTATATCGTGCTCAAGGCCGTTCGTAATAGCGACGGAAAGTCATCTGCGCAGTATATCACAATCGTGCTTGAAGACCGTTACGGCACATTCGGTGGCGTGATAATTAAGGATGAAAACCCTTATAAGGACTGGTAATTAACCGTTAAAAACGAAAGACAATGAAAAAAATAGCATATATAGCGGCCACCCTTATTGCTGTGGTCGGCTGCTCAAAGAAAGAGATTGTTTCAGAAACTGCCGGCACTCATGACATTTTTGTATCTGTGGCACTTGCTGATGGAACGACGAGTTCCGTTGCACCAGCTGTGGCTAATGCGACAAAGGCAACGTTTGACGGGGACAGCCATATAAAGTTTAATGGGAAGAATGACAGTTTCTTGGCAGCAATTGCAAAAACTGATGCTCCACAGACTGCAATTAAAGTGCTTGCTCCGACTTCGCGTTTGGGGTATTGCTCTTCTTTTTCTATCGTGGATGATGGGAACGGGTTTGCTGATCCTGTCTTTTCCGGTAAGATAAGCAAGATTGCAGATGCAGATTTCGCCGAAGAGTATGTGATGTATGGAATTTATCCTTCTGCTGCTTCAGATACGTATAGTTTTAAGGCTGATCTTACGAATTTTACTGTGAAGCTTATTCCTGATCAGGGAGCCGCAAAAGGCAATGATTCGGAGAAAGACATCGCCACTCAGACATCATGGTCAAGCAAGGCTGATGTGATGGTTCTCCAACCGTCGGTGATTTCTACGACCGGTTCGGCAAAGGATGAAGACGGAAACAATGAGTTCACGTCCGGAAGCAACAAAATCAAGTTGGCTCACCTGTTTGGCTTCGGTAAGATGACATTTGCCGGCATTCCAGAGAAATATAAGGATCTTGTCGTTGAGTCAGTCAAGATTGAAAGTACGGAAGAGGGTAAGTATCTTGCCGGAGAGTACAGCCTGGATCTTACAAAAGATATTGAGGAGATGGCTCTTACTGAAGGCCGGTATTACAACATGAAGAATTATATTACTCTTACCGGGGATGGAAAGGCTACAATCTCAAACTATGTGGCATGGTTCGTTGCTAATCCCGGAGTGTATAATGTCCGTGTGACCGTAAGTGCCGGCAGTGCGGACTTCGTGTTTGAGCGCGAGGGACTTACTGTCTCAAGAGGCAAGCTGACCGAACCGGTTGTCAACTACAAGGAGAAGACGGATGCCTGCAAGGACTATGACGTTGTTCTCAAGGATAACGCCATGTGGAATGTCACGTTCACAAGCGACAATGTGATGAATTCATCCAACAGCACGAGAGTCTGGGGAGACAACGGCGTCACGATGCCATTCGTGCTTTCATATCCAGGTTCGACGAATAGCAATTATGGGGACAAGCCTTGGGGCGGTAAATGCGTGCAGCAGCTTGCCAATATGCCTATCAATGGCGGAACCATTGTCCTTAGTTCAAAAGCCGCGTTTGATGGAGTCAAGCAGGTTAAGATTAACTTTGGTGTTGGAGCTGATAAAGGCGAAGTTGACAAAACCGTTGATTTTACAGTTAGCCTTGTGAATGGAACGGAGACTTATGTTGTCGGGAAAGAAACAGTCAAGGCCACAGAAAGAGGCGAGTATGACGGGGAAACTCATTTCTACAATGTCCCAGACGGCAAGACGAAAGGAAAATTGGTAATAACAGTAGATAATATTACTATAAAGGGCAACGACTGCGTTCCTTACATTGGATCACTTACAATTAACCCTGCACCGGAAATTAGCCTCAGTGCTAATAAATTGAATCTTCCGAAAGAGGAAACGTCAGGTGATATTGATTGTTCGATTGCTGCGGCAGAAGGAACACCTGTGGTTACAGTCTCAGATGATGCGAAAGATTGGCTTACGGCAAGTTATGCTGAGGGCAAAGTCTCTTACACAGCTAAGGCCAATGCCGGGACAAAGCGTGCAGGGACTATATCCGTGAGCGCGACAGGTCTTTCTACAACGGTTGCCACCATTGAAGTCAAACAGAAGGGCGAGATTGAGGTGGAGTACAAGTTGACGGTAACCGCGAAGGATGTATATGACGCGATTCAAGCCAATATAGCGGCTGGAACAGTCTACGAGAAATATTCTAGGTACCATCTTACCGTTAGTGTCGATGCGATTTCAACAAAGGATGCTTCAAAAACGACAAAGGTGGAGATTAACTGCGAAAAGATAAATTGTTTGGGCGCGACTGAAGAGAACTTCTCATCGGCAGGCTATATAATCGGCAATGTCGGCGCAATATCTAAACTCGTGTTTACCTGCGACCAGAAAATTGGCTATGGCTCTTACGACGATCTTTACCTTAAATTCTCAGATGATGGCGCGAATTGGAAAAATGCTGATAGCGGCAAGGTAACTACTGCGGGTAAGTATACTTATACATTCGTGGATGAGACTGCTGCATACAGTTGGTTTAATATTTTAAGCGCAACTTGGGCGCCAGGGACAATCACTGGCTTTGAGGTGACATTTACGGAATAGGGATGAACAAGATATTCAGTTCAAAATATTTCAGGATGATTGTGGCTGCGGCTTTGACCGCGGTCACAATTTCCGCTTGTGACAAGACCGCTGAGCCGGAGGCTGATCTGATAAAGATCGTCGGGAACGGTATCGTGAAAATTGGGGCGGAGGCGGCCGACGTGACCGTACAGTACAGCGTTAGCGGTGCTGCTTCAGAAGCGGTTTCTGTGTCGACCAATGCAGACTGGCTTACAGTGGCTGAAGACGAGGCCGTGAAATCTGTGGAAACAGCGCCGGCTTCTAAAAGGCTTAAGGCTGCTGCTAATATGACTTCCGCAAGTCGTACTGCAGTTGTGTCCCTAAGCATGAGGGGCGCTAAGACTGCGAGGGTTACTGTGATTCAGAGCACCGGGACAGACTACATCACACCTTCCGGGATAACCTTCGATTTGTCAACGACAGACGTGACGGAGTCATCGGTGTTCTACACTGTCGCTCCGAATCTCCAGGACCGCTACTATGTGATGGCGTTCATACATGCGGACGAATGGAACGAGTATGACGGCAACCGCAAGGCATACGTTGACAAGGCTGTGGCCGAGATGAAGGAGGTCGCGCGGAAGTATGAGGAAAAATATGAGGCACCGTTCAACCTCGCAGGTAAACTCTACAAGGGCTACCGCTCGACGACGCAGAACGGACTTGATCCCGACACGGATTACTGTCTCATCGCCTTTGACCTCAGTCTTTCCTGGAGCTACAGCGGAAATGTTGCAGTCACCCGTTTCAAGACAGGAACGGTTCCTCCGTCATCTGACGCCTTCTCAATCTCGTATGACGAAAGCAGTTATGTCGTGACCTTCAATGCCTCCAAGGGGATTTCCGGGAAGTTCTGCTACGGTTTTGCCCCGGTTGACACGTGGAACAGTGCCAAGACGCCGCGTGAGCTTGTGCGCAGATATATTGAGGCTGAGGGCTCTTCAAAAATACCCACATACGACACAAAGGAGACAGATTATGCCAAGTCGCTGCCGTTCAATTCGTATGCCAACGTTGGAGACAACTCCGACTGGGTCGCCTTCGTTTACAGCTATAACGCTTCGACAGGCACTGCCTCCAACATTGCCTGGCTTCAGTTCCACTTCCAGATGAAATAGCGGGAACTCATTGATAAACATTAATATACAATTACGCGACTACATGAGACAGCATAGAGCTGAAAGCATTCTTTTCTGCATAGCCGCTTTGATATTCGGCATTCTGCTTCCCTCCTGCACGAAATCTTCGGGGGAGGGAGGGGAAGACTACAGTTCCTCGTTTAACGTCAATCCTAAGGTTCTCAAGGCCGGAGTTGCCGGTGGTGAGTTTTTCGTTGACTATGGCATAAGCGGTCCGATGGAGGGTGGGATTGCGGAAGTCACGGCAGACAGCCCATGGATTCATGTGAAAAGCGTCTATAATTCGGAGTTTGTCTGCACGGTGGATCCGAATGAGACTGAAAAGGACAGGACCGGCAAGATCCGGCTGAACTGCAGGCAGACACGTCCTCTTGACCTCATGGTCATTCAGGGCACTGGTGGCGGGGAGGCGATATACAGCAACTACAAGATAGAGGTAAGCGACATCACCACTTCGACCTGCCGTGTGAGGGTCACTCCTGTGGACGCGGGCAAGACCTACATCTGGACTCCGGTCAGAAAGATCGACTATGAGAAGGGCACGCCGGAAGAGCATATCAAAGCTTGCATAGATAGAGTTGAAGAGTTGGCCGTGCGGGCTGGAAGCACGCCTGATAAGTTTCTTGCGAGCGGAATTCTTGACACCGATCTTCTTGAGGAGGATAATCGCCCGGCGCTGTTCGACCGCACAGACTACTATCTGACAGTCTTTGATATAAGTTACGACAAGTCCACGAAGAAGTTCTCCTACAGCGGCAAGATAGACCTTCTTGAGTTCCGGACACTTTCAGCACCGGCATCGGACATGAAGTTCGAGATTCTTTATTCCGACGGGGCGGTGACTGTCCGACCGAGCAAAAGCGACACATATATCTTCAATTATGTCTTGAAAGAGGCATGGGACAGTGTGGATCCGGACTACGCCGCGCATTATTACATCACCTATTTCTCAACCTCCGGAAGTCTTGAAATCCATAGCGGCACATACCGTGCTGACCTGACGGGGGATAAAGATATGGTAAAGGGAGAGAAATATGTTGCCTTTGCCGTCGGCTATCGTGACTCCGCTGTTGACGGCGGGCTTACGTCGGAAGTGAACTACATCGAATTTACATATTGACGATATGAATTTTAATTTTAGAAATCTTTGTCCGCTGCTTTTCGCCGCGCTTGCCGTGACGGCATCCTGCTCGAAAGAGAATGTTGCGGAAACGCCCGACACAGGAAAGTCAGGGCCAATTGTAATCAATGAGGCAGATGCCTTCGATGCCGTGGGCGGTGAACTTCTGATCAAGCTCAAGCCGGGGCAGACCGCCTCTACGAAGTCTTCCGGCACTGCGGACGACGCGATGGCCGGCACTCGGGAAATCGCCGAAGTTCTCGGAGGACTTGGGCAGTTTCACCTCGAACGTCTGTTCCCGGAATGCGGGAAGTTTGAGGCAAGGACAAAGGCGGAAGGTCTCGACTGCTGGTATATCGCAAGCTATGACAAGAAGATTGTCAGCAGGGATGTTGTCCGTCAGTTGAAAAAGTGCGGCTCCATCGAGTACATCGAATACCCGATGAAAATCAAGTCCGCTGACGGATCGGCTTTCACCCCGTTTACCGCAGTTCCAGAGCGCATCGCTCCGGCAAAGGCTGCTGTGAGGCGTAATGCGTCTTTTCCTTTCAACGAGAGTGAGGATGCGCAGCAGCGGCAGTGGCACTACAACAACACCGGAAATGTCTTCGGAAACGAGACCCTTGTCGGTGCCGATGCCGACGTGTGGGCGGCGTGGAACCTCTCGCAGGGCAATCCAGACGTCATAGTCGCCGTGATAGACCAGGGCGTCAAGTGTGACCATGAGGACCTCGCCGACAACATGTGGATCAACGGAGGCGAGATTCCCGGCAACGGCATCGATGACGACGGCAACGGCTATGTGGACGACGTGCACGGCTACAACTTCATAGACAACAACGGAACAATAACGGTGTCCGAATCGCTCTATCACGGGACGCATGTCGCGGGAACCATCGCTGCTGTGAACAACAACGGCAAGGGTGTCAATGGAATTGCCGGAGGTTCAGGAAATGGTGACGGCGTCCGCATAATGAGTCTCCAGACCCTCGGCTCCGGCGACAGCGGCTCTTCCGGGGCCGGACTCGGCGGTGCCGTCCGGGCCATGAAATATGCGGCGGACAACGGGGCCGTCATCTGCCAGAACAGCTGGGGCTACAACTCCAAGGTGAGCTGGAACACGTGGACTCGGAGTTCCTATGGTGCCCTCAGGCGCGCGATGGACTATTTTATCAAATATGCAGGCGTTGACGAGAACGGTGAACAGACCGGACCGATGAAGGGCGGGCTGATAATCTTCGCAGCAGGAAATGATGGCGTGAACTATGACAGTTATCCTGCCGCTGACAAGAAAGTGGTCAGTGTGGCATCCTGCTCCTACAATGGTGTGGCTGCCATTTACACGAACTACGGAAGTTGGATTGACATCACGGCTCCGGGCGGAGACACGACCCTCTCTGACGCCACATACGGTGGAGTATACAGCACTACGGTCGGCAAGGACGGCACCGATGCTTATGGCTACGCGGAGGGAACATCAATGGCCTGTCCTCATGTCAGCGGCGCATGCGCTCTTGCCGTTTCATACTATTATGGAAAACAGCACCGCAAGGGGCTTACTCCTGATGTTCTCAGGGCCGCCCTTCTGAGTTCCGCAAAGCCGTTCACGCAGTATCTCTCAGAGGCATATATCGGTAATATGGGAGTCGGAATCCTCGACACATGGAACCTCCTCCACTATATGGATTATACCGCCGACATTCCCACGAAATTTGTCAAGGTCGGGAAAACCGTAAGTCTTGACCTCAAGGCGTATTTTCCTTCGGTTCAGGTCATTTCCTACAGCAATTCGGCTCCTGAAATCGTGGATGTGAAACTTTCGGGAGACAGCCTCCTGATTAACGGAATTGCGGAAGGCGATGCGGTCATCGCGCTGTCTGACGGCAATGCCCTTTACAAGAAACTTGAAATAATTGTCAGCAAATGAGAAGGTTCCGTTCAGAAATAATTTATCTTGCCGCAGTCTCGGCTGCGCTTGTATGCTCCTGCACCAAGGACAATGCGGTAGATGGGTCAAATTGGAGTCTGCTTCCGGAGCCGAAGGCAGTTGTCAGCGATGTGTCATGCGATTCTTTCAAGGTGTCGTGGGACGCTGTCACTGATGCCGGTTCGTATTCATACGTTTTCAACGGGGGTGACACCCTGACTACCAAAACTACGTCAGTCATGTTCGGCAGTCTTGAGCCGAACTCGGAGTACACACTCGCTCTCAGGGCCGATGCCGGAGTCAACGGCAGTTACAGAAACTCGCGCTTTGTGAACTTGCGCGTCATCACAAATGATATCACGACACTGGACGCCCCTTCTCCGGAGGCGGTGGCGACCTACGCTTCAAAGACGATAATCCGGTGGGATGCCGTTTCTGAGGCCACTTCATACGAGTATTCCGTCGGCAAGTTTTCCGGAACAACCACGAAGTGCATGGTGGAACTCAGCGGATTCGAGCCATCCTCCGAGTATGTGTTCAGCGTCAAGGCCGTGTCTGACGACAAATATGTAAAGGCATCGGAGGCGGCCCAGTTCCGGTTCGTGACACGCCCGGCATCGGAGGACATTCCTCAGATTGTATTCTCGCACATCGAGACCGGTGCGGACTACACGACGTTTAACGTGTATGCCCTGCCTGACTTCCACTACCTCTACTTTTGCTGGCCGGAGACATATCTCACCGGCATGACGGACACGGAAATAAGGGATCTCTACCTCAGTCTCTGGACACAGTCACTGAAGAGCCAGGGAATTGACATCGCCACCGGAGTCTCGCAGTATTCGTATGCTGGAACTTCCGCATACGTCGGAAACGAATTATGTTCGGAACTGACCTACCGCGTCGGCATATTCGGCGTGGATATGGCGGGAAATGCGGTGACCCCTCTTTACGGGTACACGACGAAGACCATCGCGGAGGAGACATCACCGATACCGGATGTCACCGGTGCAAACTGGTTCATGCAGGGGCTAATGCTTCCGACCGGGAACGGCAGCCTGAACGCGACGAACTGCATCGGGCTGTTCTGGATTGGCAGGAACGTGACCAAGACGATATCTCTGATGACATCGACTCGTTCGTTCAAGACATACTTCTCCTCGTCACCTGAACTTTTCATGAAATACATCGAGTCTTACGGTACGGTCACTGACGATGCCGTTTCCATCGCTGAGATTAATTCGGACAATGGATTGGCTGTAACCTATCAGGGATTGTCGTCTGCGACAAGCTACACAGTGGGTGCTGTGGCCGTCAATTCGGACAATGAAAAGACGTTCTGTATGAATTCGATGCCTACACGGTCATCTACAAGCTACGCTTCGTGGGCGAACGTCACTTTGGGGCGCAGCACGGAGTATCCGACGGAATCTTCTCTTGCCGCGACTTTCAACATTGCCTTCGATCCGGAGTCCGAACCGTATAACTTCCATGCCGCCGGCATCAGATACTGCTTCTGCAAGTACAGCGAACTTGACGAGAACAAGAGTTCGGAGCAGATTGTCCGGGAAAGGGGCATCGATATGACACAGTCAAGCATTGACCTGATAAATATGACGGGAACCTTGTCAATGGCATTCGGAATCGACGGGGCACCGCTTGAGCCTAAGACCAAGTATGCCCTGCTGGCTACATTCACCGAACGCAACGGTGACAAGGTGACGAGTGCTGCGGCCGCAACGACTGCCGTGCCGGCAACGACCTCGGCGACAACACGGTCTTTCGCTGTGCATGGCAAGCCTTCCGGGCGCATATTGTTCAACGTGCCCGAGATTATTGACGTCTATGAACCTATAGGCACAAATGAACAGTAAAAACCGGGAATTTAAGAGAAAGTTTATGAAGATAAAATCATTATACATTGCGGTTTTGTGTTTTCTGCTGGCGTCCCTGACGGCGTTTGCGCAGCAGAAGATAACGGTGAGCGGGCGTGTCGTTGACAAAGACGGGATGCCGGTCATAAGTGCAGGCGTGTTCGTGAAGGGCACCACTCAGGGTACGGTCACCGATTTTGACGGGAATTATGTGCTGGCTCAGGTCCCTGTTGACGCCGTGCTTACGGTTACTAATCTCGGATATGCTGAAAGCGAGCGTCCGGTGGACGGGAAGACTGTCGTTGACTTTGTCCTTCAGGACGAGTCGGTGGTGCTTGACGATGTGATTGTCGTTGCTTACGGTACGGCGAAGAAGGAATCCTTCACTGGTTCCGCGAGCGTCGTGAAGGGCGACGAACTCAGCAAGCGTCCGGTCGGAAACCTCACGAAGTCATTCGAGGGAACGGTTGCCGGCGTGCAGGTGACTTCAGGCGGCGGACAGCCCGGTGAGGGCGCTTCCATCATGGTGCGCGGCGTGGGCTCTGTGAATGCATCTTCGACACCTCTGTATGTCGTGGACGGTGTGCCTTACGATGGCGCGATAAGTTCAATCAACCCGGCCGACATCGAGACGATGACTGTCCTCAAGGATGCTTCTGCCGGTGCGCTCTATGGCGCGAGGGGGGCTAACGGCGTCATCGTCATCACCACGAAGAAAGGCAGCGCCGACAGGATAAATATCAATTACAAGGGCAATTTCGGCCTGGCATCGCGTGCGCTTCCACGCTATGATCTCGTGAATATGTCGGAATATGTCGAACTCACCTACGAGGCTTTGCGGAACTCCGCCCAATACGCTAAGAACGGGGGCATGGATTTCGAGGGCGCGAGCGCGTATGCTGCGGCTCATCTCGGCGAGGCGATAGGCGGACTGAAGAATCCGGAATATTACAACCCATATAAGAACTACACTTGGGAGACCCTTATTGACCAGACTACCGGAAAGGTCAAGTCGGACGCGAAGGCCGCGTGGGATGAGAACTGGATGGATGAAATCAGCAACAACAAGGCTTTCCGTACTGAGCACATTGTTTCTGTCAGCGGAGGAACGGAAAAGACCAGTTATCTTTATTCAATGGGTTACTACAAGGAAAACGGAACGCTTCAGAATACTGACTTTGACCGTTTTACGGGTCGTATAAGCGGTGATGTGCAGGCAACTGACTGGCTGAAGATAGGCATGAACGCCAATCTTGCCCATTCCGTCTCTAACTTCCAGGATGCCAGCGGTTCGGAGGTTTCCAACGTGTGGTACACTGCCCAGTTCATGGCACCGGTGTATCCGGTTTATCTCAAGGACATTAACGGAAACGATGTCCTTGACGAGAACGGCAACAGGCAGTATGAGTATGGTTCCGTGGACGATAACGGCTATGCCAATCGTGTGACGGCGCAGGGCTTCAACTCTAAGGCCGAGCTTTACAACAATAAGGCGTACTACAAGCGCAACTCGGTGTCTGCCAGATCGTTCGTGCGTTTCGGTACAACCCGCAAGGATGCGTTGCTCTATGGACTGAACTTCACTGTGAACCTCGGAGTGGACTTCACGGACTACGGAAGGACAGGAGTCGCGGACAAGTATCACGGAAACGCAGCCGACCAAGGAGGTTCCGTGAGCAAGCTGAACACGAGGACGCTGAGCTACACGCTCAACGAGCTTCTGACCTGGCAGAGGAAATTTGGAGATCATTCAATTGATATTCTTGCCGGACACGAGTATTACAGGTACAATTACAATTATGCCGCGGCTGCCAAGAACGGCATCGTGGCCGGCATCGACGAACTCGGCTCGGCCGTGACTACGACCACGAATACCTCCTACTCCAACGATTATGCGATTGAGTCCGTACTCGCCCGCGTCAACTACGGCTATGCCGACAAATATTACTTTGACGCATCGTGGCGGACAGACGGCTCGTCAAGATTCTACAAGGACAACCGCTGGGGAAACTTCTGGTCAGTCGGCGCTTCGTGGCGAATCACGAACGAGGAGTTCATGGCCGGGACGTCGTCATGGCTTAACAACTTGACGGCCAAGATCTCATATGGTGTGCAGGGAAATGACAACCTTGGCTCCTATTATGCATGGCAGGGCCGTTTCAACTATGGCTGGCCTAACGGCTCACGCCCGGGTACCATTGCAAGCTCGATTGAGAACAAACTCGTGACGTGGGAGAAGAACGGAAACCTGAACACAGGAATCGAGGCGAGTCTTTTCGGCGGCCGTCTTTCCGCGACTGTCGAATACTATAGCCGTCGCACGAAGGACATGCTTCTGAACAACCCTCTCGCCATATCGTCCGGTTTCACCGGCTATGATGACAATGTGGGCTCTATGGTGAACCGTGGCTTCGAGGCGTCTTTCCGCGGGGTCGTATTTGAACGGGAGAACTTCCATTGGGATGCCACGGCCATGGTCTCTCTCAACAGGAACAAGGTGACCGAACTCACGTCCTCCCAGAATGTCATAAACTACGGGAGCATGGTGATAGAGGTCGGCAAACCGATATACACTTTCTATATGCCAAAGTCTGCCGGGGTTTCTCCCGCAACCGGAAAGCAGCTATATTGGGCAAACTATCGATATGCCGTCGATCCCGCTTCCGGAAGCGTGACTACGGAGAAGTGCGACGAGTACGTGACTGACAATGTCGGGCTTGCTTCCCTGAGCAAGTACTATTATGGCAGCCGTCAGGCTCTGTTCTCAGGAAGTTTCTCGTCCAATTTCGTCATATTCAAGAACTTCGACTTCTCCTTCCTGACGACATATTCCGTGGGCGGAAAAATTCTCGACAGTCTCTACGATGGTGCCATGAACGTCACTTACGCGGGAAACAACTGGCATAAGAACCAGCTTAGGCGCTGGCAGAAGAAGGGAGACATTACGGACGTTCCGATGGCGGAAATCGGCGGAAGCCATGCGACCGTCGGCGAATCACTTATTGACGCGTCATATTTCGCGATAAAGAACATCACCCTCGGATACACGATACCGACAAAGGTTACTTCACGTGTAAAGATGAAGTCTTTCAGGGTGTTCTTCACGGCTGACAACATCGCGCTTTTCAGTCATCTTGACGGAATGGATCCGCAGTACAACTTCGCTGGAACCGTTTCGTACACCTATTCGCCGTCGCGTGTTTTCGCCCTCGGCCTTGACATAAACTTTTAGGAGATATGGAGATGAAGAAGAAATTTACAATGATATTTGCTGCGGTGCTTTCTGCCGTGTCTTGTCAGTTGGAGTTCGTTCCGACAGACTCAGGTTCAGGTGAAGACCTTATGAAGAACGCGTCGTCCGCCATATCCACAATCGACGGAATATACAGGAGCATGTGGACAGCCGGCTGGTCTACCGGAGGCAACTCCCACCAGTGTTTCGGAATATCGGCATATAACCTTGCGCTCGAATCCATGGGCGACGACTTCATAATGCAGAGCGCCGGAAGCGGCTGGTTCTGGTATGACCACTGCTACAACATCAAGTCCTACTATATGTCCGACTCTTTCCGTTCGTACGATGTCTGGTATGCGAACTACACATGGATTTCCAATGCCAATTATGTGCTTGCGGCAAAGAACACAATGGACGGCTCGTCAGTGGACAAGAGCTATGTGTTCGGCAGCGCGTATGCGATAAGGGGATTGTCCTATTTCAACCTTGCAAACTGGTATGCGAGGCCGCCTTACAGCGCCCTGCAGGACAAATACAGATGGGATGACCCCGGAGTTCCGATCTATACGGAGCCTACTGACAAGGGGTTCGTCGGTAAGAAGCGTGAGAATCTCCGGACCGTGTTCAAACAGATTAACGATGACCTTGATTCGGCGATAGTCTTTCTCGAAAAGGGAGAGAAATCCGTCCTCGCGGGAGGCAAGTCGCACATAAGCCTGAACGTTGCGAGGGCTCTGAAGGTGCGCGTGGCCCTTGCCGTCGGAGACTGGGACACGGCGCTCAAAAATGCTGAGCTTGTGATAGAGTCCGGCGAGTATGAGATTGGAGGTGAGTCGGAACTCATGAACGGGATGAATTCGGTTTCGGCATCCAATGTCATGTGGGGCGCCGGAATCGAGAACACGGAACAGTCGGGGGCATACGCCGGTTTCTTCACACACATGGACAACACGGACGGTGCCTACGCTGAATCCGCTCCTAAGCTGATAAGTTCCAATATATACAAGAAGATGCGCCCAGACGACATCCGCAGGAGGTGGTGGAACCCGGACAATGAGGACTCTCCTTACATTTCCAGCAAGTTCCGTTTCTCGAACGTGGCATCATGGCTGGGAGACTATATCTACATGCGTGTCGAGGAAATGTATTTTGACGCTGCGGAGGCTGCTCTGAGGCTCGGTGACAGCGAGAAGGCCGTGAAGTACGTGAATGCCGTAATGGCCAAGCGTGCTCCGAGCTATAATGCGGCTTCGCTGAACGCCTCCACTTTCATCGGGGCCACAACGACTACATGGACCGGTTATCTGCTTGAGGACATTCTCATACAGAAGCGCATTGAACTTTGGGGCGAGTTCGGACGTCTGATCGACATCCGCCGTCTCGGGCAGGGCATAGACAGGAAGGCATCCGACGGATTTGCCGACGAGTGTCTCACCACGATGTCGAAAAACGGCGTGAGCCTCACGAATCCGGACACATACGACTGGGTCATGACGATCCCTCAGGACGAGATCAACAATAACCCGAACATTAACGAGGAAGATCAGAATCCTTTATAAAAATAGGAGAACATTCCGATGAGACGATATATCAGAATCATATTTCTTTCCATTTTTACGGCATTTGCATTCAGTTCATGTTCTCAGGAGCAGCTCGGTGTGATTGCCACGTCAAACGATGCCGACAACAAAGAAATCCATTTCCTTCAGAGCAGCGTCACCAAGGAATTTCCGCAGGACACCAAGACCGGGGTCATTCCTGTGACCATCGCCAGAAACGGCAACAAGGGAACATATAGGGTCATCCTCAAGAGCAGCGGCAAGAATGCCGGTCTGTTCACGGTGAAGGACACCGTTGTCATTCCTGACGGTCACTACAGCGTTGACGTCCCTGTCAAGGTCGACATGTCCGGAGTGATGCTCGGCTCCAGCGTGAAGGTCTCGCTTTACATTGCGGGGCGTGACTGTGAACTTGACGAGGATCCTGCCTACATAAGTCAGTACGAGGATTTTCTCGACGTGAGCGCTTCATACCAGCTGGAGTGGGAACCTTACATGAGAAAGACCGAGTCCGGAGAAATGGTCCAGCAGACTGCGACATATCAGTTCAATCTGTTCTATGGAGGATGGCAGAGCGGTATTCCTGTCGAGGTCGCAAAGGGCACAGACAATATCTTCCGCCTTGTGGACTGGGCCGAGACCTGTAATTTCATGTTCAAGGTGGACTGGGCAAAGAAGAAGGTGACTGTACCGGCTCAGTCGATAGGCTATTACGAGGAGAGCCTCGGTACATACGTCTATGTATCTGACGTGGCTGAGTATGTGGGGGATTCCGGCATGTACGATTATTATCCGTGTACATGGGACGGTGACAGGACTTTTAGCCTGAGCCTTATTTACTACTACGACGGTACGGACTATGTTGCCGGCTACAACAAGATTGAGACGTTGACATTCGCCGGTGACCATGACACAGATCCTGCTGTAACCGTTACATACAAGGGAGACGGAAAGTTCACCTTCGAATACAATGACTACACTTCGCTTTGCCGCGCAGTTGTGGTTGACGGGGACATAAGCGGTGACGCGAAGAAGATAAAGGCGGTGGCTGATGACATAAGTCTCGGCAAGGCGGAGAATGTACGCGAGTTTTCGGACAAGGAACAGAGCTGGACGCCGGAGAGCATTCTCAACACTCTCGTTGTCGTTCCGTTTGATGATAAGGGAAAGCCGGGTGAGGCTTCCGCAGTGCGTTTCACTTACGATCCGGACCGTACGGTGCTTCCAAAGATCACCGAGTGCAAGCTTGCACCGCATCCGGACGATCCGTATACGACGGTGAAGTGGGACTTCAAGGTGAGCAGTGTCGCATCTGCAAGATTCATCATGCTTCCGAAGGAAGTCTGGGACTATTATAAGACACAGTATGACCTGGAACTCCTTTTCAGCAGGCTCGGAGGGTCGTTCCCTGACGACAAGATCGCGGAAGCCAACAGTGAGGAAGGAATGCACGTCGTCTGGGATGTGGAGGAAGGCAATGAATACAGCGTGTTCGTTGAGGTGAAGAACTCATTGGGCGACACCCTGACATTCGAGACATCCGCCAAGATGCAGACACGTGCTGACAAATTTGAGGACAAGAGCATCGATGATTTCGTTGGCATGTACCTGATGAGCGCGACTGTTTCCGTGTCGTCAAGTTCGGGCAACTCTTCGTCTTCGGAGGCTTTCCGTGTGGATATTGTCAAGACCGGGAGAAACACTGTGTCCATTAAGGGACTGTGCAACGACGCTTCCTATTCTCCGGAAATAAAGGGAACCTATATTCCGGAAAAGCATTGCATACGTGTCGAGACGCAGAACCTCGGCGAATATAGTTACATGAATGTCGTGTTCGGATTCACGAGCGACCTCTGGACGGCTGTACGCGACGGAAAGTCAAGCATGGAATTCGGATTCTGCGATGACGGCTATGTCCACTGGAGGGCTACGGAAGGCTCGGAAAAGAAAGTCAGCGGCTATAAGTTCATGCTTATGGACGGGTCTTCGTATTCGGGCTATGACGTTGCCTACAAGTCATACTCGAACTTTCTCATGGTCAAAATGTAGGTTTAATGCTTAGTTACAGAATGAAGTTGTTGGATATGTACAGAAAGTTTATTTTGCTGCTTACGGCCATGGTGCTTGCGGCAGCGTGCACTGTCAAGGATGGCAGTGTCGTGGCGGAGGTCGTCATTGACAAGAGTGAGGTTAAGATTATTAAGGGCTCGACGGTTCAGCTGAACGCAGATGTCCTTCCGGAAACGGCACAGGACAGGACCGTGACGTGGTCGAGTGACAATCAGGCGGTGGCGTTTGTTGATCAGACCGGTCTTGTCGAGGCAATTGCCACCGGAACGGCAAACATCACCGCGGCTGCCGGCGGAAAGACGGCGGTTTGTGAGGTTACGGTGTCGGCTGTTCCTGTGGAATCTGTCGCCATAACCAATGGTGACGAGGAAGGCACGCAGTTGAGCGCGGTCGAGATTCAGAGGACGCAATCTCTGCAGCTTACGGTCGTGGTCACTCCTGCCGATGTGCTTGGCACCGAATATTCCGCTATTTGGAAGAGCAGTGACGAGAATGTCGCGACAGTCGATGACAAAGGTCTTGTGACCGCTGTCGCAAAGAGCGGCGAGTCGCTGATTACCGTCGCGGTGGGTGACAAGACCGCCGAGTGTAAGGTGACAGCCCTTCCGCGGTCTATTGACTTTCTTATGACAAATGAGACGTCCAAATCATTGAAAATCGGAGAGACTTGGCAGATGGGGATTTCTGGCAGTCCTTCGGATAATGACGACACAGTGTCGTGGGCAAGTTCGGATGAGGCAGTTGCCACCGTCAGTGACGGAGGACTCGTGACTGCAGTAGGAAAGGGAAATGCAAAAATTACCGCGAAGTCAACGCTTTCCCCGAAGGCTCACTATGCGGAATGCGACCTGATGGTGTATGGAGATGAGGTCGCGCTCGACATGCAGTTCGTCACCATTCCGGCCGGGGCGTTCTGGATGGGAAGCCCGAAGGGAGTTGAAGGCGTCAAGGATGAGCCGACGCGGCAGAGTAATGAAACTCGCCATAGGGTCACGATTACGAAACCATTCCAAATCGGTGTTTACGAAGTTACCAATGCGCAATATGCCCAATTCCTGAACGCTACAGGCGTAACGGATGACGGCAAGTCGAAGACTACGAAAAATGAGCTTCTTTATGCAAGTTCGGGTTCTTGTGATTGGGGACTTCATTACGACTCAGTCGCTGAGAAATGGGTGCCGGCACCAGGCTATGACAATTATCCGGTTATCGAGGTCAATTGGTATGGTGCTTCAGAATTTGCGGAATGGGCGGGTGGCTCCCTCCCTACCGAGGCTCAGTGGGAATATGCCTGCCGTGGCGGAATGGAAGACCGGCCATTTGGTCTCGGTGACGGAATCCATCTTGACGGAACGTTGGCAAACTACCAGTGTCGGCAGGAGTTTGATTATGAAGCCGGAGGGACGAAGTTCAATAAGGATGCGAATTATCTGGAACGTACAACTGAGGTTGGCTCGTACAAGCCTAACGCCTATGGCCTCTATGATATGCACGGAAATGTATATGAATGGTGTTCCGATCTATACATTGATGACCTTGGTGCAGATCCTGTTACCGACCCGTCCGGACCGGATACGGCTCTTGATGACAAGCGCTTGGTTCGTGGCGGTTGTTACGACAGTTCTCCGCGAGTTTGTCGTAACGCTTCCCGCCTCTATATGTCTCCGGTAGCCACCGAAGGACAGAAGTTCGGCTTCCGCATCGTGAAACCTGTGGAATAGTCGATATCCCTCCTCCCCCCCTCCATACACATGGGGCGTACGTAATAACACCTAAGTGGCAGCAAACTCTTCAAAGTTGCTGCCACTTCTGCTTTGCCCGTTCTTCAATAGTAAAGGCAAGCTGAACAGTTTTCGAGTACAGATTTCTTTTGGAAGAAGAATTTACTATATTTACTATGTGAAATTTTGGTCATAAATGTCATAAATTTTAAGTAGTATATGTATATAGCAAGGAATCAATATCTTGAGAAGTTGAAGTCATCAAGAATGAACGGCCTTATTAAGATTGTGACTGGGCTGAGAAGATGCGGAAAGTCGTATTTGCTGTTCAAAATCTTCAGAAAGTTCCTGATTGAAGATGGTGTCAAGGCGGACCATATAATCGGGATTGCATTGGATGATCTTGAGAATGCGAACCTTCGTAATGGGAAAGCCTTGCTTTCAAATATCAGAAGTCTATTGAAAGATAGTGATACATATTATGTCCTTTTGGACGAGGTGCAACTTGTAGACGGGTTTACTGAGGTCCTGAATAGCCTCCTGCACAACGAAAATGCAGATGTTTATGTCACCGGAAGCAACTCTCGTTTTCTTTCATCAGATATCGCCACGGACTTTCGGGGCAGGGGCTATGTAATCAATCTGCATCCGCTATCATTTTCGGAATATGTCACAGCATTTGACGGCAGTATAGACGAAGCATGGGAAGAGTATTACACTTACGGAGGTCTTCCGCTTATTCTGTCACTCGAAGACGACACGGCAAAGAGCGAGTATCTGTCTGAACTCTATCGCACCGTGTACCTTTCCGACATAAAGGAGCGGCATGACATCAGGCACGGTTCTGATTTTTCCGACCTTGTGTCGGTACTTGCATCATCCATAGGTTCCCCAGCCAATCCATTGAAACTTGCCAACACGTTTAAGGAAATACTATTTTACCGACATTGGTATCCGCAACGCAATACTCGGATTCCGCCAGCAGGAGGAAAGTCATATTATGGAGAACATAATCTTTAATGAACTTCGCATCAGAGGCTTTCGGGTTGACGTTGGCAATCTGGTTCAGCGTACTACAGACAAACAGGGCAAGACTATCAGAAAATCTCTCGAAGTGGACTTTGTCGCCAATAGTGGTAACAACAGATATTATATTCAGTCGGCTCTCGATATGCCGACCAGAGAGAAAGTCGAACAAGAGACACTGTCTCTTCGTGAAATCGGTGATTCTTTCAAGAAGATCGTTGTCGTGAAAGACCGAATTAAGCCAAGACGGGATGACTTTGGTATACTCACCATTGGTCTTTTCGATTTCTTGTTACATTCGGAGAACTTTGGATTGTAGTATTTAAGTTTTTCGATAAATTTTCCGACATACCCCCTAAAAATTTGGGGGTATGTCGGAAAATTTATATATTTGCACCCGATTCCTGGATGAAATTTCGTGGGTTGGTAGTGTTTTTTATATATTTTTAGTTTTCAGACTATGAAAAATCAGAGATTTGAGGCCCTCGGCATCATGCATTCGCGTCCTGGCGCGAAACCGGTGGAGACATCGAAACGCAAATCAGAAATCTTCGGGCAGGATGTGTTCACGCGCTCACAGATGCGGCGCTATCTGTCCAGATCGGTGTATGACAGCGTCATCGAGGCAATCGAGAACGGGCGAAGGATTGACAGGAGCATCGCCGACCAAGTGGCCGAGGGCATGAAGGTGTGGGCGATGGAGCGCGGCGCGACCCATTATACGCACTGGTTCCAGCCTCTCAATGACTCCACTGCGGAGAAGCACGACGCATTTCTTTCGCCTGACCTTGAAGGGGACTCGTTTGAGTATTTCAGCGGCAATCTTCTCGCCCAACAGGAGCCTGACGCATCTTCTTTCCCGAGCGGGGGACTGCGCAACACCTTCGAGGCAAGGGGCTACAGCGCGTGGGACCCGTCGTCGCCGGCCTTCATAATGGACGGAACTCTCTGTATTCCGAGCATATTCGTTTCCTACACTGGCGAAGCGCTCGATTTCAAGACACCACTTCTCAAGTCCATGGCAGCAATCGACTCCGCTGCCGTCTCTGTCTGCCAGCTTTTCGATAAGGACGTTGCCAAGGTCTATCCGACTCTCGGATGGGAACAGGAATATTTCCTCGTAGATGAGGCTCTTTTCGATGCTCGCCCAGACCTGATGCAGGCAGGACGCACGCTTATGGGTCACACTGCGGCCAAGGACCAGCAGCTGGAGGACCACTATTGGGGCGCAATTCCGGAGAGGGTCGAGGAGTTTATGAAGGACTTTGAGGATGCTGCCTACAGACTCGGTATTCCGGTAAAGACCCGTCACAATGAGGTGGCTCCCAATCAGTTCGAGTGTGCGCCGCAGTTCGAGGAGGCCAACATTTCGGTCGATCACAATCTGCAGCTCATGTCGCTGATGAGGAAGATAGCGGTGAAGCATCACCTGAAGGTACTCTTCCACGAAAAGCCTTTTGCCGGCATCAACGGCAGCGGCAAGCACTGCAACTGGTCCATGGCTACCGACGGTGGGCAGAACCTTCTCGCGCCGGGGCACACCCCTAAGAGCAATATGCAGTTCCTTGCCTTCTTCGTCTGCACGCTTAAGGCCGCTGCCGACTACGGCTCTCTGATTATGGCGTCGATTGCTTCGGAAACCAACTCGCACCGTCTCGGCGGCAACGAGGCGCCTCCAGCAATCATGTCAGTGTTCACCGGCGCGACGCTGAACAAGATGCTGGACTCGATTGAGGAAAAAATCAACGAAAGGAAGCTTTCTCCGGACGAAAAGACAGAGATAAAGCTGGATATAGGCAAAATTCCGGAAATTCTCGTTGACAACACCGACCGCAACAGGACTTCGCCTTTCGCCTTCACCGGCAATCGTTTTGAGTTTCGCGCTGCAGGCTCGTCGAGCAACTGTTCCATGCCTATGATTGTGCTTAATACGGCAGTGGCGGAGGAACTTACGGAGTTCCGCGAGGCTGTGGATGCGCTTGTGGAGAAGGGTGTGAAGAAGGATGAGGCCATCCTGCAGGTCATCCGGCAGTTCATCATCGCGTCGAAGAACATCCGCTTCGAGGGCAACGGCTACAGCGAGGAGTGGATTGCCGAGGCGTCAAAGAGGGGATTGCGGAGCGCAAACAATGTCACTGAGGCTTTCGGTGAGTACCTGCGTCCGGAGAGCACTGCCCTCTTCAAGAGGTTTAAGGTGTTCAACGATGTGGAACTTGGTGCACGCTATGAAATCAAGAACGAGACTTTCCTCAAAAAGGTTCAGATTGAGTCCCGTGTGATTGCTGACATCGCGGCGAACCATATCATCCCGACTGCCATCCGCTACCAGAACGTCCTCATCGAGAACATCCGGGGCATCCACGAGGTTTTCCCCGATGAACTCGACACCCTCGCCAAGGACGAAATAAGTACTCTTCGCGAAATCATAGGGCACGTCAATGCCATTCGTGCGGCTTCAGCGGAAATGACTGAAATCCGCCATCGGCTGAACCGCAACCCGGACATCCCGGAGAGGGCGAAGGGATATGAGCACGACGTCCGCGCCAAGATGACGGAAATCCGGGCGCACATCGACGCGCTTGAGATGATTATCGATGACGACCTCTGGCCACTTCCGAAGTACCGCGAGCTTCTCGCCGAGTTATAATTCAAATATTTGTGCCCCTAAGTATTTGTTTTAATTAAAAATCGCCGTACCTTTGTGCCCGCTTTGGGTTTACAGACCGTGACCCGAAAGTTTTAGTAATTATTAATCTTTAAATTTTTTCAAAGATGGCTGAATATTTGGCACCAGAGAAAAAGCAGGAGATTTTCGCGAAGTACGGAAAGTCCAACACTGACACAGGCTCTCCAGAGAGCCAGGTTGCATTGTTCTCCTACCGTATCGCTCACCTCACAGAACACCTCAAAAGCAACAAGAAGGATTTCTCAACCCGTCGTGCGCTTTTGAAGCTCGTAGGTAAAAGACGTCGTGTACTTGATTATCTTAAGGAAATCGACATCGAGAGATACAGGGCAATCGTTAAGGAGCTCGGTCTCCGTCGATAGACGACTTCAGGGAATCGGGGTATATCCGAAAGTGGATATACCCTTTTTCTCGTTTTTACCTTTTTACTTGCAGCATATCCCGGCGGCGTTCACAAATTTCAACCTGCGGCGCCACTCGGAAACCAATATATATACACACAGTACGCAATAGTTTTACTAATCGGCTCTCATCGGGAGAGGCAGGTTGAACAAAAAATTAATGAACATTATCAACAAGAAAATCGAATTATCCGACGGAAGGGTAATCGAGATTGAAACCGGCAAGCTTGCAAAGCAGGCAGACGGTTCAGTGGTGGTCAAGATGGGCGGTACGATGCTGCTCGCCACGGTGACTGCGGCAAAGGATGCAAAGGATGACGTTGACTTCATGCCGCTTCAGGTCGACTACAAAGAAAAATTCTATTCAGCAGGGCGTTTCCCTGGCGGATTCATGAAGAGGGAAGGCAAGGCTACTGATGCCGAGATTCTTACGGCTCGTCTCGTTGACCGTGCCCTCAGGCCTCTTTTCCCAGAGGATTTCCATGCCGAGGTTTATGTGCAGATTACGCTCATCTCTGCCGAGAAGGACATCCAGCCGGACGCCCTTGCCGGACTTGCGGCTTCTTCAGCCCTCGCAGTGAGCGATATTCCGTTCGGCGGCCCAATTTCAGAGGTAAGGGTCGTCCGTATCAACGGGGAATTCAAGATTGACCCTACATACAGCGAGATGGAGCAGGCTGACCTCGACCTTATGGTTGCGGCCACCTACGATAACATCATGATGGTTGAGGGTGAGATGAAGGAAGTCAGCGAGACTGATATGCTTGAGGCAATCAAATTCGCTCACGAGGAAATCAAGAAGCACTGCAAGGTGCAGATGGAACTCACCGAGGAGTGCGGCAAGACCGTCAAGAGGACATACTGCCACGAGGTGAACGACGAGGAACTCAAGAAGGCTGTGGAGGCTTTCTGCTATGACAAATGCTACGCTGTGGCAAAGTCAGGACAGGACAAGCACGCACGCAGCGATGCTTTTGACGCAATCAAGGAAGAATTTATGCAGACCATCCCGGAGGAGGAGCGCGAGGAGAAACAGATGATGGTCGACAGATACTATCACGCAGTGGAGAAAACTGCAATGCGCAACCTCATCCTCGACGAGGGTATCCGTCTTGACGGACGTCACTCCACCGAGGTGCGTCCAATCTGGTGCGAGGTCGGTTATCTGCCTTGCGCACACGGTAGCGCAATTTTCACTCGTGGTGAGACTCAGGCGCTTGCAAGCGTGACTCTCGGTACGAAGATGGATATGAAGGAGCTCGATGAGGTTCTCGTTCAGGGCACCGAGCAGTTCGTTCTCCACTACAACTTCCCGCCGTTCGCAACTGGCGAGGCAAAGGCACAGAGAGGTGTGGGCCGTCGTGAAATCGGTCACGGAAACCTCGCTTGGAGAGCGCTCAAACCGGTGGTTCCATTGGCTCCGGAAAACCCTTACGCAGTTCGCGTGGTTTCTGACATTCTCGAGTCAAACGGTTCTTCTTCAATGGCCAGCGTTTGCGGCGGATGCCTTGCGCTTATGGACGCAGGTGTCAAAATCAAGAAGCCTGTGGCAGGTGTTGCAATGGGGCTGATTACAGATGCCGATAAGCCTAACGAGCGTTATGCCATCCTCACCGACATTCTTGGTGACGAGGATCACCTCGGAGATATGGACTTTAAGGTGACCGGAACAAAAGACGGTATCACTGCAACTCAGATGGATATCAAGGTCGACGGCCTTTCATACGAGGTGCTTGCAAAGGCACTTGAGCAGGCGCGTCAGGGTCGTATGCACATCATGGGCGAGATGATGAAGACCATCAGCGAGCCTCGTGAGGACTACAAGCCATTCGTTCCGCGCATCGTCCAGATTCGTGTACCTGGTGAGTTTATCGGCGCAATCATCGGTAAAGGCGGTGAGGTCATCCAGAAGATTCAGCGCGAGACCGGCACAGTCGTAACCATCACCGAGGAGCAGAACAACGGTGTCAGCGAGGGTGTTGTTGACATCTTCGGCGACAACAAGGAGTGCATGGACAAGGCTCTCGCATGGATTAACGGCATCTGCGCAGTTCCTGAGGTCGGAGCAGTTTACCACGGAAAGGTTGTTTCCATCCTTGAGTTCGGCGCGTTTGTGGAGATTCTCCCGGGCAAGGAAGGTCTTCTCCACATCTCTGAGCTTGACTGGAAGAAGACAGAGAAGGTCGAGGATGTTCTCGCAGTTGGCGACGAAGTTGATGTGAAACTTCTCGAAATCGACGCGAAGACCGGCAAGATGCGCCTTAGCCGTCGTGCCCTTATGGAGAAACCGGAGGGATATGTCGAGCCTGAGCGCAAACCGAGACCATCCGGCGACCGTGACCGCCGCGATGACCGCAGAGGCGGAGACCGCCGTGACAGCCGTGGACCACGCCGTGACGGTGACCGTCGTGACGACCGCAGGGGCGACCGCCGCGACAACCGTGGACCGCGTCGTGATGCTCCGAAGCCGGAGGCTCCTGAGTTTGACGGTAACGAAAACAACAACGACCCTGAGATGTTCTAATCAGGGTGTAATAAATAGCAGAGAGGGGGTGACCAAAAACTTTTTGGCCACCCCCTCTTGGTTTTCCTAACCATTTCGCTCCGAAACAACTATCATTACCATTTTTTCGTTACGAAAAAACCGTTACGAAAAAATGGTAATACTAAACCGCTAAAGTAGGGACTGTCGGGAAATGTTAAAACCTTCCTAATGAATTGATTGATAATGTGAT
>SAMEA104315422__coassemble_139_pt1 | contig 48829 bp, 46 predicted proteins | sample SAMEA104315422__metabat2_high_PE_007 | metagenome-assembled genome bin SAMEA104315422 (sample SAMEA104315422) | gut metagenome | biome: Monkey gut; feature: monkey-associated habitat; material: faeces | place: China | collected 2013 | reverse complement strand
TGTTCGTTAATATTACGAATACAACGATAAAATCTACGCAAATATAAGACTTTTTTCGGGTATATACCAAACACTAAATGCAGACGCCCTTTTCTTTGGTCATTTGTAAATATGGCTTTGTGGTCCGAGCGGCATATGTTAATTGTAATTTATATAAATGGGCGTTAACATTGAGGGGCGGTGTGATATTTGTGCGCTTTTTATTGGCAGACCTTTCATAACTTGCCGTATTGAGATGAAATCTCGCATGAATACTATACTATAAAATCATACAACATTATGACAAATGATGGATTTGGTGAGGAGCCTTGGGATAAAGATTGGGAATCACGAGATTTTCGCGCTCTTTGGAATCGACAGGAAGCAAATGTGTACGCTAATGATTACGAATCTTTCGATGAGAGTTTATTGCCGAAACCGTCTCTTACACCCAATGCAATGCAACTGAATTGGTTAGTCCCGACAGAGTTTCCTCTGTGTCCATTGATTCCGACGTCAATGCCGTTGCAGCAATATCTTGAAAAACTTAGCCCCAATGCATTATTCTGTAAAAATAATGTATATAAGTCGATCGTTTTGAAAGCAGAGCTAAGTTTGGATGGCAATCATATTGCCGTGCTTGCAGTTCAGGATGGAGTGCCTAATTTTGCCCTTTCAGAAATTACATTCAAGGACGGAAACTACATTCACGAAAACATAAGATCATTTTTCTATGAGGATGGAGCAGAAAAATACTATGCTAAATCTTTGGGAAAAGAATGGACTGGTGGTGACGTACTGGAGGATTATTGCTAATTATGTGCAAACCTTAAATATAAACAACTATGAAGCGGATTATTGTAACAATCGTATTTTCTGCATTTTGCATATTACTTTGTGCGCAGAATGACAGCACGTTTTTCGGGTTGAGGCTCGGACAGATTTATTCCGAACAGGAGATAGTTGATGCGGTGTCGCCTTATGGAAAGTATGTTGAGAAAGGGGAATGTACAGATGGTCTGACTGTTCCATATATGTTTGAAAATGTTATGTGGAATGGAAGATTAAGCCCGATGGTTTGGGTCAGTTGTGCTGAACGTGGACATATATTGACTTCTGTATCCTTTGGCATCAGAGCTACAGATGTGGACAATCAAGAGAGTCTGGAGAAAATAGCGTCTTCATTGTGCGATAGTCTCTCGGCTCTGGATGCTAATGCGTATTATAAATATTCTCAAGACTCAACATCTGTACAGTCTTTTTATGCTTCTCAGAGCAATAAGCATATTATAATTCGAGTGGATTGCTACTATGAGAACAATATAGTGTCATTAGTAGGAGTGAATTATATTCATCTGAATGCAACCTTCCAGGCCTCTATGGATTCTCTTTTCCCGCCGCGGCCCAAGATTCAGGATACATTCTTTGGCTTGAAGTTGGGTGAGCGTTATGGGATAAACGATGTAAAAAGAGCTTTTTATAAGAATGGAGATTATCTGAACTCGGACAATGGCGGAAATTCAGTATCATACACATATACGGATGTGTATTTTGCCGGTCACAAGTGGAATTATTTTGTAGTTGATATTACTGATGACGGCCGTTTTTACTCGATTCGGGCGTATGACAGTTTGAGTGACTACTCTTACAATTACGACGAAAGAAATGAGGCGAAGCAAACATATGATTCCTTCAAATCAAGGTTGGACGAGAAGTATGGAAATGTTGTGGAGAAGGATGAGAATGGGAAATGCAGTTCTGTCTATATCGGGGAGAATGATGTGGCGATAGTTCTTTCTAATGAACGGTCTAAATCGAGTGGTGGTGAGTATCGCAGATATGTAACGATTGCATATGTTCAGACAGACATTAATAACGAACTCGCGAACAAGTCGTCGGACGAACTCTGATTTAACGACTCTCTTGAAAAAGTGCGGAGACCTGGGCCATGGTGAGAGCCTGCGATAGGGGGTAGTCGCCGCTGCGGGAGCGGATGAGATAGCTCAGAAAGGCGCCGGAGTCGAGGGCCTCTCCGAGGTCGCGGGCGAAGGCTCGGATGTAGGTGCCTTTGGTGCAGCTGATGCGGACTTCCGCCAGAGGAAGATGGAGGGGAGTGATGTCAACGATGTTGATGCGGCTGTCTTTTTCCTTGGCTCGGCCAATCTCCTGCTCGTTCATTCCGCTGTAGTCCGGCGACATGGACGGGGCGTGTGCGGGCGTACCGTCGGGACTGAAGTTCAAAAGTTCGAGTTTGTCGATGCGGATGTGTGATGTGCGTATCAGGTCGGCGGCGTGGGCATCGAAGACTGACTGCGATTGCTCTTCGGTGCTGCCTGAGGCATCCTGCTTTGAGGCATCTGATATATTCTCTGCGTTGTTCGGGGCGGCATGAAGCGCTTCAGCTTCGTATGAGGCTGACCTCTGCTTGCGGTAGAGCTTGCGTGCCAGTTCGTAGGCGCGTACTCCGTCGACAGATTTCGCACTGAAAAGGGGAGCGACCTGCTCTTGTTCGCCGAGGAAGCCTTTAAGAGTCTCTCGGACAGAAGATTCGCTGACCTTTTCGGTCGGGAAACGCCTGTCGATGTCCTTTTCAAGGTCATAAGAGGGGGTTGTTGCTCCGAACGATATGCCGGCTATGTACTCCTTGTCGTGTGCCTGAAGCTGTTCCGCCCTTTTTGTGGCGTTGCCTATGCACACAAGCAGAACACCGGTTGCGAGCGGGTCGAGCGTTCCGGCGTGGCCTACTTTCAAGTTCTTTTTCCCGAAATGCCTGCAAGCGAGCCACTTGACTTTGCGGATGACATCTGCTGAGGTCCAGCGATAGGGTTTATCGACAGCAAGGACTATCCCGTCGGGATAGTCCTCAATATTATGGCTCAGCGGAGCAATATTATCCGGAGTTATTGTAGTCATAAACAAATTATTGAAGTCCAACGCAGCAATCCGCTTTTTAGCGCAAAGCCATCATCAAGGCTAAAATGATGCGATACAAAGCCATCATCAGGGATGAAATGATGCGATAAAAAGATGGAGTGCAAGGCGGACGAAAAATTTAAACCGCAGCAACCTGATGGTTGTGAGGATTTAAATTATTGAAGTCCAACGCAGCAATCCGCTTTTTAGCACATCATTTCACGGGTATTTTGTTGATGCGGCGAAGATGCCGTCCCCCCTGAAACGTATCGTTCAGCCATGCGTGAACAATCTCAAGGGCCGTCTCAATCGGAATAAACCGAGCCGGCATAACAAGCACATTAGCATTGTTGTGCTCCTTCACAAGTTTCCCCACTTCCACATTCCATGCGAGTCCGGCGCGTATTCCTTGATGTTTATTGAGGGTAATCGCCATTCCGTTGCCGGTGCCGCACAGTGCGATGCCCAGGTCAACCTCCCCGCTCTCGACGGCGAGGGCAAGCGGATGCGCAACATCCGGATAGTCCATGCTCTCGGTGCTGTCGGTACCGAAATTCACCATCTCATATCCCTCTTTCTTCAGAGTCTCGATTATCGTCGCCTTGTATTCCACGCCCGCGTGGTCGCTGCATATTCCTATTCTCATGATATTCAAAGTTTTCTAAAGATTCCTTGACTTCACTTCGCCGCGCTCGGAATGACGGTCCTATTTTCCAAGTTTTGCAACGGCAGCATCAATCCGGCGTGCGAACTCATCGCGTCCGATGAGCGTCACGATGTCGGCGATGCCAAGGCCGCTCGACGCTCCCACAAGTGCAAGACGGAGACAATTCATCACCTTACCCATCGGCCATTCGTTGTCTCGGATGAACTCCTCAAGCGGCCCTTCGAGAGCCTCCTTCGTAAAGCCTTCCTTGCCGACCTTGTCTGCGAAATCCTCTATGAACTTCGCGGCCTGAAGCGCAAGTTCTACATTCTCGCTCTTCCAGAACTTCGCTGCGTCCTTCTCGACATACTCCGTCGGAGCTACGAAAAGATATGACGCTATGTCCCAGAAGTCCGCGACGAACGTTGCCCTCTCCTTGATGAGGCCTACGACCTTCTCGACGTATGCCTTCGGAAACCACTTCCCGGCGAAATCCGGCTCCGGACGATATTCCACGCCATTCTTCTCCGCGCATTTCGGGCACTGGACAGTGATCTCATGTTCTTTGAGAACTTTTTTGAAGAGTTTTGTGAGCTCGTGGTCGCTCTTTTTGCGTAGATACTCTTTGTTGTACCATTTTGCTTTCTCCGGATTGAACTTCGCACCATGCATCACCACTCTTTCAAGCGAGAATGCCTCGATGAGTTCATCCATTGTGAAAAGCTCGCGGTCGTCGCCCGGGTTCCATCCGAGCATCGCCAGCATATTGACGAAAGCCTCCGGGAAATATCCGTCCTCACGGTAGCCGCGCGAAACTTCGCCCTCGGCATTGACCCATCTGAGCGGGAACACAGGGAAACCGAGCCTGTCTCCGTCCCTCTTGCTGAGTTTGCCCTTGCCGTCCGGTTTGAGCAAAAGCGAAAGGTGTGCGAAACGCGGCATCGTATCCTGCCATCCGAACGCCTCGTAAAGCAGGTAGTGAAGCGGAAGTGACGGCAACCACTCCTCACCTCGGATGACCTCGGTGATTTCCATCAGGTGGTCGTCGACGATGTTTGCAAGGTGGTAGGTCGGAAGCTCGTCCGCCCTTTTCCAAAGCACCTTGTCATCGAGCGTGCCGGAGTTCACCTCCACGTGTCCTCTGATGAGGTCGTCCATCTTCACGACCCTGTCCTGAGGCATCTTGAAGCGTATTGTCCAGTCCGTGCGCTCCTCAAGCAGCTTCTTTACTTCGTCCTCCGGGAGGCTGAGTGAATTGCGCAGACTTAGGCGCGTGGAATGGTTGTAGATGAATGTCTCCTTTCTGGCCTCCATCTCCGTGCGGATTTTGGAAAGTTCCTCGGCCGTGTCGAACGCATAGTATGCAAAGCCTTTTTCCACCAGCTCTTCAGCATATTTCCGATAGATTCCGCGCCTCTGGCTCTGTCTGTATGGTGCGTGCGGATGCTTTTCGGAAGCAACCTCTACAATCTTCCCGTTCTCGTCGACTCCTTCGTCCGGAATGATTCCGCACCAATTCAGAGCCTCGATGATGTAGGCTTCAGCTCCGGGAACGAACCTCTGCGAATCCGTATCCTCAATCCTGATGATGAAATCTCCTCCGTGCTGTTTGGCGTACAGATAGTTATAAAGCGCAGTCCTGACTCCACCCATGTGAAGGGGGCCTGTCGGCGACGGCGCGAATCTTACTCTTGTTCTTCTTTCCATTTTTAGCTAAATTTCCCGCAAAAATAGTAAAAATTACGCTGATAATGAAAGAATCTCCGGTCCCATGAAGATTTCAAGCGATGCCATGAATTTCGAATAGTTGGTGGAGTCTTGTCTTATTCTAATTACAAGTCAGACGCAGATAGTTACAATTAGGTGTATTTGCGGTGGAAAAGTATTGAATCTATGAAATAATACTTACATTTGTTCGCTTTTGCAAAAAAGCACAGTTGCACTACATATAAATTAAACCATAACAATTATGCTGTTCCATGTTTATGGAGAAGAAGCGTCACATCAACCCTTATAAGGAAGAAGTCTTCGTAAACCAGAAATACTATAAGGACGCGGCGGCAAGAATCGCTTAGAGCAAATATTCGCACTATCAGGGATTTACCCGCATCGCGGCTCGATGAGACCGGTTCGGCACAACGCTGGGCCGGTCTTTTATTCCGTGTCGTTGGACAGCTTGCGGACGGAGTTCGGGATTGTGTGGATTGCCTCGGGTTCGAGCCTCTGACGGAGCTGTGTCTCAAGGAGTTCGAGACGTGCGGCGCGGCAGCGTGGCTTGAGTTCGCACTCCCAGACGACGATTGCGTGCCAGCCAAGGCGTTCAAGACTCTCAATGTTGCTTGCGTCGCGTTCCTTGTTGCACCGGATTTTCTCCGTCCAGAAGTCATGGTTGGTCTTCGGGACGGTGGCGTAGCGGCATAGAGGATGACCATGCCAGAAGCAGCCGTTGATGAAAATGACCGTGTGGTACTTCTTCAGCACTATGTCAGGACTGCCCGGCAGGTCTTTCCAGTGCAGGGAATAGCGAAAACCGCTGGCATGCAGAAACTTGCGCACAACCATCTCTGGACGTGTGTCAACGCTCCTGATGCGCGACATGCAGTAGTGCCGCTGTTCTTCTGTCATCTTGTCTGCCATAGTCTTGCCAGTCTGCAAAGGTAGGCAATTTTTACCATTGCCTGTCATGTCGTGGGAATTCATCGTGCGTAAATCTTGAATAATCTATTTTTGAGACTATTGTGTGATTTTAATAAATTCCATGTCCTCCCCTTAAAAACATTAAAACTGTAAAAATCGGTAACTATGAACAATGAAGAACTCTGTTCAGTCTTGCCATTTCAGATTTGTCCCCAGGGGACGACATTGCCTCCAGACGTCTTCAGAGGCATGTCTCCTAATGGCATGCGATAAATTTTATGCAAATCTAAACTAAAAAAGTGAATTTGCATAACTTTTGACTGCGCGGCAGCGGATTTCGATAATCGAAATGAAATCACGCAAAATATTCTATTTTGCAGTTCCTCGCAAATGACGTATATTTGCACAATTTTGTGATAATGTTTTATATTGAAATTGCGACGGAATATGAAGTATGCACTTGTGACAGGTGGTTCGAGAGGGATAGGACGTGCGATATGCCTTAAACTTGCCGGGATGGGTATACCTGTAATCATTAATTTCAAATCCAATGTTGAAGCCGCCCAAAGTCTGCGTGAAGCGATTCTTGCGGCGGGGGGCGAAGCATCGTTGATGCAGTTCGATGTCGCAGATCCGAAGGCTGTCAGTTCGGCGCTGGAGGCCTGGGAAAATGAGCATCCGGACGACTACATTGCCTATCTCGTCAACAACGCCGGCATACGAAGGGACAATATGATGTTTATGATGCCCCAAGAAGACTGGCACAGCGTCATTGACACCACTCTGAACGGGTTTTTCTATGTGACAAGGGCCTTGCTTCCAAAGATGATGATGCGTCGTCACGGAGGGCGTATTGTCTCTGTCAGCTCTCTCTCAGGACTCAAGGGGATGGCGGGACAGACCAACTACAGCGCGGCAAAAGCGGCTCTTGTCGGGGCCACCAAGTCGCTCGCCCAGGAAACTGCTACGAGAAATGTGACCGTGAACGCTGTGGCTCCGGGATTTATCGAGACGGATATGACGCGCGACCTTCCGGTGGAGCAGCTTAAGGAACTTGTGCCGATGAAGCGTTTCGGCCGTCCTGAAGAAGTGGCGGAACTTGTGGCTTTCCTCTGTAGCGATGCCGCCTCCTACATCACCGGCGAGGTCATCAGCATTAACGGAGGACTTTTTTAATCGCGTGAAACTTACTTAAACGGATGAACAGAAGAGTTGTTATAACCGGTATGGGTATCTGGTCCTGCCTCGGAACATCAATAGAACAGGTGGCCGAATCCCTCAAGACGGGGAAATCCGGAATCGGGGTTGAGGAAAAGAGGCTGGAATATGGCTATCGCTCACCTCTTACGGGAATTGTTCCGAAACCTGAGCTCAAGGGCTTGATTGACAGGCACCTGCGGCGGGGACTTTCGGAAGAGGCGGAATATGCCTATATGGCCTCTCTCCAGGCTTTCAAGATGGCGGGAGTGAGTCAGGAATGGCTTGACGCAAACGAATGTGGCTGCATTTTCGGCAACGATTCCTCTGCCAAACCTGTGATTGAAGCGCACGAAATTCTTCTCGAAAAGCACGACACCGAACTTCTCGGACAGTCATACCTCTTCCAGGCAATGAACTCCACCGTGACGATGAACCTCAGCACAATTTTCCGGCTCAAGGGCGTGAATTTCACCGTCAGTGCGGCCTGTGCAAGCGGAAGCCATTCGGCGGGACTTGCCTATATGATGATTCGTTCGGGCTTGCAGAATATGGTCCTTTGCGGAGGTGCCCAGGAAACCAACTACTATTCGATGGCATCTTTCGACGCAATCGGGGCATTTTCGAAAAATACCGCAAATCCCAGGGGAGCAAGCCGTCCGTTTGACAAAAACCGTGACGGACTTGTGCCGAGCGGCGGGGGTGCGGCACTCGTGCTTGAGGACTACGACCACGCTGTGGCACGGGGAGCCAATATAATCGCAGAAGTTCTCGGCTACGGTTTCTCTTCGAACGGGACGTCGGTCATCAGCCAGCCGAGCGACGAAGGCTGCGAAAGGGCGATGAGACGTGCGATGGAAGACGCCGGAGTGAAGGCCGACGAAATAGACTACATCAATGCACACGCCACCGGCACACGTCAGGGGGATGTTTTCGAAGCTATGGCAATCGACAGGATTTTCCGAGGCGAGCACGCCCTGGTGAGCAGCACCAAGAGTATGACCGGACACGAATGTTGGATGGCAGGGGCAAGCGAACTTGTCTATTCTCTCATTATGATGAACAGAGGTTTTGTCGCCCCGAACATCAACCTTGAAGAACCGGACGAGTCGGCCGCTCACCTGAATCTTGCGAGGGAAACAGTCTTCACTCCGGTCACCACTGTCCTTAGCAATTCCTTCGGTTTCGGCGGGACCAACAGCGCGATTGTGCTCCGCCGCATTTGAGACGGGAAAAGAAGAAAGAATGTCAAAATAACGTGGACAGAAAAAAGTGCGCGGGATTTGAGAGTTTGATAAATGAGATAAGTTTTATATTCGCAATGAGTTAGAATACTTGCGAAACTTAAATGTAGATATATGAACAGAGAAAAAATAGAAGCAAAAGTCAGGGATTTCCTGATTGAGGATTTGGAAATCGATGAGGAAAAAATCTTCCCGGAGGCGAAACTCAAGGGAGATATGGGCATAGATAGCCTCGATTTCGTGGACATCGTCGTCATCGTCGAAAGGATTTTCGGATTCAAAATCAAGGCTGAAGATATGGCCGGGATTGACACATTTGCGAAATTCTGCGACTACATAGAGTCAAAGTTGGGATAGAGTCTAAACTGACATAGGGTCAAAGCTGACATAGGGTCAAAGCTGATATAGGGTCAAAGCTGATATAGGGTCGAGGCTGATATGGAGTTAAAACTGATATAGAGTTAAAACTGGGCTGGAATGGAAAATAGACAGTGGGACGGCGCAACTTACGGAACAGGATGGATGCACAGGACACTCATCCGGTCCCTTCGTTTTCTCGACGTCCGGCTGTTTTATTGGTTTTCCTACATTTTCGTGATTCCGGTGGCGCTCATCAAAAACCCGAGCAGACGCAGTTCTTACGCTTTCTACCGTGAGGCTCTCGGCTTTGGCCGCTTCAAATCCACCTTGCAGACCTATCTGAACCATTGTATGTTCGCTCAGGTTGTGATTGACCGTTTTGCGATGTATGCCGGAAAGCGTTTTGAGATTGAAATCGATGGGGACGAGGTTTTTCAGTCTCTCATCTCACAGCCTGAGGGCTTCATCCAGTTGAGTTCGCACGTGGGAAACTATGAGATTGCGGGATATTCCCTTTCGTCCGGGGCCAAAACCATCAATGCGGTGGTCTACGGACACGAAAAGCAGAGCGTGATGGATAACCGCAACAGTATGTTTACGAAAACCGGCACGCGGATGATTCCGATTAAGGAGGATATGAGCCATCTTTTTGAAATCGACAGGGCTCTCGTCGGAGGCGACATTGTCAGTTTTCCTTCGGACCGCTATATGGGAGATGCACGCACGATTGAATGTGAGTTTTTCTCAAGGAAGGCTAAATTTCCTATGGGGCCTTTCAGCGTGGCAACAATGCGTGGACTCAATGTGTTGGCAATCAATGTAATGAAAGAAGGTGCGAAGAAATATCACATCTACATCACGGAGCTTCCCTACGACAAGTCTGCCTCCCGGAAACAGCAGCTGACCAGCCTTTTGTCAGCCTATGTCGCTGAATTGGAGAGGATTCTGAGGAAATATCCTTCGCAATGGTATAATTTCTATGATTTTTGGAATGTCGCAGGAGAATCTAAAGAGAACGGATGATGAAAGAGAGTATTGTAATAGACGGGGATTTTTTGCGTTCCGTGGATATACACGAGGTCCTGCCGCAACAGGAACCTTTTGTGATGGTGGGAGCATTGACTCAGTTTGAGAATTCGCTCTCGACAACGCAAACTCTTATCCGTGAGGACAATATATTCGTAGATGATGGTTATTTTTCCTCTTCCGGATTGATGGAGAATATCGCCCAGACCTGTGCCGCCAGGGTGGGATTTTACAATAAATATATCCTTCACAAGGATGTGCAGGTGGGATTTATCGGCGCTGTACGCAATTTTGTGGTGTATTCGCTGCCCGCGGTGGGGTCGGTGATTGAAACGAGGGTGGACATTCTCGAAGACGTTTTCGGAATGACTATGGCTGACGCACAGGTCCGATGTGGAGAGGAACTGCTTGCAACTGCGGAAATTAAGCTTGCAGTGAGAAATATCGGGTGATAGGGAATTAAAGTTTTTAGTTTTAAGGTTTTTTATGCTTAAGGTCGTTTCAACGAATATTGTTTCCCCTTTGGGGATGAGTTCGCAGGAGAACTGGCGCGCTGTGATGCAAGGCCGGTCCGCCTTGAGACGCCTTGAAAACTATAAGGGGATTCCTTTGCCTTTTGTGGCCTCGGTTTTCACACCGGAGCAGGTGGAGGAGCTGGCGGTTGAGGGATTCACACGCTTTGAGTCCTTGGCGATTCGTTCGATTACGGAGGCTTTGACTCACACGGATTTGGATGTGCACGGCGAGAGGACAATCTTCATTCTCAGCACGACCAAAGCAGATGTGGAGGAACTTGGCTTTGCGGCGGAAAGGGATGGCGACTATCACCGTCCTGCCCTCTCGGCCCAAAGGATTGCAGAACACGTTGGCATTGGGGGAGGAGCGATTGTCTGCTGCAATGCCTGCATATCGGGAGTTTCGGCTCAAATACTTGCTGACAGACTCATCAGCTGCGGACACTATGACAATGCCGTTGTTTGCGGAGCCGACCTTGTGAGTTCATTCACGGCTTCGGGCTTTCTTTCTTTCAAGTCGCTCTCAAATGAGGCTTGTCGTCCATTCGATGCCGACAGGCAAGGCTTGAATCTTGGAGAGGCGGCTGCGACTATTGTTTTCACGCGGGCAGATAGTCTCCGGGATGGGGATTGGCTGTTTGAGCGGGGAGAAATGGACAATGATGCATTTCATCTCAGCACACCAGCCCCGTCGGGTGAGGGCGCGAGGAAGGTCCTGGAGGCGGTGATGAAGGGCAGGGATGCCTCAGAACTTGCATTTGTCAGCGCACACGGCACTGCAACTATGTTCAACGACCAGATGGAGTCTGTCGCAATTGAGAAGGCTGGGCTTTCCTCCGTGCCACTGACCGCACTCAAAGGCTGGTTTGGACACACGCTCGGTGCCTCAGGGGTGCTGGAGGTGATTTTGGGGATGATGGCTGTTTCTGAGTCTGTCGTGCTGCCTCTGAGGGGTTTCAGGGAGATTGGGGTGAGTGGAAAAGTCAATCTTTCCCCGGGGCTCAGAACTACTGATAAAAACTCTTTCCTGAAGATGATTTCGGGATTTGGAGGTTGTAATGCTGCGGCTCTCTATCGAAGAGTCCGGGCGGGGATGGAGCGGGAAACAGCTCCGGAGTTAGAGAAGGCGGCCCATTCAATGGGTGAAACAGCTCCGGAGTTAGAGAAGGCGGCCCATTCAAAGGGTGAAACAGCTCCGGGTCTGAAAGAACTCCACCGGGTGCATATACTTCCGGATGGTGTCACTTTGGACGGAAGGCGGCTACCTGTCCAATCGCAAGGAGCCGGGCTTTTGAGCGAAATATACAGAAAATATGTCGGGGACTATCCGAAATATCATAAAATGGACGCCTTGAGCCGTCTTGCCTTTCTTGCAACTGAGTTGCTTTTGAGCCGGGGCGATGTGCCGCAAGACTCGGAAAGGGCAACCATACTTTTCAACCGGACTTCCTCTGTGGTGGCGGACCGCTGTCATCTTGGGAGCATTGCAAAGCCGGGAGAGTTTTATCCGAGTCCTTCGGTTTTTCTCGGAACGCTGCCCAATATAGCCACGGGAGAGATTGCAATCCGCCATGGTTATACTGGCGAAACTTCGCTCTATATCACCGACTTCCGCGATGAAGCATTGATGAAAAAGGTGGTGAGCTCAAGTTTCTCCCCGGGAGGTTTCCGGAGTTTGATTTGCGGATTTGTGGACTGCGACAGAGGGGACAGTTTTGAGGCGGATTTAAAGATGTTGGTTAAAAATATTGGTTAGAAATAATTAAAACAAATAATATTATGGAAGAACTCATCCAACGACTTAAGGAGCAGATTATCGAAGCTCTTAACCTTGAGGACATCACTCCGGATGACATTGACAACGAAGCGCCTCTTTTCGGAGAGGGGCTCGGACTTGATTCAATCGACGCTCTCGAACTTATTGTGATTTTGGAAAAATACTACGGAATCAAGTTGGCATCTCCTGGCGACAGTAAGGGTATATTCAAGAATATCAACACAATAGCCGATTTTGTAGCCAAGAATCGGACAAAATGAGAGAGGCGGTTTCAATAACAGGACAGGGCATAATCTGCGCAATAGGCAATGATGTGCCCTCGGTGCTCGACTCTCTCGTCCACGCCCGTTCGGGCATACGTCCGATGAAATATCTCAAGTCCTGCCACAGTGAATTGCCGGTGGGGGAAGTTCAGTTGTCCAACAGCCAGATGAAACGGATTCTCGGTTTGGAGGAGTCGGCCTTGGCGAGCAGGACATCGCTGATGGGGGCCATTGCAATCAAGGAGGCTCTCTCGCAAGTGGGAACATCTCGTCTTGAGGGGAAAAGGGTTGTGCTGATTTCGGGGACCACTGTCGGAGGGATGGACCTGTCGGAGAACTATTGGGAGAGGATGAAAAATGAAGACAGCCTGCTGAATCTTCCGCTTTGCAACGACTGCGGAAACAGCACTGTGGAGATGGCCCGTATGGCAGGATTGGATGGGGTGCGTTGCTGCACGATTTCCACTGCCTGCTCCTCGGCACTTAATTCCGTGATGCTTGGCGCCGAAATGTTGCGTCACGACGAAGCGGATATTGTGATTGCCGGCGGTTCTGAAGCCTTGAGCCGCTTCCATCTCAACGGATTCAACTCTCTGATGATTCTCGACAAGGAGCATTGCCGTCCTTTTGACGAAACTCGCGCAGGACTCAATCTGGGTGAGGGAGCGGCCTTTGTCGTGCTCGAAAGGGATGCAGGGAGTCGGACTCTTTCCTATGTCACGGGCTACGGAAACCGCTGTGATGCCTTCCACCAGACTGCCACATCCGAAAACGGTGACGGGGCATTTCTGGCGATGACGGATGCACTTGAAATGGCGGGAATTGCTCCTGGCGACATCGACTATGTCAATGCCCACGCGACCGGGACTCCAAACAACGACCTGACTGAAAGCCGTGCCCTGATGCGCGTTTTCGGGGACAATCTTCCTGAAATATCCGGCACCAAAGGGCTGACTGGGCACACCACATCCGCTTCCGGTTCAATAGAGCTTGTTTTCTGTCTGCTGGCTATGCAGGAGGGTTTTATTCCTGCGAACATCGGCTGGAAAACGCCTATGACAGAGGGGATTATCCCGTCAATGGGACGGAAGGGAGTGAAACTCGAAAACATACTCTGCAACGCTTTCGGTTTCGGTGGTAACGATTCTGCACTGATTATCAGTGCAACACCCCGCTCAGGCGCAGCCGGGAAGGAGGAATTTGACTTTGAGACAATTTCAGATGTCACAATAACCGCTTCTGACGACTTGAAGACGCTCGGGCAGTACAATGTCAGCCCGATGGAGGCCAGGCGTATGGGAAAACTGATGAAAGCATCCCAGCTTTCGGCTCTCCGTGCTCTTAAAGAAGCTGGCCTTGACTGCCCTGACGCCATAGTCACTGCAACTGCACGCGGAATGCTTGATGTCAGCTATCAGTTCCTTGAGGACATCGAGGCAAACGGCGAAGAACTTCTCAAACCGACGCTATTTATGCAGAGCACCCACAACACACTCGGCTCCGCAATAGCAATCCGGACTCATTGCCACGGCTATAACATCACCTATTCTCAGGGAGACGAATCCTTCGATTGGGCGCTTGACGATGCCAAGAGGCTGATTCGCAGCGGAAAGGCTGAGACTGTTTTAGTGAGCAGTTTTGACGAGTCAACTCCGCTTTTCGACAGTTTCTCGCAGAGGGCGGGGAAGGAGGCACCGCAGCCGCTTTTTGCCCGTTCGATGGTGCTCAGACGCAAAGTCAGGTAAGATGAAACAATAGTTTTGTAAGATGAAACAGCCGATTCTCATATTTCTTGTGTCTTTGTTTGCTCTGACGCTTTTTCCTGAAGTGGCGCGGGGGCAGGCTCGGGAAGAAATGCTCCGGGCCATCCGGACGACGGGGGCGTCGATTGAGAGCCTGGAGTGTGAATTCACCCAGACCAAGACCGTTTCGATGCTGGAGCAGAAGATGGTCTCGGAAGGAAAATTATATTTCCGAAAACCTTCCGCGGTGAGGTGGGAATATCTCACTCCCGTGCATAACTTCTTCATAATGAACGGGGAAGACTTGCTCGCGGGGAATGATGCTTCGGCAAAGCACAGCAGTCTGAAGAAAAACAGGTCCGCAAGGATGATTTCTTCCCTCATTGTCGGAAGCCTCAGTGGTGAGTCTCTTGAAGACAGCCGCAATTTCAAGGCGGAATTGAGTTTGGAAACTGGAGAATGGGTGGCGGTTTTGACTCCTCTGCGTCGTGACCTCTCTCAGATCTGCTCTTCTATTGTGCTGCGTTTCAATCCGAAGACAGCTCTTGCCAATTCAATAACTTTGAACGAGGCTTCGGGAGATTGCACCCACATCGTCTTCCGGAATATGAAAATGAACCTTCCGCTGCCGGAGGGCGTTTTCAACGCCGCAGCTGAATAGGTATATATATAATATATTACAAAATGAAGTTTCTCGACAGTTTATACTCGGTGACGCAGTCCCGCAAGACGGAGGGGGGATTTGAATTCGACATATCCCTTTCTCCGGAGCATTTCATCTACAAGGCGCATTTTCCCGGGGAACCAATCACTCCGGGGGTATGTATCATACAGATAGCCACAGAATTGTTTTCGCTTGCAATGGATGCGCCGATGAATTTGTACTCTGCGAAAAACGTCAAATTCCTCAAAATCGTTTCGCCTTCTGAGCGGACGGATTTCAGTTTTACCTTTTCGAAAATTGTTGTCGAGGGAGATTTGTTTAAGTTTGCGTGTGTTTTGAGTGCGGGGAATGAGATTTATGCAAAACTTTCTTTAATATGTAGGAAGAAATAATATGCAGGAAGAAATAATATGCTGAAAGAAAATCTGACAGAGCAGAAGGCGAGATTGCGTTCGAGGGCAGTCTGTGTGGTGATTCCGACCTACAATAATGCCGGAACCATCCTGGATGTCGTGAGCAGAAGTCTTGAGCAGTGTGACGATGTGATTGTTGTTTGTGACGGCTGCACGGACTCCACTGTGGAATTGCTTTCGTCTCTGTCGGGAAATGTCGACATTTTGGAATTTAAAACCAACCGTGGAAAAGGGGCGGCGTTGCGGGAGGGCTTTCGCCACGCACGACAGAGGGGATTTGCCTATGCGATTACTCTCGACGCTGACGGACAGCATTTTCCGGAAGATATTCCTGCAATGCTTCAGGCGAACATCGATAATCCCGGCGCTCTGATAGTGGGGGAGAGGACCAATCTGGACAAGGCAGAGCGCAGTCGTGGCAGCCGTTTTGCCAACCGGTTCAGCAATTTCTGGTTTGCTCTGCAGACGGGACAGCGGCTTTCTGACACGCAGAGCGGATACAGACTCTACCCCTTGAAGAAACTTCCGCCTCTTGGTCTTTTGACATCGCGCTATGAAGCTGAACTTGAACTGCTGGTTTTCGCATCCTGGGCCGGAGTGCGGCTTGTCAGGGAAAATGTGAATGTCTACTATCCGCCGCGCGAGGAGAGGGTTTCGCATTTTCGCCCGGCAAGGGATTTTGCAAGAATCTCTCTCTTGAACACAATTCTCTGTATTCTTGCCCTGGTCTATGGATATCCGCGCTGCATTTTGCGTTGGACTGCAAGGCTTCTCAGAACCCTCTACAGTGCGGTTTTCTTTCTTTTGAGTGCCATACTGGTCATAAGCCCGCTTTCCCACCTTTGTGTGGCAACGACGCGGGATGAGGATTTGAAAAAGCGCAGGCTGCACCGGATGATTAATTCCTGCTTCAGATTCATCGTCCACAAGCACGGCATTCCGGGCTGTCCCTACAGCGAATCCAATCCCGGCGGGGAGGATTATTCGACTCCGGCTCTGATTCTGTGCAATCACCAGTCGCACCTCGACCTTGCTCCGCTCCTTGCCCAGACTCCGAAAATGATTGTTATGACAGCGGGCTACATTTGGAACAATCCGGTCTATCGTTTCACCATCCGTAATGCGGATTTCCTGCCATCCACCGAAGGCATTGAAAAGATGATTCCAAAACTTCGCGAGCTTGTCTCAAAGGGTTACAGCATAGCGGTTTACCCCGAAGGCACACGGAGCCTCGACTGTCAGATAGGGCGTTTTCATAAGGGAGCGTTCCTGATTGCGGAGACTCTCGGACTTGACATCATTCCGCTAATTCTCTATGGCAGCGGAAGGGCTCTTCCCAAACACGGACGTCTGCTTCGGAAATGGCCTCTCAGAATGGAAATTGACGCACGAATCACTCCGGAAGAGTTGCTCAAAATGGGGGAAACCACCCGTGAGAGGGCTTCGGCGATGAGAAAATACTACAAGAGGCGATATGCTGAAATCGCCGACAGAATTGAACAGGATTTGTGATTTCAAGGTTTTGGGGAGAAAAACATTTAAATTGTACTCTATGGACACAGAATCAGTTGTGATTATAGGAGGAGGTCTCGGCGGCCTTTTCTCCGGCGCCTTGCTTGCAAAGGAGGGTGTCAGGGTGACAATCATAGAGAAAAATGCAAGCTGCGGCGGCGGACTCCAGAGTTTCATACGTTTCGGTGAGGTATTCGACACCGGAATGCACGTTTTCGGGGGAATGCGTGACGGGGGCAATATCCGCCGAATCTGCGACTATCTCGGCATCAGCGATAAAATACACCTTCGTGATGTCGACTCCAATTCCTCCGACGTCGTCCATATTGCCGAAGACGGAATGTCCTATCGCATCGCAGAGGGAAAGGAAGGTTTTATCGACTCTCTTTCGTCATATTTTCCAGACCAGAGGGACAATCTTCGCCGCTATGTCGACGCCCTCTATTCCATTGTGGACGAACTCGACCTTTTCTATCTTCGCCCATCCGGAAGTTCACTCTCTGTGCATAGCGACGAGTTTTTGATGAGTGTCGATTCTTTCATAGCCAAGTATATAAGCGACACGAAGTTACGCTCAGTTCTCGCCTATCTGAGCTTGCTTTACAGTGGGCGCCGCGGGGTGACTCCTGCGTATATCCACGCCCTGATTTCTGTCCTCCACATCAACGGACCGAGCCGTTTTGAAGGGGGCTCGCAGCTTTTTGCCGACACGCTCAAAGATTTCATCATCAGCCACAACGGAGAGGTGGTTCTTTCGGATGCTGTGAAGACCATCCATACGCAGGGAAGGCTCATAACCGGTGTTGAGACACGAAAAGGGAGGACATTCACGGCGGAGCGCTACATCAGCGACATCCATCCCTGCACGCTCTTCTCGCTTTTTGACGACCCGTCCGCTTTTCCTAAGGCCTATCGCAGGCGACTCGAAAGCCTGCCGAATTCCTGCTCTGCATTTTCGTTGAACATAGTTCTCAAACCGGGGACTTTCAGATATGTCAATCATAGTGACTATTACATAAGTACTTACGACAGCGTCTGGAATTTCGGCGACCACGCACCGGACTGGCCGCAGGCTTTTCTCTATATGACTCCGCCGGAAATCTCTCAGGGTGAATTTGCAAGAAAAATGGCGGTTGTCGCCCCGATGTCCTGGAGTTTTGTCGAAAAATGGGAAGACAGCCGCACAGGAAAGCGTCCGGAGGAATATGGTGAATGGAAATGTCAGTGCGCGGACAAACTCATTGACTCTTTGGAGAGATTTCTTCCGGGTTTGAGAGACTGCATAGAGGAGTATGATTGTTCGTCCCCTCTGACCATACGCGACTGGTATGGGGTGAAGGAAGGCTCGATGTACGGCTTTTCCAAAGATTGCAACAACATCACGGCGTCCCACCTTCCGATTGCGACAAAAATCCCCAATCTGTTGCTCACCGGGCAGAACTGCAACGTGCACGGCTTCTGTGGGGTTACGCTGGTTGCTGTCAGCACCGCCGAGGCTGTTTTGGGAACGAACCGCATCGTGAATGAGATAACCGCCTTTGAGAAATGAAACTGATTCTGAAAATATATGATTGGTTTTCAGCGCATAAGACTTTTATGTGGCTGTCACTCACAGCGTTTACCCTTCTTTTTGCAGTCCTTCTTCTGCGTCTGAAATTCAGTGAAAACATCAGCGATTTCCTGCCTTTGGACTCTACAGACCGGGAAGCGCTTGCGGTCTATCAGAACATTTCAGGTGCCGGGCGTCTCTATTTTCTTTTCGACAACCCCGATGATGAACTCCTTACAGTGGAGGCGATGGAATATTTTGCCGCCCGTGTGGAGGAAAAAGACAGCCTTGGATGGTGTCGGGAACTTGTCCTTGGAGTTGATATGTCGAAGATAAAGGAGGTTTCGGATTTTGTCTATGCGAATATGCCATATTTCCTGACGTCTTCCGACTACGAAAGGTTGGACAGCCTGCTCTCGACTCCAGGATTTGTGCGTGAACGTCTTGAAAATGACCGCAATATGCTCCTGTTTCCGAGTGGGGGAATGCTTTCGTCTTCGATTTCCCGCGACCCTCTCGGACTCTTTTCTCCTGTGATGTCTTCACTTGAGAGTGCATCTCCCGGAGTAGGCTTCGAAATCTGCGACGGCTACATTTTCACTCCGGATATGAGCCGGGCCGTGGCTATGATGGATTCGCCTTTCGGCAATTCGGAAACTGAACACAACTCCCGTCTGCTCAAGATGTTGAGGGAGTCTATGGATGAAATGGAAAGGGAGTTTCCGGCAGTTTCGGCTGAAATAGTCGGCGGACCGGAGATTGCGGTGGGCAATTCTTCGCGCATAAAAAAGGACAGCATTATTGCCGTGAGTCTTTCGCTTGTGCTGATTTTGCTTTTGGCTGCCTATTCCATTTCCTCGCTGCGCAACATCCTGCTGCTCTTTCTTTCCATAGGCTGGGGCTGGCTTTTTGCGATGGCGGGCGTATCCCTTTTCTGCGGCAGTGTTTCGATGATTGTAATCGGAATTTCAAGCGTCATTCTCGGAATCGCAGTGAACTATCCTCTCCATCTTGTGGTCCACTCCTCCTATGCCCCGTCTATGAGGCGGACAATCCGTGAAATCATATCTCCGCTTGTTGTGGGGAACATCACGACTGTCGGCGCATTTCTCGCTCTCGTGCCTCTCAAAGCTGTGGCTCTCAGGGATTTGGGCCTGTTTGCGTCGCTCCTGCTTGCGGGAACAATAGTTTTTGTACTTCTCTATCTTCCGCATTTTGTGGAAATAAGACCTGTTCGGGAAGGGAAGCACCGTCTGCTCGACAGGCTTTGCGAACTGCGTCCCGACCGTTCCAAGGGGCTTGTCGGGCTGATTCTTGTCCTGACAATTGTCTTCGCTTTTTTCAGCACAAAAACGGAATTCGACTCCAACATTTCGAATATCAATTATATGACTCCCCGCCAAAAGGCGGATATGGACTATTTTCAGACTCTCCTCTCACAAAGCACAAATCCCGACTTGAGAACAGTCTATGTGCTTTCTTCCGGGTCAGATTTCGACCGGGCGCTTGAGGAGAACGCCGCTCAAAAGGCCATTGTCGACTCGCTTGAGAGCCTCGGTGCGGTCCTTAAAAGCAGCAGTGTCCGGCCCTTTCTCTCTTCGGAGGCTGAACAGAGGGAAAGACTTGGACTTTGGAGGGGTTTTGTCAGGAGACATTCGGACTTGTTGACTGTGGAATTGCCTTTTCAGGCAGCTAAACTTGGTTTTTCCAAGACAGCTTTTTCAGGATTTGACGCTCTTGTCCGCAGTGCCGGAGATTTTATCCCACATGGGGTGGATTATTTTTCGCCTCTGACAAAGGAAATTCTCAGTCCGAATGTCACAGTCCTCGAAGACGGTCGCCCTTATGTGGTTGATGTTCTGACAGTTGACAAAGATAATCTCGAAAATGTGAAGTCTTGTTTCGGCCATTGTTTCGACCTTGGTAGTCTGAACAGCGCCCTTTCCAACAAGCTCTCCGACAATTTCAACTACATAGGTTGGGTATGTTCCCTCATCGTATTCCTTTTTCTCTGGTTCTCATTCGGCAGTTTTTCCCTCGCACTGATTTCTTTCCTCCCGATGGCCCTCAGCTGGATTTGGATTCTCGGAATAATGTCTGTTTTCGGCATCAAATTCAATATAGTCAACATCATACTCGCCACTTTCATTTTCGGACAGGGCGACGACTATACGATATTCATAACCGAAGGCTGCCAGTACGAATATGCCCGTCGCAAACCGATTCTTCCGGCCTATAAGAGCAGTATCCTTCAGTCAGCGCTCATTATGTTCGTCGGAATAGGCACTCTTATCGTAGCAAAACATCCGGCGATGAAGTCTCTCGCTCAGGTGACAATCACCGGAATGGCTTCTGTGATTCTGATGGCTTATGTCATCCCTCCTCTGCTTTTCAACTTTTTGACCGTCAAAAACGGAAGTATCCGCCCTCATCCGCTCACTTTGAAAACTCTGCTGTTCGGCCCTCCGAAAGATGCACTCGGGATGGTTAGAGGACGCTATATATATAAAGGTAAAGAAATCCTGCGGACGGTGGGGCGTAATCTTAATTCGTCAACTCTTGCGAATGTGGAGTCACGGATTGAAGGGGAATGTCGGGAGTATGGGATGAGTGACGACGGATATGGTGAGACGGCGCTCTATCTTGCTCTGACACACCCGGATGTGCGTATAATCGCCCGAATTGCGGATGCTGAGCGACGACAGATAGCCCGTGTCGCCGCCGAGGGTTTTGTGGAAAATCTGGAATTCGTATCTTAAGTCTTGGGCTGTTTGGAATTATCTCTGTATCTTTGCAGGCGGATTCATAACCGAAGTTTAAGCTAAAGCTTTATGAAGCAGCACATTATAGACATACTCTCGGATGCTCTGCCCACGGTGGACTTTGATTCGGCTTTTCTTTTTGCCGAACTCGACTCTCTTGGGATAGCCACGATTCTGATGATTCTTATGGATGAATACGGCATCAGTCTCGATGCGTCAGATGTGACTCCGAGAAATTTTATGACCATCGACTCGCTGGTGGCGTTGGTGGAAAGCAAATTAAACCAAAAACTTGAACAGTGATTCTTGAATAATGACTCTTGAAGAAAGCATATTTTTTTACTCACAGGAGACACCCGGCCGTACAGCGGTGGTCAGCGACGGGAAATGCCTCAGCTATTCTGAATTGTGGGAGGGGATTCTCGACCGTAGTGAACAGCTTCGCTCGGAGGGGCTCTATGCGTCACGACCTTATGTTTTTCGTGCTGTCCAGGATTGGGATTTCATCTTGACTTATTGCGCGGTGCATCATCTGGGAGCAATAGCAGTGCCTCTTGAAAAGGGGATTCCGGAAGAAAAGTTTCTTCAAATCAAGTCTGAAGCAGAGTCCTGCACTTTCTCTGCCGACATTTGCGACATTCTCTACACGACCGGCACGACCGGCAAATCGAAGGGAGTGATGCTTTCCGTCCCGGCTTGGGAGGCAATTGCGGACAATCTCATTTACGGTCTTGGTTTCAGCAGAGAACAGCTTTTTATTGTAAGCGGTCCGCTCAATCATATAGCTTCTCTTTGCAAAATCCATCCTGTCCTCACCGTCGGAGGCGCCGTCTGCATTTTGGACGGACTGAAGGATATGAATGCCTTTTTTGATGTTTTCAATCTTCCGTTCACGAAGTTTGCAACATTTCTGGTGCCTGCGAGCCTGCGTATGATAATGCAGTTTTCCTACGACAAACTGTGCTCTCTTGCAGACAAAATCGATTTCATCGAGACAGGAGCGGCACCGATTTCCGGTTCGGATATGGCGCAGCTCTCCCGTGCGCTTCCGCACTCCCGCCTCTACAACACTCTGGGAGGCACTGAAGTGGGCGCAGTCTGCTGTTACAATTTCAATGACGGGAGGTTTATGGAGGGTTGCATCGGCCGTCCGATGAGAAATTCAATGCTTGAAGTGGCGGAAGACGGGCATATTATGATTTCCGGAAAGACTTTGATGAGCGGATATGTGAACGACCCTCAGGCCACTGCCGCTGTGCTCAGTGACGGGAGAATTCACAGCTCGGACCTTGGCTACATAGATTCGGAGGGGCTTGTTCATTTGAAAGGAAGGCAGGGTGATGTTATCAATGTGGGGGGATTCAAGGTCAATCCTGTTGAGGTGGAAAACGCCGTCTCGTCCCATCCGTCAGTGAAGGACTGCATCTGCATTGCCGCAACTCATCCTGTTGTGGGAACTGTGCTCAAGCTTCTGGTTGTGCTCCAAGAAGGAGCGTCTCTTGACAAGCGTTCTCTTGCCCTGCACATCAAGTCCCGGCTTGAGCCTCATAAGGTGCCTGTCTATTACGAGGCAGTGGACGAAATACGGCGCACATATAACGGAAAACTTGATAGGAAATTTTATATATAGCAATGAACTCGATGTGGAAACTTTTGCCGCTCTCTGTGGTGCAGGCGGTATTTCTCTGCTCCGGACAGGTGATGCTCAAACTTGCCCTCGCGAAGATGGGTGAGTTTTCCTGGACCTGGAAGTTTTTCAAGGCCCAGCTCACCAACTGGTGGCTGCCGGGCTGCGGCATCACATTTATTGTAGCCACTGTGCTGTGGTTCCACATACTCAAAAACTATCCCTTCGGCATAGCCTATCCGCTCAGTTGTATGAGCTACCTTTTCGGCCTTTTTGCGGCACTGCTCGTTTTCAAGGAGCCGGTGACGGCGTCGCAGTGGGCCGGGGTGCTTCTGATTATGGCTGGTTGTGCGCTGATAGTCAAGTGATTACGGCTAAATTTGTGCGCTGTTTACAGATTAGCCTGCTTTTTGTAGTAGACATAAGGTTTGCAGGTTTTACGAAGGATACGGATTGTGTGCAAAAATATATTTAACATAAAACAGAAAATATGGTGAGAATGTATAAGAAACTCTCGGGATTCAGAGAGAAATATGTCGACACTCTTGCGAAGTTATACGATTATTCCACAACTTTTTATGAGAATCGGCAGATGTCCGAAATGCTCGGGACGGATCTGAAATACACCTACGGAAGTTTCAAACACAAATGCGATGAACTCTCGCGCAGGCTTTCCCGCTATGGCATCGGAGCCGGAGACAAGGTGGCAATTTTGTCGGCCAACACTCCCAACTGGACAGTGGCATTCTTTTCGGCAGTGGCTTTCGGCCGCGTTGCTGTGCCGATTCTTCCGGATTCTTCCGAAAACGAAGTGAAAAACATCTTGGAACATTCCGGCTGCAAGGCTCTTTATGTTTCCAAGAAACTTCTCCATAAAGTTTCTCCGGAATTGATGGAGAAACTCACATTTATTCTTGATATAGAGGACTTTTCGGTAATCAGCCAGGACGACGACGCATTTACTTGCGACGGACGCACAATAGCCCCGCAGCCCGATGACCTCGCGACAATCATCTACACGTCAGGCACCACCGGCAGCGCGAAGGGAGTGATGCTCAGCCACAGAAATCTCTGCACGAACATCGTGATTTCCTACCACGCCCACAAAGCCGATGAGAATGATGTATGGCTTTCGATTCTTCCGATGCCGCACACCTACGAGATGAGTATCGGAATGCTCTATCCTATGTTTGTCGGAGCGAAGGTCTACTATCTTCAGAAACCTCCTACAGCCACGGTGCTTCTTGCCGCGCTGAAAAAAGTTCGCCCTACAATTATGCTTTCCGTGCCTCTGATTATTGAGAAGATGTATAAGGCGAGCATACTTCCGACCATACAGAAGAGCCGCGTGCTCAAGTGGATGCACAAAAAAATGGCTCCGGTTCTCTATTGGTTTGTCGGACTTCGTCTTAAAAAGACTTTCGGTGGACGCATCAAGTTCTTCGGAATCGGTGGAGCGAAACTAAACCCAGCTGTGGAAAAATTCCTCAAGAAGGCCCATTTCAACTATGCAATCGGCTATGGTATGACTGAATGCGCTCCCCTTATTTGCACGGCCGGAGTCAAGCAGACCCACATCGGCACAACTGGAGGGGCAGCCTATGGCGTGGAAGTCAAGTTGATAGATGTAAATCCTGAAACCGGAGAGGGCGAGATCGTTGTAAAGGGTGACAATGTGATGCTCGGCTACTACAAAGACCCGGAGAGGACCAAGGCTGCATTCACGGAGGACGGATGGTTCCGCACCAATGACTTGGCTTCGGTTGATGAAAAGGGACGTTTCAGCATCAGGGGACGTCTGAACAATATGATTTTGGGACCTTCGGGAGAGAATATTTATCCTGAGGAAATCGAAAAGGTCATCAACGACATCGAAGGTGTGGACGAGTCTTTGGTTGTGGAGCGTGACGGTAAACTCGTGGCTCTGGTGCAGCTCAACAGCAATGTTCTCGACTGGAATCAGGAGAGCGAAGACCAGTTCTTCGAGAAACTGGAGGCTCGCAAGCAGGCTATTATGAACTATGTGAACAAGAAAGTCAACCGTTCTTCCAAGGTTGCCGGCGTTGAGGTGGTGAAAGAGCCTTTCGAGAAGACTGCGACACAAAAAATCCGCCGCTTCAAATATCGCGACGGATCTCCAAAATCTGACGAGGAGAAGAATACCCCGAAGGAATAGTGTATTTACAATTCCTCAGATCAATCATGCAGTCCCTTTGAACGGAGGTATTTCAGCAGCTGCTCCGGGCGGTCTGTCTGGATGAATGACGGACCGAAGGCAATCACCTGATCATAGACCTTTGCCGGGTCTCCGCAGTCAAGCGCCTTGTCGTCATCGAGATAGCCGCAGAGGCTGCCCCAAATTGTGTTTATCCAAAGTTTGGAACCGGTCTCATGAATCTTTGCAAAGCACTCCTCAACCTCCGGCGAAAGTTTCTTCCAGCAGACCTCGTATGCGAGCGGAACCGTCTTTGTCTCCATGTATTCGTTGAAGAGTTTCTTGCCGTTCTCCTTCTGGATGTCGATGATAGGCATATACATCATGTTGTGCTCATGTGCCGCCATCTTTTCAGCCACAGCTGACGCAGGTTGTTTGCCCTTGATGAGAATCTGGTCGGTCACGCCAAGCTCTTCCGTAATCTGAAGCACGAGGTCGTAGAACTCATATCCCTGGTCAACGTTTACGCAGATTCGGTCCTTGCAGCACTCCAGTGCCTCGCGCAGTGTAGGAATTCTCAGCGAGTCAGTTGCCACGCCATGCGCCCTCTTCAGCCTCATCGCCTTGAGCTCCGCAAGCGTGTAGTCGCTCACGAGTCCTCTGCCGGTGAGACAGCGGTTGACTGTCGCGTCATGCGAGAGCACGAGCACGCTGTCCTTCGTGAGCTTGAGGTCAAGCTCCATGATGTCTGCTCCCATACGGATGATAGACTCTATTGCCGGAATAGAATTTTCCGGATAGTTCCTCCAGTCGCCCCTGTGAACGGCCACAACGACATATTTCGAGTTCGGATTGTGGATTTCGGCGAGAATCTTGTCCGTCCTTTTCGCATACTGCGGCTCACCCGTTCCGCATGACACAGCGCAGAGCAGCGCTGCGACAAAAATAATCAGATACTTTTTCATATTCGTAAAACTTTACAATAATTTCCTAAGTTCCGCAAGGGCACAGGAAATGTGGTACTGAACTGTCTTCGGACTTATCATCAGCGCGTCCGCAATCTCTTGGTATGTCTTGTTTTCGAACCTGCTCATCCTGAAAACAGTCTTTCTCAGCTCGCTCATTTCCTCCAGTGCGAAGTCTATGCTCCTCAAGAGTTCCTTCGTGTCCATATTTGCCGAAGGTTCATACATGTCTGCCATTGCGGCAGCCCTTGTCTCCTTGTAGCGGTTCCGCACATTCCTGTTCTTTATGAAGTTCAGAACGGAGTTGTGCGTTATGCTGAAAATATATGACTTTACAGAACAGACGTTTCGTAGGCTTTCGCGTGCGTTCCATATTTTCAGGAATATGTCCTGAGTCACATCTTCCGCCTCTACGGGGTTCTGAAGCAGCGACAGCGCGAAGTTTCGGATTTTTGCCGAATACAGCATATAGAGGATGCCAAGAGCTTTGACATCCCCTTCCGCTATCTGTTCGATCAACTGCCTGTCTTCAGATGACATTTCAGTATCCTTTCCTGTTTCTCCTCCGGTGTTTCTCCTCCCCGCTTCTCCTGTTTTACCGCGGCTAATTTAATTATTCCGCAGCAGAATTACCAATTCCTGACCCTCACTTTGTACATATTTATGTCGTCAACCCTGATGATCCTGTCCGGCTTGCTTGCGCTGTAACTCTTGCTGTAGCGAATCTCGTGCGTGGACCAGTTCGGGTTTCCGGTCGCGTCAGTGTACCACATCTCGCCGGTCTCCGCATTGTAGTTCAGGGATTTGATTGACGATGAGGCTGAGAATAGCGGCATCTCGACAGGGAAAGTCCCGTCTTCGACATTATACAGATATGCCCGCGCCCCGGCGACAGTTATCGTGTTCGCATCGACCTTAAGCATATCGTGGATGCCTCCCTGAGGAGCCTTGACATTCTTTTTGAGGACAAATTTCGGACTTGCCGTGCCGAGACCATCGATGGCGAATGTCTTGACATATTGGTCACCTCCTGCGTAGAGAAGCTTTCTTTCCGCGTCCCAGACGACTCCATGCCCGGTGGCGAGGGCTGCGGATGCGAGGACGGCCTCCGATTTCGTGACGTCATAGAGCTGAACCTTGTTGTGGTTGGCAGATGAACCCTCGGAGTTCGCAACGACTATATATCCGCCTCCGTCAGGGATGTATTCGGCCGAATGGGCATTCGGGGTCTGCGTCGTGTGGAAGAGAACCTTTCCCGATGGATATTCGATAAGTGCACACCATCCGTATGAACTTGTAAGAAGAAGTTTCCTGCCACGGTCTACGAACTTGCAGTCATCGAGGTGATCGCATCTGCTTTCTGCAATGCCGAGTTCCTTGGCGGCAGTCTTTGCGTCCCAAGACCAGACTATGCCTTCCTTGTAGGAGTCCTTGATTACTGTGGCGTTGATGACGAATACGTGATTGTCCCCACAGAATACGAGTTCAGTTGACTCTCCCTCCGCCATCTTCGACGTGCAGACTCTCCCTCCCGGCTCAAGGACAAGCTCCTCGTCTGTGGAAGATGTGATTGTCTCACCGTCTGATGTCGTGAGCACGGCAGTCACGCCTTTCGCGATTGTGCCCGGGGCACACCAGACAGGGATGTAGATGGAATTGTTGATGCAGCTGACAGCTGAAGGCAGAGTCACTTTTATACTGCTTTCCGACGCGCTGTAGATGCTTTCAGCAAGGTCTGCCTCGACTTTGCCGGCAATCTTTTCCCCTCCGTTGGTCTTGAGTTCCAGCGACACGATGTCATAGTCTCCCATCGCAACGTTTACGAGGACGAGGCAGCTTCCCGGCTTGAGCGAGAACTTCGGTGTGTCGTAGCCCCCGACCTTTACTTTCTGAAGATCGAACATCGCCTGCTCGAATGAACCGTCCTGCTGCGTCGGAATGTCATAGGCGAGTTTCCCTCCGGTGAACGTCAGCTTCGCCTCGGCGGGGTAGCAGCATACTGCCGGAACCTCCTGAAGTGCCGTGTTTACATTGAACACGAACATTGAACTGTTCTTTCCTTTGGTCATCGGCGAGGCGACGGACTTCTGCTCTGCCCCATCGACCAGCATTGCCGCCTTTGACTCCGCGCTCCATATCGGGGCACTGATTGTCCCCATTGACTTGAAATCCTTCGCAGGTGCATAGCTTGTTCCGAGACTGACTTCGGCACGCATTGCCACTGCCTTTGCCGTGGAGTTCTCCTTGGCGGTGCATGCGGCGGCAAGAGCCAGCACGGATGCGAGTGCTGATATGATTCTTGTTTTCTTCATTATTCGCTATGTTTTTTAGTGGCAAGACTGCCCGTCAGACGAACCGGCGGGCAGCATTGCCGGAACAGTTCTACTTCACGCAGCATGAGCCGCAGATGTCGCCGCCGTGGCTGCTCCATCCCGGAGCCCTGTCCGCTCCGATGTACTTGCCGACAAGGGCACCGTAATCATCCTTTGAACCGACAAATCCGCAATAGAGCACTCCGCTTGAGAGGTTGTTTCCACCCATCTGCTTCTGACCTGCTGTTGAACCGTATGACCAGCTGTCCTTTAATGCTCCGTCAGGGGCTAAGACAAATGTGGCGTTTGACTTCTGTCCGTGTGTGATGTAGAAATTGCCGTCTTTGTCAACGCAAGGACGCGAGAAGTTGAACGCATTTGTACCTACTCCGGAATCAAATTTCCACTTAACCCTGGTCAAGTCTTTGTCGATGCAGTACGCGAACCCGTCCTTGCTGCCGACAAACACATCTCCGTTCGGGGAAACAATCGGCTCGTATATGTCGTTGGTGGCGACTGAGAATGAATTCTTGATTATTTCTCTTGTATTGAGATTGAAAGAGCCGATCGCTTTCTTGAGAGGAACGTAGACTGTGTTGTTGTCTGGTGCGACTGCGAATCCCGTAATGTCCGTAATTGCGGCGAATTTAATGGATGCGATTTCCGTTCCGTCCGCAGCATTGAGGAACTTGACGGTCCCGTCCTTGCATCCGACTACAACCTCATTCCCATTCACGAGCATGGCGGCCGCTCCTGCACCTGTTGCGATTCCCCATTTCTTGGTCCCGGACGCCGCGTCAAGCGCGAAGATGTTTCCGGCGGCATCTCCTATGTAGACCTCGGTACCTGCTTTGTTGACCGCAGGGGCGGCGGAATTCATCGCTCCCGCTTCGCTGAACGACCATTTCTTGTTCCCGTCGCTGCCTACGGCAAAGAATTGTCCGGCAGATTTGATTCCGAAGTAGATGTCTCCCGTGACAGGGTTGACGGTTAGAGGATTGTATGTCTGTAGAGTGCCTTCCGGAATGAACTTCCATTTCAATGTTCCTTCCTCTGTGTCGAACGCATACAGACCGGCACCTGCGGCGTAGCTCAGTTCGTATACAGTCTTTCCGTCAGGCGAGAACACAGGGCAGCTTCCCTTGATGCCGGTTCCGTTCTTGGTGTCGGTCGTCTCCCATGTGTTGAATTCAACGACATATTCCCTGATTTCGAGGTTGACGTCCCATTTCTTCTCGTGTCCCTTGATGTTGGCGCTGAGGATCACGGTCTGCTCAAGTTCCTCCCCGAATGTGAGTCTTTCAGTCACTTCATCTCCTGTGAGTGAGTGAGCGTCTGGGAATATCCACTTGACATCGGTGGCGGTAGGATAACCTTCCCTGTTGAAGGTGAATGTAATCGGCTGTCCGGCCGCCGCCTTTGTTCTGCTGACAAAGAACGGAATTGCGAGTGCCGGAGTGGCCTTCACCGTGACCGGCTCCGAATCACCTTTCTTGTACTTCGCGACAAGAGTGAACGTGTAGCTCTTGTCGTTGGTCAGCTCGGTTATGTCAACTGTCTCTTTGTCCGCATCCACTTCGACAGTCTTTGCCGTACTTTCATCTTCGGTCAGGAAGTAGGTGAGGGAATAGGAGAGAACGCCTGTCGAAGGCTTTTTCCAAGTGAGTGTTACGCACTGGTCGGAACCCTCGGCCACCAGGTTATCCACCTTGAAGCGCTCTGTCGCCGGCTTGACGGTCACTTTGACAGGATTGGAATAGATGTCTCCATAGACGGCCTGCACGCTGAATATGTAATCGTCACCGTTGTTGAGACCTGTCACCGTGTACTGCATTGCGCCACCGGTGAGTTCCTTGTGCTCAGCGGTCGTCGTGTATGTGACGAGGAAGTCGGTCGGATTCCATCCTTCCGGCATCGTCCAGCTGATGGTTGCTTCCTCATCCCCTGGGATGCCCTTGAGTTCAGTCACCTCGTGACGTGCGACACCTGTCTGCGGAATCTCTTCCTTGAAGCAGGAACTTGCGCTGAAGCAAAGACCTGCCGCCAAAAACATGTATAATATCTTTTTCATCATATTGTCATTTAAAGGTTATGTTTCTATGTTTCTAAAACCCCGGATTTTGCCAGAGGATATTATTGTTGTTTACAATCTCAATCTGATCTTCAGGAATAGGGAAGAGCAGGTTGTGCGAGTCAAGGGTGTAGCCTAAGTTCTTGAAATAGTCAACCGCAAGTCCGAGCCTCACGAGGTCGAACCACCTGTGGCCCTCAAGCGCGAACTCGCGCCCCCTTTCGTCTGCAAGCTCCCTGATGAAGGTCTCCTTGTCCGGAACCTCGGCGGAAGTGAGTCCGGCAAGACCTGCGCGTGTACGCGTCCTGTTCAGGTATGGAAGCGCATCTGCGATTCTGTCCTGCTCTCCGAGAGCCTCGGCGTACATAAGGAGGATGTCCGGGTATCTGAGCACAGGGAAGTCGTTGCCGACCGATTTCTTGTAGACTTCATCGTATTTGTCCATCCACTTGTTCATCGCATATAGGCTGCCGGAAATCTTGGTGTACTTGCCGATGAGGTCAAGGCGGTTGTCTCCCGATTCATAAATCCCCTTGAACTGCATCTTCGGGTTCTCTATGTCCTTGAGTACGGCGGTGCTGGCGCTGTACCAATATCCATGGCCGTTGTCGGAAGTCTTGTCGTAGTAGATGGCGAAGATGATTTCCTTGTTCATCTTGTTTTCCACATTAAAGGCCTCGGCGGTGGTCGCCATCATTCCGAAGCCTCCGTCAGTCATCGCATCTTCGAGGACGGCCTGTGCCTTCGGGTAGTCCCCGAACGTGAGGTACACCTTTGCGAGCAGGGTCTGCGCCGCAATCTTGGTGACACGTGCCTTTTCCGCTGAACGTGTCTCCGGAAGAAGGCCGGCAGCCTCGGCGAGGTCGCCTGTCAAAAGACTGTACATCTGCTCCTCGCTGCATCTCGCTATGGTCTTGGCCTCTTCGTGCTTTACGACCTTTGTCGCGATGGGCACGCAGCCGAACACACGGTAGAGGTTGAAATACCACCAGCTTCTCAAGAAAAGCATCTCTCCACGGTATTTGTCTCCGTTCGGAAGTTCACGTCCCTCCATGTGGTCGAGAACATCGTTGCATCTGTAGATTCCATTATACCAGGCGTTCCATACGTCCTTGAGTATGCCGTTGCTGGCTACTTCCTGGAAATGGTCTATGTCATAGCGGTCCTGCACAGACACTGCCATCATGTCAAGCCCGCATTCGTCACTTCTGAAGGCAAGTTCGTTGAGGAAGAATCCCATCTGCGTCTTTGTCTTCAGATAGCAGCATTTCACGTTCTGGTCGAAGTCCTCGTCGCTCAGGTAGTTGTTGACCCCTGCAATGGTGTTGGACGGGTACTGGACGAAGAATTTGTCGCTGCAGGAAACCGTCACGAGAAGTGCGGCGCCCGCCAAAACTGTTCTTATTATGTTTTTCATGTCCTGTTACAGATTAAAGTTGACACCGACGCTGAATGTTCTTGAAAGCGGGTAGGAGCAATAGTCCTCGCCCGGTCTGAGGGCATCGGATGAGTTCTTGTTGACTTCCGGGTTGTAGCCGGTGTAGTTCGTGAATGTGAAGATGTTATTTCCCTGGACATAGACCCGAAGTTTCTTGATGCCGGTCCGGCGGAACCATTTCGACGGCATTGTCCATCCGAGCGAAAGGTTCTGAAGCCTGAGGTATGAACCATCCTCGATGTGGAAGGTCGATGAGCATGAGCCGTTGTTACCCGTCGATTTGCGGGTGGCCTTATTGAGGTTGCCGTAAGGGAATCTCTGCAGCGACTCTTTCATCATATTGGAGGATCCCTCCATATTCAGGAGATAGCGTCTTTCGAGATTGAGGATTTCGTTCCCATACACGCCCTGGAAGTTCGCGGCGAAGTCGAGGCCCTTCCATCCGAGGCTCAGACCGAATCCGTAGTAGAAGTCAGGCATATAGTTTCCGACAATCACCCGGTCAGCGTCCTTTTCCATGATGCCGTTCCCGTTCGCATCGACGAAGCGGAAGTCTCCGATCTTCGAGTTCTCGAAATGAGGATAAGTGTCAAGTTCTTCCTGGTTATGGAAAACGCCGTCCTGCACGAGAAGATAGTAGCATCCGACCGGCTTGCCGACCTGGGTGATGTAGTAGGCACCGGCGTAGGATGATTCCTTTATGATAGGAGCGTCCTCGTCTCCAAGGTGGAGAACCTTGTTGCGGTTGAGCGACCAGTTGGCGTTGAACTCATAATGGAAGTCTCCGAAACTCTTGCGGGATGTGAGAGTGAGCTCGACACCGGTGTTCTGCATGGAGCCGATGTTCATCATTGAGGTCGTGAGACCGGAAACCGAAGACACAGGGACGTCGAAGAGCATATCTGTTGTCTTTGAATAGTAGTAGTCGGCGCTCAATCCGAGAAGTCCGTCCCAGAGGCTTGCGTCGAGTCCGACGTTGTACTGGGTGTTCTTCTCCCATCCGAGTTCGTCGTTGGCAATCTGCTTCGGATATACGGTGGTGGTGAGTCCGGCACCGAGATCGGTGTTGGCGGTTCCGTAGAGCATAAGGTAGGCTGAGTTCCCGATTTGCGCGTTACCTGTCTGACCGACACTGGCGCGGATCTTCATATCGTTGAGCCAGGAGGCGTTCTTCATAAATTCCTCGTCGCTGATTCTCCAGCCGACGGACGCTGCAGGGAAGTAACCCCATCTTTTCTTCGGTGCGAACCGTGAGGAACCGTCGCCTCTGATTGAAGCTGACACCATATAGCGTCCCTTGTAGGAGTACTGCCCTCTGACGAGCCATGATGCGAAGGTGTAGGCGTACACGTTGTTGTAGGTATTGTCCGGGTCTATAGTCTTTCCTGCAGTCGTCTTTATCTTGTCGTCGCCGATTACACCGTCTCCCTTGATCTGGGATGTCTGGGTGGACATCTTCTCCGCCTCATACACCGCAACGGCATTCACCGAGTGGTCACCGAAGGTTCTGTTGAACGAAATCTGGTTTGTGATGTTCCAGTGGAAATATGCGTTTTTGTAGGATGCGGCCGAAGGCTGTGACGCTGCGCCGATATAATTTTTCCCCTTGAACGGAATGCTTGACGGACGGTAGTAGTCGCGGAGGTATGAGTAATAGTCTCCTCCGAGGGTGAGCTTGTACTCGAGACCCTTGATGAACTCGTAGGATGCGTAGGCGTTTCCGACGAGGTTGAGCTTCTGGCGGACATCGCTGATTTCAAGGGCGAGGGCGACAGGGTTCAGCACCTCGTTGGCCTGGGTGTCCCACGGTTCTATTCTGAGCAGTCCGTTCATGTCCCAGTTGTAGGAACCGTCCTCATTGTAGACGGGGAAGACCGGAGGTGCCATAAGGGCGGAAGCAATCACTCCGTCGCCGCCGTACTGTGAGTCTGAATTTACATAATGTGTCTTTGAAAATGACGGAGAAAGGCTCACACCGTACTTGAGATGCTTCTTCTTTCCGTCGAGATTGGCGCGGAGACCATATCTTTCAAAGTCGGAACCGATGATTGTTCCCTGACGGTAGAGGTAATTCGCTCCGATGTAGTAGTTGAAGCTCTTTGTCTTTGCAGATACGCTCAAGGCGTGCTTGGTGCTCATGGCAGTGCGGAAAATCGCGTCCTGCCAGTCGGTGTCGGTGAGCGTGCCGGTCTCGTCATGGAGGTAAGACTCAATCAGAGGGTTGACCCTATGGTAGGTCTTTGGACGGCTTTCGTAGTCGTCATTGACTGAACCGGTCGGAACCTCGTCGAGATAGGCTCCGTCACGCGCATCCTTGAACATTCTTGCAAATTCGTATGCGTTGAGCATGTCAATTTTCTTCGAGACTCCGGAAACTCCGAACTGTCCGTCGTAGGAAATAATCGGTTCCTCGGAATGACCGCGTTTGGTCGTCACGATGACGACGCCGCAGGAACCTCTCGAACCGTAAATTGCCGCAGCAGAAGCGTCCTTGAGAACTTCAAGGCTCTCGATGTCGTTTCCGTCGATGTTTGAAAAAGCACGTGCGTCACAAGGCACTCCGTCAATCACATAGAGAGGGTCGTTACCGGCTGTTGCGGACTGAATGCCCCTGACTCTTACGGAAACGTTGCCGTCCGGCTGTCCGCCAAGGTTCAGCACTTGCACGCCCGGCATCTTCGCCGCCATTGACTCGCGGAAGTCGGAGGTAGGTACGTTGGCGAAGTCCTCTGCCTTTATTGAGGAGATGGCCGTCGTGACATCCCTTTTGTTCTGGACTCCATAGCCGATGACAACCACGTCGTCGAGAAGAATGGCGTCCTCTTCGAGGCGGAAGTCCGCCGCAGTCTGGTTTTCGGAGAGAACTGCCGTGGCCGTCTTGAATCCGATGAGGGAAACTTCGAGAGTGGCTGCGCCTTTGACGCTGAGCTCATAGTTTCCGTCAACGTCGGCTGCTGTTCCGTTCTGGGTGCCCTGTTCAAGCACCATTGCCCCTATTGCCGGAGCACCGGTGTTGTCAAGCACCTTGCCTTTTACCTTTCGCTGCCCGTTTTTTGCCTTGGGGGGGCAGATTTGTCCGCGCTCTTCCTGCTCAGCAGAATCTTTGTCCCCTTGAACTCAATGTCAACGTCGGGGAGGATTTTCCCGATGATGGACTCGATGCTTTCGCCCTTGGCGTTGACAGTGACTTTCCTGTTGAGGTCGATGTCCGTGTCAACATAAGCGAAGGTGTAGGTACTTTCGGCCTCGATGGCCTTCAGAAGTTCCTTTACGGTTACATCCTTGACATTCACGCTGGCGCTCCTGTCCTGTGCGAGGGCGCTGATGCCTATGCACAATGTACAAAGAATGATTGCACAGCTTTTTGTGAATGAAGGAAGATTTTTTAGAAATCCTTTCATTTATCAGTGTGTTTGTGGTTTGTTTGCGATTATTATCTGATTGTCTTGTCTTTCCCATTTTATCGGAAGAAGACATGACAGCACATCGAGAACTTCCTCCAAAGACTCCTCTCTGACAGTGAGCGACATGTGCTTGCCGGCGAGATTCCTTGCCTTGAGGTAGAACGGGGTCTGGTATTTATGTGACAGGTTGTCCACTATGTCCTGCAGTCTTGCGTTGTCGAATACGAGACATTTCTCAAACCATCTGCAGCACTGGGCAGCGTCAATATGGCTTATCTCAGTGGTTCCCCTGTCCCAGGAATATCTCTGATCCGGCTTGAGAATGACCTTCTCTTCGCTCACGGAGTCGGAAACCTGTACGGAGCCGCTGCGGAGGATTATCTCCGCCTTGTCTGAACCGAGATATGTGCTTGCGTTGAAAGAGGTTCCGAGCACCTTGACTGCGAGGTTGTTGTTCATCCCGACGATGAATGGGCGTGAAGCGTCTTTCGTTACCTCGAAGAAGCATTCGCCGTCAAGACGGACAGCTCTCTTTCTCGTTCCGAAGTTGTCCGCGTAGGAGAGTCTGCTGCCCTTGTTGAGCCAGACGTTCGTGCCGTCAGGCAGAGTGTAGGATGCAATGCTTTCGTCTGATGCGACCAGCACAGTCTCCGTTGTTTCTCCCGCTCCTGACAGACAGGCCATTCCCCAGCCTCCGAAAAACAACGCTACAGCCGCTGCCGCACCGCCGATTATTCCTGTGACAATGCGGAAACGTCGTCCAAGTTTCACCGGGATCTTTTTTTCTGTGCCATTGACCGCTTCCATAAGACGTCTGAGTCCTTCCTGCATGTCAAAATCAGGAGACTCGGCAGAAGCCGATTCCCAATACTCATCAAGCAGTGCCTTCGTCTGCGGCTCATCTCCGTGGTTTTCCATCCACAAGGAAAACTCCTCCTTTAGACTTTCTGAGATTTCAGTTTCGCTGAAGATGAAGTCGAATATCTTTCTGTAGCTCCCGATGTCGCTCATTTCGGTAAGAATTTTAGTCTCGTAAATTATGTGTTACTATCATATAGACAACCAACTCTTCCGATGTGCTAAACGGACGCTCATTTTTTTTGAACAAATCTAATCCTGGCGGTTGATCGAAATGGGTGGGCGATAATCTTTGCAAAAGGAAAAAGATTTTTTTTGACAATGGTGAATTGTTTGTGTAAATCTTGATGAAAATATATATTTATATTAAGTAATATTTGATATTATCTAAAAATAGATATATATTTGCAGGAAATTTAATGGGTCTATCTTTGGTTGGAATACTTTCGATAACCCATGTAAATAATTAAATTTAAGAGTAATGGAAAAAAAGGTTAAAAATCTCAAAATTCACGACGGAAATTATAACCGGCGTGTAAAGTACGGTGACAAAAGCAAGTTTGACATGCTCGTCGTAAATCTGGATGATGGGATTGGGACTCGCACTTTCCAAATTGAGTCGAGGTGTCTTACTGACAAGGATTCTATTCATCTTGAATATGACCCAGTGTCTCGTGGTGTCAGCTGGAGGCCGAATGAAATAATCAATCATGTCGTTGAAGTGATTTAGCATGGAGGCGGTAAAGACACATGCTCCGGCGGAAGTCGCTGAAAACATCAAGTCGATTATAAAGGGAAAATATAAGGACTTGACTGAATATGCGCATGAGAAGAAAATAACGGCCACTCAGCTTTATAACATTCTCAATGGCAAAGATTACATGTCGCTGTTTTCTGCCTTCCGTTTTTCGGATGATTTCGATGTGAATATAGACTACTGCACACGTGGCGAACTGCCGGTGCTGTCTCCTGACCATGACTACATGGAACTGCTCGGAGCCGCTACAGACTTCTATTATGCCGTACAGGATGAAGACAGGCTTCGGGATGAATACTTGCTGAGGCGGGGAAGTCTTTCGGATGAGGATGAGCTGCTTTTTCAAAAAGCATTGAAAAAAGCCAGGCTTGCAAAGGCAAAATCCGGATGTGAACTTGTCGACCTGATGAATAAAGGTTGGGCTGAAGAAAATCCTGAAGATGATATTCCTAAACCCGAAATAACAGAAAACATGAATATTATGACTCTACATGAAGCCATTGAGAAGGTGCTGCGCGAAGCCGCCGGCCCTCTCACATTTACAGAAATCGCAAAAGCCATAAACAAAGATGGACTTTATGCGAGAAAGGACGGCAAGCCTGTGCCTGCAAGCCAGATTTCCGCCCGTATCAAGAATTATCCTCTGCTTTTCAGCGTGGATAGAACTGTATCGCCTGCCTTGATTTCAGCGTCAGGTGGAAATGATAACCATTAAATTTTTAGTTCTATGAATTTCAAGAAATTTGATCCTGCGACAGATTGTCGCGAAAATCTCCCGGATCTTCCGGGGAACTATATTGTGGCCTTGAAACCTGGATGCAGGCTGCCGGCATGTCCGGTCCCGTTTGCTATGGAGAAATACGAGGGGCTGGATGTCGTTTATGTCGGAAAATCCAAAAGCCTCCGCAATCGCGATTACAGCTCACATTTCAACGGTACTGCAGGACGGTCTACTCTGAGAAAGAGCCTCGGGTGCTTCTGGAATTATCCGTTTGTCCCCAGGGACAAGGGCAATCCGGACAGTGGTAAGGTGATGTATAGTGCGGAGAATGAGGCTGCTCTTTCTGCGTGGATGGAAAAGAACCTTGTGCTGTTTTATTGCGCCAATGGGAACTGTGATGTGGATGAACTGTCATTGATCAGCAGGTTCAATCCGCCTCTCAATCTTCAAGGCAACATTAATCCCGTCAATTCCGAGTTCCGTTCGTGGTTGTCCTCCCGCAGGAGTACGAAAAGGATTTAGTTCGTGCAGGGACAATGCCGGTGTTGCATTGGATTATAGATTGAAGAACTTTGCCGCCATTGTTCTCAGCTGCTCGGCAGTTATGTTTGCCAGTCCGGTCTTCTGAATGTCGGCAAACTCTTCCTTCTGTTTGCCGATGACGAATTTCCGTTCCCTTCCGTCTATGTTTGCCAGCAAATGGTAGTTTCCTTTGTGGGCTTGCTCTATCCGGACATTCTCGCAAAGAATACCATCGATTTTCAGAGATATTCCTTCCTGTTTTTCGGATAGTCCCCAAAGTTCAAGGTTGTCGTTCAGGCACTTCTCAATTGTGCCAATCCATTTCGGACCCACACCGCATTCCTCTGCATATTTTCTGAAATCCGAGATGGCGGCTGCAACTTTGCGGATAATGCTGTCGGCTTTTCTGATGCCATTGTCTTCGGCGAGAGCAAGGGCGTCTTCCATAGTCTGCCCTTGAAGTTTACCGCGCATCATCAGACAGTGCATCTTCTCTGGGAGGAAACCTCCTGTATTGAAGATGAATGTGAGATCGTATGCCGGAGAAAGTCTCCACACTCCGGATTCATCCATTATGAACGAAAAATTCTTGTTGTGGTCGTCGGCATTGTCGGCAAGTATGTTGAATACCATTCTGCGGAAAATCTCCTCTTGTGAACTTTCCGGTAGACGCAATTTGCGGCAGACCATAAGCAGCTTCTCGTAACTGTCTGCCTCGGGATACATGGCGGCCAGTGTCTGCAGGTGCAGCTTGTTCTCTTTGTCCCTGTCGAAGCGTCTGGTGATGAAGTGTTTCTGGCCTTCTATCTCAACGAGCTGACATGGCATCATGCTTATCCCTGCAGCTGTAGCCATTTTGTAGTATGCCATTTCCAACTCAGCAGATGAACGTTTTGGGTCTCCGAATTTCAATATGCAGTAGTTGAAACCTTTCTGACCGGCTATCTGCCCGCTCCTGATTTCTTCGGTTAATGGGTTTATTGCGATAATGGCTTTGGGCTGACGGCCGCCTGCTGATGTGCCTACTGCCATCAGCGACTGCATTGTCAGCGATTCGTCTGATTTGATGATGACATTCTCGCGTTCAGTGAAAATTCTGTGGGCCAAGTCTGCCAGCGCTTTCATGTTAAGCTGCTCGGATTTTTTTATGTCGGATGACTCGGGGATGAACTCCAAGGCTCCCATCCCTCGCTTGCCGATGAACGACAGAATTTCAAGAGGCGTGATTTCCTGACTCCGTATGCCATTTTCTATGCGCCAGCAATCGAACACCTGGTTGCCCCAGGCATCAGGCAGCGAGTCTGCAAGGAATGGCGGGAGTTTGCGGTAGATTTTCGTCTCTTTGTCCCCCATGATGGGAAGCCGGCTCATTGGAGACGTGATTGGTGCAACGAAAGGAAACGGGTCAAGTCCCCCCTCTTTTAGAAAGCCGCGGTTGTATTCGAAGAATGAAATGCCTCTCCTTCCGTCCCATGACAAACGGCCGACCTCTTTGTCCCAAAGCATTATTCTTAATGAACTTGTAATCATGATTTCTTGTGCCTTATCCGTTGAACTTTCTTTTCTTTCTTCATGAGGTAGGCTGATGGCGGAAGAGCCGGAAGTATTTTTTCAATGGTATCTATCTGTCCTATAGCTTTCATCAGCAGCAGGAATGTTCCGAGCGAAAGATTGCCTGCAGTGCCGTTCTCGAATTTATGTATTGTGGTGACAGTGAGGCCAGACTGCTCGGAAACCTCCTTTTGCGTCATGTCGCAGCGAAGCCGATAGTTTTTGAATCTTGCCCCCAGAATCTTTATCAGTTCCGGTATGGAGTATTCGTAATAGTCATTCATGATAACTTATATTTTACTATAATTTATGCGTATATTTAAGCCGTATCTTATAGCGCTCTTATATTTATATGATGACAAATATACTCTTTATTTTGGAGAATCAGATCTATCTCAATCCAAAATCTTACAGTCTTAAGTAAATAACAGATGTGACTGAGCGGGAGAGGGGATGCAGATGCAAGCCCGACAACGAAGCAGATGCGCACTTCTCACGTTCAGTCTTTCCATACTTTAAGGTACTGTTCCAACGCCCACATCTTATCCCTATACCGCGCAGCGGCCATGAAATCCAGCTCCGCCGACTGGGGTTGGAAAGTCCGGACTCTCCGAGTCCGAGCTCATTTTTTATATACACTCCCGTGTATATAAAAAAATGAGCTGTCGTCGCTCCCGCGAGGACACCTCATACTAACCACATAATTAATAACACTAAAACTAATAACCGGAAAAAGGAAATTGCAAGACTCGTGCCAAACTGCGCGAACCTTGCAATTTTTATCGAAAATTTGTGAAAATCTTACCTGACCCTGAGTTTCTGCCCGATGCGCAGGGTCGAGGTTGACTTGATTCCATTGAGCCTGCAGATTGCGCCCACCGTCGTGCCATTATTCCTGGCAATCTTGCCGAGCGTATCTCCGGACTTTACAATATGCCACCTCATGGCTTTCAGTGCAGCCTCTTCAGCGGCGTCTTCCTCCGCGCTCTTGAGCTCGTCGTCGAAGTTCTGCTCATAGTTGCTGAACTGGCTCAGGTACTTTTTCTTGAGGACAAACATCCTGTGGCGCAGCACTCCGGTCTCAAAATCGATGAGCCACTGAGGGTCGAATGCGTAGCCGTTGTAGCGTGTCTCGAAATGCAGGTGCGGACCCGTAGAACGCCCGGTGCTGCCTCCGAGTCCTATCACATCACCGGCATTCACCCAGTCTCCCGCCTCGACCTTCCTCTTGGACAGATGCCCGTAGAATGTCTCCAGCCCGTTTTCGTGACGGATGACCACCACGTTGCCGTAGCCGCGCATTGTCGTCGACACACGCACCTTGCCGTTGAACGTGGCATAAATCGGTGTTCCTGTCGACAGTGGCAGATCAATTCCCTGATGCCTGCGTCCGCGTCTCGGTCCGAACTTGCCACGCGGGTTCACCCTGCCCTGATATGGGCAGGCATAGTTGCTCAGGCTATCCACAAGCCATATTGCCGAATAGGAAGGGAGTTTGTCCCAGGAAATTTTGTAGGGGTCAACATTCCTGTTGTCCCAGTTTTTCGTGAAAATCTCGTTGTCCCATGCGAAGTCCTCTGTCTTTATATATTTCCATGTTCCGTTCCCATAAAGGACCACTTTTACGAAATCCGACATCGTGTCCAGCGTGTCCACCGGATCCGACTCCGTGACAACCAGTGGTTTCACGGCCTGGCGCGGCATCCTTGGCACGAGTTCGTTCTCTGTTGTGGGAAATTTGAAACTCGGGTTAGCGGACGGAATTTTCTCGTCCACCACCTCAACAGGCTTCTGCGCCGCTGCCATCAGCGGCAGCAGCGCAGAAACCATTGCTGTAAAACATTTCAGAGGGCTCATTTCTGCTCGCCTCCGAATTTGTTCTCGATAATGTCCTTCACCTGAGCGAGTTTGTCGGCAAGAAGTTCGTCTGAGTCGGCCTCGCAGATGAACCTAAGGTAAGGCTCGGTGTTTGAAGGGCGGATGTTGAACCACCAGCGCGGGAACTCGACTCTATAGCCGTCGAAGTCCATATAGGCCGTAGGTTTTTCCTGCGCGAGGAAATGGTCACGGACAGCGTCCATCGCTTCTTTCTTGTTTTCAATCTTGAAGTTGACCTCTCCGGAATTCTTGTATTTCTCTATGCCTGCGATAAGCTGGCTGAGGGAAATCCCCTTCTTTTTCATTGCCGCCACCACATTGAGAATGAGCATCGACGCGAGAAGACCGCTGTCGGAGAAGAAGAAATCCCTGAAATAGTAGTGTCCGGCAAGCTCGCCTCCGTAGATTCCGTTCAGTTCGCGGAGCTTGTTGGCGGCAAAGGCACGACCGACCTTCCATGTCGCCATCTGTGCTCCCATCGGGGTGAGATATTCTCCTACGGCCTTTGAACTGCGGATATCCTGGAGCACGATGCCTCTTTCTCCCTTCTTTTCGAGGAAATAGTGACCGAGCACAGCTATCATCAAGTCCGGTGATATGAACCTTGCGTTCTCGTCAACGAACATCACGCGGTCGGCATCCCCGTCGTAAATCACTCCGATGTCGGCCCCCGTCTTGCGCACAAGTTCCTGAAGTGCCACTACATTCTTGGCAACCAGAGGGTTAGGCTCGTGATTCGGGAAGCGTCCGTCAATCGTGTCGAAGATGTAGGTCGGCTGGCCCCCGAAGATTTCTTTCGCGTAGAGGTTTGCCATTCCGTTGGAGAGGTCCATAGCAATCTTGAGGTCCGACCAGTCCTCCTTGAACTTGAGGAGGAAATTCAGATAGTCCTGATGGATGTCCTTCTGATATACCTGCCCTTTCTTCGCCGCCGGGATGCAGGGCTTGCCCTCATCAATCCACTGCTTGATGGTTCCGAGTCCGGCGTCGAATCCTACTGCCGCTGCGTTTGTCGTAGAGACTTTCATTCCGTTGTATTCCGCAGGGTTGTGTGAAGCCGTAATCTGAATCGAGGCCTTGAACCCGTAGTTTGCAGTCCCGAAATAGACCATAGGCGTAGTGCTGAGCCCGATGTCGTAGATGTCCGCTCCGGCGTCTGTCACACCGCGTATCACAGCGTCATGAATCGTGTCTGAAGAAAGACGGCAGTCCCGTCCGAGAAGAACCTTGTCCGTTCCGAGAAGTTCGGGCACAAAAAAGCCCACCTTATAAGCGACATCCTCGTCCCAGTCGACGTTCCAAATGCCTCTAATGTCGTATGCGTGAAATGCTCCCATTTCTTTGAGTTTTAATTGGTTATTTTGATCTGTATCTCGTCTGAACCTTGCGGGAAGCAATGTTCTGGAGTTTTTTTGCGATCATTTTTTTTCTTATCGGGGACAGCTCATCAACAAATAGCCTGCCATCGAGGTGAGCCATCTCATGCTGCACCATCCTGCATCCGAACTTGTCGAAGACTTCCACCTGCTTTTCAAAGTTTTCATCGTAATACTCGACTTTCATCGCCGCCGGCCTGACGACGTCCGCATATATTCCCGGAATGCTGAGGCAACCCTCTGAATATGAACATGTTTCCTTGCTTTCCTCAAGAATCTTCGGATTTATCATCGTGCGTCTGAAATCCTTGAGATACGGGTATGTGTCCGTGAGTTCCGTCCCGTCGACGATGAGCACGCGAAGCGGAACTCCCACCTGTGGAGCGGCAAGTCCGCATCCGTCCGCATTCTTCAGCGTCTCCTTCATGTCTTCGACGAGTCTCGTCAATTCTTCCTTTTTCGTCAGGTCCGCCTCATCGTCCGTACGACGAAGCACCTCTTGCCCATAAAGATATATAGGTAAAATCATATCTGTTTGTGTTTATTTTATTCATCTCAATGGAGCCCGGCTCATCTTGCCCTATCCATATAGCTCTGCAGGATGATTGCGGCGCTGATTTTGTCCACGTTTTCCTTGTCTCTGCGGTCTTTCTTCTTCATCCCGCCGTCAATCATAGCCTTGTGGGCGAGAACAGATGTGAATCTTTCGTCCTCTGTCACCACCGGAATGTCGGGAAACGCATTTTTCAGCGTCCGCAGGAATACATCCACGTCCGCGGCGGCCTCCGAAGGACGTCCGTTCATGTTCATCGGATACCCCACGACAAACTTCACAACATTCTCGTTTTGAGCGTAAGTTTTGAGATATTCTATTATCTTTGCAGAATGTACCGTGTCCAGGGCAGACGCGAAGAGCCCGAGCGGGTCGCTCACCGCGACTCCGACTCTCTTGCGTCCGTAGTCTATGCCTATAAGTCTGTCCATCGGATGCAAAGTTAACATTAAACTATGGCTCAACAAAATAAAGATAAAAAAGTTCGCCGCTATGTGCTCACGCTCGTCGAGGACATGACGCACAAGCCGCTGAATTCCCTGAAGTTCACAAGACCGTTGGCAGTGCTTATGGTCGTGAATGTCCTGATTATTTTCTGTGCCATTGTCTGGTGCATTGTCGCCTACACGCCGCTCAGGGCGTTCATCCCCGGCTATCCGGACGAGCTTTCCCAAAGGGAGGCCATCAACAATGCCATCCGCATCGACTCCCTCGAAAGGGTGATTTGCCGCTGGGAACTCTATTCGGAAAATCTCCGCAAAGTGGTTGAAGGTGACGAAACAGTTGATATACAGGGAATTCTGTCGGGAGGAGATAGCGTTGTTCCTTCGACAACCGATGAGCCTGACAGCGCTTCAGACGCGGATTTCCGCGATGCCGTCGTGGCGGAAGAGCAGTTCGATCTCTCTGCCGGTCAGAAGAGGGAACTTCCGATTGAGGGAATCCATTTCTTCTCCCCGCTCAAGGGTGTCGTGAGCAAGCCATACGACAAATATGTCCACCCTTACGTCGACCTTACGGCGCCGGCGAATTCAGTGGTGATGGCGACTCTCGACGGAACGGTGATATTCACAGGATGGACCAATGACTCAGGCTATACGATTCAGATTCAGCATCCTGACGACATAGTGTCGATTTATCAGCACACCGAGAAACTGTTGAAAAAAACTGGCGACAAAGTGACGGCCGGAACTCCGATTGCCCTTGTCGGCAGTGCGGAGAACCTCGCGGTGGGGGATCATCTGAGGTTTGAACTTTGGTACAAGGGAGAGTCGGTGGATCCGGCAAAATATGTCAATTTCTAAGGAAATGGAAAAGAGAAGAAGGGTCGCCATACTTGGCTCGACGGGGTCGATAGGACGTCAGGCTCTTGACGTTATAAGGCAGCACAGAGAACTTTTTGAGGTGGAGTTGCTCACTGCCAATAACAGCGCGGAACTACTTGTTCGTCAAGCTATTGAATTTGATGCCAACAATGTGGTGATCTGCAACGAAGAAAAATATTCCGAGGTTGCGGATGCGTTGCAGCCCAATATGATAAAGGTTTTTGCCGGTATGGACTCTGTCTGCGACCTCGTGAAATCGGACGGCATCGACATCGTACTCACCTCCATGGTCGGTTTCAGCGGGCTTCGCTCCACTGTCGCCGCGATTGAGGCGGGCAAGACCATAGCGCTTGCGAACAAAGAGACACTTGTGGCTGCCGGCTCTGTCGTGATGAAGCTTGCGGAAAAGAACCGCGTGGCGATACTCCCTGTGGATTCGGAACATTCGGCAATCTTCCAGTGCCTGCTCGGGGCAAACCGCAACCCCTTGGCCAAGATACACCTGACGGCTTCCGGCGGGCCTTTCCGCACCTGGGAGAAGTCGAGGATTGCCGGGGCGAAGGCCAGTGACGCGCTCAAGCACCCGAATTGGACGATGGGCAGCAAGATAACCATAGATTCCGCGACGATGATGAACAAAGGTTTCGAGGTCATTGAGGCCAAATGGCTTTTCGGCGTCGGACCGGAGAAGATAAACGTCGTGGTACATCCGGAATCGATGGTTCACTCAATGGTCGAATATGCCGACGGAGCTGTGCTCGCGCAGTTGGGTTGTCCTGATATGCGGGAGCCGATCCAGTTTGCTCTTGCCTATCCTCTCCGCCTGCCGCTTGACAACAGGAAGATTGACTTCACGACACTCGGCTCGCTCACTTTCGAGGCCCCGGATCTTGAGCGTTTCCCTGCCTTGGGACTTGCCTTCAGAGCGCTGGAGCGCGGCGGGAATATCCCGTGCGCGATGAATGCTGCGAACGAGGTGGCCGTTGCGGCATATCTTCGTGACGAAATCGGCTTCTACGGGATACCGGAGCTGGTCTCCGAGTGCATGGAACGGGCGGCGTTCGTGAAGGAACCTTCGCTTGACGATATTTTCGCCACCAATGACGAGACGGCGGTTTTGGCGCGCACATTGATTGCCTCTGGGCGGTTTTGACGAGGAGGCTGACGGCCTCATAAATTTGTAAAAAATGATAGTTCTGATAAAGACACTGCAGGTAATACTTGCGCTTTCCGTGCTCATCCTCTTCCACGAGCTCGGGCACTTCACTTTCGCGAAACTTTTCAAGATTCGCGTTGACAAGTTCTATCTTTTCTTCGATGTGGGAGGAAAGGCGCTCTTCAGATTCAAGCCCAAGAATTCCGACACGGAATACGGCATCGGATGGCTTCCGCTCGGAGGCTACTGCAAGATTGCAGGGATGGTCGACGAGTCCATGGACACGGAGCACCTCAGTTCCGAGCCGAAGCCCTGGGAGTTGCGCAGTCACCCTGCCTGGCAGAGGCTGCTCGTGATGGCCGGGGGAGTGCTCTTCAATTTCATTTTCGCCATACTTATATATATAGGTGTGCTTGCCGGCTGGGGTCAGTCCTACATCAGCAATGACGGAAGCAACATCTATGTGAACTCTCTGGCCTACGATATGGGATTCCGCACGGGCGACCACATCATCTCATACGACGGTGTCCCGGAAGAGAACTTCGGGCTTCTTCAGGCGAATCTCGCGAGGAACAATGTCAGCCGCGTAACTCTCCTTCGGGACGGCGACACTCTGGACCTCTATATGGATCAGAGTCGCATCGGTGACGTCTTGAACACTCCCGGGATGTTTGACCTTGCCCTCCCGTTTGTCATTGACAGCATTCCGCCCACCTCTCCGAACTTTGGACTCGGGCTTGAAAGGGGAGACTGCATTGTGGCGATCGACAGTCAGTCTGTACCTTACCTTCAGGACAGCCGTGCTCTGCTCAAGAGCTACGCCGGCGGACAAGTGACGGCGCAGGTCCTTCGTGGGGAAGATACGCTTTCTCTTGACGTTGCGGTGGACTCTCTTGGGCGAATCGGAGTCTTCACGACAATGCCGAACATCCAGACAAAGAAATATGGCTTCTTCGAGGCCATACCGGCCGGATTTTCCTACACCTTCACTACAATCGGTGACTATCTCAAGGATATGAGACTTGTTTTTACCCCGAGCACAGAGGCCTACAAGTCGGTCGGAAGCTTCATCGCCATTGGTCAGGTCTTCCCGTCCGCGTGGAACTGGTATGCTTTTCTGAACATCCTTGCGCTCCTTTCCGTGATGCTCGGTGTGATGAATCTTCTCCCGATTCCTGCTCTCGACGGCGGCCACATAGCTTTCATCCTGTACGAGATGATCACCGGAAAGAAGCCAAGCGACAAGTTCCTCATCGTGATGCAGGTTATAGGAATGATTATTATCTTTGCACTGATGATTCTCGCCTTCGGCAACGACATAATGCGACTGCTGCACTAGAGCGAAGGCTCTTGAAATAAATTGCCTCATGTTTCAACACACAAAAAATACTATGGATATGAAAAAGTTCAGATTGATAGCGATGCTGGTTATCTCCGCCATTCTCTGCATTTCCTGCGGAGATCGCAAGAAGGCTCTCCTGCCAAATGTCAGCGGCAAGGCCGGCGAGGTTTTGGTAGTAATAGGCCAGAGTGAGTGGGAGGGCGCCCTCGGCACTGCGATACGTGACACTCTGACTTCCGACTGCCCGTTCCTGCCGCAGCGGGAGCCTCTCTATTCCGTTGTCAACATCGTCCCGACGGCATTCACAAACATATTCCAGATTCACCGTAACATCCTGATATGCAACGTCAATCCGCATATCTCCGAGCCGGGTGTGCGTTTCCTCAACGATGTCTGGGCCCGTCCTCAATGCGTGATAAAGCTTGAGGCAATAGACGAGCCGTCAGCAGTGCAGCTTTTCGAAGACAACAAGGTTAAGATTACGACAATGCTCGAACAGGCTGAGCGCAACCGGGTGATTGCCAATTCTATACAATATGAAGAGAAAGGCATTCGTCCCGTGCTTGAGGAGCGTTTCGGAGGCTTTCTGCATTTCCCTGTCGGCTATGCGGTGCGTAAGGCAGCCGAGGACTTCGTCTGGGTTGCATACGAGACTCAATACACCAACCAAGGCGTGTTTGTCTATAAGTATCCAGCCGGGGAGAACCCTTTCACCGAAGAGGCGCTTGTGTCCAAGAGAAATGAGTTTTTGAAGAACTATGTTCCAGGAATGTTCGACAATACCTATATGATTACAAGCCCGATAATTGATCCTTCCGTCAAGTATCTGAAGTATCAGGGACGCGACTTTGCCGAGATGCGCGGTTATTGGGAGGTCTATGGCGACTACATGGGCGGTCCTTTTGTCTCCCATTCTTTCTATAGTCCCGACGGGAAATGGATCGTGACTCTCGACTCCTTCGTCTATGCCCCGAAGTATGACAAAAGGCATTACTTGCGCCAGGTCGAGTCGCTGCTTTATTCGTGGGAGTGGAAGAATAATGAAAATAAAAGGTAAAAATATTTTGCTCTCTTAAAAATATTACATACCTTTGCAATCCCTTTGTAAAAAGGCGGGAAATTTCGTTGAAATTTCTGTGCGGTGGGTTCGTATAACGGTTAGTACTCAAGATTTTCATTCTTGCAATAGGGGTTCGATTCCCCTACCCACTACTAAAAATATAAAAAAGTACAACAATGGCACAACATGCATCAGCAGACAAGCGCAATCGTCAGAACGAGAGGCGCCGCTTGCATAACAAGTATTATGCAAAGACTACACGCAACGCGATTCGCGCGTTGAGGGCAATGACTGTCAAGAGCGAGGCAGAGGCTTCAGCACCGAAGGTTTACGCGATGATTGACAAGCTTGCCAAAATTGGAGTTATCCACAAGAACAAGGCAGCAAACCTTAAGAGCGGAATTCAGGTTTACATCAACAAACTTGCATAATTCTCTCTTTTAACAAGAGGTTTCAAGCTATACTTTCACGGAAGCCTCTCAGAGCGCTTCCGTTTTTCTTTTTTCGGGATGTAGCGCAGTTGGTAGCGCACTACGTTCGGGACGTAGGGGTCGGGCGT
>SAMEA104315422__coassemble_133_pt1 | contig 50364 bp, 40 predicted proteins | sample SAMEA104315422__metabat2_high_PE_007 | metagenome-assembled genome bin SAMEA104315422 (sample SAMEA104315422) | gut metagenome | biome: Monkey gut; feature: monkey-associated habitat; material: faeces | place: China | collected 2013 | reverse complement strand
ATATATGGCTCAAGTTTCTTCCGGTTCTTTTTGCTCGGACGCGCAAGCACCCTGACAACGAATCTGTCAGCTCTCGCGTGCAGTTCCTGAAACCCTGCCCATCCCATATTTCCGGTCGCCCCGGTCAAAAACACAGTTTTCCTTTCCATATTCAATTTATCATTTCATCAAACCGTCCAACGCAGCAGACCGCTTTTTATTTCCTCACTTCAACCATGACTCCGGGTTTTGTGGAGTTGTATCCTTCCAAATCTGAAAATGCAGTTGAGTCTCGCGGTTGATGGTGTCCACCGTTCCGATGTCCTGACCAGTCTTCACCTTTTGTCCGGACTTCACCACCACATTCTTGAGTTTGCAGTAGAACGTGAAATAGTTTCCGTGCTGGACAAGCACGCACTGATTGTAGCCTGGCATCACGAGCACCTGCTTCACGACCCCGTCAAACACGCACTTTACACTAGTTCCTGGCCTAAGCGCTATGCCGACCCCGTTGTTCTTCGGCAGTTTGACATTCTTATAGACGGGATGATACCTCTCCCCAAAAGCATCCACAACCGGACCGTCGGCAGGCCACGGCAGCTTGCCCCGGTTTTTCGAGAATTCGGCTGCAAGCTTCTCGTCAATCACCATTTTGTTCGATTTTTTGCCTGCGCCGGAGGCTGTTCCTCCCTTCATCGCTTCGCGCACCAGCCGAGCAATCTCCCTGTCAAGGGCTTCCACTTGCTTCCTTTTTGCCGCAAGTTCCTTCTGGTACTTCGATTTCTCTTTCTTCAGCTTTCCTACCAGCGCCTTCGACTCCGCTTGCTCGCTCTGGAGTTTTCCAAGTTCTTTCTGCGTGTTCTGCGTCACAACCTTCTGTTCGACGCGCAGTTTCTGAAGTTCGTCCCTTTCTGCCTCCAACTTTGCCCGGGCATCTTCCATCCGCCTTGCCTCCTCCCCAATCTGCGAGGCGAGACTTTTGAAATAGCCGTAGCGGCGGTAGGCCTGCGAAAGGTCATCGCTCGCGAGTATGTACATATACCATATTCTTGCATCGCGGTTTTTGTAGGCCCCGAGAACAAGCCGGTCGTAATGTGCCGCAAGCGTGTCGTAACTCTCCTGTAACTTGTTGATTTCTCTCTGTTTAAGATAAATTTTGTCGGCGCATTCCCTTTCCTTCCGGCGGCTTTCCCGAAGAAGTGCCTGACGGTTGCTGACTTTCTTCGACACGAGGTCGTAGGTGGCCAGTGCACTGCGGCTTTTTGAATTAGTCGATGAAAGCTGGCGGTTGATGAGCTCGATTTCCCTCTCAAGCCGTTCCTTTTTCTGCTCCTGTGCACTTGTGTCCTGGGCATGCAGAATCGTGACGGACTGACAGATAAGCAGTGCGACCGTCGTCAGCGTGACCTTTACGGCAGAAAGTACTGAAGATATGATAGAACGACCCCGCATCCCTTACTTCCCGATGGCCTTTTTCCTTGCTGCAATGCGCTCGTCAAGGTCAGTTATCTCCCCATCGTTTTTCGCTTGTGCCCTATACCAATAGACAAACGCAAGGTCATACTCCTTAAGGGCATAGAGTACTTCGGCATAGTGGTCCATAATCACTGCACTGTCTTTTCCCCCGTAGAGCATCGCGTGCTTGAAGAACGGTTTGGCCTCCAATGCCTTTCCCTGCAGGTAGAGAATCCATCCGAAAGTGTCGAGGTAGGTCGCGTTGTCAGGTTCGGCCTCTATTGTCTTCTTGCTCATCGCGTATGCTTTCTTGAGATTCTTTCCCGTGACGGAGAGGTAGTAGGCGTAGTTGTTCAGGACATAGATGTTGTTCGGACTGACCTTCAACACCTTGTCGTATGCCTTGAACGCATTTTTCGTGTCATTCTTCTGATAGTAGGCGTCACCCATCGCCGAGTAGGCCGAGACGATGACTGCGCTGTCCTTCGGCGCTGTCCGGAGCATCTTCTGCGAGAGTTCGATGACTTTGTCGTACTCTTTCAGAAAACTGTAGCCTGTGCCTGCAAGTGCCATGAAATCCGGGATATCAGGGTGTTGCATGGCAGCTTCCGAGCCGGCTTCGGCAAGTTTCTTCCAATTGTGAGCATACATCAGCGAGTAGAGATAGGTGGCGGTCAGCTCGGGCTTGTCCGGATGCAGGGAAGCGTTCAGGCGGAACAGGTCCTCGGCCACATCCTGCCGCTGAGTGCGGTAGTAGTAGGCTGCCACCGTGGCGATTACGGAGCTGTCGGACGGATGCTTCTTGAAGCAGATATTGGCCGCAGAGTCGAGCTGTGGAAGGAACGAGGTCACGAATTTCGGGTCCGACTGCTCGACGAGCGCCTTGAGATACTCGGACTTTCCCCTCGCCGGCACCGTCTCGTTTGCCATATATCTGTCGAGGAGCGGGAAAAATTCGGAATATTTCCGCGTCATCCGCCGTGCCTCCGCCTTCCCGAGCATCGCAGGGGCAAAATCCTTGTCAAGCGAAAGTGCTTCGTCATAATATGTTACAGCCAACGAGTCTTCGTACATCGACATCCTGTAGTCACCGAGAGTCGACAGTATATAAGGAGAAGAATATTTCGAATTATATTCCTCCAATGATTTGTAGGCCTCCTCCGTCTTTCCCGAAGCCATCAGAAGCCGGAAGCGGTAGATCGCGATGGATTCCGTGTTTCCGAAGATTCTCTCTACATCGTCCAGTGTCGTCAATGCCTTGTCAATCTGAGCATTCTGGGCGTACATCTCCACGAGGTCGAAGTAGAGTTCGCTCTTTTTCGGGAAGTCGGCGAGCAGTTTCTCATAAATCTTTATCGCCTTGTCGACCTGATTTGTGTAGCGGTAGACCACGGCAAGTCTCTGTCGATACCAGAAATTCCCCGGATCCGCGTCAACGGCACGCAGCAACTCGGCCTCCGCGAGGTCGTTCTCGTTTTTCGTAAGATACACGAGTGCTAGGTAGTAATGCGCGGCATCATATCCCGGGTCATTGTTCACTATCGACCTGAGCATTCTTTCCGCATCGGCATACGCCCCGTTGTCATATTTCTCGACAGCCAAGAGCAGCGCGCTGTCTTTTATCGACTCTTTCAAGTCCTTCTGGGCAAAGGCGTTCTGTGAGATACACGCCGCTGCCAGAAAGATCATCACATATTTTGAAACTTTCATAATTGCATCCTTAATGTTCTAATGGCGCTGTCTATCTATCTATAATCACGCCATTCACCGCACATTAGATACAAAGATAACAAGCAATTCGGGAAAATTGCTTATTTTTGGGGAAAATATCGACCGATGCAACGTAACAGACCGGAGTTGCATCTTGAATGTCGGCAGTTTTTCCGGTCTAGTGCTGTAACCGTGAGTGAAGACAAAGCCGTTCAACTCATAGGCAAGTGCCTTGACGGCGACCGGGCTGCCCAGAGGAAGATGTATGAACTTCTGGCACCCCGGTATTTTCCCGTGTGCATACGCTATGTGGGGGACAGGGTGGTTGCGGAAGATATACTGCAGGAGGGGTTCGTGGCGCTTTTCACGAAGCTTCATTGCTACAGCGGCAGCGGCTCTTTCGACGGATGGGCGCGGAGGATTTTCATCAATGCGTCGCTGATGTACCTGAGAAAGAACGATGCTCTGAAGATGAGCGATGACATTTCGCTTGCGCGTGGACTGAGAACGGATGAGGAGACTGCTATTGAGAAACTGTCGTACAAGGAGATAGTGGAAGCGGTGATGGAAATGCCTCCGGGATTCAGGACAGTGTTCAATCTTTATGTGATGGAGGGATTCTCGCATAAGGAGATTGCCGAGGCTCTCGGGATTACGGAGAGCACGTCTCGGACGCAGTTGAGCCGGGGACGCATCTGGTTACAGAACAAAATTGGGAAAATGACCGGAAAGACCGGGATATGACAATGTCGGATAAATATATGACAGACAGACAATTTGATGACAAGATTCGCGAAATGCTCGCTGAGCCGCAGGAACACCTTCCTGCCGGGCTTTGGGACGGCATTGAGGCGAGGCTTGACGCTGTCGGTACGGGTCGGCGGAAGGCTGCTGTCGTGCCGTGGCGCCGTGTTGTCGCCGGTGTGGCTTCCGCAGCCGCGGCAGTGGCGCTCATGTTTGTCTGTGGGCATCATTTCCTTCTGAAACCTGCACCGGAAGCGGAGACGCTTGCTGAAAATGCCGCGTTTGACGTTGTCGCACCATCTGAGGGAAACTCTGCGGTGCAACTTGCGCTGGCTGAGACTCCGGAAGCTCCCAAGCGAAAGACGTACGATTCTGCTCTTCCGGCACCCGCCGATGCGGACGAGAGCGTGAAGACGGTGCCGGTGTCTGTTGAAGTGACGGAAAATTTGCCTGAGCCTGTTGCGGTGGCAGAAGATGATTTGGTAAAGACGGAAGTTGAGAAATTCGTTGATGTTGACTCTGCCCCTGCTCCGGAATGTGAGATCAAGGTGGACAATTCTGATATAGATGAGGCCTATGGCAAGGAAGATGACGTGAGAAAAAGATTCGACAGACTTCCGCTTGAGTTGTCGGTCGGAGGAAACAGTTTCGGTGGCCCGCAGAAAAGCTCCGGTCCGAGAAAGATGTTTGTGAGGGGAAATAGGGACAGTTTTACCGGGCGTAATTTTGTAGAGGGTACAAACTCTGATTCCTACAGCCTTCCGTTGTCTTTTGGAGTGGGACTGAGATATAGAATCACAGACTGGCTCGGCATAGGTATCGGCGTGAACTACACACTTCTCGGCAAAAAGGTCAGCGGAGTATACTATGACGAGAATTCCGGTCCGCATTCGGTTGACATGAAAAACTCCCAGCACTACATCGGTATTCCGCTCGATGTTTATTTCAGCATGTTCCGCACGCACCGCTGGGATGTTTACGCTAGCCTTGGGGGCAGCGTCGAGAAATGTGTCATGAACAGTTACTCCGGAATGCTCGAGGGCGAGAACGTCTCCCACAAACCGAAAGTTGGCGGCGTTCAAACTTCTTTAAAGGCCGGTTTCGGTCTGGAATTCTCTCCTGTGGACTTTCTTGGAATCTACATTGACCCGAGCGTGCGGTATTATTTCAACAATGACCAGCCACGGAGCATACGCACTGCGCAGCCGTTGGCTTTTGGGGTGGAGGCGGGCCTCCGCTTCAGGTTATAGCGGGGCGCCTAAAAGGCGGTCTGCTTTATTTCCCGTTGCCTTCGATGATGTTGCGGGCGAGGGTGTTGGCGCAGACGAAGTCCTTTAGCTCCTGACAGTCAGTGCCGAGGATGGTGTGACGGTCGCCCTGCCAAAGGATGCTTCCCTTGTGGAGAAAGGCAATCTTGTCGCCTATTTCCAGAATGGAGTTCATGTCGTGGGTGTTGACCACCGTAGTCATGTTGAACTCCTTGGTCAGATCGCTGATGAGACGGTCAATGAGTATTGAGGTGTAGGGGTCAAGACCCGAATTCGGTTCGTCGCAGAATAGGTAGGACGGATTCAGGGCTATCGCACGGGCTATTCCGACTCTCTTCTGCATTCCTCCGCTAAGTTCGTTCGGGTATTTCTCGTCAGAGCCGATGACATTCACTCTTTCAAGACAATAATGTGCTCTCTCGACCTTTTGCGCGTAGCTCCAGTCGGTGAAGAAGTCCATCGGGAACATCACGTTTTCGAGCACTGTCGCGAAGTCGAAAAGTGCGCTGTTCTGAAACAGGATGCCGATTTTCTGATGCAGCGCCTTCTTTTCGCGATAGTTCATTGCCGAGAGGGACTCGTCTCCGTACTTTATGTCTCCGCTGTCCGGAGAAATGAGGCCGATGAGATTCTTCAGCAGCACGGTCTTTCCGGAGCCGCTCGCGCCTATAATCATATTGCATTGTCCGGCGGCATACTCAACGTTTATGTCTTTGAGAACATGAGTCCCGTCGAAACTTTTGCAGAGATGTTCTACCTTTATCATATTAATAGAGCATGAGTTGGGTGAGTATGAGGTCGAACATAAGTATGAGTATGCTGGAGACTACGATGCTCCGCGTGCTCGACTTTCCGACTCCGAGAGAGCCGCCTTTCGCGTAATAGCCGTTGAATGCGGCGACTGACGCGATGATGAAGCAGAATATGGCCATCTTGAAGCAGCTGTAAAAGACATAGTAGCCGTTATAGCAGTAGTGGAGTCCGGTGACATACGATGCTGTGGATATGATTCCGGTTGCCACGACAACGACCCATCCGCCGACCAGTCCGAGTCCGAGACTCATAAGCATCAGAAGCGGGCTCAGCACCGTGGCGCTGACAAGTTTCGGGAGCACGAGAAAACCGGCCGAATTCACGCCCATCATGTCCATGGCGTCAATCTGTTCCGTGATGCGCATGCTTCCGAGTTCCGAGGATATGTTCGAACCCATCTTCCCGGCGAGGATGAGTGCCACCATCGTGGAGCAGAACTCAAGGATGAGGCTCTCGCGGACCATGTATCCGACATACATCTTGTCGATGAACGGATTTTCGAGGTTTGACGCCGTTTGTATGACGAGAACTCCGCCGATGAATACGGAAATCACACCTACTATTACTATAGATGACAATATGAGTTTGTCAGACTCGAACACGAACTGTTTCCAGAAAAGCCTCCACTTTTCGGGCTTTCGGAAAACCTGTCCGAGAAACAGGCAGTAGCGTCCGACGTTTTCAAGGGTTTTTCTTATCATTTCTCTCTTTTTCCGTGAAACAGCAACGTCTGATTTCACAAATCATATCACAAAATTACCACTTTTTTCTTTTTCTTGAGATTTTTTCTTTTTTCGAGGGCAATATTTGACGTCTGTTTCACTGAAACCGCCGTGTTTCCCAAGAACTTGAGAGGTGGCGATTTCTCCCAATCATAATGCTTATGCTGATAAACATTCACAGCGCCAAGTGTATAGGCGTGCAGGCAGTCAATGTCACTGTGGAGGTGGACATCTCGTCCGGAATCGGAATTCATCTTGTAGGACTTGCCGATGCCGCTGTAAAGGAGAGCCTGCTGCGAACCGTCACGGCACTCCAGTCGCTCGGATTCCGGATTCCGGGCAAGCGAATAGTCATAAACCTTGCTCCTGCGGACATCCACAAGAGCGGTAGCGGCTACGACGTGCCGATTGCTCTCGGCATACTCGCCGCTTCCGGACAGTGTCGATGGAATGCGCTGGGGGACTATCTGATTATGGGCGAGCTTGGACTTGACGGCACTGTACGTCCGGTGCCGGGAGCCCTGCCTGTTGCGGAACTAAGCGTGTCGGACGGCAGGAAAGGCTGCATACTTCCGCTCGACTCCGCAGAAGATGCTGCCGACTATTATTCCGGACACGTCTATGGTGTTAGAAACCTGACGGAAGTGCTGCGCATCATTTCCGGAGAGGAAGACGTGTCCGACCTTCTGATCCTCAGGGACGATAATCTTGGAAAGAAGGCCTCCGGCGTGCGTGCCGGGGAGATTGTGGACATGGCTCAGATTGTCGGACAAGAGGGTGCCAAGAGAGGCGTGGAGATAGCAGCCGCGGGAGGACATAACGTGATAATGATCGGGCCGCCCGGCTCGGGCAAGTCTTCTCTGGCCAAGGCAATGGCGGGGATCCTTCCGCCGATGTCGCGTGAGGAATCCCTTGAGACAAGCAAGATCTACTCCGTTGCCGGCCTTTGCGGACACCGGGGACTTATGGCCGAGCGTCCGTTCCGGGCTCCGCACTATAGCGCATCCATCCCGGCGCTGATAGGCGGAGGCTCTGACGGTATCCTTCCGGGAGAGATTTCTCTCGCCCACAACGGAGTCCTTTTCATAGACGAGTTCTGCGAGGCTCCCAAGAAGGTGGTGGAGGCTCTGCGCGGGCCGATAGAAGACGGAACAATCACGGTGTCGAGGCTTCGGAACAAGGTTACATATCCGGCCTCATTTATGCTTGTAGCGGCGGCAAATCCTTGTCCCTGCGGCTATTATGGAGAAGGAGACCGCTGCCGCTGCACGACCGGACAGAGACTGAACTACCTGGCTCGCCTGTCCGGTCCAATGATGGACAGGATAGACATCCAGCTGTGGATGCATGCCGTCGATGCTTCGAAACTGACGGGACGCAACAGTTGCGAGAGCACTGCCGAAGTCCGCGAACGGGTGGTCCGTGCAAGGGAAATCCAAAGGGAAAGATTTGCCTCTGACGGCATCTACACCAATGCCATGATGGATAACCGCCTGATTGACAAATACTGTCCTCTTGATGATGCCTGCCGCGATTATCTACGCCGCACAATAGAAAGTATGGGTCTGTCCGCCCGTGCCTGCATGAGAATAATCCGCATAGCCCGTACCATCGCCGATCTCGAGGGCAGCAGGGACATATCCATACTTCACCTTTCAGAAGCCACCGGATTTCGCTTTATGGACAAGGCACTATAGCTGTAATGTCTTTTGGGCGGGATAAACTTCGCTTTTTCGGAATTTACCGCTAACTTTGGAGCAGTTCAATTATAATTCACAGCGATGACAATTCTTCTGACAGGTGGAATAGGAAGTGGGAAGTCTTCCGTAAGGCGGATTCTTGAAAGAATGGGTGTGCCTTGTTATGATGCGGACTCGGCAGTGAAGGGGTTTTATGGAGTCCCGTTGAAGTCTGAGTCGGAGCATTTGGCTTCAGGCACGACAGAGAAGCCGTTTCTATTACCTGAAATAGAGGCTGCTCTCGGGCTGTCGTTCCGCAAGATGGACGGCAGTTTTGACAGCCGGAAACTTGCCGATGCCATTTTTAGCGACTCCGGGAGGCTCAAAACCGTCGAAAGCATTGTTTTTCCCTCGCTTGCCACTGATTTCGCCCGGTGGCGGAAAACAGTCGGGCAAACTGTGCCCGGGGCGGTTTCTTCCGCAGTTGAGAGGCCTGCCGGTGCGACTCCTTTGGCTGATCTGGCTATTTTTGAATCCGCCACTGCTCTTGACAAGCCGGACTTTCCAAAGCTCTGGGACAAATGTATTTGGGTCGACGCTCCCGAGGACCTGCGTGTTGAACGTGTCATTGCAAGAGACCATTGCTCCCGTGAACAGGTCCTGTCCCGCATCCGCCTCCAGTCGCCTCTGGAGGCTCATCGCAGCGAAGTTGACGCGGTAATCCTCAACGACTGTTCCCTCCAGGACCTCCCTATGCGAGTCCGTTCAGCCCTGAGTTCTACAATCCCAATAAGAATAAAGCCCTGAAATAAAAGGGGATGCATAAAAGGATGGGATGCAAGGCGGACGGTGAAGATGAACACCGCAGCAACCTGTCGGTTGTGAGGATTTCATCAAACCGTCCAACGAAGCAGACCACCTTTTATGCGCCCAATGAACCGATATAGATAAATATCATTCCGAGTATAATTAGACCCAAATCCAAAGCCTTGGCCTTGAGGTTCTTCTCCTTGAAGATAAGCCATCCGCAGAGGAAAGAAACGATGACTGCGCCACGGCGGACGAGCGAAATGATTGAAATCATCGAGCCCGGCTGGGCGAGAGCTGTGTAGTAAACGAAATCGGCGGCTGATATGAGCACCGAGATGGCGGGGATTGCCCAACTCCAGTGGAACGGGGTCGTCGAGCCTCGTTTCGGATACCACATCACCATCATGATCGTGCCCATTATGATGCACTGGTAGAGATTGTACCATGTCTGCACGAAAATAGGTTCGTACCTTTTCATGATGAACTTGTCGTAGAGACCGCTTGCCGCGCCGAGCAGGACAGAAATGCACAGGCAGAGAATCCAGCGGTTGTGCGCAAAGTCAATAGACTCCTTCTTGCTTGAGCGGCTCAATAGGAACACCGACACAATGGCAAGAAGCACACCCGCCCATTGCCAGAGGTTTAGCCTTTCTCCGAAGAAAATCATGGCTCCGAGCAGAACGAGCACCGGCCGTGTGGCGTTTATAGGGCCTACAATCGTAATAGGGAGGTGCTTCAGTCCGAAATAGCCGGAAATCCACGAAGACAACACCAGAGCCGCCTTTCCGAGAATGAAAAGATGCGCCTGCGCCGGGTTTTCGAGAGCGTCGCGTGCGGACGTGATGTCAAAAAGTCCTGAGCCGAACCATCCGAAACCTCCGATGCAGTCGATGAGGAATGGCAGGAATATAATCGTGGAGAACAGCGTGTTGAGGAATAGCACCGGAATCACGGCATTATTCCTGAGCGCCTCTTTTTTTGAGACGTCGTAGAGTCCGAGCAGAAACGCCGAACAAAAAGCAAGCGAAAGCCAGAGCGGCATATATTTATTATTAAAAAAAACAGCCGCAAAGATAATTCATATTCCTTTTGCATTATCCTCATTTGTTCTTATTTTTGTGTTTTATGGGTAACATTAAAGATGGTGTCAGAGCGATTTTGAATTTATTTTTGATGAGGAAAGGAATATAGACCAAAAAGAAACCAAAATTATGATAAGACCGGCGAAGAGGACAGAGGTAGTCAAGGAATACTACTTCTCCCGTAAAAATAAGGAACTTGCGGCACTGAACGGGTGGCGCATAAAGGCAGGACTGAAGCCAATAATCAGTCTCGGCATCGGCGCTCCTGACAGAATGCCGCCGGAGGCCGCAATCGAGGCTCTCTGCGACTATGCCCACAAGACGGATTCTCATGTCTATCAGAACTACAAGGGTCTTCCGGAACTTCGCGGCGCGTTTGCCTCATGGTACAGCCGCTACTATGGTGTGGAACTCGACCCTGCCACCGAAATCCAGCCTCTGGCCGGCTCCAAGGAGGGAATACTGCTTCTCGCTCTCGCGTTTATCGACAAGGGAGACAAGGTCCTTGTCCCGGATCCCGGCTATCCGACCTACACCTCGGCTCTTGAACTCGTCGAGGCGGAAATCCTCACCTACGATCTGCTTCCTGAAAATAATTGGTGTCCTGATTTTGAGGCACTTGAGCGTATGGACCTCAGTGGTGTGAAGATGATGTGGGTGAACTATCCGTCGATGCCGACCGGAAAGGCGGCGTCTGAGGAACTCTACCGGAAAATCGTGAAGTTCGGCCTCGAACATGACATCTTGGTGGTAAATGACAATCCCTATAGTTTCGTGCTTACGGACAAGCCGCTTTCAATACTCGCGGTTCCCCGTGCGAAGGAATGCTGCATTGAACTTAACTCTCTCAGCAAGGCGCACAACATGTCCGGCTGGAGAATCGGCATGGTCGCCGGTGCTCAGGAACTGATTTCAGCGGTGCTCAAGGTCAAGTCACAGATGGATTCCGGGATGTTCAAGCCTATGCAGATGGCAGCCGTGGCCGCTCTCTCACAGGGGCAGGAATGGTTCGAGCAGCTGAACGCCGGCTACCGTGAGCGGAGGAAGATTGCCTGCGAGATTATGGACGTTCTCGGGGCGGAGTACCTTGCCGACGGCACCGGCCTTTTCGTCTGGGGACGAGTACCGGAGGACAGCACATTGCTTGGAAAGGCTTTGGAAACGGCTGAAATGGCTGCTGCCTGCTCCCTGGAGATCAGCGCTCCTGAAGACGGCGTCTCAAAGACACGGGGAGAGCTTGTTTCCGACTATCTTCTTTACAAAACCGGCGTTTTTGTGACCCCGGGCTGCATTTTTGGCCATAACGGACGCGACTACATCCGCATCTCCCTGTGTGCCAATGCCGAAAGGCTGAATGAAGCGCTTGGACTGATAAGGGGTATAGTATGCTGAATGCGGCACAGTTAAAATGGACAAAATGACAGTAGGAATAGTTGGACTCGGACTAATCGGCGGTTCGATGGCGATTGACCTGAGGCGCCGAGGCTTCGCTTCGGAGATTCTCGGGGTTGAAGCCGAGCCGGTGAATGCCTCGGCTGCGTTGAATATAGGGCTTGCCGATGAAATCGTGGATTTGGAGCAGTGTGTTGACAGAAGTGACATCGTTGTCCTGTCGGTTCCGGTCGGCACGGCCGTGAAGATGCTGCCTGTGGTTCTTGACCATTTTGCCGAGACACGGCCCGGACCCGGTCCTGCGGATGGATCATCGGGCGTCCGCAGCAGAAAGATAGTCATTGACGTGTGCTCCACGAAGGCCAGTCTTGTAGAGGCAGTCAGGAATCATCCTGCGCGTCGGCGCTATGTCGCGACGCATCCTATGGCCGGGACAGAGTACTCCGGACCTTGGGCCGCTCAACCGGGACTTTTTGACGGGCGTGCATGTATAATCTGCAATGGGGACGATTCGGACAGAGATGCTGTGGAGGCGATAGAGGCTCTGTACGATTGCCTGAACATGCGCATTACGTCCATGGATGCCTCCGCGCACGATGTTCATACGGCGTATGTCTCTCATATTTCGCACATTACATCCTTCGCCCTCGCCCTTACGGTTCTCGATAAGGAGAAGGATGAAAAGCATATATTTGACCTTGCATCCGGCGGTTTTTCCTCAACGGTGAGACTTGCGAAGAGCAACGCGGACATGTGGGTCCCGATTCTTTCGCAGAACCGCGACAACGTTCTGAAGGTCATGGACACATATATCGAAAAGATGAATGAATTCCGCGACGCCATATCTTCCGGTGACGAAAAAAGAATACGGGAACTGATAGGCGAGGCAAACAGAATAAAAAGAATATTAAGATAATATATGGCAAAATCTCCGAAACTCGAAATAACCCCGTTGAACGAATGGGGAATGTTCCATCTCCCGCCGCGTCCGTGCGTCATTGCGGGCCCTTGCAGCGCGGAGACGGAAGAACAGGTGATGACGACGGCAGCTCAGCTGAAGGAAATAGGAATTAATGTCTATCGTGCGGGGATATGGAAACCTCGTACGCATCCCGGCAGCTTTGAGGGAGTCGGAACGCAGGGACTGAAGTGGATGCAGTGGGCAAAACGAGAACTTGGGCTGAAGATAGCCACGGAGGTGGCAAACGAGAAGCATGTGTTTGACTGTCTGAAATATGGCGTTGACCTCGTGTGGATTGGGGCGCGGACGACAGCCAATCCGTTCCTTGTCCAGGAAATTGCAGAGGCACTCGCCGACACGGACATCCCAGTGCTCGTGAAGAATCCTGTGAGTCCCGATATAGACTTGTGGATTGGTGCCCTTGAGCGGCTGAACCGTGCCGGAATACGCAAGATTGGCGTGATACACAGGGGATTCTCCACATCGGAGAAGATCAAATACCGCAACGACCCTCTCTGGCAGTATGTCGTGGAACTCCGGAGCCTCTGTCCTGAACTTCCTTTCTTTTGTGATCCGAGCCATCTCGCCGGCAACCGCGGGTACATTACGGAAATCTCGCAGCGTGCGATGGATCTCGGGCTTGAGGGACTTATGGTGGAGAGCCACTGCAACCCGTCGGTGGCCCTGAGCGACGCAAATCAGCAACTCACTCCGGCGGCGCTTGCTGATATGCTTGAAAATCAGTTGATTGTGCGCGATGCCGACACCGCTGATTCCGCCTATAAAGAGACCATCAGCCAGCTTCGCGCGAAGATTGACGTCATCGATGAAAACCTCATCCACGCCCTTGCGCAGCGTATGGAAATCAGCCGCCGGATAGGGGAGAGCAAAAGAGAAAACAAGATTGCCATTCTCCAGACCGGCCGTTGGGAGGCTGTGCTTGCCGATGTTGTGGCAAAAGGAAAGGAACGCGGCCTCGACCCTGAGTTTGTCAAAACTCTCTTCAATGCCATCCACGACGCGAGCATAAAGGCGCAGGAGTAAAATCCTGTCTCTTTTTTATAGCTTGCTGATCAGGCCGGCGAAAACCCTTTGCTCGTCTTCGGAAAGGAACTGGGCGCGGATTGGCATATAAAACATCCTTTGTCTGAGCGAGTCCGGAACTTTCTTGCAGTCGCGGATTCTTTGATAGTCCTTTTCTGTGGTGATAATCAGTGAGGTAGGGAATGCGTCGGCAAGCGAGCGGATGGACGAGATGTCCGATTTTCTGAACTTGTGGTGGTCGCCGAATTTCAGATGTCCCACCAATTTGTAGCTAAGGCGCAACTGCTCCGAGAAAGGAGTATCGTCCGCAATCCCGCTGAACATCACGGCCGTTTTTGAATAGAGGTAGCGGCTGTTGCCCTCGGGGAACACCGGCAGAGCCTCGTCGTAGCCGATTTTTGTGAAGAAAAGATATTGTTTCCGACCATTGTCGCAGCGCCATCCGAAACATTCCTTTTGGTTATATCTCTCAATTCCGAGTGACAGCGCCCATTTGTCCATCTCCCAAGGATTCATCTCCCACGGGCATTTCGACACCACCAGAGCGTCCGCCGCCGCAATCCTTTCAGGCAAATCGCGCAACCTCCCCATAGGCAGCAGCCGGTCCTTGAAAGTCGGCCTGTTGTAGTCTACGAGCACCACTGAAAGGTCCGGTCGCAAAGCTCTGAACTGGAAGCAGTCGTCCAACACCAGCACGTCCGCCTTCTCAAATTCCTTTGTCCTGCATTTGCGGGATTTCTTGCTCTGGAGGAAACTCTGCGGGTCGCTCAAAATCCTGCTTCCCTCCACACGGTTCTTATCTACGGCTACCGTAATCCCGGGGAACTTCTTCTTTACTTGGAGCGGCTCGTCGCCGAAATCTCTTGCGGAACCGTCGGCCTCCACAATCTGGAACCCCTTCAGCCTGCGTTTGTAACCTCTCGAGAGCACCGCCACATTCTTTCCTCCCCATTTTTCGCTACGGAGCAACATTCTGACGATCATCTCGGTATGCGGAGTTTTCCCCGTGCCGCCGACAGTTATGTTGCCGATTCCGATAGATGGAATCTCACTTCTGCGGACCTTCCGGATTCCGTGGTCGTAGAGAAAATGTCTCGTTTTGAGAGTGAGATAATATGGAAACAGAAGAACTTTGTCAATCATAAGAATATATTTTATCGGCTATATATTTCCTTCAACAGTTGAATCCGGGGCATCGCCGCTTTTATTGTCATATACGCAAACTGCCTCCGGGACCCATGCGCCCCACCGATTCGCAACCTCGTCAAGAGTCGCATAAAGCTGCGGTATATCGTAGAGTGTCACAAGGCGGAGCCTCGTCTCCTTAAAATCGGGAAGCCCCTTAAAATAGCAGGACAGATGGCGGCGCATCTCAATCACCCCGACGTGTTCGCCCTTGATTTCGATTGATTTCGCAAGATGCCTTTTCGCAAGTTCCACTCTCTCCGCAACACTCATCGGCGGAAGAAGTTCGCCCGTGCGGAGATAATGTTTGATTTCCTTGAATATCCACGGATGGCCGAAGGTGGCGCGTCCTATCATAATCCCGTCCACTCCATATCTGTCGAAGGCATTTTTCGCATCCTGCGGCGTCCGTATATCCCCGTTTCCGATGATTGGGATATGCATTCTCGGATTATTTTTTACCTGTCCGATAAGACTCCAGTCCGCCTCGCCCTTATACATCTGACAGCGCGTGCGCCCGTGAACCGTAAGAGCCTGTATTCCTACATCTTGCAGTCTTTCAGCGAGTTCGACAATTATTTTTGAGTCTTCGTCCCATCCCAGACGGGTTTTCACTGTCACCGGTTTTTTCACGGCCTCCACTACCATACGGGTGATTTCCACCATCTTGTCAGGCTCTCGCATCATCCCGCTCCCTGCTCCCCGTCGTGCGATTTTGTTCACCGGACATCCGAAATTGATGTCAATCACATCGGCCCCATGCGTTTCCACAAGTTCAGTGGCCCTGTCCGCCATCACTGCCGCATCCACCATCGCCTCGGGAATGCTCCCGTAAATCTGAATCCCAATCGGAGCCTCAAAATCGTAGGTCTTGAGTTTCTCAAGCGACTTCCGCGCATCCCTGACAAGCCCGTCCGAAGAGATGAATTCAGTGTACATCATATCCGCCCCAAACTCCTTGCAAACCCAACGGAACGACGGATCAGTCACATCCTCCATCGGCGCAAGCAGCAGCGGCTGCACTCCCAAATCTATGTTCTCTCCTATTTTCATCTTCTGATGATTTTTCAAACTCGCAAAGTTAGTAATTTTTCATCGTCATTTCGTGAGCGTTTCGTGAAAGAATGTTAAAAGTGCAATCCCCCACAGACATCGCTCATCTGCGGGGGATTGAATACTATGTATATGTCCAGACTATGTTTTTGACGCGAATCTGCGTTACGGAACCTGGAAATATTTGTTTGTTCTGTATATGCTGCCGTCCGAATTATATGATATAATCTTGAAATTACGGTACTGTCCCGTAGTGTTTGCAGTCAAATTGACGTTAACGTGCATTTCGGCGCCATCGTCAACAACAGGGGTGAATGATACGAATGTCTTCATATCTTCCGCAGTGTATTGAGGTCCGACCTCTCCGACAATATCTTCGCTCTCCAAGTCAGTAAGTTTCAATGCGTGTTCAATCAGTGCATTCTGCAGGTCTTCAGGAATGTTCTTCATTGTTCCTGCCGGGTATGCAGTGCCATCGATTTTGATGTTTGAGAAATGATACAATGGCCATGATTTTGCGGCATTTTCAAGTCCCGGTTTGATATTTTCCGGATAATCTGCTCTGACCACATATTCAAATGTGTGCGTCTCTGTTTCTCCCGCAGGGTTTGCTGCCTGAGTGAAAGAAGATTCTGCTGAGCCGTCCTCTGTTTTTACAATAAGCTTGAACGATTTGGTTCTGGACGAACTGTTCTCCGGAACAGTAATGCTGACAATGCCTTCCGTGCATACGACCGCTGCCACTCCGCAAGAAATGGATATACCATATTTGTTGTCAGCAACGTAAGAATCGACATCTGCTCCCTTTACCACTGCCCCGTCAACCTTCAGTTCGAGGGTGGCGGCTTCAACCGTTTCTCCTTTATAGGATATTTCTCCTTCAAACTTTGACGTGAGCGTCGGTACAATCACAGGGAGTCCGTTGCCGGGGTCCTGGTGGACACTGATGAAATTTCTTGAACGGATACCCTTGTATTCCATATAAACTCTGCAAGAACGGTCCGAAGTGGATTTGTTTTTGGCAATCGTTATCTGAAGGTTGTAATTATTGGTGTTTTCCCAAGCGGCTAAAGCCCAACCGGAAGCATTGCTGCCGTCAGGATTGACGCTCACAAGAACGCAGTCTTCCGGAGTCATTGTGACAGGCTCTCCTCCATAAGTGGCGGTGGTAGGACCGAGATATTGAATATGCTGATTCATGTCCACATTCTGAGGTGCAGGCGAGTCGCTGCCATTGGGATAGAAAACGACATCCTCTGCTGTTGATTGGAATACTCCCTTGTCAAGGTTGAGCGCGATATTGTGTATTGTGCCGGCCTTGAATTCCTTCTCTTTTGAAGACTCGAAGCTGTATGTTCCCTTGTCGGTGGTCACCACATAAGTGCAACCCGTGGTTTTCGCAGGGCAAACTCCCATATATATGCCGGAAGCATCATCTTTGCCAGTTACGCCCTCCAAATTGTAGGCAGTGCCCAGATTTACCGTGACTGATGATTTCTGATCACCCGCAATGAATGCGCGGGATTCTCCGTTCCAAGGCTGTACGACAACCCACAATCCGCTGATCTTGGCATTTTCAGAGGTTGTGAGAGATACTGATTTTACAGCATCGGTAGAGCCCTTGGAAGAGTAGATGATAAATCTTACCATTGAAGACTGCATAGTCATTGCGGCAGAATAACTTGTTTGAGCCCCAAGCTCAATTGGGGATACTCCTGTAAGGGCAATCTTGTCGGCCGAAACGTCCACTTTCCCGGCTTCTGTCTGGGTTTGTATGGAAGCAATCGGGAAATTTATTGTAAGGTCACCATCATGTCCGCCGGCTGCTTCGACTTTGGGATAGTAAGGCAGGAATTTGCTTGCAGTCTCGGCTACGCTGCCTGTAAAACTGGCCGTGCCGTCTGTTCCGAGGGTGAACGATTCTGCATTATTGTTGCTGCCTTTGTTGTCGGCGAGTCCGAAAACAGCAGCTTCACCCGTGGCCCAGTGCAGTCCTTTGCCATCTTGCCAGGTGGCCTTGGAGACTGCTTCATTTGTATTTTCGTCGTTGATTTCGGTTTCTACCCGAACTTCAATAGTCCTTGTCTTACCAGGGACAATAGTGTCCTCAATCCCTTCTGTGCAGGCAACAAAAACAGTTGTTGACAGAAGTGCGGACAAAATAATTGATGTGTTCTTTTTCATAAGTCAATCCTCCTATTCAAATTCACCATCATAAACATTGGACAAGCCTGAAAAGTCAGCACTTGAATTGGAACTGTCGTTCCATTTTCCGGTCATAGATTCAGCAAAGCCGAGTTCGACATCCAGGCTCTGAACCAGGATGTCCGGGGAAATGTAGGTTTTCCCACCCAATAAGTGATTCTTTCTCATTTTCGAGTTATATTATATGGTTATTGTTTTTTCTGATATACGCGCACCCAATCGACAAACATTGTAGCGCTGTCACCGTTGTTCGGAAGGGCAGTTATGCCTTCGGGCTGAAGGATGCCGGTGAAATAGCCGCCGACAGCAAGGTTCAGGATTATGAAGAAATCGTGGTGGAAATAGTATCCCACACCCCAGTCATCGTCTTTGTTTACGATGTCCATTTCATAATAAGGGGAAGCATTCGGATGAAGGTCCCTGTCGAGATACATTTTCACGGACTGTGGAGTCCAAATCAGTGTGTATGTGTGGTAATTTCCGTCCTGAATGCTATAGGAATTCGTAGTGGAGCGCGCATAATTTGGATAAGCGCTTCCTTTGTAGTATCCCCAATGGCAAGCTCCGTTGAAGAAACGGTCTTGTGTACCTTTCTTGATGCCTTCCGCATTGCCCATTTCCATAATGTCGATTTCACCGCAACGCGGCCACGAGTTGGTCTGAAAGTCCGCTCCAAGAAGCCAGAATGCCGGCCAAAGACCATTGGCTGTACGTGGAAGACGTATCCTTCCCTCCACTTTGCCATAGCAGAATTGGAAATGTCCGGATGTGTTCAGGCGTCCGGACACGAAAGCCTTGCCGTTTCGTTGTTCACGCCTTGCAGTAATTTTGAGGGCTGAATTGCCGTATTCGGAATCTTTTCCCAATGAAATTCCGCTCTCGTCATAATATTGCAGTTCAGCGTTACCTCCTCCGTTTCCATTGACTTCAATGCGCCATTTTCCGGTGTCAAGAGAGTTTGAGTCGAACTCGTCGGACCACATCAAAACATAGCCTTCCGAATCGGGAGTCTGTTCGTTTTCGCCCGGTTTGTTTTCGTCGGGTTTGTTATCGTCAGGTTTGTTGTCGTCAGGCGTCTCGGTTTCAGAGCCGTTGCCTTCCGAGTCAGGCAAGACCGGTTGTCCAATCTTGGTCGAGCATCCACAGCTGACCATAAGGAAAAATGCCATCAAAAAAGCCGCGAGTATGCGGGGAGTTGTAGGGAATGTCCCTTTTTGTTTAGAGTGCATAATGATTATCAGTTTTATGTTCTGTTTGACCGACACAAAAGTATTTGTAAAATTCTTAAGATTGAATATATTTGTACTCACAAAAACTCAACAGCTCATTTTCATAAACTCACATCTTGGATGGTGAATGAACTTGAGTACAGAATGTTGACACTATAACACATAACCATAGACGGAAAGATGAACCACAACAGAACAATGCTGGTGATTATACTCACCGTCGCCCTATTTGTTGAGGGAACAATCGCGGCACATAACCCTTCAGTCAGATATTTCAGGAAAGATGTTTATCACGCGGCTACCCAGAATTGGGACGTGGCCTGCACTCCGGACAGGTTTACATTCTTTGCAAATAATGACGGCGTACTTATGTTCGACTCGGGGGAGTGGACACTTTTTCGCAACCGCAACAGAACAAATGTCCGTTCGCTCTACTACGATCGTGACAATGCCGTTCTTTATGTCGGTTCTACGAATGAACTCGGCAAGATTGAATTTGGATTGGATTGTCGTGAGGCTCCGGTCTATCGTTCGATGCTTGATACGCTCGATGTGACAGCCACTGAAATTTGGAGTATTGGCAAAATCGGAGGAAAAGTTTGGTTTCAGGACGACAGGCACATATACCTGCTTGATGGCAATGCTGTCAGAGTCTATGGTTTTGACAAAAGAATCTATTGCGCGTCTGTAATTGATGACAAACTCTACATCTATGTCAGTGGTGAGGGTTGTTTGTATTTCAATTCAGGAAGGTTTGAAGCCATCGAAGGAACGGAGTCTTTGAGAAAGAAGAGGGTGTGCGCGATTATGAAAATTGGCGACAATCTTGGTTTCGTGACGAGGCTTGACGGTGTTTTTATTCTTGATAGCGGTAAGCTGGTAAAGAAAGAGTATCCCTTTTCTTCCGAGCTTGGGAACGACAAAATCTATACGGCCGCCACTGACGGGGAGAACATTGCTTTCGGAACAGTCACTAACGGCGTCTTTATCTACAACAACAGGAGTGGTGAGTGGTATAATTTGAATACGGATTCCGGTTTGGGGAACAATACTGTACTTAGTTTGCGCTTTGATGAACAGAAGAATATATGGGCCGGGCTTGACAACGGTGTTGCACATATAAACCTGTCTGCGGCGGAACGCGAATTGTTCGCGGGCAACGATGTCTTAGGGACGGGATATGCTTCGTGCGTGTGGAAGGGGAAGCTCTATCTTGGGACAAATCAGGGACTTTTTGTGACTGATAAATCTTTGACTGCGAAAAATATATATTCACGTTGCAACAATGGTATTAGTCAGGTTTGGGATTTGTCTGTCCGTAACGGAGAATTATTCTGTTGTCACGATTCCGGTATATATATAATGTATCCCGATGGCAGTGAATCTACAATTCCTCTAAACGGCACGTGGAAACTCGATGCTCCGACGGGCGAGGATGATTTGCTTGTCGGGAGTACATACGACCATTTCTTCAGACTTACAAAAACGCCTGGAGGAAAATGGAAATTCGCAGGTTTCATAAAAGGGGCCGATGATGCGAGCAAGTCGTTTTGTTTCGACGATGGAAAGATGTGGCTGGCGCATTGGGTTAAGGGCCTTTTTCGTCTGACTTTCAACAAAGAATTTACCGAAGCTGTTTCCTGCGAGTATTTCGGCGAACGGAACGGATTCCCTACATCATTCAACAATTATCCGAATGTTGTGGACGGGAAAGTGCTGTTTTCCACCGAGGGAGGCTTTTACGAATTCGACAACAGCCGCAATCTTGCCGTTCCTGTTGACAGTCTTAACAGGCGGTTCAATTTCACCCCGGTCGCGATGAGGCTTTTCCCTTTACCGGACGGGGATGATTTCTATTCTTCCGGCACGGTGCAGGCTTTGGGATATAGGGACAATGCGGGAGATTATCGTCTCGATTCCCTTTCGATTCGTTATATGGCTTCGCGTCGTCCATTGGGATTCGAGAATCTGCTTTATCTGGAAGAGGGGAAAGTCCTCATCAATACAGAAGACGGTTTCTCGGTTATAAACACCGCTATGCTCAAGAATCGCAAGCCTGAGGCTACTCCGCTGATAATCAGGAGGGTGAGAGTGATAAAGGGAGGCAAGGAGACGACGGTGCTGGAGAATACATTCTCCAAAGAAACAGAATTAAGGACACTCAATCCGGACGAAAATACTCTACGGTTCACATTCAGAATGGTAGAGTATAGACAAGAGCAGGCGATAATCTACAGCTGTTTGATGGAGGGTTACGACTCCGACTGGTCTCTTCCGGGAGTTTCCTGCTCAAAAGACTATACGAAACTTCCCTATGGACATCACATTTTCCGTGTCCGTGCCTATAATGCCGTCACAGGACAGAGTGATGAGACGGCATTGGATGTTATTATCAAACACCCTTGGTACTTGACAAATTGGGCGTACTTTTTATATGCCTTCCTGGCTATATGCCTGTTGGTTGCCTTGTATTATATCGCTCGGGCAGCATACCGGAGGCGGATTGCGGAAGTGTCGCGCCGTAAAGAGAAAGAAATGGAAGAGGAGCAGATGAAAAACGATCTGCTGCATAAAGCCAATGACCTTGCAACCTCAACAATGAATCTCCTGAGGAAAAACGAGGAACTTATGGACATTCAGGAAGGCTTGAACAAAACCGAAAGGATGTTGAGAAACGGCGAAAAACCGGAGTATGTAATCGGGCACATCGTCACTATGAGGGAAAATATTGACAGCAATATCCGCCACGATGACGATTGGAAAAAGTTTGAAAAGAATTTTGATATCGTTTACGATGAGTACCTCACCCGTTTGGGCAATACTTTTCCGGAACTGACAGTAAGCGACAAAAAACTTTGCGCATATCTGAAGATGGATTTGTCGTCAAAGGAAATAGCTCCTTTGATGAATTTGACATACCGCAGTGTTGAGATGACGCGCTATCGTCTCCGCAAGAAACTCAATCTTTCTCGGGAACAGAATCTTATCGAGTTTCTTCAACGCTTTTAGCGCTTGAGCATAGCATCTCTCCCTCCTGCGAAACATCGCGGGAGGGTTCTTTGTACCCTCGGATTTGTTGGTTTCTTTTTCGTAATTACTTAATACTCAATGGTGTGAGTTTTTGTGAGTTTGCTTTTTCGTGAAAATAGGATGTTTGTGATTATGAAAACATTACTTTTGCATATCGTCGTTTCGCAATCGATGAAGCATCGGTAGAAAGTACGACATATCACATTGTATAGAACGCTAAAACGCAAGAAATGAAAAAGTCTTTACTTGCATTCAGCATAATTCTGCTGATTTTCACTTGGGGGGGGCAGTTTAATGATGCTTTAGCCCAGAACATTACAATAAAAGGCAAGGTCACTGACGCCACTACAAAGTTGCCGATTGATTATGCGGCAGTTGTGGCGAGGGGGGCTAACCTCGCTGAGATGACAGATGCGGAAGGAGCTTACGAGATAAACGTTGCTCCGGGAACGACTCTCGAATACTCTTGTCTCGGCTACATCTCAAAGACAATCAAGGTCACGGAAGACGGTGTTCAAAATGTTTCGCTTGAGACAGATGCAATCTCTCTTGATGCTGTCGTTGCAATCGGTTACGGAACCACCAAACGAAGCGATGTGACTGGAGCTGTTTCTTCTGTCACTGCCGATGAACTCAAGGTGGCTCCGGTTGCGACTGTTGACCAAGCGATGCAGGGACGTGTTGCGGGAGTGACGGTCAATGCCCAGTCCGGACAGCCGGGACAGGCGGCGCAGGTACGAATCCGTGGAGTCGGTACAGTGAACAACTCATCTCCAATCTATGTGGTGGATGGAGTCATTACTGAGGATATATCATTCCTCAACTCGGCCGATGTCGCCTCAATGGAAATACTTAAAGATGCGTCTTCTGCGGCTATTTATGGTTCCCGTGGAGCGAACGGAGTCATAATCATCACCACCAAGAGCGGTGCGGAAGGCAAGGTCAAAGTTTCCTTCGATTGTTACGGCGGTGTCCAAAATATATGGCGCACTCTTGATTTGATGAAGAGGGACGAATATGTCGAAACTATGGTGAAAATCGGTAATTCCGATGCGGAACGAAAGGAACTCAAAAGAGGTTTCACCAATTGGCTCGGCACCTACCGTTTGGGACGTGATTATTACGCCACTCCGGAAACCTTCAGCTATGAGACGCAGGAAACTGATTGGCAGGCTGAGGTTCAACACAAGAATGCGGCTATACAGAACTATCACATATCCGTTGACGGAGGGACAGACAAAATCAAATATTCCCTCTCGGCAGGCTATTTCGCTCAAGACGGAACAATAAAGGAATCGTTCTATAACCGTCTCACTCTCAGGACCAACGCTTCTTACGAAATCACAAAGTGGCTAAAGCTCGGAACCAATCTTTCCTACATTACTTCGAAATCCCGTTCACTTGGCAATAACGCCCAATACAACGGTGTGCTTTTCCAAGCGATTTCAATGGCTCCGTGGGACCCTACTCACTATCCTGCGGGAACGCTTTCCAAATCGGGAGAGGATATCAGCGGAAAGATTGCAGCATCAACAAACTACACCAACGTGTACAATCCGTTCACTCAGCTTGAGACTTCGCACCCGAACAATACTGACGAACGCCTTCTTGCCAATGGCTATCTCGAAATCAAACCTTGGGAGTGGCTAACTTTCAAGTCAAGCATAAGTATGAATCGCTATAGTTGGCAAAACCGCAGCTATCGTGAGAAGTACCATTTCTCCGACTATGACACCAATGTCAAGAATTCAGTTTCTGCGGCAATGGGACGTAGCACCGAGATGTTTTATGAAAACACTCTCACTTTTGCCAAGAAGTTCGCCGGCAAGCACGACGTCTCGTTTATGGTCGGTCAGACTACAGAGGAGTACAACTACTATTCACTCTCAGGCAACGGCTCCACTCTTCTTGTGACCGACCCGAACAGATGGTATGTCTCCAATACAACGGAGGACAAAAACTCCAGCGATGCAGTTGCGAGGACAAGGAGACTGTCTTTCTTGGGCCGTTTCTTCTACAGCTACGACAATCGTTATCTCGTCACTGCAAATTTCCGTGCGGACGGTTCTTCAAAGTTCCCGAACAATACTTGGGGATATTTCCCGTCTGTCGCTTTAGCGTGGAGAGTTTCTCAGGAGCATTTTATGGAGAATAGTAAGGATGTTCTGGACAATCTCAAACTGCGTCTCAGCTGGGGACAGATTGGAAACGACAAAATCAGTGACGGGGCATTCACGCAGTCCATTATGCAGGGATTGACCTTTGTCAGCTATCCTTTTGGCAACACCACCGCGAATTGGTCCACGGCATATGTTCCCGGAGCGGCAGTGACAACCTATGTAAATACAGGAGGTAAATGGGAATATACCGAACAGATTAACCTTGGAGTCGATTTTGGTTTTTGGAACAGCAAACTCTACGGAAATATCGACGCATACATCCGAAACACCTACGATATGCTCCTTAACGTAAAGGCGCCTGCTACGGTCGGAAACCTTTACTCAAGCACTATGAATGTCGGCACTGTAAGCAACAAAGGTATAGAACTTACTCTTGGTCACGCCAATGCCGTTGGAGATTTCCGCTACGACATAAATGGCAACCTCTCTCTCGTTAAGAACCGTCTCACCCATCTGAATGGTGGCGAGAGAATCCAGGGAGGCTACACCATGTGCGATGAGGGACTTCCTCTCTTCTGTCTATGGGGCTGGGAATATGAAGGAATATATCAGTCCGATGAGGAAGTCAAGGAGCATCAGTTCGGTACTTCCAACATCACAGAACACGCGGGAGACGCCCGCTATAAGGATCAGAATGGCGACGGAATCATTGATACCAATGACATGGTGAACATCGGAAATCCATTCCCGTGGCTCTCCTATGGTCTCAATCTTACGATGAATTGGAAAGGATTCGACTTTTCGATGTTCCTTCAGGGAGTTTATGGCAATAAGATTTACAACGCACTTCGTCGTCAGACTGAGGGAGATGGAAGGCAATCTACGCTGAGTACAGCTATGCGTAATGTCTGGACTCCGACATCCACCGATGGCATAATTCCGAATCCTTCAGGCTCTTCCAGAAACTATGACGCGAATTCACGTTTCGTCGAGAGCGGATCCTATCTGCGTTTGAAGAATATCCAGTTGGGTTACACCATTCCGACACGCCTCACGCAGAAGTTCCACGTGTCGTCTTGGAGGTTTTATGTTTCCGCCAACAATCTGCTTACATTCACAAAGTACAGCGGATATGACCCTGAGGTCAGCGGAGGTGTAGATTGGGGAAACTACCCACAGTCACGTACAATTCTTTTCGGAACATCACTGAACTTCTAAACCACAACAATAATGAAACTCAGATATTTGATATATGCTTTGACTCTCGGTCTCTGCCTGACTTCCTGCAACAAATGGCTACGGGAAGAACAGCCTAACGAATCCAAGCTCGGCGACTTCTTCGTCACCAGAAGTGCTGCGGAGCAGGCCGTGAACGGATGTTACGTTCCAATGACATGGAATCTCGGAGGAACCTACTGCAACGAATGGCTCATCGGGGACATCGCTTCGGACGACGCAATCAAGGGAGGAGAGTATCTCAAGGATATGCCGGCTGCATTCGACATCTGCAAATTCCAGGTGGTTCCGAGCAATGGACTTCTTGAGGCTTTTTACAATGCGCAGTTCATCGGCATCGGCCGCTGCAATCAGGTGATAGCCTCCATTCGTGAAATGACGCTTCCGGAAGATATGACGGAAACTGACCGTAGCCGTTTCATTGCCGAGTCCAGATTTATGCGTGCATTTTATTATTTCCGCCTTGTTCGTCTTTTCGGCGGAGTCCCTTACACTACTGAGCCGATTTTGGATTCTCGTGACTGGAAAAAACAGCGCGAGAGTGCAGAGAAAATTTATGGACTCATAATTTCTGACCTTGAAAGCGCTGAGGCTGTACTTCCGAAATGTGACGAATATGCCGCAACAGAACTTGGCCGTGCGACAAAGGGTGCAGCCGATGCTCTTCTGATGAAAGTGAATCTCTACAGAAAGAACTACGACGAGGTGCTCAAATGGGGAAAGTCAATCATCGGTTCCGGGAAATATGACCTTGCGCCCGATTATTTCTCCCAATTCCTTCCGGAAAACGAATGGAATATAGAGTCGGTTTTTGAAATCAACTATGTTGAGGATATGTACTCCGATTACGGGGGATTCGGTTTTACCAGGGGAACATTCTCCACTGTGATGATGCGTCCGCGTTCCGCTAAAGTCGGAGGCGTTTCCGGTTGGGGATATGATCGCCCGACTTGGGATTTGTATGCAGAATATGAGAACGGTGACCCGCGCCGTGACTGGACCATTCTCCAGCAGCTTCCTTCCGAGGTTGAGAACGAAACGGCAGAGATTCAATATGCAAACTATTTTTACAACAGAAAATATCAGCAGGAGCAGTATCCTGCATCGGCAGAGGCTGTTGCGAAGGGGTTGCGTTTCGACTTTCCGGAGCTCGGACATCCATCTCGTGCCGGCTTGAATTGGAAAGAAATCCGCTATGCTGATGTACTTCTTATGTATGCCGAAGCTGCGATAGAAAGTGGGAAAGAACTTGATTTGGCAAAAACATATATCAATAAAGTGCGTCATCGCGCAAGTGCTTCACTCCCTGAAGTAGAGGCGACACGTGAGTCTCTAAGGCACGAGCGCAGGGTGGAGTTGGCAATGGAGGGCCACCGCTGGTTTGACCTCTGCCGCTGGGGGATTGCCAAAGAGACAATGAATGCCTATCGCGAGAAGTTTAAAATTGCGAATTGGAGCTCACTCAAAGCGGAATATCCTTTCATCAGCGGAATTGACGCAAGCAGGTTCGAACTCCTTGACGGAGATGATATGAACGAATTCAAGGATTGCCACTATCTTATGCCTATTCCTCAAGAGGAAGTCCGCATTGCGGGTCTGGAGCAGAATCCCGGGTATTAGAATACGGATGACAATAAATTAATTATAAACCACTTAAATACACGTTATTATGAAAAAGATTTCAAGCTTGCTGCTTTGTGCGGCAACAGTTCTCTCTCTTGCGTCATGCAAGAAGTCAGAAGTCAAGGGTGATGCTTTCGACTGCATCGTAAAGACTTCCGAGGTTACGGAAAATTCAGTAAAGGTCAGCGTTGAGGTTAATGACGCGGCTGCTGAATACAGCCTTTGGGTCGTTGAGGAGTCTGCCTACAAAGAAGCCGTTCCTGAAACAGCAAAGAAGCTCAAGGGCAATGCTGCTGAGGTTTTCGAGGGGCTCAATGCCGACACCGAATATCTGGCTGTAGTATATGAGCCTTCTTTCGGATTCTCGAAAAAAGGTTTTGTAACTTCAAAACCGAGCAAGGTTTATCCTTGTCTCCAAGGCTCGGACTACATCATCATTTCTATGGATGAGACTACCATAAAGAAAATCGAGAAGAAGATCAAGTACTTTATGCCTGCTGACGGTGTGTATGGAGATCCGGATACCGGAACTCTCTTCTTTGACTGGTGGAATGGCGGAGCGGCTGGTACCGCTTCTGGTCCTAACTTCTTCGGAGTTGTTGCTGACTGGTTCTCAGTTAAGACTGCCAGTGGCTGGTTCGGTTATGCGTTCCGTCTTGCAGAAGGTCTTACCGATGAGGAGAAGGCTGAGTCCGCAAAGCGCCGTGAAGTTCTTAAGGGAATTACAGCCGACTACACTCTCCATATTGCAATGAAAGGAACTGCTGCAGGCGAGTACAGCCTCGGAATGCTTGACGCTACTATTACCATTGGGGACGAGAAAGCTGCTTACGGTTTCAAAAGAGATGGCGAATGGCACGAAATCGAAATTCCTGTTTCAGCATTTATGGCGGGAGAAAAATATAATGCATCAACTTCTGTAAACGTGCTCCAATGGACTCAGGGAACCAATGGTTACCCTACCACTCTGGATGTTGACGCCATTTTCTGGTACAAAAAATAGTTGAAAAAGAATGAGCAGAATAATCATTCTGTTGCTATCCCTTATCACTGCCGCGCCTGTTGTAGTGTCTTGTCAAAGTGAGCCTTCAATGGCGCACGAGGAAGACTTTAATGTCTTCCGAGTCAGGACAAAGCAGGCGCGCAGTGCCAAGAGGGGAGTCTGCGGCAATTTTCAGATTTCTTCAGATGCCCGCTTGCTCGCTCCGGGAGTCAGTTGGGACTATAATTGGTCCCACAACTATCCCGCGGATGCTTCAGCCATTTACGGGGCGGGGATGGAGTTTTATCCGATGGTTTGGAATGCCGGACTGAACAAGGAAAATATCAGTCGCCTCAAGAATGATTATCCTTCCACGGGATATATTCTGGGTTACAACGAGCCGAACCTTGTTGACCAGGCCAATATGGTGCCGTCTGTGGCTGCCAAGACTTGGCCGGAGTTGAGGGCGTTTTCCAAGGAAATCGGAATGAAATTGATGTCTCCGGCATTGAATTACGGCACACTCTCGGGCTATCACGACCCCGAGGTCTGGCTTGACGAGTTTGTCGCCTGCGACGGAATAGGGAACGATGCCTTCGATGCGATTGCTCTTCACTGCTATATGCCGAACGTGAGCGGAATGCGAACGATGATACGCAAGTTCGACAAGTACGGCAAACCGGTGTTTATGACCGAGTTTTGTCATGCGAACGGTAGCATCACAAACAGTGTCACCGAGCAGATTTCGTTCATGTCCGATGTTCTCAACATGCTTGAGACGGACAGCAATGTGGACGGATATTCATGGTTCATGCATCGTGCAACGGGTAAGTGGGGAGCCATATCATTGTTGAATAGTGATGTTTCCTCTCCCGAACTTACTGAGTTGGGAAGGGTGTATGTGAACTTTTCTTCATTCGATAAAAACTGTTGGTATGGGAGGCACGAAGTCATTCCGGCAGAGCATTATGTCGCCCACAATATGTGTGGAGTGCAGACCGGATGGAAGGATGTGTTCAAAGTGCGTCCGTGTACCGATTCTGCCGGTGAACTTATGATTCTTTGCTATCAGCAGGATGCGTGGGTTGAATATCAGATTGAGGTTGAAAAAACCGGGACCTACTCGCTCGGAGCTCGCTACATATCAACTCTCCTTGGGGGCGTGATGGCTGTTTCTGTAGATGGAGGAAAAGAACAATTTGTCACTTTCGACAAGACTTCCGAGTGGAAATGCAAGTGGATAGATGGCTTGTACCTCGAGAAGGGTAAACACACGATTCGTCTCACACATAAGGACGGGCGAGTCGATTTTAATTGGTTCTATCTTGACTGACGTTCCTGTGATGCTCTTTTCTTTACCTGTCCCAGAAGTTGAGTTTTGCACGAATTTTGTTGCTTGCGTGGGCTCACTTTAATTGATTATGGCAAAGATTTCTACTGTGGGAGTGCTCACCTCCGGCGGAGACGCTCCCGGAATGAATGCGGCTATCAGGGCCGTCACAAGGGCTTCCATCTTCAACGGATGGAAGGTTATGGGAATATACCGTGGTTACGAGGGCTTGATTAACAACGAGATAACGGAATTTACATCGCAGTCCGTCAGCAGCACCATCCAGAGAGGCGGAACCATACTCAAGACGGCCCGTTCCGAAGCTTTCATGACCCCGGAGGGGCGCAAGATTGCCTACGACAACATGAAGGCTGCCGGCATTGACGCACTTATTATAATAGGCGGAAACGGCTCTCTTGCAGGGGCGCAGATTTTTGCAAAAGAATATGATGTTCCTTGCATCGGGCTTCCCGGCACAATAGATAATGACCTCTACGGGACAGACTATACCATAGGATATGACACGGCGCTGAACACGATTGTGGAGTGCGTTGACAAAATCCGTGACACAGCCACCTCGCACGACCGCATATTCTTCATTGAGGTTATGGGACGTGATGCGGGATTCCTTGCGCAGAACAGTGCAATCGCTTCCGGAGCGGAGGCAGCCATCATTCCCGAGGACAAGACTGACGTCGACCAGCTGGAGCAGTTCATCAGCAGGGGATTCCGCAAGAGCAAGAACAGCTCAATCGTTCTTGTGTCCGAGAGCAAAAAGGACGGCGGAGCGATGCACTACGCCGAAAGAATCAGGACTGAATATCCGCAGTATGATGTTCGCGTCACTATTCTCGGACATCTCCAGAGGGGAGGCACCCCGAGCGCATTCGACCGCATTCTCGCCAGCCGCCTTGGTGTTGCTGCCATTGACGCCCTCAATGACGGGCAGCGCAACGTTATGGTCGGCATCTCGAACGATAAAATTGTCTATGTGCCTTTCAACAAGGCAATCAAAATCGACAAGCCGATTGACAAGGAACTCATCAACGTCCTTCACGTCCTGTCAATCTGACGGCCACTGCAAACCCTACGGTCAGTCCGGACATCACGGAATGTCGCCCGGATACAAAAATGAAATGCGTTGCATTTTTTCTGTAAGGAAAGGAAAAATTGCAACGCGTTTCATTTTTTAATTAAAATCCCATATCTTTGCAGTGTATTTCAAATCTGATTGTTTCGAATAATTTATACTCCGGATTATGGTAGAACGCAAAGAATATATGGAAATTCTCGGAAAGTGGAGGGAGAAGAAAGTGATAAAAGTTGTCACAGGTATACGTCGTTGTGGGAAGTCTTCTCTTCTGAGGATGTTTAGGGACAGACTTCTTGATGAAGGTTTGTCGGGAACTCAAATTCAGGAAATAAATTTTGAAAACCTCGACAACGAACCGCTACTTGACTATAAGATGTTGTATGCCCATGTAAGGGAGCATCTGTGTCCTGACAGGATGAACTATCTTTTCTTTGATGAGATACAGATGGTGGAGAATTTTCAGAAAGTGATAGACAGTCTGTTTCTGTTGGATAATGTTGATATATATATTACCGGTTCGAACGCTTATATGTTGTCAGGAGAACTTGCGACCTTGCTGACCGGCAGATATGTCGAGATTAGAATGTTTCCGCTCTCTTTTAAAGAGTTTATGCAGTCGCAGCCGTCCGGTATGAGCCGCGAATCGGTATATCGCAAGTATGTCGAATTGAGTTCATTCCCTTATGTCCTTCAGATAGAACACGATCGTGAGATGGTGCACGAGTACCTGCTTGGCCTGTACAATACCATTGTCCTTAAAGATGTCGTCAGTCGCAGGAAAATAGCGGATGTTATGATGCTGCAAAGCGTGGTGAGATTCCTTGCCGACAACATCGGAAACATTTCTGTCATAAAACGTATCAGTGACACGATGACTTCACTTGGCAGAAAGATAACTTCCCATACCGTGGAGAGTTATGTGACAGCTCTTGTGGATAGTTTCATTTTTTATCCGGTTCAACGATATGATACCAAAGGACGGCAGTTGCTCAAGGCTGGACAAAAACTATATCTTGCGGACATCGGTCTCCGTCAAGTCATAAATGGCACAAAGGGAGGAGATATGGGGCATGTACTTGAAAATATAGTGTTTCTAGAATTGGCGCGGAGGGGAGGAGAAGTCTATGTGGGGAGGGCCGGTGACTGTGAAATAGATTTCGTGGTGATTGATGGCGACTTTAGGTCATACTATCAAGTGTCGTTGAGTGTGCGGGATGAGGCGACGATGCAACGGGAATTGTCTCCGCTCTTATCCATTTCTGACAGCTACCCAAAATATCTGCTTACAATGGACAATGACCCGGTAATCTATCATAATGGTATCAAGCAGCAATATGTTCTTGACTGGCTCTTGGGAGACAGTTAGAAATCTTGTCTATTGTCTGAGTTTGGTGTCAGTTTTTGAGCGGCTGAAATAAAGAATTATTTTGTCAAGAAATAAAAAATTACTACCTTTGTCGCCCCTATGTGGTATAGGGACGCAACTAAAGTATTAAGTATTAACCCATTAACAATCAAGATGGACACACAAAGTTACAAAACTGTATCGCTGAAAGCCGGCGATATCAAGAAAGAGTGGTTTGTGATTGATGCTACCGACTTGGTACTCGGCCGTCTTGCCTCAAGGGTTGCCCTTATCCTCCGTGGTAAGAACAAGCCTTCATTCACCCCGAACCTTGACTGTGGTGACAACGTCATCATCGTCAACGCTGACAAGGTGAGACTCACTGGCAAGAAGATGACCGACAGAGTGTATGTCCGCTACACCGGCAACCCCGGCGGCCAGCGCTTCACTACACCTGCCGAAATCCTCAAGAAGAGGCCTACAGAGCTTCTGAGGATGGCTGTCAAGGGTATGCTTCCGAAGAATCGTCTCGGCAGCAAGATCATCAACAACCTCTACCTCTACGCTGGTCCTGAGCATCCGCATCAGGCGCAGAACCCTAAAGAAATTAAGTTAAACGAAATTTAAGCAGAGTCAATGAAAGTAGTAAACGCCCTTGGAAGACGTAAATCAGCAGTTGCTCGCGTTTATGTTTCAGCAGGAAAAGGCAACATTGTAATCAACGGCCGTGAACTCAACGATTATTTCCGCGAGGATTCACTCCGTTACATTGTGAACCAGCCTTTTGCTGTCACCGGTACTGAAGGTCAGTTCGACGTCAAGATTAACCTTGACGGCGGCGGAATCAAAGGACAGGCAGAGGCTGCACGTCTCGGAATCGCCCGCGCACTTTGCGAGGTCGACAAAGAGGCATACCGTTCAGCCCTCAAGTCTGCAGGATTCCTTACACGTGACGCCCGTGAGGTTGAGCGTAAGAAACCTGGTCAGCCTGGTGCACGTAGACGCTTCCAGTTCAGCAAACGTTAATCGTTACTGTTTGATTTACTCAAAAGCACAGTCCGGTTCAAAATCACGGGACTCCGTTTCGGGATGCGAATTCCGGCGGGCTGCCCGACAGATTGCCTGACTGCGGAAATTTCGGAGATCGGCAAGGCCGCTGCTTCCGGAATGAAGAAAAGAGCCTCATGAGGCAAGGCAAGCCGAAGTGGGGAAAGTAAAAACAAAGAAAAATTTAAAACAATGCCAAGATCAAATTTCCAGGAATTACTTGATGCAGGTGTACACTTCGGACACCTGGCGAGAAAGTGGAATCCTAAGATGGCCCCTTACATTTTCGACCAGAAGAATGGAATCCACATCATCGACCTGCACAAGAGTATAGTAAAGATTGACGAGGCTGCCGATGTTCTCAAACAGCTCGCGCGTTCAGGCCGCAAGGTTCTCTTCGTAGCAACGAAGAAACAGGCTAAGGACATCGTCGCAGAGAAGGCCGCTTCAGTCAATATGCCATACGTGACAGAGCGTTGGGCCGGCGGTATGCTTACCAACTTCCCGACCATCCGTAAGGCAGTCAAGAAAATGAACACCATCGACAAGATGATTGAAGATGGCACATTCGACACTCTCGCAAAGCGTGAGCGTCTTCAGGTTACCCGTCAGAGGGCTAAACTTGAGAAGAACCTCGGTTCAATCAAGGATCTCAGCCGTCTTCCTTCCGCACTTTTCGTAGTAGACGTACAGAAAGAGATGAATGCCGTTAAGGAGGCAAATCGTCTTAACATTCCGGTTATCGCTATGGTTGATACTTGTTGCGACCCTACTCCGATTGATTACGTGATTCCGGCTAATGACGATGCCGCAAAGTCAATTTCCTACATTATGGACATTCTTTGCCAGGCTATCAACGAGGGGCTGAACGAAAGGAAACTCGAGAAGGAAAAGGAAACTCCAGAGGCTGCTGACGACAAGCAGGTGGCAGGAAAGAAACTCCGTTCCCGCAAGGGCGCGAAGGCTGAAGATGCCGCTGAGGAAACCGCTCCGGTGGCTGAGTCTGCCGTAGAGGAAACTGCTCCTGCACAGGAGGAAACTCCTGAGGTTGCAGAGGCTCCAAAGGCTGACGCCGAGTAATTTGCGAAAGAAAAATTAACATCTAAAATTCAAGACAATGGATATCAAAGCAGCTGACGTAATGAAATTGCGTCAAATGACAGGCGCAGGAATGATGGACTGCAAGAAAGCACTCGTAGAGGCTGAAGGCGACTACAACCGCGCACAGGAAATCATCCGCGAGAAGGGTAAACTCGTTGCTGCGAAGCGTGCTGACAGGGAAACCACAGAGGGTTCTGTTCTCACCCGCATCGACGGCGACAAGGCCATCCTCGTTTGCCTTGGATGCGAAACAGACTTCGTGTCAAAGAACGCTGAGTTCCAGGCACTTGCAAACGCCATCGCAGACGCTGCCATCGCGGCTTTCCCGGCAGATGCAGAAGCTCTCAAGGGAGTTGTTCTCGCTGACGGCAGGACTGTTGAGGCTGCCGTTACAGAGCAGACCGGAAAGACCGGTGAGAAGCACGTTGTTGCCTACTACGCAACAATCAGCGCTCCGTTCTCTGCAGCGTACGTGCACCACAACGGCAAGGTTGCTTCAGTAGTCGGCTTCAGCAAGGAGGTTGACCCGGAGATCGCAAGGGGAATCGCAATTCAGGTTGCAACGATGAACCCTGTTTCTGTTTCCGAGAAGGACTGCCCGGCCGAGGTTGTTGCCAAGGAAATGCAGCTCTACAAGGAGCAGATGAAGGAAGACCCGAAGATGGCCGGCAAGCCGGAGGCTATGCTTGAGCAGATTGCAAAGGGCAAGCTCGGCAAGTTCTTCAAGGAGAACACTCTCCTCGACCAGGCCTACCAGATGGGCGACGGCAAGGAAGCCGTGAAGGATGTCCTCGCCAAGGCTGACAAGGATGCTCAGGTGCTCACCTTCAAGCGTTTCTCTCTCAGCGACTAAGGCGTAGCCGCATAACAGCATTATATTTTAGCAGGTTCTGAAGTTTTGGCTTCTGAACCTGTTTTTTTTGTTTAAAAAGGCAGAAAAGTTGGCGGGAGGGGATAATTTTACCTATATTTGTGAGTTGCAGGGATTTGACCTGCTAAAAACCTATGTTTCACTGACACAATCTGTGATATGAAAAGATACGCGCTGCTTCTTATGGTCGCCGCCTCACTTCTTGCCGGACTTCCGTCCTGCGAGCCGGTGCAGGTTCCGACAAGGCCTTCTACGGAAAAGCCTGACGGTTCAGGAAAGGACGATTCAGGAAAGGATGACTCAGGAAAAGATCAGCCTGACACGCCGGGCAATCCGGAGACGCCTGACACTCCTGTGGAGCCTGAGGGAACAGTCATATATTACGACAGCCTCGACAAGTCTCCTTCTTCCGGTGCTTGGTTCGACCAGGGGGCTGCATTCCGCTCTCCGGAGGGCACCGGCGTCGAGAACCTCGGCTACAAGAGCGCATACGCCAAGATTGTGAACTCATGGTCGTCCTCAGGTTATCCTGGAGCATCCGGCGTCAATGGAATATATTACACGCAGAACACTTCCTTCATACAGGTTCGCAACATTTCACTGCCTGACGACGCCCGCGTGTACAGGCTTAGCGTCGGACTCCATAATCCGGAAGGAGGAAATACCGTCGTCCCCGGACAGACATTCAGCATCGGCATCGCGGATGAGGAAGCGCTCATGACGTCATTTGTGGAACTTGAGTTCGACGTGAAGCAGTATGGCAAGTGGAGTTATGCGACCGCCGTATTTGAGATCGAGTCTTCGGCGACAAAGCATATTTCCATCCAGATTCGCAGCCTTGTGGCCCAGACACGTTCAGATGACCTCAAGCTTATGACGACAGCGGAAGTTCCTTCGCAGGGATTCTCGTTCATCCACTCGGACCCTGTCCCTCCGGTGTCGACAAAGGATTATGCCGAGAGACCGATGACGCTCAGGCAGAACTCTGACTACAAATATGTTGACCATCATGCAACTACCTACAGGACAAGGAAGTCCGTCCGCAACTATGAGGCCTGCTACGACATCCGCCGGCACAACCCGGTGTGGGTGGCGTTCCCTTGCCACGCGATATGGAGCGAGGGTGGAAAGACAAGGCCTGCCCGCGACCCGTGGAGGCCAGACCCCGCGTTCGGAGAGGGTGAGCAGTCGGTGATATATGCTTCTGACTGGGACAACTGGCCGAATAACACCTACCGCTATTGGGGCGGCGTCTCTGACGGCAAGTTCACCACACGTGGACATCTCCTCGGCTCCGCTGACCGTGGATGCGGCAACAAGAACGCGCTGCTGGAACTTAACACTCAGACGTTCTATCCGACCAACATCGCGCCTGAACTCTATCTGAACGACAACAACAGCGGGGATTACGATGCGACGCACTGGGGCATAGTCGAGAGGCTGCGTCAGGACAGGTGGGTCTGCTCCGACACTCTGTATATTGTTGCGGGATGTGCATACGAGCACGACGACTGGATCGTCTATGATGATGTGAGCGGAAACAGCAAGAGCGCGACGTCAAAGAAATGCGTGATGCCGACAGCCCGCTATCTGGTTGCCCTCCGCACCAAGTCCGGTTCCACAGGAAAGCCCGTCTGGAAGTGTTCTGCCGATGAACTGATGGCAATAGGATTCTGGTTCCCTCAGCGCTTCAACAGGAACACAGTCGACGTCCTTCCTCCGCTTTCCGAATACATGCATTCCGTGTCTGAAATCGAGAAGATGGCAGGTTCCGAATTCAGTTTCTTCCCGCTCGCGCCGTCCGGAGTCAAGGACAGCTACGACGTCAGTGACTGGCCAGGCCTCGCGGACATTGCACGGTAGAGCTATTCATTTAATGCAAAAATCTTCATATCTTTGAAAGATTTTTGAACGGTAATAAAAATTGAAGCTATGGATCTTTGGCTTATCTGGATGTTGGCGGCGCTGCTGCTGTTTCTCGTGGAAATCTTTACGCCGGGCTTTGCCGCAGCCTGCCTTTCAATCGGCTGCCTTTTCAGCTGTGTTCTCGCGGCGATTGCGCCGGACACTCTCAACTGGCAGATTGGACTGTTTGTCGTTGGGTCGCTCCTGTCATTCATTTTCGTGAGGCCTTTCGCCCTGAAGGTGCTTTCACGAAGGGCTGACCGCAAGGGCGGCTACAAGTCGAACATGGAGAGCCTCATCGGACGCGAGGCAACCGTCATCGAGATGATTCCGGCGGAGGACGTCGGACGGGTGAAGATTGACGGCGACGAGTGGCAGGCAGTGCTGGCGAGGGAGGAGGACAACGAGCCGCGCAGGGACGTTCCGGTCGGCACGAAGGTCATCATCGTCTCGTATGACAGCATAATCCTGACTGTGCGCCTGAAGAAGGAAACTGAAGAATAGAACATTAAAACTTAATAAAATGGGAGCAGGAACAATTGTCCTTATCGTAATTGCGGCCATCGTCGTGATTTACATCCTCCGGGGTATAAAGATTATCCCGCAGTCGGAAACCCGCGTCGTGGAGAGGCTCGGAAAGTTTGACCGGGTGCTCAGCCCGGGAATACAGATTATCTGGCCTATCATCGACAAGGCCAAGGTCGTGACTTCCCGCAAGGTTACAACTTCGGCATTCGGTGGCGAGCCCATCGTGAAGATGACGAACTCGTCCGTGATTGACCTCCGCGAGCAGGTCTATGACTTCCCGAAACAGACTGTGATTACCAAGGATAATGTCAGCACGCAGATTAACGCGCTGCTCTATTTCCAGATTGTGGACGCCAAGAAATCGGTCTATGAGATTGACAACCTGCCGAATGCAATCGAGAAACTCACCCAGACGACCCTGCGTAACGTCATCGGAGAGCTTGAACTTGACGAGACGCTCACTTCCCGCGACACCATCAACTCGAAGCTCCGCGCCGTGCTTGACGATGCAACGAACAAGTGGGGTGTGAAAGTGAACCGCGTCGAACTTCAGGATATTACGCCTCCTGACAGCGTCCGCGAGTCTATGGAGATGCAGATGCAGGCCGAACGTATGAGGCGTGCCGAGATTCTCCGTGCCGAGGGCGAGAAGAAGTCCGCGATTCTCAAGTCGGAGGGTGACAAGGCTTCCGAAATCAACAATGCGGAGGCCGAGAAGACGGCGCAGATTCTCCGTGCGGAGGGTGAGGCCAAGGCGAAGGTCCTTCAGGCTGAGGCTGAGGCCAACGCGATACGTCTTGTCGCAGAGGCAGTGGCTTCGGCAAAGACTGACCCGGCCGCCTATATGCTGGCCGTAAAGTACATCGACACTCTCAAGGAGATGGTCAGCGGCAAGGACAACAAGACCGTCTACCTGCCTTACGAAGCATCCAATATGCTTTCTTCATTGGGCAGTATAAAGGATATTTTCAATAAGTAATCTTACTGAGAAACAGGGCGGTGCCGGGGACAGACTCTCCGGCATCGCTGCGTTTTCCGGAGGCCAGAAGTTCGGCGACGGAGTCGGCGCTGCGGCGTCCGCGTCCGACGTCGACGAGCGTTCCCACAATGGCGCGTACCATGTTGCGGAGGAAGCGGTTGGCCTCGACCGTGAAGACGAGATAGTTCCCGTCGTCCGGAAATCCGAGCAGGCTCACGTGCGACGGGGTGTAGTGCGCCCATTCTGCCTTGAGCACCGTGCAGATGCTTGTCGCGTTGCCGCCACCGGCTTTCTCGAAGCAGCTGAAGTCATGCTCGCCGAGCAGCAGTGCAGCCGCCCTGTTCATCTCGTCAATGTCGAGCGCCCAAGGACACCGCCAGGAGAAGCCTTCGGCGAACGGATCCTTAGCGCTGTGGAGGAAATAGCGGTACACTCTCGACTTTGCGGAAAACCTTGAATTAAAGGGATATTCCCCTTGTGGCATGAACCCGCATTCGCCCTCGGCGCAGATGTCGTGGACGATGATTTCCTTCCTTGTGATGGCATTTATTTTGTATAAGAAATCTTGCTTTGTCAGATGAAGTGGCTCCGGAGTTTCAAAGTCGCAGACATAGTTCACTGCGTTGACTCCGGCGTCGGTTCTTCCGGCTCCTGTCGTCTGCACCGGGGTCCTGAAAAGAACCGCGAGAGCCCTGTCAAGTTCGCCCTGCACTGTCGCAGCGTTGTTCTGAACCTGCCAACCGCTCAGTCCGGCCCCTCTATATGATAAAGTAAGTATATAGTGCATGTCTTCAATTTTATGCAAAGATATGTAAAGTTGATGACACGTTGTAAATAATACGCTGAGATGTTTTAATCAGATTTTTGAGGATAGATTCGTTTCTGAAGAGGGAGCATACCGGGCGTATGTGACCGATGAGAAAATGGATATGGACCAAAAGGATATTAAAAGTAAATAGATATGGACAGTGTAAACATTAAGGAGTTGAACGACCGCATCCAGAGGGAAAGTTCATTCGTTGACATCCTCTCTATGGAGATGAACAAGGTCATCGTCGGTCAGAAACAGCTTGTCGAGAATCTTCTCATCGGACTTCTCGCGAACGGTCACATACTTCTCGAAGGTGTTCCTGGTCTGGCCAAGACCCTGGCAATCAACACTCTCGCTTCGGCCGTGGACGCGAAGTTCAGCAGAATCCAATTCACCCCGGACCTGCTTCCTGCGGATGTCATCGGTACGATGATATATTCCCAGAAGTCTGAACAGTTCCAGATTCGCAAGGGCCCTATATTCGCGAACTTCGTGCTTGCGGACGAGATTAACCGTTCGCCGGCGAAGGTTCAGTCGGCTCTCCTTGAGGCCATGCAGGAACGTCAGGTGACAATCGGCGACGAGACGTTCAAGCTTCCGGAGCCCTTCCTCGTAATGGCGACCCAGAACCCTATCGAGCAGGAGGGCACCTATCCGCTTCCGGAGGCCCAGCTCGACCGTTTCATGCTCAAGGTTGTCGTGACCTACCCTAAGAAGGAAGAGGAGAAGCTGATCCTGCGCATGAACAACGCCGGCGAGTTCCCGAAGGCCAATGCGGTTCTGAAGCCGGAGGACATCATCCGTGCCCGCGAGGTCGTTAGGGAAGTGTATATGGACGAAAAAATCGAGAGGTATATCGTCGACATAGTTTATGCGACGAGAACTCCTGGCGAATATGGGCTTGACAAGATTGCCGGGCTCATCTCCTACGGCGCCTCGCCTCGTGCCAGCATCTCCCTCGCTGCCGCAGCAAAGGCGTATGCGTTCATCAAGAGGCGCGGGTATGTGATACCGGAGGATGTGCGTGCCGTGTGCCACGAGGTGCTCCGTCACAGAATCGGACTCACATACGAGGCCGAGGCGGAGAATGTCTCCACCGACGACCTCATCGATCAGATTGTGAATGTAGTGGAGGTGCCATAGAGAATTTAAATCAGATTTTTGAGGATAGATTCATTTTTGAAGAGGGAGCATACTGTGGGGGATGTGACCGATGAGAGAATGGATATAGACCAAAAAGATATTTAAATGTTATGACAGAGACTGAGTTACTAAAGAAGGTTCGTAAGATAGAAATCAGAACGAAGGCTCTCTCGCATCAGATTTTTGCGGGAGAGTACCATTCCGCGTTTAAGGGACGTGGTATGGCGTTCAGCGAAGTTCGTGAGTATCAGTATGGTGACGATGTCCGCAATATGGACTGGAATGTCACCGCGCGGCTTCACACCCCCTACATCAAGGTGTTCGAGGAGGAGAGAGAGCTCACTGTCGTGCTTCTTGTCGATGTCAGCCGTTCCGGTCTTTTCGGCACTTCCGGCATGACGAAGCGTGACATGATTGCGGAGATTGCGGCGGTTCTGTCCTTCTCGGCGATTCTGAACAACGACAAGGTCGGCGCTCTGTTCTTCAGTGACAGGGTCGAGAAGTTCATTCCGCCGAAGAAGGGACGCTCACATCTTCTGCATATCATACGTGAGGTGCTTGAGTTCGAGCCACAGTCGACAGGGACGGATCTTTCGGAGGCCCTGAGGTATCTTACCAACGCGATTAAGAAACGCTGCAATGCCTTCGTCCTCTCTGACATGATTGATGCGGACGCTGACGGCGTTCCGAGATATGAGGAGGCGCTGAAAGTTGCCGTGAACCGTCACGACTTGTCTGTGGTTGAGGTCTATGACCCGCGTGAAACGAGCATTCCGAATATAGGGATTGTCAACATAAAGGACTCTGAGACAGGGCGCACCGCATGGGTGGACACCGGAAGCGCGAAGGTCCGCCGGCTCTATGAAGAGTGGTTTCGGGGACTGCGCGAGAGCGAGTCGAAGATGCTGATGAAATACAATGTCGACAAGGTCGGTGTCGCAGTGAACGAGGACTATGTTCAGGCCCTGATGAGGCTTTTCCAGCAGAGGTGAGTCCGGACATTATAAGAGAATGTAATTTGGATTAGATTTTTGAGGATAGATTTCTTTTTGAAGAAGGAGTGTACTGTGGTACATGGCTGATGAAAAAAGGAATATAGACCAAAAATATATACAAATAAGAAGATGAAATTCAGGTTATTCATATCAGCGCTGATGCTTGCCGCGCTTCCTGCGATGGCTCAGGGGCAGGCCGTTGTTCCGGATGCCGCAGATGTCGTGTCGAGCGACGCCCCTCAGATGAAGGGCGGTCACATCGTGCGCGGCGGTGCTCCGTTCCTCGAGCAGCTTCAGAAACGCGACAGCATCCTGATTGCCGATCAGCTGCTTTACGGGGTGACGCTCGGCAGGGTTGAGGCCGGCACACAGTATGCCTTCCCTCAGCTCGGCGACAGCACCGCCCGTGGAATCATGTTCCTGCAGCCGTGGAAGGCCGACACCCTCAAGGTCTACAAGGCGAAAAAGAACACTCCGCTCAGCTACGACATAAAGGTTTCAACTGTTCTCACGACCTTTGACGAGGGCGAATATCAGCTCGGTGAGCTGCCGGTTGCCCGTCTTTCCGCTGACGGGGTGGTGGACACGCTGCTTTTCGACAGCGTTCGCTTCAAGGTGATGACCATGCCGGTCGACACAACTTCCTTCCAACCGCACGACATAAAGGACATCATACGCTATCCGCTCACTGCCGCGGAGGTGCTCCCGTGGGTGGGGCTCTTCTATCTTGTGGCGCTTCTGGTGATTGCAATTGTGTGTCTTGTCAAGATGCGCAGGAAGAAGCTCACCGAGGGACCGGAGCACAGGGACCCGGCGCACATTGTCGCTCTCCGCAAGCTCGACGGCTACCGTGGAGACAAGCTCTGGGCACCGGAGAAACAGAAACAGTTCTACTCCGGTGTCACTGACGTGCTCCGCGAGTACATCGCCTCGCGCTATGAGATTGGCGCGATGGAGATGACCACGAACGAGATTTTTCGCGAGATGAAGCCGAAGTTCGCTGACGAGCCGGCTGACAGAAAGGAACTTCTGAAGGAAATTGAGAATCTCTTCGAGACGGCCGACTACGTGAAGTTCGCGAAACACACCGCTTCCGAGCAGGAGAACGCCGCCGTGCTTCCGCTTGCCGTGAGGTTTGTCACCCAGACCTATCAGGACGATCTTGCAGCACAGGCGGAAGAAAATAAAAAGGAGGGCGAGTGATGTTTTTTGAGTATCCTAAACTTCTTTGGCTCACGGTGGTGCCGGCTCTGCTGCTGGTTCTCTACATTCTGCGCGAGGTTTTCGGACGCCAGGCCCATCTGCGCGTGTCTGCAAGTGCCCCGTGGCTCAAGGCGGGACATAGCGTGAAGGAATATCTCCGTCATCTTCCCTTTGCCTTGATGCTGCTCGCGATGGTTATGATAGTTATCGCCATTGCACGCCCGCGCTCATCGGAGAAGATGGAAAAGATTGACACAGAGGGAATTGACATTGTTTTTGCGATGGACGTTTCCACTTCCATGCTTGCCCGTGACTTCAACCCGGACCGAATCAGCGCTGCGAAAGATATAGCAATCGAATTCATATCACAAAGGCCTTCAGACCGTATGGGAATTGTCGTTTTCGCAGGCGAAGCATTCACCCAATGCCCTTTGACGACTGACCGTGCAACGCTCATCAACCTGATGAAAGAAATCAGTACCGACCTTCTCGAAGATGGTACCGCGATAGGAAACGGGCTTGCGACGGCCGTTGCGCGGATGAAGGACTCCGATGCGAAGAGCCGCGTAGTGATTCTGCTCACTGATGGCGTGAACAACTGTGGAGAGATTGCCCCGGAAACTGCTGCCGAGATTGCCAAGACCTACGGCATCCGTGTCTACACAATCGGTGTGGGCGCAAATGGCACCGCTCCCTACCCGGTGATGACCCCTTGGGGTGTGGAAATCCAGAAAGTGAAGGTGGAGATTGACGAGAAACTGCTTTCGCAGGTTGCCGAGACCACCGGTGGGCGTTATTTCCGTGCCACGGATAACACCAAACTCGCCGAAATCTATTCCGAGATAAACAAGATGGAGAAGGCCAGGACAACAATCGACAGTTTCCCTGTCTACAAGGAACTGTTCGGAACATACGCGCTTGTCGCCCTAATTGCCCTGCTTGCCGCATTCATCCTTCAGGTCGCGGTTTTCAGAAAACTGCCGTAAAAAATGATTGATTATGCTGTATTTTGCTGATGCTCAATATCTTTGGCTTCTGTTGCTTGTCCCGCTCTTTCCTGTGGTATACGCCATTTTCCGCAGAATGCGTAAAAAGCGTGTTGCCTCATTCGGAGATCCGGATCTGGTGGCAGGGCTGATGCCTTCATATTCAGGGGCCCGCGGATGGTGGAAAGTCGTCCTGTTCAGCCTCGGATTCGCTTTCTTCGCTGTCGGGATGGCACGTCCTCTGATTGGCGCGAAGCTAAAGGAACACGAGACTAAAGGAGCCGAGGTGGTGATTGCACTCGACGTTTCAAACTCCATGCTTGCCCAGGACTATTCTCCGAACAGACTTGAGCGTGCGAAACTTGCCATCTCCAGATTAGTTGACAAACTTCGTGACGACCGGATAGGACTCATCGTTTTCGCCGGCAGTTCCTATGTCCAGTTGCCGATTACGACAGACTATGTTTCCGCAAAAATGTTCCTGAATACAATCTCCACCGAGTCTGTGCCTATTCAGGGAACAGCGCTCGCCGATGCCATAAATACGGCTGCCCGCTCTTTCAGCGCACAGAGCGAGAAGAGTCGTGCGATAATAGTCATCACGGACGGAGAGAACCACGAGGATGACCCGGTTAAGGCCGCGAAACAAGCTGCCGAGTTGGGAATAAAGGTCTATACAATCGGTGTTGGCTCTCCGGAGGGTAAGCCTATTCCGCTGAAGGATGGCGGGCTTATGAAAGACCGTGAGGGCAACATTGTCGTGACACGTCTTGACGAGAACACACTGAGTGAAATCGCCTCCGCCGGGAATGGGGCGTATGTGCGTGCTGGAAACAGCGAATTTGGTCTCAATCCGATAATCGACGACATAAAGAAGATGGACGCAGAGAAGTTCAATTCCGTTGTCTTCGAGGAATATGACGAGCAGTATATGTATTTCTTTGCGTTTGCACTGTTTTTCTTTGTTCTCACTTGTCTCATCGGGGATCGGAAGACGAAGTTCAGCCTTTTCGGCACGAAGAAATGATGTTTTGGAAATTCGGGATATGAAAATGATGAAAAAAATATATTTTATGCTGCCGGCCCTCGCACTGATGATGCTTCTGCCTGCCGTGGCATCAGCGCAGACAGACAGAAAGGACGTGCGGCGCGGCAACCGCGACTATCGGAAACAGAATTGGAAGGAAGCCGAGATTGACTATAGAAAGGCTCTTGTGAAGGACTCTATGTCAGTGGCGGCCAATTATAACCTCGCTGCGGACCTCTACAGGCAGGGTGACGCTCAGGGGGCAATGAAATCGATGCAGAAAATTGAACAGGGCGCGCTTGAGGGCGGCCATGGTGCTGACTACTACTATAATCTCGGAGATATGTCGCTCGCGGCAAAGGACTACAAGACGGCTGTCGATGCCTTTGCAAAGTCTCTTCTTATGCGTCCGGACGACCTGGATGCGAAGGAGAACTATATCTATGCCCGTAAGATGCTTGAAAACCAGCAGCAGAACGGAGGGGGCGGCGGACAGGGCGACCAGAATAAGGACAACCAGGACCAAGACCGGCAAAGCCAGGACAATCAGGACCAGAACCAGAATCAGGACAACAACGACAAGAACAGTCAGGACAAGAACGACAAGAACAGTCAGGACAAGAATGACAACGGTGACGGGCAGAACGACGACCGCAATCAGGACAACAACGACGGCGGTCAGCAGCCCCCGCAGGACAATCGTGACGGACAGGGACAGCCTCAGGAGCAGAAGATAAGTCCACAGGCGGCCCAACAGATGCTCCAAGCCATTCAGTCCAAAGAAAAGGAGACCCAGGACAAGGTCAACAAGGAAAAGGCAGCAATGGTCAGGTCCCGTCAAAAGGAAAAGAACTGGTAGTAAGAGGATATATATATATGATGAGGAAATTATTTGCAGGCATACTTTGGGCGTTTGCAGCGGTGACGGCAGCAGCACAGACGTCAATTCAAGTTCAGACCCACAATGTAGTGGATCTGAACGAGCAGTTTAACGTAACCTTCGTTATAGAGGGAGAGAACTCCGCCTCGGACTTTAGTTGGGAGTGTCCGGCGGACTTTGACCTTGTTTGGGGACCGCAGAAGAGTTCTTCTTCAAGCATCAGCATAATCAATGGCAAACGTACTGCATCAAGGCAGGTGTCCTACACCTACATACTTATGCCTAAGTCAGCGGGGGAGTTCACGCTTCCTTCTGCATCTGCAAAGGTCAAAGGCAGTGAGATAGTTTCACGTCCGGTGACCATTTCCGTGGTCAGACAGAACAATCCGTCGTCGTCCCAGTCATCGACCAGCCCGCAGTCCGGCTCGAACGGCGTTCCTTCAGATCCGAGCGCAGCCGGTGGCTCGGGAGCAAGGCAGAACGGAAGCGGCGTTGGACGCGCGGGAGAAACATCCACGGGTGAAATAATCCTCAGTCTCTCTCTTGACAGAACCAATGTCGTTGTCGGACAGCCTATTAACGCGACGCTCAAAATTTATCAGAGGGCCAATCTCTCCGGATTCGAGAATGCTAACTTCCCATCATTCACAGGGTTCTGGAGTCAAGAGATTGAGGCTCCGACAAACATCGAGTTCACAAGGGAGACCTACAACGGGAAAATCTACGATGCAGCCGTGCTCCGTCGCTATGTGCTTATCCCTCAGCAGACAGGCAAATTGACCATTGACCCTGCCGAGCTCGTGTGTCTTGTCAATGTCAGGGTGCAGTCGCGTACCGGAAGCATCTTTGACGGCTTTTTTGACGACTACACGACGGTGAGGAAAAAAGTCTCCTCAAGTGCCGTTACAGTGAATGTGTCTCCGCTTCCGGCCGGTGCCCCGGCATCGTTCGGCGGTGGTGTGGGCAAGTTCAGCATAAGCGCAAAACTCGCCAAGGACAACCTGAAGGCTCATGAGGCCAATTCTTTGATAATCACAGTCTCGGGCCGTGGCAATGTTTCCCTCCTCGGGGCTCCGAAGGTCAGCTTCCCTCTTGACATGGAAGTCTATGACACGAAGATTACGGACAAAAGTGCCAAAGGCTCCATTTCCGGATCCAAAGAATTCGAGTATCCTTTCATTCCGCGCAGCCCCGGAGAGTTCACAATTGAGCCGATTCAGTACAGCTACTATGACGTCGAGGCCGGGCGTTATGTCACGGTGCAGACGCAGCCGATAAACTTCACGGTCGAAAAAGGCGCTGACATCCCGTCCGGAGGCGCGGTAGTTTCAGGAGTTCAGCAGAACGACGTCCGCAGTCTCGGTCAGGACATCAGGTTCATATCCACAAAGCCGACACGGCTTTCGGAAAAGGGCCACTTCTTTGTAGGCTCTGCTGTTTTTGTTGCGGTCTGCCTCCTTATTCTCCTTGTATCAGCTCTTTGCTGGTTCGCTTTCCGGAGAATGGCGGCAAGACGTGCCGATGTTGTCGGCAACAGAAACAGAAAGGCCACAAAGAAAGCTCTGAAGCAACTCAAGACTGCTTCCGTGTTCCTCAAACAGAATCTCTACACGGCATTCTATGAGGAGCTTCACAAAGCTTTGCTCGGTTTCATCGCCGACAAGCTGAACATTCCGATGTCCGAACTGAACAAGGAAAACATCTCTGCAAGGCTCACCGAAGGCGGTGTGCCGGAAGAGACTGTGACGGCCTTCGTTGGACTCATAGATGACTGTGAGTTCGCCCGTTATTCACCGTCATCCGGAAACGAGGCAATGCAGGCTCACTACGAAAAGGCTGCCGAGCTTATATCTACAATTGACTCTTCTATGAAATCAGGAAAGAAAATGCCCGTGGCCGGTGTGGCCACTATGGTCGTCATACTCGCACTGATGTCGTTCCCGATGCGGGCGCAGGAACAGCCTCTCCAGACTTCTCCGGAGGTCTCGGCTGAAGAGCAGAAGGAATACCCGCAGCAACTTTGGGAGAAGGCCAATGCCGCTTACTCGGATGGACGTTGGGAAGATGCCGCGTCCGGGTACGAGATGATAGTCTCTCTCGGTCTGGAATCCCCTCAACTCTACTACAATGCCGGCAACGCATGGTTCAAGGCCGACAATCTCGGCAAGGCAATCGTGAACTACGAGCGCGCCCTCAAGATAGACCCGTCATATTCGGATGCCCGCTACAATTTGGAGTTCGCGAACAGCCGCACGCAGGACCGCATAGATGCCGTTCCGGAATTTGTCCTGAAGACATGGACTCTGAGGCTCTGCTACCTTCTCGACTCCGATGCTTGGGCAATTATATTCATAGTATTCCTCGTTCTTGTCTGCGCGATGCTGCTGCTTTTCTTCCTCGCTCCCACGACAGCTTGGAAACGCACCGGGTTCATTACAGCAATAGTCTGCTTCCTGTTTGGGGGCGCGGCTCTCGGCTTTTCGCTTCACCAGAAGGACGACTATTTCCTTCGCGACGAGGCTATAGTGATGAAGCCGGTCATATCCACGAAATCCTCTCCGGATGGAAAGATGGACCTGTTCATACTCCACGAAGGCACGAAAGTGAAGATAATCGACTCTGTCGGAACGTGGACGAATGTCGAGATTTCTGACGGACGGCAGGGTTGGGTTCAGTCCGGCGACATAGAAATAATTTAGTTTTAATAATTAATAACATGTCAATGAAGCGTAAGTTTTCAACACTTCTGTGTGTTCTTGTTGGAGCGATGGCTCTCGGAACGAATGTTTCCGCGAAGGAAAAGACATCCGTGGAATTCTGGAAAGACCCAAATCTGAATGAGGTTAACCGCCTCCCGATGACTACCACGTTCGCGACCGACGGTCTGAAGCTCAGTTTGAGTGGGCTCTGGAAGTTTAATTTTAACAAAGATCTGAACACTCGTCCGACCGATTTCTATCGTGATGGTTACGACGATTCGCAGTGGGGTACGATTCCGGTTCCAGGGCTTTGGGATCTGAATGGTTATTGTGATCCTATTTATGTGAACACTCCATATCCTTGGGATGGCCATTTCCCCAACACTCCTCCGATTGTACCGGACGAGCACAACTATGTGGGACAGTATCGCCACAACTTCTTTCTCGGTGAGGAGTGGAAGGGACAGGACATCGTCCTGCATATCGGTTCAGCCACTTCAAACGTGAAGGTCTGGGTGAACGGAAAGGAGGTCGGCTACAGCGAGGACTCCAAGCTTGAAGCCCGTTTTGACATTACGAAATTTGTGAAACTTGGCGAGAATACCATCGCTCTTGAGATTTTCCGCTGGTGCGACGGTACCTATGTGGAATGCCAGGATTTCTGGAGATATGCCGGAATTGCCCGTGACATCTATGTGTTCTCCCGTGCAAAGCAGAGAATAGAGAATATTCATGTGAGCGGTGATGCTGACGGACGCTATAGCATTGTTGCCGAGACCACTTCCGGCGTGGCTAAGGTCCGTTGGCAGATTGTTGATGCCGCTGGAGAGATTGCCGCATCGGGCGATGCTTCGGTGAACGTGAAGGACAAGTCCGGGAACGGCTTTTCTTGTGCGAGGGTTGAGGGCGGTCTTCCTGCTGCCAAACTTTGGACAGCTGAGACTCCGAACCTCTATACTCTTGAACTCATTGCCTTGAACAAAAAGGGAGTGGAGACCCAGACCGCATCTCTCAAGTTTGGATTCAGAACTGTGGAAATCAGTGGTGGACAACTGCTTGTGAATGGTCAGCCGGTGCTCATCAAAGGTGTCAACCGTCACGAAATGAACGCCTACAAGGGTTATGTGGTGTCACCTGCCGATATGGAGAGGGATATCCTCATAATGAAACAACTGAACTTCAATGCTGTGCGCACTTGCCACTATCCTGACGATCCCCTTTGGTATGACCTCTGCGACAAATACGGACTTTATGTTGTTGACGAGGCTAATATCGAGGGACATGGAATGGGATATGGCCCGGAGGCCCTTGCAAAGAACCCTGACTATCACAAGACTATAGTCGAGAGAGTGCAGCGCATGGTTCAGCGCGACTACAATCATCCGTCGGTGATTATATGGAGTCTCGGTAACGAGACCGGTGCAGGGCAGAACTTCTTCGATGCCTATGACTGGCTTAAGGCGTGGGATGAGACCCGCCCTGTGCAGTATGAACGTAATGTCTACGAAAAACCGAACCATAAGGGGACAGACATTGTCTGCCCTATGTATTGGGACTACAAACAGTGCGAGAACTATGTAAAGGGCAATCCGGACAAGCCTCTCATTCAGTGCGAGTATGCTCACGCCATGGGTAACTCTATCGGCGGATTCAAGGAATACTGGGATCTCATCCGTAAGTATCCTCACTATCAGGGTGGCTTCATCTGGGACTTTGTGGATCAGGCCGTGTGGTGGCCGGTTGATGCGGAGAAGTATGGTACTGATCACATCTTCGCGTTTGGCGGCGACTTCAACGATTACGACCCTACCAACGAATCGTTCAACTGCAACGGAGTCATCGCCTCTGACCGCAGTCTTCATCCTCATGCCTATGAAATTGCATATCAGCAGCGCAGCATCCTCACTTCCTCACCTGCGGAACAGGCACTTGATGGCAAGGTGGACATTTTCAATGAGAATTTCTTCATTGACCTTTCCAGGTACGAACTTTCATGGACTGTTGAATGTGACGGCGAAGCTGTTCTCAGCGGTCATGCTTCGGAGGAACTCGCCATTGCGCCGCAGAACAGCAGCAAAGTGAATCTCGGCTACACGGCC
>SAMEA104315422__coassemble_126_pt1 | contig 53237 bp, 47 predicted proteins | sample SAMEA104315422__metabat2_high_PE_007 | metagenome-assembled genome bin SAMEA104315422 (sample SAMEA104315422) | gut metagenome | biome: Monkey gut; feature: monkey-associated habitat; material: faeces | place: China | collected 2013 | reverse complement strand
ACGTCCTTGTCGTACCACGGCGGAGCGACAGGCAGGGCGGTGACAATTGCATCGTAGATGTTGTCGAGGTTGAACCTTTCTTGTGCGGATGCAGGGAATATGGTCGCATTCGGCAGCCTTTCCTTCCACCAGGCCATCAGTTCCAGCACCTTTTCCTGAGTGCTTATATCAATCTTGTTGATAACCAACACAATCGGGCATTCGAGCTTCTGGAGTTTAGCAATCCATTCCTCGTTTTTGTCCGGCTTCTCCACGGTGTCTGTCACATAAAGGATGATGTCCGCGTCTCCGATTGCCGTCTCTACGAAATTCATCATGCTCTCTTGTAACCTGTAGTTCGGCTTCAAGATGCCTGGGGTGTCGGAATAGACAATCTGATAGTCATCCCCGTTCACTATTCCCATAATCCTATGCCGCGTCGTCTGTGCCTTGGCCGTCACAATTGACAGTTTTTCGCCGACAAGGGCATTCATGAGAGTGGATTTGCCTACATTCGGATTACCGATGATGTTGACAAATCCAGCTCTGTGCTTTGTGGTTTCCTTATTCGTTTTGTCTTCCATAGTCACTCAAAACCGAAAGGATGAAAGCCTCCTCCCATCCTTCCATTGCAACTTGTACGCGGCCTAAATGTACGCGCCCATCTTGAGGATGTTGACCTCGCCCTCCGTGAGGTATCTCCAGTCGCCCCTCTTGAGGTTCTTCTTGGTGAGTCCCGCGAAATAGACCCTGTCAAGCGCTTTCACGTCGTAGCCGAGCGATTCGAAGATGCGGCGGACGATGCGGTTCTTGCCGGAGTGAATTTCAATTCCTATCTTGCGGTGATCATTCTCCTCGATGTAGTCGAGGGCGTCTGCCGCAACATCTCCGTCAGAGAGTGTCACACCTGCCATAATCTTGTCGTAATCCTCCTGAGTGAGGTCCTTGTCAAGCGAAACCTGATAGATTTTCTTCTTGTCGTATGCCGGGTGCGTAAGCCTTTCAGCAATCTCTCCATCGTTGGTGAACATCAGCACTCCCGTGGTGTTCTTGTCGAGACGTCCGACAGGGAACACCCGGGCAGTACTTCTTGAGAAGTTCCATCACTGTCTTCTCGGCGTGCGGATCGGAAGTCGTGGTCACGAATCCCTTCGGCTTGTTCATCACGATGTAGACCTTCTCCTCACCGTGAAGCCTCTCTCCGTTGAAGCGGACATCGTCCTTGGTGACGTTGATTTTTGTTCCGAGTTCAGTGACGACGTTTCCGTTGACTGTCACACAGCCCGCGAGGATGAAGTTGTCGGCCTCGCGCCTTGAGCATATTCCGGAATTTGCGATGTATTTGTTCAGACGGCACTCCTCCTTGAACGGAATTGCCACATTGTCGTTGTCAGACAGCCTTTCGTTTTCGAATGCTTTTCTTCTGTCAATCATCTGTCCGATTCCGCTCTCGTCCTCAGAGCGGAACATCGGTTTCGGTGCCGGACGCTTCTTGCCGCCTTTTGCTCCCATCTTTCCGCCGAATCCAGGTTTTCCTCCCGGAGCAGCCTTCTTGAATCCTGGCTTTCTGTCGCCGCCGAACGATGGCTTCCTTCCCTCGCCGTATGACGGTCTCCTGTTTTCGCCGAAATTGCGATGCTCACCGGATGGCCTTCTCTCGCCGTCCGGCCTTCCTCCGAACGATGGTTTTCTGTCTCCATACGGGCGTCTGTTGCCTCCGAATGACTGTCTGTCACCGTATGACCTGCGCTCGTTTCTTTCTCCATTTTCGCCGCCTTCTGATGAACGGTACGGTCTTGCCGGCCTGTCACCAAAATTTCTTCTGTCGCCATACGGCCTGCGGTTTTCTCCGTAAGGGCGATGTTCCCTCCTTTCTCCGAAGGATGATGGTGTGTCGGATGATGTCATATATGGACGGTCATCCCTCTTTCTTGTGACGATGCGGCGCCTTCCGCCGTTCTCTGAACCTGACCTGTAAGGTCTTGAATCGTTGCTGCCGTACTCCCTACGGCCTTCGCTGCTGTGGTCGTTGCCACTCTTTTCGTTGTACTCCATTAGTTTGTGCCTTTCGGCGTTTAAAAATTTATACTCTGACTCGCGTCAGTCTGTTTATTTATTACAGGGACATCATTTTGTCAACTTGAATATATATGTAATCGTCCCGTATTGTTTTATCTTCGTCACATCCGTCGTCTTCGAGAACTTTGCTGACATCGCAGCATTCCTCGCAGCATTCCACAATGACTTGTCAGTGACAGTGGTCCCGTCAAAGCCAGGAATGGCCTCTATGACCTTTCCGTTCTGATCAACGGCTATCCTAACAACGACCGTGCCTTCCTTCTGTATGTTGTAGGCCGGCCGCGCAAGATGCCCCACAACGCTGCGCCCCTCAAGCCTTGCATTCGGCTCACCGGAAACTTTTCCGCGCTCGACGTTTCCGCCTGCATGTCCTGTCTCAAGTTCATCGCTTGCCGTGCGGGCTGTCTGTGGCGCAAGAGTATCCTTCGCATCCGGGTTGTCGGCGGCATGGAACAGCGCTCTTTTGTTTATTTCCTTCTCGCGTTTGGGCTCATTCACCTCCACATCACCGTCAGGTCCCACTGTCGCCTCCTGCGCGACGTTCTGTTTTGTCCCCTCCAGTTGTGCCTTTGACATCTTCACAATCTCGTCCGGTCTTGTCCTGTCCGGTTCCGGCGACTTCAAACTCGTCCGGCTCCATCTTTTTTCCGGCTTCCTTATCTCCACCTCCGGTTCGTCGAAGTCAATCAAGATCTCCTCTCTCTCCGGTGGTGGCGGGTCCAGATATGTCATTCCGGCAAAGCACGCACAGGACAACGCAGCGGCGTGAAGCACCAGCGTGAGGCCAATCCCGGCCACACGTGACAGCTTTCTCTGCTTTTCCCTGTCCTGTTTGTACTCTTCCATTATTTTAATTCCATATTTAACGGAATTTTTATTCCGGTTGGGTGGCCATGATAACTTTATAGTGGTTTCTCTTTGCAATATTCATCACCTGCACCACTTCCTTGATAGGAACCGTCTCGTCCGCATAAATCGAGAACGTCGGGTCTTCTTCTCCCTGAAGCAGGTCAATCAGGTCATCCTCCACTTCATTGAAAGGCACAGGCTGTTTGTTCCCGTTGATATGATAGGTGTAGACGTCTTCGCCGTGATCCGCAATCGACACGCTCACCGTCGCTTTTGCCGACACCTGCCCAGTGCTCTTTGGAAGCAGCAGCTTCAGCGCGTTGGGATTGATGAGCGTCGATGTGACCAGGAAGAAAATGAGCAGCAGGAACACGATGTCGGTCATTGACGACATCGAGAATCCCGAGTCCACCTTTGTTGTTCTTCTTATAGCCATATCTCTAAATCCCTAAAAATCAAAGTTCTATTCCTTTCCGCTCTCCGCCGGCTCGTGCAGGAGATCCATGAAGTCGATGGTCACGGATTCCATCTTGAACACGAGGTCTGAAATCCTGGAGGTCAAGTAGTTGTAGGCGAAATATGCGAGGATTCCGACGACAAGACCGCCGACGGTGGTTACCATCGCCTCGTAAATACCTCCGGCGAGAAGCGATATGTCTATGTTGCTTCCGGCCGTGGACATATTGAAGAATGCGCGAATCATACCGGTCACCGTTCCGAGAAATCCAATCATCGGAGCACCGCCGGCGATGGTCGCCAGCATAGGCAGACCCTTCTCAAGCCTTGCGACCTCAACACTGCCCATGTTCTCGACGGCTGTCTGGATGTCTTGAAGCGGCCTTCCGATTCTCTCAATGCCCTTCTCGACAAGCCTTGCCGAAGGTGTATCATACCTCTGGCACAGCGAAACCGCCGACTTTATCTTTCCCTCATGGATGAGGTCTCTGATCTCATTCATAAAATTCTTCTCGACCTTCCCGGCCTTGTGAATCATCCACCATTTGCTTGCAAAAATGTAGACCGCAACGATTGAGAGCAGGAGCAGCACAATCATGAGCCATCCGCCGGCCTTGGCCAACTCAAAATAAGACATCTTCACTTCCTGCTGCACCGGAGCCGGAACAATCTCCGAAACCGTTGCCGCCGTGTCCGCAATGCTCTGAAGTAAGCTTAATGACATATCCCTTAAATTTTAAATTTTTTCAAAAAATCCGAATAACCCGCAAAGATACAAAAATTCTCGAAATTCCGACGATGAAATTTGATGCGGTCGCGGTTTGGTTTGTCATTCATTTCCTTGACATCGTATCACCTAATAATGATATGTTAGAGAAAATGCGCACATTATTTTCCAATTATCCGGAGGTGGCTTTGTCAGCTCTTGGATTTCCGAATGGATGGGAGAACGAACCGCTATGGACGCAACGGATGTAAGTGCTCTTACTCAAAGTCCGTCCACTCTTTCTTCAGCAGGAATTCGAAGAGTCCGACGGTAAGGATGCCGTTGTCATCTATCCATGGTTTGATGTCATCACGGACTACAATGATTTTTCTGAACGCGTCATTGATTTTCAGAAGCGAGGCAGTTTCCTGACGGCGTTTCTCATCATCCGGAATCGTAAGGGCGGACTGGATATAGTATCGCTGGCTTCCCGAATTGGCCACAAAGTCAACTTCCAACTGTTTCCTTTGCCATTTCCCATCATCTGAAACACTGCGCTGTTCAAGAGCTCCGACATCGACATTGAATCCTCGAATCCTTAGTTCGTTGAAGATTATGTTTTCCATTATGTGAGTCTCCTCAAGCTGCCGCATTCCAAGTGCCGCGTTGCGAATGCCGACATCGGTGAAATAGTACTTTGCCAGCCCTTTGATGTATTTCTTGCCTTTTATGTCGAATCTTACTGCCTTTTCCAGCAGAAATGCATCTCTCATATAGTCGAGGTAATTATCGATTGTCGCCGGACTTATAGAAGATTTGATCTCCGTCTTGAACGTATTGGATAGTTTGGTAGGGTTTGTCGGGGTGCCGATACATGATGCTGTGGTGTCTGCCAGTCTTTCAAATTCCATGCGGTTCTTTATTCCTTGACGTTCAATTATGTCAATGAGATACACGCTCTTATAGAGATTTGACAGGTAATCGGTCCTCTTCTTTGGGCTGTTAATCGAAAGAATCAGGGGCAGGCCGCCATAGGTGTAGTAGTCTTTCCAAGCCTCGTTTGCAGAAAGGTTTGTTCCTGAGCAGTATTCGGAAAATGACAGCGGATAAACCCTTATTTCATCACCCCTTCCTCTGAATTCGGTCACAATGTCGCTTGACAGAAACTTTGAATTGCTACCAGTCACATAGGTGTCTACATTTTCTATTCTGAGCAGGCTGTTCAGAACATCCTCGAACCGAGGAACGAGCTGGACCTCATCAAGCAGGACATAATGGAGCCCATCATCGGCTATTCTGGACTTGATTTCTTTGTAAAGGGTCATAGGCTCGCGGAGCGGTTCATTTTCAATGTCATCAAGTGCAATGCGTATGATGTGGTCTTCCTGAACACCATTTGATATCAGATGCCGGTAGAATAACTTGAACAGAAGGTAGGATTTTCCGCAGCGGCGTATTCCTGTCACGATTTTTATCAGTCCGTTATTCTTTCCGTCAATCAGTTGCTTTAGGTATTGCTCACGTTTAAGTTCCATGTTTGCATCATAATTTTGGCAAAATTGCCAGTTTTGTGACGCAAAGATAGTCATTTGGAACGATATCTCAATGCTCTATTTCACAAAAGTGGCAATTTTGCCACTTTTGTGAAATAGAGCAGAACTTTATTCTTCGCTGCCGAGCAGGCATTCGAGCGGGTTTTGGGTGGCGTGAGAGGTCGGAAAATGAAAGTAGGAAGAAAACCACTTCGTTTTCCTCCTACTTGATTGTACCCGGAGCCGGGATCGAACCGGCATGCCTTGCGGCACTGGTGTTTGAGACCAGCGCGTCTACCGATTCCGCCATCCGGGCAACTGTGTGCGCGTATTCCTGTTGTGCGTTATAGTCTAACTTTCGGAACTGCGCGTCGATAGACTCCTTCCGTGAAAGGACTGCAAAGGTAGAAAAAACTTGTGACATCGCAAAATCTGGAAATATATTTGTAAAAGAATAAAACAGCATCTAAATTTGTCGGTCGGTTTTCGGAAGAAAGATTATTGCGTCCGGAAGGTAAGTAAATGAACGAAAAAGTGAAGTGCAGAATAGTGCGTGCGGAAGGACTCGATCCGCTTTTCCCGTTGTTGGAAGACTTCGGGACGGTTTGGATTGTCTGTGACCGCAATGTGTGGGAGCAGGTGGGAAGTCCTGTGTCGGAGAGGCTGCGCGGGGGGCACGCCAATTCGGGAGATGGACTGTCTGTCTGCAATAAGTTGCTGGGAGTAAGCATTATAGATGCTTCTGAGGCGAACAAGACAATGGCAACTGTTGAATCTGTCGTGGGGGATATGCTTGAGGCCGGAGCCGACCGAAACGTCCTTGTTCTTGGCATAGGCGGGGGCATAACCACCGATCTGGCAGGTTTTGTCGCCTCCATATATAAAAGAGGTGTCCGCTTCGCTTTTGTCCCGACCACTCTCCTCGCACAGGTCGATGCTGCAATAGGTGGAAAAAACGGCGTCAACTTCCGTTCCTATAAAAATATGATTGGGGTAATCCGCCAGCCGGAGTTTACCTATATATATAATGAGTCGCTGAAGACACTCCCGCAACGTGCTTTCCTTTCCGGAGTCGCCGAATTGCTGAAGACTTTCATCATCGCCGATGCCGATGCCTATAATGACGTTGTCGGGCGCCTGAAGGCTTGGAAGGCAAATGAACCCGATGCGGACTGCTCGTCTGAAAAAGACGGTGGACGGTCAATTCCGGAGATAGGAGATCTCGCTGCGCGGGCTGCGGAAATCAAAGCATCCATAGTGGAACAGGATCCGGAAGAGCATGGCCTTCGCCGGGTGCTTAACCTCGGTCACACCTTCGCCCACGCCATAGAGAAACTCTCCTCAGGCAGCTGGTCCCACGGTGAGGCCGTAGCGGTCGGAATCATCTTGGCCGCCCGCCTTGCAGAATCCCTATCCGACAAGGTTACGGACAGCGATGGCCTGCCGTTCATCTGTGAAGAAGGCCTGAGAGCGCGACTTGAAAGAGACTTTAAGGCGATTGGCCTCCCGACTGAATGTCCTTACACGCTGAAAGAAATGTCCGATGCCATGTCAAAGGACAAGAAGGCCGAGGGCGACAGGATAAACTTTATTCTCCCTGCCAGGATCGGTTCCGTCAAAATTGTGAAAATAAATATAGAACAATATGATTTGTACAGTACTTCAGAATAAGAACTTCGATGAGCTATTGGCTGCTCTTGACGAATGCCTGATGGCAGAAATAAGGCTTGACAGTTGCGAGATCAACGAAGACGAAATAGACGAAATCTTCTCGACGGCCGACATCCCGCTGGTGGCTACATGCCGGATTGCGGAGACGGCAAAGAAGCATCCTGAGATGAGTCCGGTAGCGGTGGCTTCTCTCTGCGAGAAACGCCTTGTCGCGGCCATCAAGGCCGGTGCCTCATACGCTGACCTTGAAATCGAGGCTCCCAAGGAAAACGTCAAGAGAATCAAGGCTGCCTGCACAGACAATGGCACGCTTCTTATTCGTTCATTTCATGATTTCAACGGCACTGATTCCATCGAAGCGCTCAAGGCGGTAGTCGAAAAATGCGTCTATCACGGTGCGGACATCGTAAAGGTTGCCACGACAGCAAATTCCGAAGACGACGCAGCCCGTGTCCTTTCTCTCTACGACGACCCGTCGGTTCTCGTTCCTCCGCAGACCGGCAGGCACACGACGCCGGCTCCTGAGACCACCGAAGGCAGGCTCATAGCATTCTGCATGGGCGAGAAAGGCAAGGAATCAAGAATGGAATGCCTCAAAAAAGGTGCACCGTTCACATACGCCGCTCTCAACGAAAAAGAAACGGCCGCTCCCGGTCAGCAGATCGCTTCCGAGATGTCAGAAAAGCTATATGGAAGCCTGCCTTTCTTCGACGCCGACATCGTGACACCGTCATCAAAAAGTTTTGTCCAAAGAGCCGTGATTGCAGCCTCCCTCGCCGAGGGCACGTCACGCCTGCGCAACTACACCCCGTGCGAAGACTCTGAATCAGCGCTACGAGTCGCCGAGGCCCTCGGAGCCAAGTTGCTACGCGAAACTGCCGGGGATGAGACGAATCTCGTGATAACAGGAATCGGCGCAAAGGAGGGATGCCTGTCTGAACTCGAAAGACTCAATGTCGGGGAATCCGGACTGCTTGCAAGGCTTATGATTCCTCTCTCGGCAGAACTGTCCGCCGGGCAGCCGGTGTGCATAGATGGCGAAAAGACTCTATCGGGTCGTCGCCTTGCCGGTGTGAACGGGATAATGACCGAGTTTGGAGTCAAAGTTACGGACAACGACGAAAAGCTCCCTATAAATATCAGCGGTCACCTCACTCAACTCAAGGCCGAGGTCTCCGGCGAGAGTGGCTCGCAGCTGATTTCCGGACTTCTGATGGCCATGCCGCTCGTGGACAAGAACATGACCCTGCTCGTCGAAAATCCCAAGAGCATTCCTTACACTTTCATGACAGCCGAAGTTCTCAAAAAATTCGGCGTCAAGATTTCCAATGAAATGCTCGGAGGGCGTGATTTTATGGAGTCCGACGGCGACTGGTCGCTTTGCACCGAAATGATATTCAAGGTCCGCGCCGGACAGAAATACACGGTCGCCGATTTTGACATCGAGGGAGATTGGAGCGCGGCTGTGCCGGTGATGGTCGCCGCCTCTGTTTTCGGAAAGGCCTGCATCGACGGGCTCAGCACCAATTCTCTTCAGGCCGACATTGCCATAATGGACATACTTATGGCTGCCGGAGCAAGCATCACTCAGCTGGACGGTGACGAGGGAGAAATCCACGTCCAACAGTCACCGCTGCTCGCTTTCGAGGCGGATGCCTCACATTGCCCCGATCTGTTCCCGTGCGCGTCCGTTCTTGCTGCATTCTGTCAGGGCAAGAGCCGGCTCTATGGCGTCAGCCGCCTACGTAACAAGGAGAGCGACCGTGCCGCTGCAATTGTTGAGATGCTGACGAAAATGGGTGTCGAGGCTGTGATTGACGAGGCGGCGGATGTGCTTGTTATCACCGGACATTCACTCGCGTGGAGGCTTCTGAACGGGAAGCTTCTCAATGGCGGCAAATACAGTTCGCACCACGACCACCGCATGGTGATGGCTCTAAAAGTCGCTTCTCTCGGTGCGGACTCTCCGATAGAGATTGACGACGAGAGTTGCGTTTCAAAGTCTTGGCCAGAGTTTGTTGAGATGTTTGTGGACTCGGTAGTGAAGTGATTATCCTTCAATAGAATATATTATATTATATGCACAACAGTTTCGGAGAAAAATTCAGAATCACGGTTTATGGCGGCTCTCACGAGCCGAAACTCGGCGTCATAATCGATGGCGTGGAACGGGGGCTGTCGCTTTCGGAAGATGATTTCTCCGAAGATATTGCCCGACGCAAGCCTGGAGCAAAGGGCACGACTGCAAGAATCGAATCCGACATCCCATTGTTGACGGGAATTCTTGACGGAAAGACTTCCGGAGGCCCGCTGAAAATCGAGTTTGAGAACCGGAATATCCGTCCGGGAGACTATGCCGAATTTGTCGATGTCCCACGCCCGGGACATGTGGACTATGTGACTCATCCTCAAAGATATGGCGTAATCTCTGCCCGCCAGTTCCCACCTTTTACCGGCGGCGGCATATTCTCCGGGAGGCTGACTCTCGTCCTCGTCGCTGCCGGTGTCGTGGCCAAGAAGGTCCTGGCTGTCCACATCCCTGATGCTAAAATCTCCGCTGAACTTGTGAAGGTCGGAGGAACTTCCGACAAGTCCTTGTGGCAGGGCCTTATTGAGACGGCTGTTGCCGATGGGGACTCTCTCGGTGGAGTTGTTGAGTGCTGCGTGAATGGGCTTCCCGTAGGGCTCGGTGAACCATATTTCGATTCTGTCGAGTCGCTTGTGTCCCACGCGATGTTCTCCATCCCCGGGGTTCGTGGTGTCGAGTTCGGAGATGGTTTCGCCGCCTCTGACATGCGCGGTTCCGAGCATAATGATCCTTTCGGAGAAGACGGGAAGCTGACGAAGAACGGGGCTGGAGGAGTCAACGGCGGACTCACCAACGGCAATGACCTTCTCTTCCGCGTGGCCTTCAAGCCAACCTCAACCATACACAAACCGCAGACTACATGGGACTTCGCTCAGAAGCGTCTTGTAGAACTCTCGGCAAAGGGGCGTCATGACGCCTGCTTCGCCCTCCGCACCCCAGTCATAGTTGAAGCCATGACCGCTGTGGTCCTCTGCAACCTAATATAACCAGTTCATTGTGTAATCATTAAAACTAATTGAAAATGAAAAGTATTTGCGTAAAAATAGTGCCGCCTGTCTTTGTTGTTGCTGTTTTTTGTTTGTTGGCGCTAAATGGGTGTGACAAGTTTTCCGGTGAGTCAAATAATGCAGCAAAACTCGTGTTGGATTGCTCATCTGTCGTAACATCTGCGGCGGGTGAGGAAAAACAATTGTATATTACTTGTAATTCATCTTGGAAAATTACTGGTGGCGCAGAGTGGGTCAGTTGTTCACAAATTAGCGGAACATCTTCAGCTATAGTCAGTTTTTCAACATCTCCCAATACGACTTTTGAAGAAAGACGTGCCACTTATACAATTGTCTGTGGTGAGGCTAAATTGCCCTTTATTGTTATACAGAAGCAGCGTGATGCGTTGACAGTCTCAACCAATAAAATAGAATTGCCTATGTCCGGCTGTGATTTCAATGTCGAGGTCAAGGCCAATATTACGTATGAGTACGAAATATGCGATGATTGCAAGGAATGGATATCGCCCTTAAATAATACCCGATCCTTGAATAGTACCATGCTGATGTTTCATGCGGAACCGAGTGAGGAAATCAGTTCACGTGTTGGTACTATAATTATAAGAAGTGGCCAAATCAGCGAGTATATTAAGGTGTATCAATCGGGTGGACATACTCTTGTATTGACGACAACGGATTACAAGGTGCTTAGCGAGGGAAAGACGATAAATATTGAACTTCGTTCTAATGTAAACTACTCTGTGAAGATGCCTGATGAGGATTGGGTAGTACCAGTTGAAACGCGTTCCGCTTCGACCCATTCCTTACAATATATTGTAAAACCGAACGATACATACGACAGTCGTTCGGCTGAGATCGTTTTTTTAGATGAAGATTGCTGTATATCTCAGACAGTTACCATTACTCAATTCCAACTTGATGCGATTTTGCTCGCCAAAGAACAATATGATTTTGATGATGAGGGCGGTGAGTTTACTGCGGAATTGGCAAGTAATGTAGAGTATTCGATTACCAGCAGTGTTGATTGGATTACTCCAATAGAGTCGTCAGAAACACGCGCTTTGACAACTGCTTCTTATAGATTTGTTGTCGCTGCGAATCCGCAGAGGAGCCTCCGAGAGGGATGGATTGTTGTTAAAGGCCACCGGATGGGTTCGTCCGGATTTATTGAGCAGAGCATAAAAGTTCGTCAGCAAGGTGTACCGGATGCCGCATATCAGATTCATTATACCACTACAGACGGAAAACCTATCAATTATAATAATCCATCCGTTGTAGCAAGCAATGTTTATGAAAATGGTGAGGGGGTAATCACCTTTTTGAAACCGGTTAAAGATGTCGATGGATTTGGCTTCTATACCCCAAAGTTTGCATATCAGACATTGAAGACTGTTACGATTCCTGAAGGCGCAAACCGGATCTGTAATTGGGCATTTGGATATTGCCAGGCATTGGAGTCGGTATCTATTCCCGCCAGTGTCGAGACAGTCGGTGATTGTGCTTTTGCCGGTTGCAAAGCGTTAAAAACTGTTGATATTCCTAATAATTCAGCAATGAAAGTTTTTGGCGATGGCGCTTTTTCTTCGTGTGAATCTTTGGAGCACATTTTTATTCCCGATGCTGTAACAACACTGGAAAATACATTTGGATATTGCAGTTCGTTAAAAAACGTTACTTGGGGTCCGAATAGTCAGATTAGGAATATTGGAATAGTTGCATTTTCGTGTTGTGAATCATTACAATCGCTTCATTTTCAGTTTTTGGAAGTACCAGAGATTTCCGATTCGGCATTTGGAGGTTGTGGAAATCTGATAATTTATGTTCCGGAGAATATGGTTGATGCTTATGTCTCCAAATATCCGTATTTGCCCGTTTTACCGGACAATTATCTTACTACCAAATATGTGTCAGCGGATTACTCTTCTGATGGACGGGTTGAAACAGTGCAGATACACACACAAGGTAATGGAATTAAACTAGTGTTAATGGGTAATGGTTATTCTGATGTCCATCAAATTAGAGGCACATACGACAAAGTGATGAATAATGTTATGGAGGGTTTCTTTTCAGTGGAGCCATATACTTCGCTACGTCCTTATTTTGATGTCTATTTTGTGAGGACGGTTTCGAAACACGAAACTCTTGCAGATGGAAACTCTACAGTTTTTAATCGACGTTTGGGGGATTATAAAGTCTTTGAATATGCGAGAAAGGTTCCCGGATTTGACCCGACTAAATCCGTTATAGGCGTTGTTGAAAATTTTGCAGGAACAATTAATGGCGCTGCGGGAGTCTGCAACTTATACGAAGATAATTCCGCGATTGCTTATTTTCGTACTATGTATAATGATGGGCAATTCCTTACTTATCACGAACTCTGTGGCCACGCATTTGGTAAACTGGATGAGGAATATATTATTAGGGAGGGGTATACAATCCAAGAGGCTGGCATTAAGTTGGTTAAAAAGAAACATTCAATGGGGTGGTATGAGAATGTTGATGTTACAAATGATCCTTCAAATATTTTGTGGGCAGATTTTCTCAAGGACCCGCTTTATTCTGCTACTGTGGGAATTTATGAAGGTGCAGGCGGGTGTGCCTATGGGGTGTATCGCCCATCTAAAGGCTCATTTATGGGTAGAGGGGATATTGGTGACGAAGGTTTTAATCCACCGAGCCGATATTCCATTTGGAAGAAGGCTATGACTATTGCGGGAGAAAGTTGTTCTTGGGATAAATTTGTGGAGTTCGATGCACCCGCGAGAAATGCGTCAACAACTCAAGCGAAAAGTAAAGAGCATTTGTATAATACGCCAACAGCATCTCCGGTCTTTAAAAATTGTAGTTGGACAGAAGCAAAGTAAAGGGCTTCTGCAGGATTTTTTCGCTATATTTGTGGGTTTAATGACCCAAAATTAAGATTATGCTTACAATACCACGTCTTGGAGTCGGCGAGTGTGCAAATGCACTTCTGGCTGATGATGCTCTTTTTTCAGCCCTCAGTCCGAATCACCTCGACTGCCTGAATTGGGCGGAGGAATATCCCTATAAACCGGAAGTTTCTTTTCGGATTTTCCACAATGACGAGTTCCTGTTTCTCGAATACAACGTCCGCGAAAAATGCACCGCGGCACTTGAGATGACGGACGGGAACGACGTCTATAGGGACAGTTGTGTCGAGTTCTTCGTGCAGCCTGAGGGCGACGGGCACTACTACAACTTTGAGTGGAACGCCATTGGGACGCTCTGCATGTCGCGCCGTACCGGTCGATTTGACCCCGTTCACGCTCCCAAGTCAGTCCTCGACAGCGTTCTGACGTCCTCAACCTATGGCAGAAAGCCATTTGAGGAAATCAAGGGGGACAATGCCTGGACTCTCCGCATCGCGATTCCGGCGTCAGCCCTTTTCTGCGGAGAACTCAAGACATGGCATTGCGCCCGTCTCAAGGGCAATTTCTACAAATGCGGCGACGCGCTTTCCACCCCGCACTACATAACTTGGGCGCCGATTTCCACTCCGTCCCCTGACTATCACAGGGCGGAGTTCTTTGCGGAGATAGACTGCGAGTAACATTTTGTTCAGATATGATCTTCCAATCAAACGACAACTGCCTCAAGGGGGCATCGCAACCTCTTGATCCTCAGGCTGCGGAAAGAGAGACCCGCGTCACCAGAGTTACGCTATGGGGTTCGTTTGTGAACTTGGTGCTCACGGCATTGAAGATTCTTGCTGGTGTGTTCGGGCATAGTGCCGCCATGATTGCCGACGGCGTGCATTCGCTCTCCGATCTCATGAGCGATATCGTAGTATTGGTGTTCATACGCATATCCTCGAAGGCCAGGGATCGGGAGCATGAATTCGGACATGGAAAGTTTGAGACGTTGGCCACTGTGATTGTCAGCCTGATTCTTATGGCGGTGGCCGCTAAGTTGGTTGCCGGAGGTGTGGCGAGCATACGTTCCGTGATTGAGGGCAACGTCCTTCCGAAGCCGGGCTGGATTGCCCTTGCCGCGGCTGCAGTGTCAGTGGTCGCGAAAGAGATTCTCTATCAGGTCACGGTAAAAGTCGGCAAGGAAGTGGACAGTCCGGTGACGGTTGCAAATGCCTGGCATCATCGTTCGGATGCGCTTTCTTCAGTCGGTTCTCTTCTTGCCATCGGAGGCGCGATTGTTCTTGGACAAAAATGGACGGTCCTCGACCCGATTGCCTCTTGTGTGATTGGGGTGATGATTGTCGTTGTTGCGGTGAAGATGGCGGTGCCGTCCCTTCAAGAACTTCTTGACGTGTCCTTGCCTGAGGATGTTGAAAGGAGCATCATGGAGACAATTGTTTCCGTTGACGGAGTGAAGAGCGCCCATGGGCTCAAGACCAGACGCAACGGAACATCGGTCATAATGGAGGCCCATATTGTTGTGGATCCTCAGATTTCGATTTTTCGCGCACACGAGATTTCCACTGAGGTGGAGCGGGCTATTAGGGGGAAGTTGGGGGCGCAGACTCAGATTTCTTTACACATCGAACCCTCTGCCGATGCGGAATAGGGAGCGGATGGCCGCGTTGCACCGCTTTTCGAAGAGGAATCTAGCCCAAAAAGATATTCAAATGACATCGTCACGCTCACGGATATCGCGTATACGCAGCTGCATATTGGAATTGCCCCGGTAGTAGTTCTCCACGATGGAATAGCAGATGTCAAACGGATTGCCGGCCTTGATGTAATCAAAAGCTCCGGACATGTTGAAGCCTATGGCGGATATGTGGCGGCCAGGATTGTTCTCCTCGATGAGTTCGAGTTTCAGATGCCCTCCCTCAGCTCCGACCTTGCGTCCATTGCCGTTGTCGTAGATGTTCTCGGTGAAGAATACCGGTGTCGCGTTCTCCGGTCCGAACGGCTGGAACTGCTTGAGTATGCGCAGGAACTTCGGTGTAATCTGCGCGAAGCTTATCTTTGCGTCAATGTTCACCACCGGCACCTGCATCTGTGGGATAATCTTTCCCGTGATGAATTTCTCGATTCGCTCGCAGAACGCCGGCAGGTTCTCCTCCCGCAGTGTCATTCCGGCTGCGTAGAGGTGACCTCCAAAATTTTCCAGAAGGTCCGAGCAACTCTCGATGGCCTCGTAGAGGTCGAATCCGGGGACACTCCTTGCTGAGCCGCTAACGAAACCATTGGATTTGGTCAGTACGATAGTCGGTTTGAAGAACGCCTCCACAAGCCTTGATGCCACGATTCCGACCACGCCCTTGTGCCATGACGGGTTGTAAACGATGGTCGCGTTGCCGAACGAAAGACATTTCCCATTCTTGACCATATCCAGAGCCTCTTGGGTGTTCTGTCTGTCTATGTCCTTGCGCTGGGTGTTGTAGCGGTTGATTTCCTCTGCAGCCTCGACTGCTGTCTTGTCGTCCGTCGCAGTGAGCAGTTTCACCGCCACTCCTCCGGATTCCATTCGTCCGGCCGCGTTGATTCTCGGCCCGATCTTGAATACGATGTCGTCAATCGTGAGGTGTCCAGGCTCCAGCCCGGAAAGCGATATCATTGCCTTGAGACCCTTGCATGGATCCTCATTCAGCCTTTTGAGCCCGAAGTGCGCAAGAATCCTGTTTTCTCCGGTCACGGATACGAGGTCGGACGCGATGCTCACCGCAAGCAGATCAAGCAGGGGCTCCAGAGATTCGGACGCTATGCCGTGTGACTGTGCGTAGGCCTGTACGAGTTTGAAGCCGACTCCGCAGCCGGAAAGGTCGTCGAAAGGGTAGTGGCAATCCTCTCTTTTGGGGTCGAGCGCCGCCACTGCGGCCGGGAGTTCGTTTTCAGGGAGATGGTGATCGCATATAATCATATCGATGCCTTTTTCCGCAGCATACCTCACCCTCTCTATGGCTTTGATTCCGCAGTCGAGCGTTATGATTAGAGAATATCCATTCTCCACGGCCCAATCTATTCCTTTCGTGGACACGCCATATCCTTCGTCATAACGGTCCGGAATATACGAACCTACGTTTGAAGTCAGCCTTGACAGGAATGAATATACCAGAGACACGGCAGTGGTCCCGTCAACGTCATAATCTCCGTAGACGAGAATCTTTTCCCCACCGTCCAGCGCCCGTTCGACACGCTCTACCGCCTTGTCCATATCCTTCATCAGGAACGGGTCGTGCAGCCTTTCGAGCGACGGACGGAAAAAGGCACGCGCTTCTTCAAACGTATTCACGCCCCTCTGAACCAATAGTTCGGCCAAAACCGGGTCTATTCCGAGTTCAGAAGAAAGCTCCCGTACCTTTGATTCATCGGCGCTCTTGCGTATTACCCATTTCTTTTCCATTGTCACAAAGATACTCAAATAGTTTCAGAAACTGTTTAAATTTTTATCACATTTATTTTTATGTGTTCGTTCTTTTGGTGTCTTTTTGGTCATATTTTCCCATTTTGCTCGTCATTTAGCACCGCTAAACTCCTCTCAAAATAAAAAAATCTGACTCAAAAATACATCTCAAAATAACTGAACAAAAAAATTTAAACAGTTTCTCAGAATTAAGAATAAATGTCGTAATTTTGTACGATTTGGCGGGGTCTCGGAAGTGACGTCGTCGTGTGGTGAGATTGAAATATATAAACGAAGAGATATGATTACACAGGAATTCAACGAACAGGAACAGCAGCGCCGCGATGCGTTAGGGAAACTTCGCGAACTCGGAATCGAGCCTTATCCGGCTCCGCTCTATCCGGTCAATGCGACAACACGGGAGATAAAGGAGGGTTATGATGCCGAGAAAGGCAATTTTTCTGATGTCTGCATTGCCGGACGAATAATGACCCGCAGGATTATGGGCGCGGCGTCGTTCATTGAACTGCAGGACGAGACTGGCAGGATTCAGGTGTATGTAAAACGTGACGAGATTTGTCCAGGCGAGGACAAGACGATGTACAACACGGTCTTCAAGAAGCTCCTCGACATCGGCGACATCATAGGAATCAAGGGATATGCCTTCATCACCCAGACAGGCCAGCTCTCCATCCACGCCAGGGAACTTACGCTCTTGAGCAAGTCCCTGAGGGTGCTCCCTATTGTGAAAGAGAAGGACGGCGAGGTTTTCGACGCGTTCTCGGATCCGGAACTTAAGTATAGACAGAGGTATGTCGACCTCATCGTGAATCCGCAGGTGCGCGAGGTCTTCATCAAGAGGAGTCAGATAATAGCGACGATGCGCGAGTACTTCAATGCGGCCGGTTGCCTTGAGGTTGAGACCCCTATCCTCCAGGGCATTCCGGGCGGTGCTACTGCGCGTCCGTTCATCACCCATCACAACGCGCTCGACATTCCTCTCTATCTGAGAATTGCCAACGAGTTGTACCTTAAGAGGTTGATTGTCGGTGGTTACACGGGAGTGTATGAGTTCGCAAAGGACTTCCGCAACGAGGGAATGGACAAGACTCACAACCCGGAGTTCACCTGCATGGAAATCTATGTGGCCTACAAGGACTACATCTGGATGATGGAGTTTATCGAGAAGATGCTTGAGAAAATTGCCCTCAAACTTCACGGCAAGACTCAAGTCACCATCGGCGACAAGACAGTCGATTTTAAACCGCCGTATCGCCGTCTCCCGATTCTGGAGGCGATTAAGGAGTATGCCGGAGTGGACATCAGCGGGATGGACGAGGCACAGCTTGTGGAGACCTGCAAGAAACTCCACGTCGAGGTGGACAAGACCATGGGCAAGGGAAAGCTGATTGACGCCATCTTCGGGGAATACTGCGAGGAGCATCTTGTACAGCCGACGTTCATCATTGACTATCCTGTCGAGATGTCACCGCTCACAAAGCGTCACCGCGAAAATCCTGAACTTACCGAGCGCTTCGAACTCTTTGTCTGTGGGAAGGAACTTGCCAATGCCTACAGCGAACTTAACGACCCTATCGACCAGCTCGATCGCTTCAAGGAGCAGGCACGCCTCAAGGACGAGAAGGGTGATGACGAGGCTATGTACATCGACATGGATTTTGTCCGTGCCCTCGAATACGGCATGCCTCCGACATCCGGTCTCGGAATGGGAATCGACCGCCTGACGATGTTCATGACCAACCAGTCTACGATTCAGGACGTGCTGTTCTTTCCTCAGATGAGGCCGAAGGAAGTGAAATAGTGGATTTATCGCAGTTTGTCGTAAGAGTAATCATCTGCGTTTTTATGTTTCCCGATTGATGTGAGTTCCGTCGGGATTTTTTTTGTTGCTAAAATTCAATATATTATATATCTTTGCCGTGTCGGTGACACCGACATACATATTGGCGAAAGTGTTTTCGCGTTGTCCTGTTTCGTGAATGTGGCAATTCTCAGATGCAAAGGATGATGAGCGAACACTCCGCCCGCCTTTGATATTGCGTGGCCATTCATGGCTTCTGTGCATATCGGTCGGGTGTGGAGTAATCGTTAGTCGTTTATTTTGCAGAGGCAGCCACAGCCCACGAAACAGTAAGCGGAAACGATGCTCCGCACTTTCGTATATATAAACGCCGGTAATTGCGGGGCTCCGGAAAAACCTGTGAATAATGAAATATTCGCAATTTTCAGTCTTGTTGGATGGCGTGTTGGCCAGTGTTCTGGAATCCGTTCCAAAGACATTTACATCGGAGCAGTTCATATTCGCTGTAAGAGGCTCCCTCCCCGTCGAGTACGGGCAACTTCTCTCTCAATCAAATTCAAGAACCTTGCACGTTTGGCTGTCAAGGTGGTATTTGAATCGTAAGGACGGCATTGTCAAAACAGGGACAAAAACCGTCAGAACAATCAATGGAAACAAATCAACGAATACATTATGGAAAAACATCAGAAAAGCTTGACGATACATATAATTTTACTCGCACTTCTTCTTTCGTTCCACTCTACCGATGGGGTGTGTCAAATTTCATCCTCTCTTTCTGAGGTGACGGATAATCCAAGGTATGAATATTCGAATGTGGCAAAGAATCTTAAAAAAGCGAGCATATATACCGCATCCAGTGCTCCATTGGTCGCTGTCGGTTTCTATGCCTGGCAAAAAACATCGTATCGTGATGTGCCGGTCTATTATGTCGAGATTTATAGCAATACCGACTATCGGCTTATAGAGAAAGTCAAGGTGTCATCAAAAGAAGAACAACTCAATTATGTATCTCCATATCCGGATTCGGAATGCTCTCCAGTGCAGGATTACGAAAGAGTCCGAACCGTGCCCAATTGGGTTCCATGGGTGGCAGGCGGTGCGACATTAGCATTGGCCGGGATTCTATATGGCGCAGGTAAATCTGTCGAATATAAATGTAGGGTTGAGGCAGAAAGGCGCAAATTGGAAATTTGTTTCGCTCCAACTGGTGTTGCCTTAAGATTCTAAGTCGAGAAACTATATTTAAAATGGTGAGAATATGAGAAAGGTTGTTGTAATGCTTTTATTTGTTTTGTTGTCTGCTTCTGCTTTTGGACAGGATAAGTACGATATTTATGAACCGCTGTTATATGAGCCGGATGTGTATGTTCCCATGGATACTGGAGCTCCATTGGACAGACACCCTTATGTTGACACTACAGTTCATGCTGATTTGTCAAATCTTGTTGATTTTATTGATTTGTCAAAAAAATATCCGGACTCGATTAGAGAATATGACGGTGATTTCCAAGGATATATCAAATTGGCGTCGAAGATGCTGGCAAAAGATAAGCCTCTCTATGACGACTTGTCTCATAAAAAATCTATGAAATATTTCTCAAGTGACTGGAATAAGGTGAAATATTTTAAGTTTAAGGCAGATTCGATTGATAGAGTCTCTGTGAAGGAACGCCTTGTCAGGGATTCAATTTCAGCGAGAGAAAACTTCGTGGCAGATTCTCTTAAACGAAGGACTGAATTTGTTCAGGATTCTATTGATGCCCGAAACACATTTGTGACAGATTCCATATATCGGGCGGACTATCGCAAGCGCAACAATTACGACTATGTGGTTTTTGACGGATCTCACGGAAATCCTCAATTGTGTTATAGAAAAGGAAAGATTATAAATGGAAATACCTATAACTCTGAAGGAAAAATCGAGAAATGCTATGAAAATGGAAAACTGGTTCATGATTACTCTTATAGCTATGGAGTTAAACATTATGATGGTTCACATGATTATGATGTTGTTGACTCCGTTGAGAAAAAACTCTATCGTTATAAGTATGGGAAATTGTATAGAATAGAAAGTTTTGATAATAATGGTCGGATTTGGAAATATATTCAATGTGACAAAGACGGTAATCCGGAATATGAGGTAAAATACACTTCTTTCTATCCGGACAATAAGACCATCAAAAAGAAGGAAAAAAGATATCTAAAAGGAAATGAAAGTCTAGTTGTATCAGAATATTATTCGGATGGTAAAATAAAACAGCAGACCTTTTATCGGAAAGTCGCCCCTTGGGACTATAGAATCAGCAAGAAAATAGACACCGAGAATAATAGGGTGGAATATTATGATTTTGACGAAAATCTTGAGCGGAAGGAATATGATTTTTCACCCGATTTTGACGAAGAGTCGGATTTTGATTCGCGTGATCTTATTATACCGCTGTTGTTCTTGTCTGCACTATTGTAACAGTGGTAACAACTGTAATTACAAAAACTGTATTTACATTTTTTGTAATTATAACTTTTGTTTCATATATTTGCATTTGAGAAAAATGCGATATTATGGAAGCACCGTTCATATTCGGCAGGATTGCCACTGACGAGAACTTTACAGACAGGGAAAAGGAAACGGAACACCTTGTAAATAACTTTGAATCCCTCATCAACACCGTGATTATCTCGCCAAGGCGTTGGGGGAAGAGTTCGCTTGTTCACAAGGCTGCGGACATTGCGATGCAGGCTGATAAAAATCTGAAGGTCTGCACAATAGACCTTTTCAATGTCAAGACTGAGGAGCAGTTCTATACCGCTCTGGCACGGAATCTCATTCAGGAGACTGCAAGTCGTTGGGAGGAGGCCGTCGAGAATGCCAAAAAGTTTTTCTCTCGTCTCGTTCCGAAGATTTCAGTAGGAGCCGGTCCGGGAAGTGAGATTTCCATTGACTTTGATTGGGAGGAGATGAAGAGCAACCCGGATGAGATTCTTGACCTTCCGGAACGCATTGCCGAAGCAAAGGGCGTGAAGATTGTCGTCTGTATTGATGAGTTCCAGAACATTGCGGAGTTTGAAGACCCTTTGTTCTTTCAGAGAAGGCTGCGGGCGCACTGGCAGAGACACAGGAAGGTAAGTTATTGTCTTTATGGAAGTAAGCGGCACATGATGATGGATGTTTTCACCGATTCGTCCATGCCGTTCTATAAATTTGGGGACATATTCTTTCTGAACAAGATAGACACGGAGCATTTTATCCCGTTCATAATCGAAAGATTTTCTTCAACGGGTAAAAGCATTACGGAAGATGCCTGCCGGAAGATAATCGCTCTTGCCGACAATCATCCGTATTATGTGCAGCAGCTTTCCCAGCTTTCTTGGCTTCGGACATCCGGGCAGTGCGATGTGGAGACAGTCGTCAAGGCTCATCTGTCACTTGTGGAACAGCTCAGCCTGCTGTTTTCCAATCTGATGGAAACTCTTACATTCCAACAGACCTGTTATCTTCACGCCCTGATTGCCGGAGAAAAGGCCATTACCAGTGCCGAGACAATGTACAGGTACCACATCAGCAGCGCGACGGCGGCTTCCCGTTCACTGAAAACTCTGATTAAAAAGGACATCCTTGATAGCAAATCCGGGGAAATTTCTTTTCAGGACCCTATCTTTGAATACTGGTTGAGGTACAATTACTATTTATAGCGGTTTGAATTGCAGCAGTTCCTGCCAGGTCATCTCGACGGGGAGGGATTCCGCGGCAGTTTCCGCCACTTGGCTTGCTTCGGGGGCGATGGGGAGGCTGGTTCGGGGCCTGTCGGAGTTGATGAGGCGGATGAACCGGAGACCGGCTTTGAGCGCTCCTCCGTCCTTGGAGGTCTTGTCACCAATCATCAGCGTTTCGACCGGGGTGGTGCCAAGGGCCTTGCAGGCGTTGAGGAAAACCTCCTCGCGTGGTTTCAGACCGCCCAGCGCGGGGGACTCCCAGACGGCGTCGAAGTCGGCTTCCGACAGACCGATGGCCGCGAGTTTTTCCGCAGCGGAACAGTAGTCAGAAAGGACAGCGAGCTTGTAGCCCCTCTTGCGCAGGATGGCGATGAACTCTTTCAGATGCGGGCGCGGGCCGAACTTCTCGTGGATGATCTTCACCTGCAAAGGCATATATGTCCCGTAAAACCACCTCCGGCATCGTTCCGCACGTTCTTTGGATCCCCTGCCCATAAGGGAGAAAAGCGCGTCATAGTAGTCCGATGCTTTATCAAAATGCCTGTCACACAGCCTTTTCCTGCATTTCCTCTCCGCTCCGAGCATTCCGATGTGCAGCGGATCCGCAAGAATCAGCCGCAAAGGGAAATGACGGGACTCATAAAGAGTCCCATCCAAATCAAAAACAATTGCTTTTAAGTTCTTTTCAAACATCCTATTTTCACGCTTTTAGTAGCCTATATTCGCTTGTAGCCTGTCCGCATCGTTGCTTGGTGCGGAGACATCAATAAGAATCCGTAACTACCTGACGACGGACTCAAGCCAATGGGAATCGACTCGTACAAATCCCTCGGCGGGACGCACTGACGGGTTGCGGCGGATAATGCCTTCGCAGTCCTCATAGACGTTCCAGCCGATTTTCATTCCGACCATCTGCCCCTTTGAAGCATAGCTCATGATGATTGCGCGGCCATCGCCCTCTCCTTCGACTTTGTAGAAGTGGAAGGTCGCGGCGCTGATTTCATCGTTGTTCTGCTTTTCCTCAAGCTTGGTCTCCTTGCCGGAGGTTGAGGTCATCTCTCTCTTAGTCACCCACTTGCATAACTCTATGACCACGTCGTCGAGCCCGGCGTCGAAGATGAGCACCTTTTCCATCAGCTCTCCCATATCGCGCACGAGCCGGAGAGTGTATCCTCCCATTGCCTTCGTGTGGTTGGTTATGGCCTGCATCTGCGTTTCCGAGATTTTCCCGTCCGGCACGAGCCAGAGCATCAGCTTTTTCTGAGGGTCGTGGTAGAGCGTCTCGTACCGTGCCAGATTGACCGTTCCGCAGTGGGGACATTCCCAAAGGAACAGCGACCCGTTCTTTACCTTTTCCTTGAGTTCCGGATTATCCGCAGTGTTGATGCTTTTGTAAACCGTGATTTCTGTCGTCTGCCCGCACTTGGAACAGACTCCGTTTGCCTTTGCCGTAAGTGACATATTTTTCTATCAGTTATTTCCTATCAATTATTTCCGCATGTGCCGATTTTCCAACTTTTTTCAATGCGATTTTGACCTGTTTCGCCCTCTTTTCCAAGAATTACTGTTCTTCGGCCCAGATGTAAACCTTGTCAGAACGGCGGAGGCGGGTAGCATGAGAAACGGTTGCAACCTCACGCAATCGGTCGGTGTCCTCCGAGAAGTCAATCGGGACGGAACAATATGTTCCTTTAGAGGCGGAGGATACGGGTTTGAGGTCCACTCGGATTTCCTTGACTGTGGTCTCCACCACTCCGGTTGTCGGTCCCATTATGAGAATGCGGTCGCCGACCTTGAGCGTTGCTGACTCAATCAGAATCTCAGCTACCGAGAGCTTTGCAAACCAGTTGGTCACCTTGCCGGTGTAGACTTTTCTGCGTGTGGCGCGGCTGCCGTAGACTTCGCTCCACTCTCCGAGGCGGGCTCCCTGATAGTAACCGTCCCAAAACCCCCGGTTGAACACCTCCGTGAGTTCGGCCTTCAGGGCAGCCGCGAGTTCCGGCGTGTAGTTACCATCTATGACCGCATCTGCCGCCCGTCGGTAGCAAGAGGCCACTTTTTTGACATATTCGGCGCTGCGTGCCCTGCCCTCAATTTTGAAAACCGTCACACCCGCGTCAATAATCTTGTCCATGAACTCGATTGTGCACAGATCCTTCGGGGACATTATGTATTTGTTGTCGACAAGAAGCTGGTTGCCGGTCTCAAGATCCGTGACTTCATAGCCCCTCCTGCAAATCTGGTAACAGGCGCCGCGGTTTGCCGAAGCTCCGTAGGCGTGCAGGCTAAGGTAGCATTTCCCGGAAATTGCCATGCAGAGGGCTCCGTGGGCGAACATCTCGATTTCCACAAGGCGTCCCGAAGGACCACAGATGTGCTCGCGGACTATTGTCTCGTGTATCTCTTTGACTTGATGGAGATTCAGCTCCCGGGCAAGGACGATGACGTCGGCGAACCCGGCGTAGAAGCGCAGCGACTCCACGTTCGAAATGCTCAACTGCGTGGAAATGTGTACCTCAATGCCCAGGCTGCGGCAGTAGGCTATGGCGGCCATGTCGGAGGCGATGACAGCCGTGATGCCGGCAGCCTTTGCTGCGTCGAGCGTCTCGCGCATCGGCTGGAGGTCTTCTTGGTAGAGGACGATGTTCAGCGTCAGATAGGACTTCACCCCGTTGTCACGGCAAATGCGGCAGACCTCCGCAAGATCGTCGGCAGAGAAGTTGTTCGCCGAATGCGAGCGCATGTTGAGGTTGCCCACCCCAAAATAGACGGAGTTCGACCCTCCCTGAATCGCCGCATACAGACATTCAAAATTGCCAGCCGGCGCCATTATCTCCAAAGTATGTTTCTGATTTTCCATAAATCCGGGTTATATTGCACCCGCCTGGATGCACAAAACATGCAAATTTACTCAATATTCCATTATTTTCAGCGTGTCGGAGAAAAATGACCATGTTGGCGGACACACATTATCACGCTATGTGATTTCTTTTGAATAATTTGCAAATAAAATCGCATTTGCCCGTGCGACTAGTTATAATATTATTTAAAATTATGAATAATTGTTATAACTTTGCGGTATGACAATGAATACGACAATATTAAGAATCGGCAACAGCAGCGGAATCATAATCCCGTCGGCTATTATGAAGTCCCTTTCACTTTCTGTGCGGGACAAAATCAGCATCTGCGAAGAGAATGGGAAAATCACATTGCGTAAACTGCTTGATAACAAGGCAGAAACGCCATTCTCAGCATTGGACGTATGGTGTGACGAGAATGGGTATGGAGGTGAGGATTCTTTGGGTGAAGCCTTGGAATATGTGGAAGGAATAAGGGCGGACAGGAACAATAAGGAAATTCCGCAATGGTAAAGAAAGCGAAAAAACTTCATAATGGTAACACACAACACACGTCACTTTTCCCACATTCCGCACCTGAAGATTGAGGACTGGTTGAAATGAACAGCTTCTAAATAAAATTGTTTAATCCGTCGGCTATCCTAATCCTGACGGGTGATGCAGGCGCCGAGGGCGTTGAGGCGAAGGTCGATGTCTTCGTAGCCTCGGTCAATCTGCTCGATGTTTGAGATTACGCTTGTGCCCTTGGCGGACATTGCCGCAATGAGAAGGGCTATGCCGGCACGGATGTCTGGGGAGAGCATATTGCCTGCCTTGAGGCTGATGCGGTGGTCGTGACCGATTACAACTGCACGATGCGGGTCGCAGAGGATAATCTGGGCTCCCATGTCAATCAGTTTGTCCGTGAAGAAAAGCCTGCTTTCGAACATCTTTTGGTGAATCAGCACGCTACCCTTGCATTGCGTTGCCACCACGAGCATCACCGAAAGAAGGTCCGGAGTGAGACCGGGCCATGGGGCATCGGCAATGGTGAGGATGGAACCGTCGAGGAAAGACTCTATTTCGTAGCATTCCTGCTCGGGGACGAAGATGTCGTCACCCCTTTGCTCAAGTTTTATCCCGAGACGCCGGAAACACTCTGGAATAATGCCGAGGTTATCGTATGACACATTCTTGATCGTGATCGAACTGCGGTTCATGGCTGCCATTCCGATGAAAGACCCAACCTCAATCATGTCGGGGAGTATAGTGTGCTCCGCTCCGTGGAGTTCGCTGACTCCGTTGATTGTCAGGAGGTTCGATCCTATCCCTGTGATATCCGCCCCCATCGCCACGAGCATCTTTGAGAGTTGCTGCACATAAGGTTCGCAGGCCGCATTATAGATTGTAGTAGTGCCCTCTGCAAGCGTCGCTGCCATAAGGATGTTCGCCGTTCCGGTGACCGAAGCCTCGTCCAGCAGCATATAACAACCCTTGAGATGATGCTTTTTCTGTCCGGAAACCGCTTCCTCGCGAGCGAATTCGGCGTTTGAGCCGTCTGAGGAGAGGTAGAATGCCCGGAGTTTTTGGTCATAAGAGAGTTCCGCACCAAGATTAATCATTCCCTGAATGTGGGTATCCACTCTCCGCCGTCCGATTTTGTCTCCTCCCGGTTTAGGAAAATATGCGTGTCCGAAACGGGCGAGCAACGGTCCCACGACCATCACCGAGCCTCTGAGCCTCGCACATTTGCGCACGAACTCCTCGCTGCTTATGTATTTTTCGTCAAGATTGTCCGCCTTGAAGGTGTAGACGCCCTTTTCGTGCCTCGTGACCTTCACACCCATGTCCTGAAGTAGCAGAATTAGGTTTTTAACATCCAGGATTTCCGGGACGTTGCTGATTTTCACCTCATCCCGCGTTAGCAGCACCGCACTGATGACCTCAAGAGCCTCATTTTTCGCACCCTGCGGCATTATTGTCCCGCTTAATTTGTGCCCGCCTTCTATTACAAATGAACTCATATAATGAAAAATTATTTGAAACATATCGTCCCATTTGGGCTTACGATATGAAACCATTTTTGCCGATAACGTATCAACGAATGCAAATTTAACGAAAATATATTATAAGACAACGCATTTGCCGGAATATGTGTGGTCCGCAGGATTTTGAAAAATGAAATATTTGTACTAATTTTCCGCGATTTTTGGGCCTTATCGCAAAGAGGGCGTAAAGCAGAGTGAGTGTAAGATGAAAAGGTTATTTTATATATTGGTGTTGCTCTTGTGTGAGTCCGTGATATGTTTCTCGGCGTTTGCCCAGACCCGTACGGTCCGCGGAACGGTGACTGACAGCGACGGAGTGCCTATGCCGGGCGTGAGCGTGATGTTCGGGAGCGACGGCAAGGTGGGAACGGTGACTGACATTGACGGGAAGTGGGCTCTTGGGCTTTCGGGGAAGTCACAGGTGATTGTGTTTTCGTTTCTCGGGATGGAGACTCAGGAGGTGAAGGTCGCTGATGGACAGAAGGTTATCAATGTTACAATGAAAGAAGCCGGGACGATGCTCGACCAAGTGGTGATTACCGGCTATACACAGACATCTACAAAGAAAATGACAGGCTCCGTGGAGGTGCTTACCACCAAGGACCTGATTGACAAGCCTCAGTCGTCAATTGACGCGATGCTTCAGGGGCAGCTTGCCGGAGTGAGCGTGAGCGCGACTTCTGGGCAGCCGGGACGTACTCAGGAAATCCGCATCCGAGGCCAGGCAACCCTCACCGGTGATCAGAGCCCTCTGTGGGTGGTTGACGGCGTGCCTCTTCAGGGCGGAATGCCGAACGTTTCCGACAGCCAGCTCAAGACCGGCGGACTGGAAGATTTCCTCATTAATGGTGTCGGAGACATAAATCCGAATGACATAGAGAACATCTCCATACTCAAGGATGCTTCCGCAGCGGCCATTTACGGTTCACGCGCGGCGAACGGAGTCATCGTCGTCACGACGAAACGCGGCTCCGACGGCCCGATGCACGTGAACTATTCGGGAAATGTGTCCGTCACCTTCCGTCCGCAGAGAGATGCGGCTCTGATGAATTCTTCGGAGAAGATTGACTGGGAGCAGGAACTCTGGGACGAGTTTTCTGCGGAGCGCTTTGGGGGGGGCAAGACATATCCTGTCGTCGGAATCGTCGGCATGGTGCGCTCCGGCTACGGGAAGTATGCTGCGATGGCCGGGGACAAGGATGCGCAGGACAAGTATCTTGAAGGGCTGAAATCCCGCTCGACCAACTGGTTCGATGAGATCTTCCGCAACTCCGTCTCCACGAACCACCACCTCAACATAAGCGGAGGTTCAAAGAAATACAACTATTATGTCGGGATTGGCTACACCCACGATGCCGGACTCCTGATCAGGGACGACTACAACCGCTACAATCTCAAGTCCAACTTCACTTTCACTCCGAACCGGATTCTGAAGCTCGACCTCGGACTTGACATTTCCCGGCAGGAATCGAAGGCTCCGAATCTCAGCGACGTCGATCCTTTCAGCTACTCCTATTATGCGAACCCTTACGAGTATTCCTACAACGAGGACGGCTCCTATCGCGCCGACGAAACATGGCAGGTGCTGAACCAGGCAAACGGAAGTTCCGTCATGCCGGTCTATAACAAGGGCTACAACATAATGCGGGAGCTGAACGAGACTTCGAGCAAGACCGGAAACTGGGCGAACACCGCACGCGCCGGAGCCGAGGTCAAGTTCCTTGAACAGCTCAAGTTCGTGGGGCTGCTGTCCTGGTCGTTCGCCAACAACCGAACGGAGAAAATCAATCCGAAGAACAGCTACGCCGCATGGAGTGAGATGCTGGACTACGACAAGTCCTTCAATTCGAGCCTGTGCTATGGTTCCATAATCCAGAATTCCCTCACCCGCAACTCCTTCATCGCCCGCGGTCATCTTGCCTATAATCAGGAATTTGCAGGTGGGGCGCACGCTCTGTCGGTGATTGCCGGAGCTGAGGTTAGGGGAGAGAACTCCAACACCCTCTATGCAAAGAGGCTTAACTATGACTCCAACACCCAGACCACCTCTATGCCTCAGCCGCCTACAGGCAAGAGCCAGCTTGAATCCTGGCTACGCGAGGTCGAACAGCTTAGCGGAGAGTACTGGTCAAAGAGCCGCTACGCCTCGTTCTACGCTTCCGGTGACTATTTCCTCCTGAACCGCTACATACTCAACTTCTCCTTCCGGACCGACGGCAGTTCCTATTTCGGGAGCAAGAAGCAGTTCAATCCGACTTGGTCTGTCGGTGCGGCATGGCACATCCAGCAGGAAAAGTGGATGCAGTGGGCCTCAAGTTGGCTCGACAGATTGATTCTGCGTGCCGCCACGGGCTTCACCGGCAATATCAACAACGGTGTGGCGCCGCAGCTCGTGATGAGCTATTGGCAACAGCAGTATAGGAAATATGACGGTGAGTCGCTTGACATCGCCACCTTCTCCGGCACTCCGAACCCGAACCTCGGATGGGAAAAGACTCAGGACTACAAACTTTCCCTTGAATGGGGACTTTTCGGCGAGAGGCTTTCCGGTGTGATTGAGGGCTACAAGAGGGTCAGCACAGACGTCGTTGTCAGCTCACGCATCCCGAGCATCACCGGTTACACCTACCAGAAGTACAACTCCGCCGACATCTCGAACAGCGGCATCGAGTTCACTCTCAACGGCCGGCTGCTCGACACAAGGGACTGGAAGATAAACGCTTCCGTGAACTTCTCCTACAACTACAACATAGTCACGCGCTACGACAGTGTTGACAAGATGACCTCCTCCACCCGCTACTGGGTGGGCTATCCGGTCAATGCCCTCTTTATCGGGAAGCTTGACGGATTGAATTCCGAGGGGCTTTACAAGTTTGAACTCCGTCCGGATGCGGAAATCACCAAGCTTTCCGACTACCAGAACGCGGACAACTACCGCTTCTACCTCGGCACGGGCACTGCTCCATACACCGGCGGGTTTAATCTTAGTGTTGCGTGGAAAGGATTGAGCCTCAGTTGTTTCGCCGCCTATTCCGCCGGAGCGAAGACATTCGAGAATCCAGCCGTTCCGGGGTCATACGGTTCAATTACCCGGACCGGGGCTGACCCTGAGCGTCCGCAGACTGTCTACAGCGACCTCTACACCAACCATTTCAACGTGCGTCGAGACCGCACCGACCGCTGGACGGAAACCAACAGGAACGCGAAATATCCCCGTATCTATGACGCTTATGGGACTGCCTACAATTTCGACCGCGACAATCCGTTCAACAGCGACATCATTCGCGGAGCCTATGTGAAGGACAACTCCTATCTGAGAATAAAGAACATAATCCTGTCTTATTCGCTGCCTCAGTCTGCCGTGAAAAAGATGAAGATGACCTCGTTCCGTATGAATCTTTCGCTGAACAATTTCTTTACGTTTACTGACTATGACGGCCTCGATCCTGAGACACCGGGTGCAGTTTATCCGGTGAGTCGCAGCGCCACATTCGGACTTGTGATAGGATTCTAAAATTTTGAATGACAATGAAAAGACACACGATAATATTGATGTTCGCCCTCTCTGCCTTCCTCTCCGTAGGCTGTAAGCGTTTCCTTGACGTGAAGCCGCAGGGAAAGGTAATACCTCAGACCGAGAGCGAGTATGCGGCAGTGCTGAACTACCGTTTGAACAATATCGAGGCGGGAGCATACGACTATGCTGTTGGAACTGCCGCATGCATCTCAATGTATGAGGGCTTCGCGGACGATTTCAACGCAAACCTTGCCGTCGGCAACCTTCCGATTTATGCGGGAACAGACTTCAACAAGCATCAGGACATCTATCGGGACCTCTACGCTGTCATAAAGGACTGTAACATCATCATCGAGGCAATGGACGCCAAGGACAGTGACGAGGCGCGCATGCTCTCCGCTGCCTGCAAGGGCCTCAAGGGCGTGAGCTACTATCAGCTGATGCGCAACTACAGCAAGGCCTACAAGAAGGCTTCGGCAGAGAATGAACTGGGGCTGTGCATCGTGGATGCCTTCGACATTGAGTACTATCCCGAGCGCTCGGACCTCCGCACCACGGCGGACTATGTTGTGAAGACGCTGAAATCATCAATTGCATACGGCATCTCAGACCCGAAATATATGTTCACTGCCGACGTCGTGAAGGCCTATCTCGCCAAAACCTATTTCTGGATTCAGGACTGGTCCGAGTGTCTTGCCCTGTGTGAGGAACTGGTGAAGATATATCCCCTGGAGGAGCGTGCGGACTACATCGCTGCAGTGAACAGTGAGTATGAGAAGACCTCGTCCGTGATTATCCGTTCGCACGTCAACGACAACAACACTTCTTCGGCTTCAATACGCAGTCAGGCCATCGCTGACCTGCGCTCCCGTCCTCTCTCCGCGTCTCTTGTGAAACTGTTCGACGCGAAGGATGTCCGTCTGGAGAATGTCTCGGGCAAATGGAAATGTCTCAAGGAACCGTCTGTGAAGCTTCGCTCGGCCGAACTTTATCTCATGATTGCCGAGTGCCAAGCTCACCTTGGCCGCTCTTCGGATGCTCTTGAGACTCTGAACTTCATTCGCTCGAAACGTGTTGAGGGATGGGGCGGATGGACGGAGGCTACTCTTCCGGAAGTCGATGCTGCTCAGAGGATTAAGGTCGATGCTGAGGGTAAGCCGCTCACGAGGCTGATGTCCGCGATTCTGAACGAGCGCCGCATGGAACTTTTCGGTGAGGGCGACCGCTGGTTCGAACTTAAGCGAAACGGAATGCCGACATGGCGGATAATCAACGATGCGACGGGCATATACCAGAAATACACGATGGAGGAATATATGTACACGTTCCCGATAAATAAGGACGACACGGAATTGAAGGATTACATTAAACAGAATGAAGGTTATGTTGAATACAGTAGCAAATAGGTGGCGTTTCGGCGCTGTTCTTCCAGCGTTTGCGTTCGTGGCTTTTGTTGTTGCGGTTTCGTCCTGCGGCAACTACGACCCTCTTCCGCCCAAGACAGAGGCAGCGACTTCCTACTACATCCCGGCCCCGGAGACCCCGACCCAAGACGAAATAGACGAGATGAAGGCCGAACGGGATGAGTACAGCAAACTGACAAAATAGTCTACGATTATCTCGAAAACAGATTTCAAGTTGTTTTAATTATTATTAAATGTTTATGCGTATGAAAAAGATTACTATCGCATTGGCAGCCGCGCTCGCAGTTCTGAGCGCCTGCGAAAAGACCCCGGCTCTCCCGGTGGTACAGTTTGACCAGGAAAAGTACATCATGGATTCTGACAAGGCACTCACTGTCAAGGTCGTTTCAGACAAGGCTCTGACAGCTGACGTTGATTTCACTATAGGCGGTGATGCCGTTAAGGGTGAGGATTACACAATATCAGTTGAGAAAACGGTTTCATTTGCCGAGGCATACACTGCTGAGATTGTGATTACTCCGCTCAATAACCTTGAAGAGAAGAGCATCATCCTTGAACTTTCCGGCAAGGCAGGTGAATTTACTTTGGGTACTAATGCTAAAACTACTGTAGGCGTTACGCCAAAGGAGAAAGTTTATTGCAGTTTTGTACAATCAGCAACCCTTCTTCCCGGAACCTTTGAGCGCACCGTCTCGCTTAAATTGATTGGTGCTGACACTGGCGAAAAATTCAAGGCGTCAGGCGAACTTAAGGTTCCGTTTACTGTTTCAGGAACGGCCGTTGAAGGCACCGACTACGAAATTGTCGGCGGAGAGAAGTTCTTCGTTGCTGGTAATGGTGAAAATGTTGCTACAGTTAAAGTCAGGTCAAAGTATGAGACGCTTCCAGAAACACTTCCTACGCTGACGTTTAATGTCGTTTCCGGGGAACGATTTCTTGCTGGTGTGAAGTCTTCGACAGAACTTGTATTCGGCAATGTGCTCCAGTTCACTGAGTTTGTCGGCAAATGGGCATATTCAAGCTATCCGCTTTTGGATGATTCAGAAGCTTCGGAAGCCAAAGCAACATTTGATGCGATTCTTAAAGATGCCGGTGATACTTGGGAGAAGAATATCCCATGTCACAATACCAAGACAGATGTCATTGAGTTCAAGGAAGTTGATGGCGGCATTAGATTGATAACTTCAGGGGATGGTGATATTTTTGACTATTTGGTGGATGCAGATGTTATTGATATGAAACCTGAGGTATATGAGTTCTACCATTATAGAGAATACGGCGTTCAAAAGCCATTTAACGATGCCGTAACATTGACTCTTTCTGACGTTAATTATGATTTCGCAAAGGGAGAAGATAATAAGAACTTAAAAAAAGGTGACATTACGGTGAATTTAAGTGATGAAGGACAGACTTTGGATTTGTTTATAAAAGAAACATCATTTGACCCAGTCAATGGAGTATATTTCTATAACATCAGGCATGCTTATGAAGGTGCTGTGTGGTTCAGTTTCATGGGTCTAGGGACATACGATCAGTATTATGTCTTCAAGAAAGTCGCTGAATAACCGGTTCAAAGATTTTTCGCTTCGCTCAAAATGACAGTTTGGGTCAAGGCGAAAAAACAAGAGAAGCGCCTCCGCTGTAAAACCACGGCAGGGGCGCTTTCTGTGTGCTATCATTCCGAGCGAAGTCGAGGAATCTTTGTGCCTGATGTCATTTCTTGTGGATGATATTTAGTCCGTCGCGGAGCGGCAGTATCACATTCTCGACCCTTGGATCGGCTGCGACCATCTCGTTGAAGGCGAGTATGCCCTGAGTCTGTCTGTCCTGTGAAATGGTCTCGGCGCAGACCTTGCCGTCCCAGAGGACGTTGTCGGCAAGAATCCAGCCTCCGGGGCGGACGAGCGGGAACACCAGCTCGTAGTAGTCGCAGTATTCCCTTTTGTTAGCATCGATAAACACGAGGTCAAACAGCCGCCTCGTCTCTGCGTCTGTATCCGTATCAGATTCATGCCTGTCCGCCGATGCCATTCCGGAGGCCGCTGAAAGCCTTTCGTTGAACCCATTCAGAGTCTTCTTGCAGTCCCCGATGTGGAGCGAAATCCTGTCACTCACTCCGGCCCGTTCAAAACCCTCGCGAATCAGGTCCTCAAGCTCGTCGTTGAGTTCCAGCGTGTCAAGATGTCCGTCCTCAGGCAGCGCCGAGGCAAGGCATATAGAGGCGTAGCCGGTGAATGTCCCAAGCTCCAGCACGCGCTTCGCCCCGCTCATCTTCACGAGCATTCTCAGCAGCTCCCCCTGCACACTCCCGGAGAGCATTCTCGCGTGGTTGGTGCGGATGTTGGTCTGCTTCTCGACCCAGCGCAGCGCCTCAGACTGCTGTGTCGAATGCTCCCTGATGTATCTGTAAACCTCTTCGTCCATATATTGAATTTTTGTATGCCGGCGTGGATATCAGGACTTTGACGACGACCGCAACGCAGCTATTCGCTTTTCAGGCAATCTTGACTGTGCGGATCATGCACATGAATAAGAGTCCGCGTCCCGTCAGCCTCAATCCTAAATAGTTTCTGATTGGTTTTCGGACTGCGCAGTCCGCCGCATTCCTTGATGTAGGGTCCGAGTTTTATGTAGTTGAAATTCCGTGCGTCAATTCCGGAGGGCACCTCGTCCCGTCCCGAATACCACCCCGTCTTTAGACCAGGCCATAGTTTCCGCACCCGAATCGCGCACAATTCCACCTCCTCGGGTGAATTGTCTCCTCCCATAAAACAAACGCAGGTCACGCACGGCGCATAACCGCCCACGACTGTGTCCAGTCCGCTGAAATCCTCGCCGTTCCCGTCCGGCAGCACCCCGCAGAGAACCTCTCCGGTGTCTTCCCAGAGCCACTGGCTGTGACAGCCCTCGCAACGGTTCGGACACCCGGTGATGTTTATGGCAAGCGTCACCTCGTCAGGAATCTCCTGACATACAATGTCATAGTTGTAAAATTTCAGCATTCTCTTTCTGCTCAAAAAATTTTTTCGGCTCCACTCCGCCTTGCTCAAGCTTGCAGCTCAGTATGTTTTGTCGCAGGTACTCGATAAGTAGATGAAGAGCGATGTCCAACGCAGCTATTCGCCACTACTCTTGTCCAAGCACCTGGTGGCAGGAACTCGATAAGTAGATGAAGAGCAAGGCGGACACCGCGGACAAAACCGCAGCAACCTGTTGGTTGTGAGGATTTTGTCAAGATGTCCAACGCAGCTATTCGCTACTTTGCGACTTCCGCACTCTCGATTTCGCCGTGATCGTGGGCATAATACCTCCGCCCCGCCTCAGCCTGCCGTGCTGCAGAGAAGTTGCTGACCCTCTTCATATATCCGATGATTCGGGTGAGGTAATCCACATTCTTGCTGTGGCACGTCGGGCACTCGTGCAGATAGCGTTTGTCGATGTGTCCGCAGTCGTTGCAGATTGTGTTCGGGATGTTGAAGGTGAAGTAGTTGCAGCCCTCGTGTGCGGCCACCTTGAGCAGCAGCCTGTACTGCTCCTTGCTCAGATGCTCGTCCAGATTCATGTGCAGCGCCGAACCTCCCGTGAGATGCTCGATGTACTTGCGCCCATGGAGACGGAACTTATCGATGATGTTGAGAGAGTCGTCCTCCACGATGTAGAAGTAGCTGTTGTAGCAGTCACGCGGGACCATATACCCGTCTTCCCTGTCCCACTTGGCGTGCTTCACGCCCACATTTTCTGCAGGAATCATCTCACAATTGAAGAGAGTTTCCTTCGTGCGGTATTTCTTATTATACCTTTCCATCACGCCGAGAACCTTCTGCACGAACTCGGTGTATTGAGGATTGTCGGTGATCGGAATTCCGAGGAATTCTGCGGCTTCCACCATGCCGTTGATGCCGACCGTGAGGTACTGGCGGGCGATGTTGATGTAGCCGGCGTCGAACAGCGGCAGCATGCCCTTGCTCTGGAGCATTTTAAGGTTCTCGTTGTAGCCGAGCTGAACCTTGTGCACTGTGTCGGTGACGTCCTCAAGGAACGCGATGTAGTCCATGCCGTTCTTTACGGCGTACTGGATACAACGGTTGAGGTTGATGGTGAGCACGGACTTCGAGCCTGTTGAAACTCCGCCCGCACCGAGCGTGTAGCTGAACCCGTTGTCCTGAATCTCGTTGCGCAGACGGCAGCAGCTTGCCAGCGAGTCCGCGTTATCACTCATATATGTAAAGAAAGAATGCCCTTCGGCATACATTTCGGCCGTAAAATCGCCCCACTCCTTGTCACGCACATCACCGTCTTTCGTCAGAAGTGACATTGTCTCCACAGGGAAAGTGAGCGGAGTCTTGAGCCTCTCGGCGTTGAACCACTTCATAAACCTCTTCTGAAGCCAGCTCAACCCTTCCCAGTCAGGTTTGCTTCCGTCAGGGAAGTAGAATTCGCCGAACATGCTCTCGAAGTAGTAGCGGTCGTAATAGGCTATGTTCCAGAATACTGCCTGGAAGTTACGCGCTCCCGTCGGCTGGTTGATGGAATAGACAATCTGCTCGAAGCAGTCGGTGATGACCTTGTCAATAGTCCTCTTCTTGAGCGAGAGATCCACCACATCATCAGCTCTCTTGTAGTAATCGAGCCCATATTCCTTGCCGATGAAATAGTTCATGTACATCAGGAACTCCGGAGTTGCGCATGCACCGCTGAGCATGCTGGAGACGATGAATACAAGGTTTACGAACCCGCCGCAGAACGATTTGAGGTTGGTCGGCTTCGTGGAGTTTCCGCCGATCGAGAGCGTGCCTCCGAGCAGCCAAGGATACATTGTGATGCTGGCGCAGTAGTTTGCGAGGGACGTCTCGTCATTTTTGTAGATGAAATGGCTTTTGAGCAGCTTTATATACTTGTCCGCGAACTCCTTGCCGTACATTTCCTTGAGACGGTCGCAGAGAATCCTGCGGTTCATCCTGATGAATCCCTTCTTCGGGAGTTCGCCCATCAGGGTGGCGATATTCTTATTCTCGACATTGGCGTTCGCGTCGAACTTGCTTCCGGTTGCCGGGTTCGTTGAGTTGCAGTAGTCGATGAGGAAGTTCAGTTTGTCGCGCGTGTCTCTGTCCTCGGCATGCCTCTGGCGGTAGAGCATGAACTCCTTCGCCACCTTGAAATACTTTTCGGCCATTAGCCCGATCTCCACCTGGTTCTGTATTTCCTCCACGGTCATTCCGTTCGTGAGCCTCACATGGGAGAGTATTGTCGTGAGGTCGTCGTCTGTCGCGAATGCCCCGACTGCAAGAAATGCTTTCCGGATTGCGTTCTTAATCTTATCGACCGAAAAAGGCACATGCTTGCCGTCGCGCTTGATGATGTAAATTTCTGAACTGCCCATAATGTGTTGTTGTTTATTTTAGGTGTCGGATGCACCGACGATGAGTATCAAATTGCTGATAATCATCGTCTTGCCCGCGTTTGTCCTACTTTCCTTCCTTTGAGGGATAACAAAATTATAGCTTGTCATTGAAATAGTCAAGAAATATATGCTCTAATTATTCACAAAGTTATTAACAATGGCGTCTGATGGCTGCGAAATGGCGTTTTTGCCGTAGATTTGTTTTATAATTTTGAATATATATAATTTGTGACCCATATTTCCCAAGCCTGCGCGCCCCATATGTAGCTTGAGTTTTTTTATGTCGAAAAAATATGTTTATGAATAGATGAAATCGAAAAATTTTGCTATATCAATGTTTTGGGCTACCTTTGCCCACCTTTTACGGATGATAGTGTATTAAATTATTGCAGGTCAAAGATTTATTGTTATGGAAAAGATGAGGGACAGCATAGATTTCAGTTCTGAGAACATTCCGGCTCTCTATCGGAAAGTGCTCTATCCCACATTATTGGGAATGCTTGCTGCCGTGTCCTACACCATCGCGGACGGAATCTTCGTCGGTCAGGGCGTGGGAAGTGACGCCCTCGCCGCAATCAACATCGCTGCTCCGCTCTTTCTGATATCTTCAGGCCTCGCGCTGATGTTCGGCTTCGGTGGCTCGGTCGTGGCCTCGATTCATCTGGCAAACGGCAAGGAAAAGACAGCGCGAATTGTTACGACGCAGTCCCTTGCTGCAACCGCAGCGGCCCAACTTCTCATCACTGCCCTCGCGCTCATTTTTCCGGAGCATACCTTGCGCATTTTCGGCTGCTCCGACACGCTGATGGCTCTTGCCAAGGATTATCTGTTCGGCTATGCGCCCTTCCTCGTGTTCAACGGCCTGCTGATAGCCTCGGAGTTCTTCGTAAGACTCGACGGGTCTCCGAAGTTCGCGATGGCGGCCAGCGTGGTCGCGTCAGGCATCAACGTATTTCTCGACTGGCTGTTCATTTTCCCGATGAAGATGGGCATTTTCGGTGCTGCAATCGCGACCGGCATAGGCACTGCGATCGGCATGATCATGCTCGTCCTCTACCTCGCGACTCCGCAGCATAAACTCCATTTCGTGAGGTTCAAGCTCACGAGAACAGGACTCGGGCTGACGTTTCGCAATATCGGCTATATGTGCAAGTTGGGCGTATCTTCGCTGCTTTCCGAACTTTCCGTAGCCTTCCTCATGCTCTGCGGCAATTTTGTCTTCATCCGTCTCTGTGGCGACTCCGGCGTTGCGGCCTTCAGCGTGGTGTGCTACCTCTTCCCGGTCGTGTTCATGATTAACAACTCCATGGGGCAGGCCGCTCAGCCTATCATCAGTTACAACTACGGCTTACAGCGCACGGACAAGACCCGCCTCGCGCTCAACGTCTCAATGAAGACGGCGCTCGTCTATGGTGTGGTCATAGTTCTCGTCTCGCTCCTCGGCGCCGAATGGGTTGTCAAGATGTTCCTCAAGTCCTCCGACCCGGCCTATCCTCTCGCTGTCAGCGGTTTGCGCCTCTTCTCCGCCGGTTTCATCCCGTTCGCCGTCAACGTCATGGCGATGAGCTATTTCCAGAGTATCGAACGCGCCAAGTCCGCCACCATCATCACCATCCTTCGCAGCTTTGTTTTCATGGGCGGCGCCTTCGTTGCCCTTCCGCCCCTTCTTGGCATCAATGGCGCCTGGCTCGCCGTTCCCACCTCCGAAATCCTCACCATGCTCGTCGTCCTGCTCATCTTCCGGAAGGCGGCCCCTATATCTTCCGGAAATTAGTCTTCTCCTTTGTGCTGTGACTGCAGGAGCCGTCACATACGGACTTTCGGGGTCTCGCGGTCGATGTAGAGGATGCCGTCGAGGTGGTCGCATTCGTGCTGGAAGATGACGGCGGTGAAGCCTCCGACGGTTTCGGTGACGTATTCCCAGTCAGGGGAAGCAGCGATGTCTCCCGCTGCATCGGCCATTACCGGCTCATTGCCGGCCTCGGCGCGGAGTGTTCCGGCAGCCTTGGCGTAGCTGATGACCACGGTGTCCCACCTCTCGACGATGCCTCGGCGGCCTGGAACGGATAGGCAGCCCTCCGCTCCGGTGCGGCGCTTGCCCCGTGCTTCGACGATGCGGATGTTCGGATAGACTTCAAACGGGCTGCCCTCCTTGTCAAAGCGCTGCACCGCGACGATTCTGCGGCTCAGGCCCACCTGCGGCCCCGCTATCCCCACGCCATCCTGCTCCGGACTTGTCACCGTCGCGACCATCTGCGAGGCAAGTCTTGCGCAAGGGGAGAGACTGTCCGCGAACATCCGTTCCAAGTCCTCCTCCGCGAAATCAGTGGATAAACTTCTGAGCATCAGTGAGTCTGTGCGGTCATTGATTGTGAGCACGCGCATAATCCCATTTGAATCGGCCGAGTCAATCGTGCGCAGCTCTTCGCGCGTCAGCCCCATGTTTCCGCAGGCGGCAGCGATAACCACAGCCGCAACCATAAAAATTTTGCCGTAAACTTTCATCTTCCATAGAATTTACGGCAAATATAGCATATCATACGCAAATCCGCGCCAAATTTATAGCAGCCAGCCGGTCCAGTTGTCCGGGGTGATGACTGCGGTTTTATCGACATCGTAGGTTTCGAGAAATGCTTTCGGCAATTTGGTTGAGGATTTTCTCGGGTTGAACTTCATCTCGAACAAGGTGAAGCGGCCGTCCTTCTCTTCGATATAGTCAATTTCCTGTTGCTGAGTCGTGCGCCAGAAATAGCTCTTCACGAAATTGCCGGCATAGTGATTCAGTTTGATTCTCTCGCTGATTACGAAATTCTCCCACAGCGCTCCGGTATCCTGCCGCATTGAAAGGGGCGCGAAGTTCTGGAGGATTGCGTTGCGGATGCCGTTGTCGTAGAAATATACCTTCTTGCTTTTCTTCAGTTCCGTCCGCAGGTTTCGGTTGAATCCGTTGAGGCGGAACACGACGAAACATTTTTCCAGCAAATCAATGTATTTTTCCACGGTCTTGTTGTCCGTTCCAATGGTTTGGGCTAGTTCGTTGTAGGACACTTCGGATGACAGCTGCAGGGCGAGGGCGGTGAGCAGTTTCTCAAACAGGACCGGTCGGCGTATGTCCTCAATGGCGAGCAGATCCTTGTAGAGGTAGCTTCCGGTGATGTCCATAAGTATCTTCCTCGACTCTTCGGGGCGGGAAAAGACTTCCGGGTAGGAGCCGTAAATCAGTCTGCGCTCAAGTGTTTGTCTGACGGAGAGTAGTCCTTCGGAAGCGTAAATCTCGGCGGAAGAAATCGGAAAAAGGTTGTATTCGAATTTTCTGCCTGTCAGAGGCTCGTTCAGCCTGTTCTGAAGCTCGAATGACGATGAACCGGTGACGAGAAGCTGGACATCCGGGAAATTGTCGGTTATGCGTTTCAAGGTCATTCCGATTCCCGGAACAGACTGCGCCTCGTCAATCATGACAATCCTGTTTGTCCCGATGAGCAGCTTCAAGTCCGATGTGTCTGCGTCCGTAAGCAATGCCCTGGCCTCCGGCTCGTCACAGTTCATCCTAAGCGTTTCCTCGTCCCTATGCTCCAAAATCATCCGGAATAAAGTGCTTTTCCCGACTTGCCGTGCTCCGATGACAACAATTGCCTTTCCCCGGAACATGTCATTCTCTATAACTTTCTGTAACGAACGCCGTATCATACTCTTTCGATGTGAATTTAGGGGAGCAAAGGTAAATAAACAAATCCGTAATCCCAAATTTTATATGAATTTTGGGATTATAATCCTAAAAATAAGGCAAATTTTGGGATTAGGCTCGGCCCGCATCCACGCTGCTGTAGTTTATTCCTCATACGGCTCGTTGAAGGGCTGGAGGAAGGGGTTTTTCATTCTTTCTTCCGAGATGGTCGTGGCGGGGCCGTGGCCGGGGAGGACGTCTATGCCGCCGTCAAGACAGAGGAGTTTCGTGAAGATGCCCTGCATGAGGGCGGTATAGTCGCCGCCTGGGAGGTCACTGCGGCCGATGCAACCGGCAAAGAGCGTGTCGCCGCTGAAAAGAACCTTCCACTTGTCAGTCTCTTGGCTCGCCACCGTGCTTCCATCTCCTTCTTTCGCGTTGCTTTCCTCTGAGGCAGCGGCCTTTCTGAACTCCCGGCACAGGTAGCAGACACCTCCTGCCGTATGCCCGGGTGTGGACAGTACCTTGAACTCAAGCCCTCCGGGCATGCCGGTCATGGTGCCGGTTTCATCAGCCTTGCGGACGCATGCTGTGTTCTCCGAGACAAAAATCATGTCCCCGTCCTCAATCCACTTAATCCTCGACGAGAAATCTTCCACGTCGGAGTGCCCTAAATTTGCGCAGAACGCATGGAGTGCCCCGAGCGTCACTTCCTCACCGCGGCTCGCATAGACCGGAATTCCCCACTCCTCGCAGAGGCGGTGCACTCCGTAGACGTGATCCGGGTGGGCGTGCGTCAGCAATATCCCCGAAGGGGTGATACCGTTTTCCTTGATAGCCTTGTGAAGCGCATCAAACTCCGCCTCACTGTCGAATCCGGGGTCGATGATGACGCAGGCATTTCCCGCCCACACGAGGTAGGAGAGTTCTTCAAAACTGTTGCAGCGAAACTTTGTGATCCGTATCATATTGTCCGTTATTTTTCGTTAATCTTTCTGGCATAAGAAGAGAATTTTCCCATTTTGACGCAAAAATACGAAAGTAATTGTTAACTTTGCTTGATTATATACGCAAAAATTGCGGACAGTAAGCGCAACTTTTGTGGACTACAAACGCTAAAATATAACAGACATGCATGTAGCTATAGCCGGAAACATCGGCAGCGGAAAGACGACACTCACAAGGATGCTGGCGGCCAAATATGGCTGGAAACCGAGATTTGAATCGGTGGACTATAATCCGTACCTCGCTGATTTCTATGAGGATATGGAACGTTGGTCATTCAATCTCCAGATATATTTTCTCAACAAGAGATTTAAGGATGTCGTGGAGATTTCAAAGAGTGAGGACGTCATAATTCAGGACAGGACGATTTATGAGGACGCCAGAATCTTTGCTCCGAACCTTCATGGAATGGGACTGATGTCGACGAGGGATTTCGAGAATTATTCTGATCTTTTCGACCTGATGATGTCACTCGTCAATCCGCCGGACCTTCTGATTTATCTGCGTTCATCGATTCCGAACCTCGTAAGCCAGATTCAGAAAAGGGGGCGCGAATATGAGAAGAGTATACGCATCGACTACATAACCGGTCTCAACGAGAGATATGAGAACTGGATCAAGGATTACAAGAGCCGCCTACTCATCCTTGACGTCGACCGTCTGAAATTCGAGAGCAATCCCGAGGATTTCAGCGAGATATGCGACAAGATAGACGCCGAACTTTTCGGTCTCTTTAAATAATAAGGAGTTTCCGGAGCCTTTCCCATTAGTGGGTAAGATGTTCCGGACATTTGTTTCACCGGGAGAACGAAAACAATGTTTTCCCATAAACCCCAAATTATGGATAAAAGATTGACAATCATTGACTTTGTGGAGAAATACACCCGTCAGTTCGCTGCCAACACGTTCCTCCGCGAAAAAGTGGACGGAGTGTGGACGGAGACATCCTTCGAGCAGACTCGCAAGGAAGCCTACCGCATAGGTGCCGGACTGATGAAGCTCGGACTTCAGAAAGGTGACAAGGTTTCCCTTCTTTCCGAGGGACGCAACCTCTGGCCAATCACCGAAATGGGCATTCTCTATGCCGGTGGCGTGAATGTTCCGCTCTCAATCAAACTTGAGGAGAGCAATGATCTGATTTTCAGAATACGTCACTCCGACTCGAAGTATGTGATCGTTTCCGCGTCTCAGCTTCCTAAGGTTCGCAAGATTATCGGCGACTGCGAGGCCGTGGAGAAGGTCATCGTGCTTGACGAGATAAAGGAATACGGCCCGAATGAAATGTGTATCACTGAGATACAGAAAATGGGCGACGAGTTCCTTGCCTCTTCACCGGAGGAGTTCGTGACGCGCTACAAGTCTGTTGGTCCGGACGACTATGCAAACATCAGCTACACCTCCGGAACAACCGCCGACCCTAAGGGTATTCTTCTGACCCACCGCAACTACACCGCGAACGTTGAGCAGGCACACTCTGTAATCGGCATAAATGAAGGCGACGTGATGCTCATCATCCTTCCGCTCGACCACTGCTTCGCGCATGTTGCGGGATTCTACACGATGATGTCGTTCGGCGCATCAATCGCCACGGTTCCACAGGGACGCACGCCGATGGAATCGCTCAGAAACATCCCGATGGCAATTAAGGAAACCCGTCCGGCCGTGATGCTCTCAGTTCCGGCACTCTCCAAGAATTTCAAGAAGGCAATCGAGGCCGGTGTTAAGGCAAAGGGGCCGAAGATTCAGAAACTTTATGACTTTGCAGTGCGCAACGCCATAGCATACAATAAGGAAGGCTACAACAAGGGCGGCAAGGACTTCTGGAGATTGCCGCTCGTGAAACTCTTTGACAAGATTCTCTTCAAGAGTGTCCGCGAGTCCGCTTTCGGCGACCGGATGAAATTCTTCGTCGGTGGAGGAGCGCTTCTTGGAATCGATCTCCAGAAATACTACTATGCGATAGGTGTTCCTATCTTCCAGGGTTACGGACTTTCGGAGGCAACGCCTATCATTTCGGCCAATTCCACGGAACACCACATCCTCGGTTCTTCGGGAATGGTAGTACGACCGATGGAAATCAAGATCTGCGACACCGATGGCAAGGCTCTGCCTTATGGACAGAAAGGCGAAATCGTAATAAAAGGCGAGAACGTCATGGCCGGTTATTGGAAGAATCCGAAGGCCACAGCAGAGACTGTTGTTGACGGATGGCTTCACACCGGAGATATGGGATATATGCTCGATGATACCTATCTCTATGTGACCGGACGTTTCAAGTCTCTTCTCATCAGCTCCGACGGCGAGAAATATTCACCGGAAGGAATCGAGGAGGCTCTTGTGGCAAATTCAAAATACATTTCACAGGTGGTTCTTCACGATAATCAGGACCCTTATGTGATTCTCCTGATGGTTCCTAACAAGGAGGCTCTCAAGGAATATATGAAGAAGGAGCACCCGGAGGTTGAGCCTGATTCCGAGGCTGGAAAGAGAATGCAGCTTGAGAAGATTCAGTCCGAAGTTGACCAGTATCGTGCGGGTGGTGAGTTTGCCGGACTCTTCCCTGAAAGATGGCTTCCTACAGCGGTTTGCGTGCTTCCTGAGCCGTTCACCGAGCAGAATCACATGGTCAACTCGACTATGAAGATTGTGCGCGGAAAGGTGGAGCAGGCTTATGAGGACAGGATGAAGTTTGCCTACACGGCCGAGGGTAAGAATATTCTGAACGAGAAGAATATTTCATCACTTTGACGGGGCGAATAAAAGGCGGTCTGCTTCGTTGGATGTCTTGATGAAATCCTCACAACCATAAGGTTGCTGCGGTATTCATCTTTACCATCCGCCTTGCATCCCATCCTTTTCTTCATCCCCTTCGACAAGATAACTTTTTCCGGATATTTGAAATAATAAATATTTATAAATAATTAAATTAATAATCCAATGAGTAAAAAAAACAGTAACGTTCTGGCGATTGCAATCATGTTTTTCCTCTTCGGAATGATTTCTTTCGTCACTGGACTTCAGAATCCGATGGGTGTCATCGTAAAGGCACAGTTCGGAGCCTCAAATTTCATGTCGCAGCTCGGTAATGCCGCGAACTTCATCGCTTATGCCTTCCTCGGACTTCCTGCGGGAATCATCCTGAAGAAGAAGGGCTACAAGTTCACAGCACTTGCCGCAGTGACAGTAGGTTTCATAGGAGTTGGTATTCTTTGGCTTTCTGGTTTTGTTGGCGACATCTTCTCGCCTGCAATTTCTCTTCTTTCACCAGAGCAAGCGTCAAGCGCGAATAACTTGATTTTCGGAATCTATCTCGCGGGTGCGTTTATTTCTGGCTTTTCAATGTGTATGCTCAACACTGTTGTCAATCCGATGCTCAACACGCTCGGTGGCGGCGGAAACAAGGGTAATCAGCTCATACAGTTTGGCGGTTCAGTAAACTCCCTTTGTGCGACAATAGTTCCGGTTCTGGCCGGCTACCTCATCGGTGATACGGCCAAGGCTGCAATATCAAATGCCAATCCGGCACTCTACATCGCCATGGGTGTATTTGCTCTTGCGTTTGTAATCATAATCTTCTCAACCATTCCTGAACCTGAGCTTGAAGCTAAGGCAGAGTATGATGAAGAGACTGAACCGATGACTGTTTCAATCAAGCACCTTCTCTCTCAGCGTCACTTCGTTTTCGGTATCATCGCAATCTTTATCTATGTCGGTGTTGAGGTTGGTATCCCGAATTTCGTGAATCTCTATCTTACTACAGACTATATGCTTCCGGGCACAGTCGAGCACGTTTCAGCTGCCGTTGCCGGAACAATCGTCGGAATCTACTGGCTTTTGATGCTTTGCGGCCGTCTCATCGGTGGAGCCATCGGAGGCAAGGTTTCGAGCCGCGTGATGATGATTTCAGTTTCATCTCTCGCTCTTGTGCTCCTTCTCCTCGGAATGTTCCTTCCTGCAACTCTCGTCAAGTTCCCGACCGTTACTTCTGAACTCAAATTCGCTCTCGCCGATGTCCCTCTCAATGTGGTGTTCTTCATCCTCTGCGGATTGTGCACATCAGTTATGTGGGGTTCAATCTTCAACCTTGCAGTTGAAGGACTTGGAAAATACACATCCCTTGCATCCGGAGTCTTTATGATGCTCGTTTGCGGTGGTGGTATTCTTCCGCTTGTTCAGGGAGCTGTCGCTGACGCGTCTTCAATAATGACCGGATACTGGGTTGTTATCGCAGGAGTGGCTTATATGCTTCTCTTCGCCCTTTTCCTTTCAAAACCGAAAACTGCAAAATAATTGATAATTATGGTAGAATCATTGGACAAACAATATGTAGTCGGCATTGATGTCGGCGGACAGACCACAAAAATCGGAGTTGTTGACGCTCGCGGCCAGGTGCTTGCGCAGACAGTCATCCGTTCAGACAATTATGACGAACCGGAGCCATATCTCGACGAGGTTGCAGCGGCTGTGAAGAAGGTCGTTGAGGAAGCCAATGTTTCCGGCAAGGTTCGCGGAGTCGGTATCGGAGCTCCCAACGGCAACTACTACACCGGTATGGTGGAGATGGCGCCTAATGTCGTTTGGGCAAGAACTACTGCGGTTCCTGTGGCAAAGATGCTTTCAACTCGTTTGAACGGCATTCCTGTCGCCCTTACTAACGATGCAAATGCTGCGGCAGTGGGTGAGATGACCTACGGTGCGGCTCGTGGAATGAAGAACTTCATTATGATTACTCTCGGCACCGGAGTCGGCAGCGGTATCGTCATCAACGGCGAGGTTGTCTATGGTCACGACGGTTTTGCCGGCGAGCTCGGCCACGTGAGGGTTATTCGCAATAACGGACGTCTCTGCGGTTGCGGCAGGACAGGCTGTCTTGAGGCATATTGCTCTGCAATCGGTGTTGCAAGAACAGCACGCGAGTGGCTCGAAATGTCTGAGGAACCGTCTCTTCTGCGCGGTATCGACAACATCAGTTCAAAGGATGTTTACGATGCGGCAAAAGAAGGAGACCCTCTCGCTCTTCGAGTTTTCAACTTCACCGGTCATATGCTCGGCAACGCATTCGCCGATTTCATAGCTTTCAGCGCCCCGGAGGCCATAGTTCTCTTCGGCGGTCTCGCTCGCAGCAAGGAATTCCTCACCGAACCAATCCTTGAGGCGATGAACGGCAATGTTTTAGACATCTGGAAAGATAAGGTGAAACTCGTCTACTCAGCCCTCAAAGAGTCTGACGCCGCCATCCTTGGCGCTTCAGCCCTCGCTTGGGAATTGTAGAACAATTGGAATATTTGTATGTCGGGTTGATTCGAAGGATATCTTTTCTTCGGTCTACCCGGCATTTTTTGTTAATTTTAACTGATTTTTATGATGAATCCATTCGAGAAAAAACTTTTGCGTTGTATACGTCATGAGAACATTTCTCTGTATGTTTCTGATGATAACGATTATTTCGATTTTGATGATGACGAAGAATCAGCGGTGCCTTTGTCTGTCGAGGTTCGCGGATATGACGGAAAACATTTGAATGAGATTGTCCTGGACGAGACAAAGTATCATCCTGAACTTGTAAGCGCATGCCGGAAAGAAATAGAGATAAGGAAGAACAGTATTCCACTAAGACCAGAAGTCTCAAGTTATCCGGACGGCCGGATAGCGGAGATTCTGTCTAATCGTCGTAATTATAGGGAGGAGTTGATATATTGCTGTCAGGTTGAAAAGTCCATACGTGATGCCGTTCGTAGAAAGGAGGCTCTTGTTGCAGCGGAAAAAGCAAAGGAGGAAAGGGAGAAAGCAAAGGAGGCTGCTCGGATACGAAGACTTGAGGAACAGAAAATTGCAAAGGCAAAATTTGTTAAGGGAACAAAGATTGCCTTGGTTGTAATGGCTATAATTGCAGTAATTGCAATTGTAATATATTTGTTCTCGGACACCCATAAGTATAGGACTGCCTGCCGTCTTTACCAAAAGGGCAAGGCTGAAAAGGCAATGGAGAAATTTGCTGCAGTCAAGGCATCTTCCGAGTATTATTCGATATCTCAATATCTGCTTTTTCTTGACTTAATGGACAAGAGAGACTCTGTTTCTGCTGGTGAGGCATTACGCAATTCCGTTAGCAAGGAGAATTGGGACTGTCCGGAGGCTTATGACGCTTATCTCCAGCATGTTGTGAATGGTACGATGAGGCCTTATATAAACGGAAATGAGTATATGGCAGCCAGCCTGTATGCGAAGAGTCCGAGGTGTCAGGATTTGATCCGTGCCGGTGAATTGTGGTTCAGAAATGGTGATATGGAAAAGGCTTATGATATTTTCTCAAAGAATACATGGAGCGGCGAGGCGAAAGGCTATATAGGAATCATGTATTTGTATGGTTTGGCTGGTTTGGACCGCAGTGCTTCAACTGCATATAAATATCTGTCGGATGCGCCGGATATTCTTCCGTTTGTCGTTCATAAGGGAGATTTAATTCTTTTTCTAAGGAATAAATCGGGATATTCCGGCAAAAGTTGGGAATACATTGATATGGATGCGATTCAAGCGGCAGCGGGATACTATGAAACGGCGAGGAGTCTCGACCCGGAAAATATATCATATATCGCGAGAGAAAAGGCTCTGAAAGACTTTATTGCGGCCAGCCGTAAACATGAAAATGATGGTTTTTATCCAACGATTCAATGGGATTCTTATTTTTTTGGTAATCTAGAAGGGTATTATAGTGGTGAGATTGCAAGGTACGGGAATAATAATAATACTCGTGGCGCACATGGGTGCGGTATGTTTACTTTTGATGATTATTCCGTTAATATAGGTAAATTCAGTTATTGCAAGAACATAGGAGCACATATACAATTATTGGCTCGTGGAAAAGATCAATATGCAGTATATGCAGGATACTACTCTAAGGAAATTCCTACGGATGGCGCTTATACATTCGAAAGCGGACAAAGTTGGGTCGGGAAGTTTAAACCGGATCCTCGCTGCTTTGACCTTGCGGACGGGGTCGTCCTTAATGTTGCGGGAAAACAAATAAGAAGATTAAAAAAATAAAAAGAGGCTAACTCTATAGTTTTAAAAGAATTGTGCCAAAGAAAATTCACGGCAGAGTAATCGAACTTTTACTCGTGCCGTGAATTTATTCGTTCTGTCTGTTTTATTCTTGGACTTTCTTTCTTTTCTTGCCTTCGAGCAGGTATCTGATATTAAACAGATTTCGTGACATGTTTACTAGAACCTTGATGATTGCCCATTGAATGAGACTGACAACTCCAACTACTACAGCCGAAGCAATCAGAACACCGCCTAATCCCTGCTCCATGCTATAGCTATTCTGTAGTTTCGTAGCACCTATGCAGATCAGAATGAAGGCGATAATTTCTCCTATCAAAAACACTATGACTGCCAATGTGTTTACGATGCTTTCGGCATTGTTGTCAGTCGAGAGCATCTTATGACTGCCAATGTTCTCTGTGGTTCCCCGAGCCGTTTCCGTTATCCCTGGCATCGGGTCAACATCCCCTTGAATAGCCTGCATAAAAGGGTCTTGAGTGGTTTTGTTTTCTTCCATTGTTTTATTCTTGTTTGTTAGTGTTCATTTGTGACAGGGATAGATAGAATCCCGCGAAACTGATAGTATTCAGTAAGATGCGTATAACATTGTAGATTTTCCATTTGTTTTCACTATCAATGTCGGCCATAATTTCCCAGATAAAGTAGTCGTTGATATTGAATAATAGAGGAACGATTGCTGCAAGAATCGTGAATATCTGTATTGCAGATGCTTTTCGCATATATTTTGCCATCCACAAAAGCCCGCATGACATAAGAATGTATGAAACTGTTATTATTTTGTTTATAACAGAATAAATTGGCAATATAGTGTTCAACAAAAAGTCGCTGTCATTTCCCTTTTTAATTAGTATAAGATCCAAGGTTTTATGAGTCATTGCGGTTAAAAACATAATTATACTGGCGACTAAGGCGATAATCAAAGCCGGCCTAAGCACGGAATTGCGAGCGGAGTTGGCGACGAACAATGCGAACAATATCAGAAGTAATGCTTCTTCAATCAGAGTTAGAGTGAAACTAATGTATGCTCCCTTGTCATCATAGGGTATGACTCCCAAAGACAAAAACAAGCACACTACGGCAATTACAATTGAAAGATAACCGGCGATTTCCGCAAATTTGAATAAGTTCCGCATAGTTCTATTTTTGAATAGTGAATTATTTCGCTTGACGCAAAGATAGTTCAATGAAACAATAAAAGCAAATCTAAGCCGCAGTCCCCCAGGGCAACCGCATCAAATTTTAGCATTGGGTAGTATTTCTTTGAGATAATCCTGAGACAATGCTGCTCGGAAAAGTCGTTCCTTGATGCATCCTCTTTGAACGTAACATCCAGCATCCAATGCAGGTTGTTCTCAATAGTCCAATGTCCTCGTGCCAACATATTGTAGTACGCAGCATTGGGATATTACTTCAGAAGATTTACATTGATGACATCAGTCTTACAGATTTCTTGGATTTTAATCAAAAGTGAACTTCACTCTCATGCGGTATACGCGTGATTTTTTTTCGCCTTCAGGAGTTACGATCTTAGTTTCTACAAGACCATTAAGAATCTTTCTTACTCCTGGAGAAGATAATCCGGTTATATCTCGCGCAATAGCATTCGATATTGACGCATTCTTAGCCAAATACTCGAGAATCTTAATTGTGCTTGGCGAGCATTTTTCTTTTACTTCGCTCCATTTTATCGCTACTTTATCGCTACTTATCGCTACTTTATCGCTACTTATCGCTACTTTATCGCTACTATCCACCTTGGCATTCTTGCTCCAAGCCACTGCACGAAGTATGAAATCGTTCTTATAATACTTAATGGGGAGAAGACCATCAGCCTCCATTTCTCGGCACATACGATCCACCCCTTCTCCAAACTCCTTTACATATTTATATGTCTTCAGATAGCGTGCAAGTCTTGGATTGCGAGAAAAATGCGTGTGCCTAATATTGTCCGGCCGCACAAGTCCGGGGAGATTTCCCGGGCTCTCAACTACAAGCTTGTCATCAAATAACTTAACCTGAATGTCTGTTCCAGTAATACTCAGATCCCTATGGCAGCAGGCATTTACAATCATCTCCTGTCTTACAAACTCCGGATATTCAGCTTCTGTGACAAACTTTCCATCGGCTCCCAAGTAAGTCCTCTCTTTGATCTGAGTTGCCAAGAATGCAACAGACTTATCAATCTGTTCACGCACGGGACCTTCAAATATCACATCCTTGATGACATTCATCTCAGTTCCTGTTTTCTCTTCAGTTCCCTCATAACGAATAAAGCGCACGCTGGCTCGCGGCAGAAAATCTTGTGGCTTCTTACCGAACAAGAGAAGTGTGACTATTGTTGGATGTAACTTGCCATTTTTCTCAATAATATATCCGTGATTTTCAGTCAAGAACTCCAAAGAAGACTTCCCGTATTCGATTTTCTGGCAATAATCATCCACCAATGTCATATCTATATCGTTTAATTCAGCACTATAAACAGCAGTCTCCTCATAGCATGTCTGCCCCTTATCATTCATAAGTTGGAACCTTTCATCAAAAGACAATTTCTTTGATTTATCTCCAACACGCAGAAAGACCTCATCGGCTTGATTTGCATAAACCCTCATGCTCGGTTCAATATGGAATACGAGCACATGATTGTCTTTGCCGGTTCTATCCACGCAAGGAAGCATTTCTACTTGTGTATTTACAGATGGAATACAAAAGTCAAAAGGCGTACGACGAATTTCATTAAGAACTTTCTGGTCATCGTCAACTCCTTCAATTTCTTTCTTGCCGTCAGTTATGCCAACCACCAAATCTCCGCCATCTGCATTGGCAAAAGCGATTATGGTCACAGCTAAGTCTTTGGGCTTAATCCTTATGCTCTTACGATCAAAAGTCTGTCCCTCCTCACGAGATAATATATCTTCTATTGTCATTGCCTTGTTCTTCTTTGTCGCAGTTTATAACCGAATGCCATATCGAATGCCATCTCTACGCAAACCTTAGATTTGCAGCATAGTTTTCTGCGCCAAGGTCTGTCATTACAAAAATAGTAAATTTACGCTGATAATGAAATTTTACTAAGGGCAATAGTGCCGGACGGTTATCAATTATCGCATTATAAATCCACCCACGCAATGGATTTGTCGCGCCTCCAGTAGGACAGCTGGCGTTTGGCGTAGCGGCGGGAGTTGCGTTGGATTAGCTCTATGGCCCGTTCCAGAGTGGTGACTGGACCGTCTCCCGGGGTGGTGGGACCCCAGCCTTCGGTGCTGACTTTGCCGTCGAGGTAGTCGAACCAGGCAAAAATTTCTTTGTAGCCTACTGTTTGGAGGGCAGGGCGGTCGCGAAGGGGAATTAGGCCTCGGACCTCTTCGACCAGGCCTTCATCAATCATCTTCAACACCCTTGCGTCAATGCGTGAATAGAGTTTCTCCTTTGGGCGCATCAGGCCGATTTTTTCGATCCTGAAATCGTGACTGCGCTTCGGTGAAGTCTTGAAAGACGAAAACTTGCGCCCTGTCATCAGACAGACTTCGAGTGCTCTGAGAACCCTCTGGCCGTTGGAAAGGTCAATCACCTCGCAGCTTTCCGGGTCGAGTGCGCGCAGCTCCTCGGCCAAAGCCCCGACGCCTTCCTCCCGAAGCCGGGCGGTCAGTTCAGCTCTCAGCTTCTGATCCGCAGGGGGGAAATCGTCCAGACCGTTGACAAAGGCATCGATGTAAAACCCCGAGCCGCCACACATCACGAGCCTCTCGTGCCCCATCTCAAGGAGTTCCTTCACAAGACGGTGTGCCTCAATCTCATAGCGCCCGGCGGTGTAGTCCTCTCCGACTGAATTAGAGTGTATAAAGTAATGCTTCACGGCGGCAAGCTGTGAAGCATCCGGGACAGCTGTCCCAATGGTCATTTCCTTGAAAATCTGTCTTGAGTCGCACGAAATCACCGGCGAACCGTATTCCAGAGCCTTCTTGATGGCGAAATCGGTCTTCCCGACTCCCGTCGGACCCAATATAATCTCAACTTTTCTCAATCTAACTTTATCAAAATGATTCCC
>SAMEA104315422__coassemble_118_pt1 | contig 56687 bp, 43 predicted proteins | sample SAMEA104315422__metabat2_high_PE_007 | metagenome-assembled genome bin SAMEA104315422 (sample SAMEA104315422) | gut metagenome | biome: Monkey gut; feature: monkey-associated habitat; material: faeces | place: China | collected 2013 | reverse complement strand
TCGGCGAACTTGGCCTGGGCCACAAGAAACAGGCTAAGAAACTCTTCGCGAAGGTTCTTGAACTCAAGCCGGACCATCTCTACGCCCATGAATTAAGCAAGCGTTAAGAAACATAACGGAAAACAAAAATATAACAACATGACAACCAGAAACATACTGAAAGCATTGGCAGCGACGGCAATGACGGCCGCGCTGCTCGGATGCAACAAGAACGAACCGGAAAATCCGGACGGGCCGGCTTCTAAGCCGCTTCCGGATGAAATATCCATGAGTTTCGCTTCCCCTGTGGGAGTGGAGACTGTCGGCGTATTCATAACCGGCGCCAAGGCTACGGAAAATGTCCCGGCAAAACTCTCCGCAGAGACATCACGCTACGAAACAAAAGTGAACACATTCGCCGAGGGAGACAAACTCTTTGCCTACGCTCCATATTCGGAGACGGTGACCTCTCTCGACAATATTGCCTTCACAATTCCATCTGAACAGAGCGTTCCGAAGAGCGGAGAACGCAATCCTGAGCTCACCATCGCGGTGGCAGGTCCCGAGACTCTTCCTGCCCCGGATGAGAGCGTGAGCCTTGAAAATCCGGTGATATTCAAGGATATAACCCCATGTGTGGAGTTTAGCGTCAGCGACGCATCAGGCGCACATGCCTCCGAGACTGTCCAGAGCATCAGTTTCATTTCCAATGGAACCGCTTTGGCCGGGAAGCTTGTCTATGACATCACAGGCGAAACACCTGTTGTAAAAAATGCCGACCTCGGCGAAAAGTCAGTGACCGTGATTCCTGAAATCGTCAGCGAGTTGGGGACCGGAAAAACTGTCTACATCGCGCTCTTGGCTCCGGGCAGCTACACCGGCAAGGCCATTGTCGAGACCAGCGCCGCAAGATACACCTTCGAAGAAATCTCCGTTGAAGCAAAAGTGGGCGGAACCTCCGCGGTTACAGAGCTTGACCTCGCGAAGGCTTCTCTCAAGGAAATCACCACAGAGATGGGCTGGAAGGCCTTTGCCAACGCCGTTGACAAAGGCGACTACTCCGTATGGAAAAACACTGATGGCGAGGTGAAACTCGGTGCTGACATTGAGGTCACCACGAGTCTCCAAAGGGTCGGCGCCAACGAAAATCCGCGTGAATGGGACGGCGTGTTCAACGGCCAGGACTACACGATTACCCAACATGAATCAATAGTCCCTCTGTTCACCATAATCGGAAAGGACGGAGTAGTAAAGAACATGAAACTGAAAGGTTCGATGACGGAAGTCAGGTATCCCGATGGGGCAGGTTCAGGTTCAATCACCAAGTTCAATTATGGAACGCTCAGCAACATCGAGAGCGGAATTGACATAAAGATTGATGCTTCATCCGCAAACTACATGGTCTGCGGTATGGTTCAGCTTAACTGCGGAACAATGGAGAACTGTCGTCAGACCGGAGATATTGATGTTACCTACACTCTTGAGAAGATGAAGACGACCTACATAGGAGGCCTTGCCTGCTTCGCATCGAATAGCGCCCAGTCGCAGAAGGAACAGGACGGACTTGCTCTCGGCAAATTCATCAATTGCGTGAATACGGGAAACATAACCGCGCATAAGACAGGCGTTGCCAATGCATATACTGCAAAGTTCTCGATGGGTGGCATCTGTGCCATTGTTCATCAGGGTGTTCTTTCAAATTATTCTGTTTTCGAGGACTGCTCGAACAGCGGCAACATTGTCCGCATTGACGACGACCAGAACGGCAAGAACAACTTTTCCGCTGTCGGCGGAATCATTGGCCGTGTTTCTGACGCTCAATATGATTATCTCAAACTCTCAAATACAGACAATGGATTCTATGTCAAGATTAACCGTTGCGTCAATACCGGAACGATAGAAAACTCGTCTTACCTCCTGAACGGGTGGACGGGAAACAATGTTTCCGGTGCCAGAATGGGAGTTGCCGGAGGAATCGTTGGTTATATCAGGGGGCTGAATGACAACTATGCCGAGATTACCGACTGCACGACAAAATGCATCGTGAAAGGCGGTCATGCGAAAAGTTCCAACATACTCGGTGGTATTGCCGGGATGAGCTCATACACAAAGTTCAGTGGCTGCACTGCGGAAGTCAAGTTCAATGACTCGTCGCTCACTGGCATTGACCTTCTCGTCGGAGCAGTCGGAGGAGTCGTGGGCTATGTACGAAACAATTCAGACATCACCGGATGCTCGGCTGATGTGGAAATCAATATGCCTGCTACTCTCGTTTCTGAATATGGATTATGTACGGCCGGAGCTAGCACCATCGATAACGGACAGATTATTGTCAATGTTTCCAACTCCAAGTTCTGCGGCAGCATCGCCCACAAGGGACTTGAAGTTCCTGTGACCGTGACCGAGGAGAACCTCAACGCCAACCTCTTCTCGTTCGGTGCCCGCATCGCCGCTGACGTTACATATTGGAGCAAATAAGCGCAGGGCCTATGTCATTTCGAGCGAAACGAAAAATTCTTATACAGAGATAAAATCTGCAATATATAAATCCTAATATGAGATATTTTACAATAATATCCCCACTCATCTTCTCCGCCCTCCTTTTAGGATGCTGCGGAATCTCGGAGACCCCGAATGAGAGCGATGTGCGAATCTCTTGGGACAGAACGACATACACGGAACATACTTCTGCACATGTCAGCTCATGCAGCGAAGAAGTCGGCACCATAACCCCGTTCACCGAAGAGAACCTCTACTATCCGAGAATCAAGCGCCTCTCCGATGGCTCTCTCCTGATGTCCTTCGAAAACGACCATTTCGGCTGGGACCTTTATACCCGCAGGAGTGAGAACAACGGCCGCACATGGTCCGACGCGGTGATGCTCACAAAGACCCATCCGGCGACCTCCAACGTAGGCGACGACTTCAAGACCTATGTAAACCCCGACTTTATCGAACTTCAGGACGGTCGCATAATGCTTGCCTATCAGTGGCGCTACAAGTTGGGCTACAACGACTTGCCTAACACCAACGTCAATTGCGGCATAGAGATTATGTTCTCGGACGACTTCGGGCGCACATGGGGCAAGGCACAGCCTGTCTATGTCGGCCGCTGCTGGGAACCGGCCCTTCTCCAACTTCCGTCCGGTGAAATCCAGATGTTCATAACCTCATCACAGGAGCTCATAGACGGCATGTCAGCGCCCCAGGTTGTCATCATCCGTTCATTTGACGGCGGAAAGACCTGGCAGGGAAAGTCTGTCTGCGACATCGATGACAACGAGACCATCTCCCGCACCCGCGACGACCGCTCCACCTACGACGGAATGGCGACGGGTGTGTGCCTCGACGACAATGCCGGAATAGCCGTCCCTTACGAGGTCTGGCACGGCAAGTGGGTGGTGGACCAGTCGCCCTACATCGTCAAAACCGACATGGAGACGAACTGGCACGGAGACCATGCTGCCATACGCGCCCACGGAGGACCGGAGTGGCCTGCCAAGAAACAGATTAACAAGGACTTCTACGGCTACGGCCCCTACAGTGCAAAACTCACGACAGGCGAGGTCCTTGTCCTGAGCAACGGCACCTACAAGGGAGAGCAGGGCATCTGGGTGTTCATCGGCGACAAAAAAGCCGATAACTTCCGTAATCCGACATCTCCTTTCGACGGCTACTGGGGTTCGATTGACTGCATAGGTGAGAACTCCGTGATTGCAACAGGCACTGTCAAGTACCGCAAGGACGGCAGTGTACGTGGGCTCGTCCGCTCCGAGATAGGCCGTCTGAACCGCTCCAAGACTCTTGCGAAGGGCGACCGCGAACTGCAGGGAATAGCCTCTTTCGACCGTGAGAACAACGATTTCTGGTTCCTCGGGCACAGTTTTCCATCTGCCGTGTATGCGGATTTCGGATATGACGATGATAATTTCATTTTATATTCCTACCTTTACGATTCTGTTCTGACAGCACTGACGACCGAGAATTCCGATGCTGTGGAAATCCTTCTCGCGAGGGACGGACAGCCGCAGCGGAAGGTCGTTGTGAACGGAAGAGGCGCGTATAAGGTTTATGTGGATGACAATATCGCGTGGAAGCCTATAGCTTGGGGAGTTACGAACGAAGTTGAGGTTGCGGGCACGTTGAACAACGACACTGACAAGGATTTGGGATATTCTGTGAAACTCCGCGTTCCTTGGGAATGTCTGGGCGGGAAACCGTCGGGCGGGGAGAAAATCCGCTGCCATCTGCGTCATCACTACAAGGCGAAGACCTCCGAAAAACCGGCGTGGAGCATCGAGGACGTCGAGGGCGAGAACACGGACTATCCGTCCGAATGGTTGAGCCTCACACTGAAATGATGGCTGCCGCAGGAAAGAATATGTCGGAACGATAGAAATGTGAAAGAAATGAAAAGATATATGTCAATAAGCCTTGCGGTCGTTTTAGCCGCAGTGTCAATATCAGCCTGCCAGACGGAGAAGAATCCGTCGTCTCAGGGAAACGGCGGCACGAATAGCTCGGTTCCCAAAAAACTCGAACTGACTTCTTTTTCCCGGCTGAATCAGGGAAAGGATGAACTAAACTCTCATGCAGCGGACTGGAAACTGTCGTCGCTGAAGATGGACTACAGGACATTCGTCAGCCTCGGCTCCGGCGTCACGACCACTCCGGAGCCGACCTACGGGCGTATGATACGGCTTCAGGACGGCAGCTATATCCTTATGTGTCAGGACCGTGCGGACCACTACGGAAACGGACGGAATGTCTATTGGGCGACGAGTCCGGACATGAAGGAATGGACGGCGAAGGGAGTATTGTTCAAATCGCGTACGGTGACTAACGGGCTTGGGAACGAGGACACAAGGATGTACACCAATGGAAACGGATTCGTCAAGAAAAATGGTGACATCTTGTTGTTCGCGTCCTACCGCAATGCCAACTCCTATGGCAAATACAACTGCCGCTACGAGCACGGCATCGAGATGATTCGCAGCACTGACGGCGGAAAGACTTGGAGCCAGCCTTACGAAATCCATCATGGTCCGAACTGGGAGGCGATGATTCTCGAACTTGCCACCGGTGAACTCCAGTGCTTCTTCTCCGAGTCCCGTCCGTGGATTTCAGGCAGCCACTCCGGCACTTCCATGGTGCGCTCGACCGATGGTGGCATCACGTGGACTCCGTCTGTGAAAAATGCTGACCCATTGCGTATTATACGTCATACCTGGTACAGCAAACAGCAAAACAAATGGCTGTTTACCGACCAGATGCCGGCGCTTGTCATTCTCAACGGCAGCAATCAGTTTGCCGGCGCTTTCGAGTCGGCTTATGTCAATGACGAAACCGGCAAACACTTCAAAATTGCTTTCGCCTGGTCTCCGAAGGACGGAAAGTGGGATTATATCACCGGCGATGAGGGCGATGGCAGCGGCTTCGATGTCAAGTCCGCAAAAGTCGGCCCGGCGGAACGTGCTCTTGACCTCTGGGTAGGAGTCGGTCCGGACCTCAAGCAGTTCCCTTCCGGCGAGACGGTTCTCACTTATACGGACACGCAGCCCTATCAGCGTATGCGCATCGGTGACTCCGAGGCCCGCAACTGGAACGAGCCTTTCATCTCACTTCCGGGAGTGAAGGGCAGCTGGGGCGCGATGTGTATGAAGAACAATCATGAGGTCGTGGCATTGATGCGAAATAGTGCTGACGCATCCGATGTGAAGATGGCGATGGCAAGTCTTTGCCTTAACCACAACATCAAGGCGTCCTCGCATTCCGTCAAGGTCGATGGCGACAACGCTGACTGGCTTCCTACGGACGAGGCTCTCTTTGTCGGCTCCAAATGTCAGGCACAAGCGACTCTTCGCTGCTCCGCCGATGCCGACAACATCTATTTCCTCATAGAATGTCTCGACGAGAACGTCTCCAAAGACGACTATGTGCAGGTTTTTCTCGCTCCTGCGGACCAGACTACGCTGAACACCAAGTCTTTCCGTGTAAAGATCGGCCTTTCGGGGCTGCGCAACCAGGGCGGCTATGCCGGCGGATGGCTTGAGCAGGACAAGGGAACTTCCGCGGCGGTCAGCTACGACGCGACGCTCTCATCCAAATCCGACACCGACAACGGCTGGCTCGCCGAGATTGCGGTACCGCGCTCTGCAGTGAATGTCATCGGCGGAAAGCTGAAGCTGAATTTCGCGCTCTTTGACGTTGAGGGAGGCGAGGATGCCGTGGTTTCGACCGGTGAGAAAAATCCTCAGTATTGGATCACAGTATCGGGGCTTTAAATCATCTATCCTCAAAAATCTGATTCAAAGCCTGACAGACTGTCTTTTATCTGTTTTTTGAAATAATTGAAATTTGTATGAAAAGAAATATACTCGCATTGGCTATGGCGCTGATGCTTACCTCATTATGTTCGTGTGAAAAGGCTCCGGAGACGTCACATTATCCTTCAGGCGGAGGAAACACAGAGACTCCGTCAAAGCCTGGCAAGGACGAGAACGAGGATGACGGAAAGAAAGACGAGAAACCGGCACTTCCGGTGGGACAGGAGACAATCCGCGTGCTCTTTATCGGCAACAGCTTCACCCTTGACGCGACCGAGCATCTCCCCGGCATTCTAAACGCCGCCGGCATCACCAACTTCTCCATGGAACGCGCCTACCACGGTGGCTACACCCTCGTGGGCTACAACCAGAACTTCGACAACCCGAAAGTCTGCCTGCGCTACAAATTGGAGTCTGGCTACGAGAAATGGGACGGCGACCAAAGCTACAACACCGCTAACTGCAATAGTTCCCTCGCGGACTTCTGGGATAGTGGCAAGCCCTACGACATCGTCGTAATGCAGGAATACACCGGCACAAGGTATGCCTGGGCGGGCTTTGACAGACATCTTGAGGGCATTGAGGCCGTAAAGGGGCTGATGGAGAAAATCCGCGCCAAGCAGCCGGACAAGGAACCGATCTTCGTCTATCTCATGTCACAGACCTTCGCGACCGGCAGCGAACTCCTCCAGACATGGTGGCACAACGACCGTAGCCGCATGTACGCCGCGATGACCTCTCACGTTAAGTTGCTTCTGGAACAGACCGGCATCAAATGGCTCATCGCCACCGGCACCGCCGTCGAGAACCTCCGCACGACTAGCCTCAACATCGACAACGGTATGGACCTCTCCCGCGACCTCTTCCACCTCGACAAGGGCATCACCCGCTACGCGGCGAACTGCACCGTTTTTGACACCATCCTCGGCCCCTGCGTAGGCAAGACCATGTCCACCAACACCTACCGATTCCCGACTTCCGACACATCGCACACCAACTACACCACTCCCGTCACCGACTCCAACGCCCCGATAGCCCAGACCGCCGCCCTCAAGGCCATCGAATCTCCGCTTGAGGTCACTGACCTGAGCAACCTGTAGTCAGAATATTTCAGGATTTCTCCGCGATTTCGCATATTTCGTAAAATATCGTAACTTTGCCCGTCTGTCCGGAACATGGTCGGGCAAAGTTTAAATTATACGAACGTTATGTTAGACATATTGGCGATAACCTGGAATGTCGATCCGGAAATATTCCATATCGGCGGGCTTTCAATCCGGTACTATTCGATTCTCTTCGTTTCGGGATTCATCATCGGTTGGTACATATTCCGTCACTTTTTCAAAAATGAGGGGATTCAGGTCAGTCCGCTTCTGGACTATCTGCTTTACACTCTGCTGATTGCCACGATTGTCGGGGCGCGTCTGGGACACTGCCTCTTCTATCAGCCGGACTATTACTTCGGCTCGTGGGCGGGCTTCGCGGAGATTTTCATGCCATGGAAGGGCGGTCTTGCGAGTCACGGCGGAGCAATCGCTCTGATTATCGCGATGATATGGTTCGCGCACAAGTTCGGCAGGAAGAACGACTTCGACTTCGTGTGGATTATGGACAGGCTCGCCATTACAGTATGTTTTGCCGGGGCGCTCATACGTTTGGGAAATCTCTTCAATTCCGAAATTTTCGGCGGCCCGACCGACCTTCCGTGGGGATTCCGTTTCCCACGCTCTTACGAGTGGGTGCAGCTCTACGGACCGAGCGCTGAGCATCCCGAAGGCCTTGCCTGCCATCCGACCCAGCTCTACGAGGCTCTCTGCTACCTCATCCTCGGCATAGTCCTCGTCCTCGTCTATGAAAAGAAACTGGACAAGGTGCACCGAGGCTTCTTCATCGGCTGGTTCCTCATCGGCTGCTTCGGTTCCCGCTTCCTCATCGAATTCATCAAGAACCCGCAGGTGGAATTCGAGAAGAATATGCTTCTCGACATGGGACAGTGGCTAAGCATCCCGTTCATCCTTCTCGGTGTCGGTTTCCTTGTCTATGCGGCCGTCCGCAAGCTTCCTGCCCGTGCAGTCCATCCGGAAAAGCCGAAATCCCAGCCGACCCACTACGCCAAACCCGTCGCGAAGTAGGTAACTTCTCCATAATATTGAAGCCCATTGCCCTCTCGAAGTGGCTGGGCAGAATAGTATAGGAAGAGGGGAGCATAAAAAGATGGAGTGCAAGGCACTCGGTGAAGATGAAACCGCAGCAACCTTATGGTTGTGAGGATTTTATCAAGACGAGTAACGCAGCAATCCGCTTTTTATGCTCCCCTCTTATGGCATAGTTGTTGAATAACGGAGAATCCCTTTTGTATATATCTGGATGCAACTTGTAATAAATCGTTGATTTGCACGAATTTAAATTGCGTTGTATGATGCCGTCTCCCGTTTTTACGGGACATCAGTTCGGATAGTTTTAGTGTAGAAAAATAAAAATGGTCAAGATGAAGAAGATTATTGCGTTTGGCCTTGTGTCAGCGTCGCTTGCTCTCCTGCCGCTGGAAGGATTTGCCCAGTACAAGAAAAAGAAGGACGGCAAGGAGACACCGAAGACCGAGGTGCAGCTCATTCTGGAAGAGGCTGACTCGGCCGAGACACCGGTGGTCATATCGCTGGAACAGGCGCTGAAGATTGCGCTGAGCGAAAACATTGCCGTGAAGGTCGCGGACAAGGAAATTGAAAGGACAAAGTATGCGAAGAAAGGCACCTACGCCTCTCTTTTCCCACAGATTGACGCTACAGGCTCCTATCAGAGAACAATCAAGAAACAGGTGATGTACATGGACTTCGACATGAGCAGCTTCGGGGGAGGCTCGGCGGCTGGCTCCGGTTCCACGGGGTCCGGCACAGCTGGCACGGGTGAAGGCAGTGGAACAGGCTCAGGCAGCACCGCTTCATCATCCAAAAACAACGGAGGACTTGAGGTCGGTCGTTGGAACACGTGGAGCGCCGGCTTGTCGGCTTCAATGCCGGTCGTGAACGCGCAGCTGTGGAAAAGCATCAAGATCTCCGGAATGGACGTCGAACTCGCGGTGGAAAAGGCTCGCGCATCACGCCTCGACATGGTGAGCCAGGTGAAGAACGCCTACTATGCGGTACTTTTCTCAAAGGAAGCCTTCAACGTATATAAGGAGGTGTACGAGAACGCGATGACCAACTACGCGGAGACCGAAAAGAAATACAACGTGCAGAAAGCCACCGACCTTGACATGGCACGCGCAAAGACAAACGTCGCAAATGCCATCCCGAACGTCTATAACGCTGAAAGTTCGATAATCCTCGCCCTGTGGCAACTCAAGGCCGTCATGGGAATTGACCTTGAGATGAACATCGACGTCGAGGGCGCGATTGAGGACTACTCCGAATATATGACATCCGACGTCACCAAGGCCGACAGCATTTCGCTCGACCGCAACTCCACTATGAAACAGCTTGAGATTCAGGCGAATGAGCTTGCGCAGAGCATAAAGGCCCAGCAGTATGCCTACATTCCGACCCTCGCCCTCGCGTTCAACTACAGCTACAACGCGATGACCAACGACTTCAACTTCAAGGAGTACAGGTGGACACCTTATTCTTATGTAGGAGTGAGCCTCTCAATCCCTATCTTCTCCGGTGGGAAACGTCTCAACCAGGTGCGCCAGGCACGCAACAGCTACGAGCAGATGAGACTTCAGATGACCTCCACCGAACGAAATCTCAAAATTTCCATCCGTCAGTCACTCAATACGATGGAGACCAATGTCAAGAGCTATGATGCTGCAAAAGATGCGGTCGCTTCAGCCGAGAAGGCCTATAGCATCGCGGAGAAGTCCTACGAAGTGGGACGCGCGACCCTCACCGATCTGAACGACGCGCAGCTCGCCCTCACGCAGGCCCGCCTTGCCGAATCACAGGCGGTCTATAACTTCATCGTGGCCAAAACACAGCTCGAACAGACTTTGGGGCAGGATTTTACAGAATAAAACGGGGGAGACTCCGAAACAATTTGAAAACATCAAGAATATGAACAAGATAGCAAGAAATTTAGCATTTGCGGCAGCCGTGATGGCGGCTCTCTCCTGCGGTAACGGGAAAAAGGCGGCTCCGGCTGCAGCCGCAGTGGAACAGGTGGCGGAGGAAGCTCCGCTTGTGACTGTGGTTACGGTCGGGAAACAGAATGTACCTCAGACTTCTGTCTATACATCATCGGTCGAGCCTTACGCGAAGAACAACATAGCTCCGCAGACCTCGATGCGTATCAGCAAGATTAATGTTGAGGTCGGAGACTTCGTCCGTGCAGGTCAGATACTTGCAGAAATGGACAAGCTTCAGCTTCAGCAGGCCGAACTTCAGATGAAGAACAACGAGACCGAGTACAACCGCCTCAAGGGGCTCTACGATGCCGGCGGACTTTCAAAGTCAGATCTCGACGCAATCGAGCTTTCCTACAAGGTCAGCAAGACCAGCTACGAGAATCTTCTTCAGAACACCATTCTCCGCTCGCCGATTAACGGAGTGGTGACCGCAAGGAACTACGACAAGGGTGACATGTACTCCATGAGCCAGCCAATCTATACCGTCGAGCAGATTGTTCCGGTGAAACTCCTCGTCGGAATCTCCGAGAGCGACTACTCTAAGGTAAAGAAGGGCAACGAGGTGAATATCACCGTTGATGCCTTCCCGGGCAAGGTTTTCGCCGGCAAAATCAACCGTATATATCCGACAATCAACGAAACCACGCACACTTTCAACGTTGAGGTCATCGTTCCGAACAAGGACAATGTTCTCCGTCCTGGAATGTATGCACGTGTGACCGTTCAGTTCGGAGTGAACAACAGCGTGGTCGTTCCGGACACAGCAATCGTAAAGCAGACAGGCTCCGGCGAAAGGTTCGTCTATATCCTCAACGCGGACGGAACCGTCACCTACCAGAATGTGAAGCTTGGCCGCCGCATCGACTCTATGTATGAGATTCTTTCCGGAATCGAGGATGGAGCCAAGGTTGTCACCGAAGGTCAGGTCCGTCTCAAGGATGGCGTCAAAGTTACAATAGCAGAATAACATCATGAGCATATACAGAAAAGCGGTTGATAATCCGGTTACGACGGCCCTGATATTCACGGCCTTCGCGATCTTCGGCATCTTCTCGTTGATGAATCTGTCCATCAACAACTTCCCGGACTTCGATGCGAACACCATCATGGTGATGTCGTCCTACCCGGGAGCAAGTGCCGAAGACATAGAGACGAACCTCACGAAGGTTCTCGAAAACTCGCTCAACGGAGTGAGTGACCTCAAGCATATCACCTCTCAATCAAAGGAGAATGTCTGCATCATAACCCTTGAATTTGAATACGGCGTCGACATCGACGAGGCGACCAACAATGTCCGGGACAAACTGGATATGGTGAATTCGAGCCTGCCCGACGGCGCATCCGTCCCGGTCATATTCAAGTTCAGTGCGGACGATATGCCGATTATAATCTTCTCCGCGACGGCGAACCAGAGCATACCTGCCCTTGAGAAAATTCTTGACGACAAGGTATCTACTCCGCTCGCCCGCGTGTCAGGAGTCGGTACAGTGTCTGTCTCCGGAGCTCCGAAGCGTGAGATTCAGGTCTATTGCGACCCGAACAAACTTCAGGCGTATGGGCTTTCCATCGCGGGCATTTCCAATGTCCTCGCCTACGAGAACAAGAACGTTCCTTCCGGAAACATCGACATCGGCTCGGACACCTACACGCTCCGTATCGAAAAGGAGTTCGACAGCGCTGAGGAGATGCTTGACGTTGTCGTCGGCTATTCCGGTGGCGAGGCAGTCTATCTGCGTGACGTCGCGACAGTGAACGACGGCCTTGAAGAGAGATCCCAGGAAGCCTATACCAACGGAGTGCAGGGTGCGCAGATTGTCATTCAGAAGCAGTCAGGCGCCAACACCGTAAACGTCATAAAGAAGGTGAAGAAGGCAATGGCTCATATTCAGGAGACCCTGCCTTCCGACATAAAGATAACCACTGTCGTCGACAGTTCACGAAACATCATCAATTCCATCAACTCTCTGAAAGAGACGATTATAATCACCTTCCTTGTGGTGGCTCTCATCGTGTTCCTCTTTCTCGGAAGGTGGAGGGCGACGTTCATCATCGTGCTTGCGATTCCTATTTCCCTGCTCGCGTCTATCATCTATCTGTTCGCGACAGGCAACACGCTGAACATCATATCAATGTCAGCCCTTTCCATCGCCATCGGTATGGTTGTCGACGATGCCATAGTGGTGCTTGAGAACGTCACGACACACATCGAGAGGGGAGAGAAACCAAAGGAGGCTGCAGTTCACGGAACTCAGGAAGTCGGCATATCCGTCATCGCGTCCACACTCACCATGCTTGCCGTGTTCCTTCCATTGACGATGATTCAAGGAATGTCCGGAATCATGTTCCGCCAGCTCGGATGGATTGTGTCAATCATCATGATTGTCTCCACCACCGGCGCGCTTACCCTTGTGCCGATGATGTGCTCCCGTATGCTTCGTCTGAAACTGAACCACGGAAAGGTCTACACCTTCGTGTTCGGAAACATCAATAAGTTCATCGCTTGGATTACAAGAGGTTATGGACATGTCATCCATTGGTCGGTAAGGCATCGCACGGTTGTCGTTTGCGTCGCTTTCGCCATATTCATCGGTTCCATTGCGCTTTACATTCCGCACATGAAGACCGAATATTTCCCTCAGTCCGACTCCGGACGTCTCCGCGCAAGCATCGAACTTCCGGTCGGGACAGGACAGGACGTGACGCGCGAACTTGCGGCGGAAATCTATCAGAGAGTCATTGCTGCCGCCCCTGAAATCAAAGTGTACAGCTATTCTCTCGGACAGGCCGACTCTGACAACGCATTCGCCTCAATGCAGAACAACGGAACCAACATCATCTCCGTCAACATCGACTGCGGAAGTATGGAGGAACGTGTGCGCACATCGTCCGAAATATCGGATGACATAAGGGCTATCCTTAACTCATATCCTCAGATAAAGAAGTTTACCGTCATGGAAGGCGGCATGGGAATGGGCGGCTCTACGTCAGTGAAACTCGAAGTCTATGGCTACGACTTCACTAAGACCGACGACATCGCCGCGCAGCTTGCCTCAAAGCTTCGCGATGACCCTGCGTTTTCGGGGGCTGTCGTGAGCCGCGATGAGTACACTCCTGAGTATCAGGTGGATTTCGACCGCACGAAACTTGCTATCAACGGGCTTAACAGCACAACAGCCGCTGCTGCAGTCAGTGCGGCAATCAAGGGCTCCGTGTCGTCCTTCTATCGCGAGGACGGAGAGGAATACAACATTCGTGTCCGTTATGCCAAAGAGTTCCGAACCAGCATCGCCGACATAGAGAACATTGTGGTCTATACCCCTACGGGAGCCTCAATCAAGGTGAAGGACCTCGGCAGGGTCGTCGAGACTTCCACTCCGCCTAAAATCGAGAGGAAGGATCGTCAGCGTCTCGTGACAGTGACGGCGTATGTCGCCCGAGGCTACGCCCTTTCCGATGCGGTAGTAGTCGCCAACAACGCCATCAGCAGCACTGCCATCCCGTCTGAGATTACGGTGAATATTGCCGGAGACATCGAAGATCAGCAGGATACCTTTGGCGATCTCATCACGCTCCTCATCCTGATTGTCATCCTCGTCTATATGGTGATGGCATCGCAGTTCGAGTCCCTGATGAGTCCGTTCGTCATCATGTTCTCCATTCCTTTCGCGCTCACCGGAGTCGCCCTCGGATGTATGATTACGGGCACGGCTATCGGAGTGATGGCCCTGATCGGAGTGATTATCCTTATGGGTATTGTCGTGAAGAACGGTATCGTGCTCATCGACTACACCATCCTGCTTCAGGAACGGGGCTATGAAGTCAAGGAAGCCGTTGTCACGGCCTGCAAGAGCCGTCTCCGCCCTATACTCATGACCACCCTTACCACAGTTCTCGGTATGGTTCCTATGGCAATCGGCACAGGAGAGGGCTCGGAGATGTGGCGTTCGCTCGGTATCACAGTGGCATGGGGTCTTACTGTCTCCACGCTCGTGACCCTCATCATCATCCCGACAGTTTACACCTCCTTCGTCGAAGCCGGCAACCGACGCCGCGCCCGCAAGGCCGCCAGAATTGCTGCGAAGAATGCGTAATATGAAAGAGATGGTCAGATGACAGAAACATTTAATATATGAAGACAATATTTATAGCATATAATCAGGCGTACAACATGGAACTCGCCGACATCCTTGAGGCTCATGGCTGCAAGGGCTACACGATGTGGAACGAAATCACCGGACGCGGTTCCGAGACGGGAGAACCTCATCAGGGGACCCATGCGTGGCCGACTCTTAACAATGCGATGCTTGCCGTCGTCCCGGACGAGAAGGTTGACGGCATCCTTGACGGGCTTTCTGCAAAGAATACGGAATATCCGGAACTTGGTCTCCGTGCTTTTGTCTGGAACGTCGAAAAGTCGATTTAATGTATTATATTTGTAGTCTGGACTTCACGTTTTTGTGAAGACGGACTACATTTGTTTAATTACATAAACGATTAAGATTATGGAACATATTGTGAATGACGCGAACTTCGCGGAGATTATTTCATCAAATAGTGCGGTGCTCGTTGACTTTTGGGCGACATGGTGCGGCCCGTGCCGTGCCCTCGGCCCGACAATCGAGGAAATCGCGAATGAGTATGAGGGACGTGCGTTCGTCGGAAAATGCAACGTCGACGAAAACAGCGAACTTGCAGGGCAGTTCCGCATTATGAGCATACCTGCGCTGCTTTTCTTCAAGGACGGCAAGTTGGTGGACAGGCTCGTCGGTGCGCAGCCTAAGGCAAACATCACCGTTAAGTTGGATGCTATATTGTAGTTTTGTATGAAAAAGATATTTTCAATTTTGGCGGTTCTCGCCGTGTCTGCGCTCTTTGCTGCGAACGCAAGCGCACAGTTTAACTATGGTGTAATCGGGGGAGCGACATTCTCTTCCGCAAAGTCAAGCGACTGGAAACTCACGAAGGACACTCAGTATCATGTCGGTGCAACGTTCAAGCTCTCGCTTCCGCTCGGTTTTGCGGTGCAGCCGTCTTTGATGTATCATGTGAAGGGAACCAGTGTGCCGTCCACGACAGAGGGAATCGCGTCTTTCGACTACAGCGCAGGCTATCTTGAGGTGCCGGTTTCTGTCCAGTGGGGACCGGATCTTCTGATTATGAGGCCTTATTTCGAGTGTGTGCCATTCTTTGGCTATGCCCTGAACAACAAGTACAAGGGCAGCGAATCCGAGAAGAACAACTGGACGGGATTGAACCGCTGGGAATACGGAATCGGACTCGGAGCCGGTGTGGAGGTTTGGCATTTCCAGGTTTCCGCAAGATATAACTGGAACTTCGGAACACTCTTCGATGCTAAACAGGAAATTACCGATGTCAACTCGTTTGCCGCGAAGATGAAGAATTCAATCGGCGACAAGAGCCGTTTTGGTGGAGTGACCATTTCATTGGCAGTATTGTTTTAGAAAGAAACGCGAGTTCACGGCGGGAACTGAAGGGGAGAATATGGACATAGAATCTGTCAAGGATTATCTTGGAAGTGACTGGACTGCGGTTCAGGAACTGATGACCGGAGTGCTCCAGAGCGACATCGCGCTACTCAATACCACCAACGGGGCGATAATGGCTCATGGTGGCAAGCAACTGCGTCCGATGTTGTCTCTGCTTGTCTCCCGCGCCTGCCTTCGTTCGGCCGACACCTATGTCCCCGGGCAGAAACTAAGCCCGCTTCCGGAGGTCTCGAAGCGCTACGCCGCGGCTTCCGAACTCCTGCATAACGCCACTCTTCTCCACGACGACGTGGCAGATGGCAGTGATATGCGCAGGGGAAATCCGACGGTACGCTCCCTGCTCGGGCCTTCCGCATCGGTGCTGGTAGGGGATTTCTGGCTGGTGAGGGCAATCCGGCTCATTCTCGGAGATAGCGACTCCGGCTGTGATCCGCGTGTGGTGCGCATATTTTCCAGAACACTCAGCTGCCTTGCGGAAGGTGAGATGCTTCAGCTTCAGAAGGCACAGACTGCCGACACGGACTATGAGGACTATCTGCGGATAATCTACAGCAAGACAGCATCGCTGTTTGAGGCCGCTGCAGTGACGGCGGCAATTTCGGTCAATGCCTCAGGCGTGTGCCGGGAAGCGGTGCGGGACTACGCCGTAAGCCTCGGTTATGCTTTTCAGATTAAGGACGACATCCTCGATTACTGCGGGACCGACTCGGTCGGCAAGCCGCTCGGGGTGGATGTTCTTGAACAGAAGATTACACTGCCGCTGCTCGGGGCCATTGCCTCTGCTCCGGAACATGAGGCGGAAGTTCGCGGATGGGTCAGGGATGTGCCTGAATGTCCGGAGAACAGGGAGAGGATAGTCTCGTTTGTTGCTGAAAACCACGGTGTTGATTTTGCCGAAAAGAAACTTGAAGGCTTTGTCGGGAAATCCGTAGAAGCGATTTCGCTTCTTGCTCCGTCAAAGGAACGCGAGATGCTTGCCGGTCTTGCCCGCTTCACAGCCATGCGGAATAGGTAGCGCTGAATCCCAAAAGATATGAAATTTGATGAGATAACAGGAAATGATGCGCTGAAACGCACGCTCGTGTCGATGGTCGACAGCGGGAGGGTGCCGCATGCTATGCTTCTCTATGAGAACGATGGTTGCGGTGCCGTTGCCCTTGCGCTCGCATTCCTGCAATATCTCAATTGCCGCCATCGTGCCGGCGGAGAACCCTGCGGGGAGTGCCCGTCTTGCCGTCAGATGAGCAAACTGATTCATCCGGACGTGCATTTCGTGTTTCCGGTGAACAAAAGCGCTAAAGTGAGTGATGACAAGCCGACGTCGGATTCTTTCTTGACATGGTGGCGTGCTCTTGTGCTCAGCAATCCCTATTTTTGTGAGGAAGATCTTCAGGAGGCTCTTGGAATTGAGGGCAAGAAAGGCGAAATAGCCCTTGGTGAGGCCAAGTCTATAATTTCGAAAATGTCCCTCACCGCCGTTGAGGATGGCTACAAGGCCGTGCTTTGCTATCTTCCGGAAAAAATGAACCCTACGGCTGCGAACAAACTGCTGAAACTTGTGGAGGAACCGCCGGAGAAGACAGTTTTCGTATTTGTTACCCATGCTCCTGAGAAAATGATGCAGACGGTGTTCTCCCGTTGCCAGAGCATGCGCGTGCTACCGTTAACCAAGGAAGAGGCGTCGCGAGTGCGAGGCGAAGAACGTCGAAATGAGGAGTTCTTCTCTCTCGTGTCCTCGTTGCTTGATGCGGTTGCCCGCAGAGACCTTCTTTCTGCGCTTGAAGTAGGCGAGGCGGCCGCGGCTTTGCCATCAAGGGAACGCCAGAAAGCGTTCTGTGCCTATCTTTCGGCTTGTATTCGCAGGATTTTCCTTCTGGGGCAAAACCAGAAGGCGCTTGCAGGAGTGCTTCCGGAAGAAACCGCTTTCTATGAGGTCGCATCTTCAAGATTCGGGACCTCCTTTTGCATGAAGGTCGAGACCGCTCTTGATCGGACTGTTTCGCTCATAGACCGCAACGTAAATTCGAAGATTCTGTTCTGCGACCTTGTGGACAGGATTTTTGTCGCTATATAACAACATATTATGGAAAACAACGATAACGAAGCAAAAAAATATGACTGCTCGCGCGGGTGCACCGTCGAAAGGAGCGACGAGGGCGAGCTCAACTGCCACTATAGACCTGGCTGCTGCAAAATGGAAGTCTATGACTGGCTTCCGGGAGTGGCTCAGGAACAGTATAAGGACTATTTCGAAGTCCGTTTCAAGAACACCCGCAAGGGCATCTACTATAATGCCTCCGGGCAGAGCATAAAGACCGGCGACCTTGTTGTGGTGGAGGCCAACACGGGGCATGATCTCGGAATAGTGACGCTTGAGGGCGCCATAGTGGCACGCCAGATGAAATGCCGCAGGCTGACTACGGAGAACGGTGAATTCAAAAAAATCTACCGCAGGGCAAAGACCTATGATCTCGAGAAGTGGCAGGAGGCCATCGGACGGGAGCAGGAGACGATGATACGTGCGCGTCAGATTGCGGTGGAGCTCGGTCTGGACATGAAAATCGGGGACGTGGAGTTTCAGGGCGACGGTACCAAGGCCATATTCTACTACATCGCCGACGGGCGCGTGGATTTCCGTCAGCTCATCAAGGTTTTTGCGGACGAGTTCCACATCAGAATCGAGATGAAGCAGATTGGCGCGCGTCAGGAGGCCGGGCTTATAGGCGGTCTGGGAATATGCGGACGCGAGCTTTGCTGCTCCAATTACATCTCTACTTTTCAGTCAATATCGACTTCGGCAGCCAGGGTGCAGGACCTTTCGCTCAACCCGCAGAAGCTTGCAGGACAGTGCGGAAAGCTCAAGTGCTGCCTCAACTACGAGACCGCATCCTACATCGATGCCCAGTCGCGCATCCCTAAGGTGCTCAATCCGCTTGAATTCCAAGACGGACTCGCCTACCTGATGAAGACGGACATTCTCCGTGAGGTGATGTATTTTTCCTACGACAAGTTCTCGCAGGCCAATATGTTCCCTCTTTCCGCAATCGAGGTTCGCGAGATTCTGAAGATGAACCGTGACGGCATCAAGCCGGAGTCTCTCAAGTCTGAACCGGAGGCGGTTGCGCCGGAATTCGTTACGGCAGTAGGAGATGACAGCATCTCGCGCTTCGATAACGTCGGACGCCGCAGGAAGAAGTCACGTGGGGGACGCTACCAGGGCGGAAACGGAGGTCATGTCAGAAACCGCGGCAACAATCAGAATCAGAATAAAGAACAGAACGGAAATGGGAAAGGACAAACTCCGAAAGTTCAGGGAGAATGAGACTTTCTCCTGCCTTCTCCAACCATCCGCCGCCGATGTCCTCGCTGTGGTGAAAGTTGACGACGCGGCAGGAGATGACACCACCGGGCATGATGGTGAACTCTTGAAGAAGGACGGAACATTGAAGGATCATCCGATTAAGGGGCATTGGGCAAGCGATTTTTTCAAAAATGACAACCCGATTGTGGTGGAACTCGGTTGTGGTAAGGGAGAGTACACAATAGACCTCGCCCTGCGCAATCCATCCATCAATTATATAGGTGTGGACATCAAAGGTGCCCGTCTGTGGAAAGGCGCGAAGTATGCCGAGGAGCATCATCTTTCGAATGTGGCGTTCCTGCGCACGAGAATCGAATTCATCGGGGCTCTTTTCGGCCGGGACGAAGTTTCTGAGGTCTGGATTACCTTTGCAGACCCTCAGATAGGCCGTGAGAAGAAGCGCCTTACATCGCCTCTTTTTCTGGAGCGTTACCGCAGTTTTCTCAAGCCCGGGGGAATTGTGCATCTGAAGACCGACAGCCGCTATCTTCACGAGTATTCCCGCGCGGTCGCCGAGCAGAACGGTCTGAAAATTCTTGCTTGCGCCACGGACATCTATGGTACTGACCGTCAGAGACTTCTCGAAAGCCCACTCGCTTCAGTTTCCGGTGCCGATGCCGTCAAGGCTCTGTTTGAGGTGCAGACTTTCTACGAAAAGCAATATCTCGCCCGCGGCATTGACATCACCTACCTGGCCTTTACTATTGACCACGAGGGCTCTTATCGAAGTCCCGACTGGGACGAATCCCTGTATGAGAGGTAAAGAAAAAGCGGGTTGCCGCGTTACGCTCAACTTTTTCTTACTTAGATAATAAGCTTGGAGGGGCGATGCATAAAAGGATGGGATGCAAGGCGGATGGTGAAGATGAAACCGCAGCAACCTTTCGGTTGTGAGGATTTCATCAAACCATCCAACGCGGCAGACCGCCTTTTAGGCGCGCCCCATCTCTCTGCGTAGGTCTTTCTCTTTGATGGACTGCCGCTTATCATACTCTTTCTTGCCTCGCGCCAAGGCAATCAGGAGTTTAGCATAGCCGTTGTCGGCGATGTAGAGTTTCACGGCGATAATCGTGAGTCCCTTTTCTTTGACGGCGCGTTGGAGCTTGCTGAGTTCGCGTTTGTTCAACAGGAGTTTGCGGTCGCGGCGCGGGTCGTGTGCTCCCCAAGTGCAGCCCCACCAATAGTCCGCCACGTGCATATTCTTGACATAGAGTTCACCGCCGTTGAAATAGCAGAACGAGTCCACCAACGAGGCTTTTCCCGCCCTGATGGACTTGATTTCCGTGCCCGTGAGCACAATTCCCGCCTGGTAGGTCTCGATGAATTCAAAATCAAACGACGCCCTACGGTTCTTTATCTCGACACTGCTTTTTGCTTTCGGCATATCTCTTTCCTCCCGCTTCAAAATATAATGGCGGTCGTCCCTTCCAGTCGAAACACTCTCCCGCCGGTTGCGTAATAGTCCGCAAATTTATAAATTTGTCTCCATAATCCGAAAATTCAAAAGGATATATTCCCGCCATTTTGTGCGGAGCAAACGAATCCAAAGCGAAGATGAAGAAAAATTTCACCCCCATTCCCCCACAGGCCCCACTTCCTCCGGCAGAAAAAATCGATGTCGGGGATATATATAACAGGTATATTTCCGGAGAAATCGACATCATCTGCGTCATCGGACCCACAGCCTCCGGGAAAACGAAATATGCCGTGGCGCTGGCAAGAGAAATCAACCGCCTCGCGGGAAAAGCGGTCGCCGAAATCATCTCCGCCGACTCCCGTCAGGTCTACAGGGGGATGGACATAGGGACGGGAAAGGATTTGTCTGAATATGAGGAGATTCCGTGGCATTTGATGGACATCGTCGATGCCGGCGCGAAATACAATATCTACGAATATCAGCACGATTTCCAACGAGCCTACAGGGACATCCTCTCCCGTGGCTGCGTTCCGATTCTCTGCGGAGGCTCAGGACTCTATGTAGAGGCTGCGACCTGCGGCTATTCCCTGCCGGATGTGCCTGAAAACAAAGAATTTCGCGAGGAAATGGAGAAGCTTCCCACTGAGGAGTTGATTCAAAGGCTCGCCGCTCTCAAACCCCTCCACAACAGCACCGACTACGACACCCGCAAGCGCCTGATTAGAGCCCTTGAAATCGCGGTTTATGAGTCGGAGCACCCGGTGAACCGCACGGCATTCCTGCCCAAGAAGGCATACTACATCGGCACACTAGTCACCCGCGAGCTGCGCAACGCCCGCATCGACGCTCGTCTTGACGCCCGCCTGAGTGAAGGTATGGTCGATGAAATCCGCAGCCTCCTCGAAGGCTCTCCAGCGCACCCAGACCCGCTCACCGGCAAGTCTCTCCCCGCCCGAGCCCCCATCCCGCCCGAAGACCTCATCTACTACGGCCTTGAGTACAAATTCGTCACCCTATATCTCACCGGCGAACTCAGCTTCGACCAAATGAAGCAATCCCTCGCCACCGCCATCCACCAATTTGCCAAACGCCAGATGACCTGGTTCCGCGGAATGGAACGCCGCGGCGTCCGCATCCACTGGGTTGAAGTTTGAGGGGGAATACCTTATTTGCAAAGTTTTTCGTTAAATTTGTACGATATAGTGCAACTATTACCTATGTATACAAGTCCGGCATCTACCAGCCATTGGATTGTAATTTCAAAGTCTTTTGCCCGTGCACCGTGCTTAATTGAGCTATAGATAAACTTCTTGTTTTCTTTGAATAATTGTGCCGGAAGAGTCTGCCACACAAGTCTGATTCCTTATTGTGCTGTTTTTTATTCTATAAGTTTTTGAAATACAGTTCCTTCCATATAAATGACTACATTTTTTAGCGGATGTTTCACTAGTAGAGTTACATTTTTTAGCACATAAAACAGCCATTGTGCTACATTTTCTTGCACTGTTTTAAATTTTTTATTTTGGCCAAAAGATAGTTTTGTAAAAACCTCGGAAAGGTGTATATTTGCACTCGGGAAAAATCGCGGATATGTGTATATCAGCACTTTGTAAAACCTTAGGATTCGTGAATATGAGAAGAAAGATATATGACCGCCTACTCCAGTGGAAGAGGGAGAAAAACGGCTCTACAGCTATCCTGATTGAGGGTGCCCGCCGTACCGGCAAGAGTTGGATAGCAGAGGAATTCGCCCGCAACGAATATGACTCCTACATCCTCATCGATTTCAGTAAAGCCCCCAAGCGGGTAAGAGGCTGGTTCGATGAATATTTGGAGGATATACCCACCCTTCTGCAGAACATCCAGCTCCACTACAAGAAACAGCTCACGCCCCGCAAATCCCTCATTATCTTCGATGAAGTGCAGAAATGCCCCCGCGCCCGGGAAGCTATCAAGGCGCTGGTAGAGAACCGCACCTTTGATTACCTTGAAACAGGCTCCCTCATCTCCATCAAGAAAAACGTACAGGATATTGTCATTCCATCTGAGGAAGAAAGTATTGATATGTATCCGATGGACTTTGAAGAATTCCTCTGGGCTATGGGGAACGAAGTCTTGATGCCCTATATAAAAAGCCAGTATGACAAGAAAAAGCCGATGGGTGAATTCCACCGCGAGGCTTTACACTACTTTCGGCAGTATCTGATTGTAGGTGGTATGCCACAGGCCGTAGCTGAATATGCCGCCTCACGAGATTTCGCTAGGGTGGATGCTGTCAAGCGCACCATCCTCCGACTTTACAAAAACGACATCAAGAAGTACGCAGGAGGAGCTACCGCCAGGGTAAGTGCTATCTATGATGCCATACCTGGCCAGCTCCAGAAGAAAGAAAAGAAGTTCGTTCTCTCTGCCCTCAAGGATGAGGCCAGGATGCGTGAATACGACAGCGCCTTTTTCTGGCTGGAAGACGCCAAGATTGCCAATGTCTGCTACAATACAACCGCCCCCAACATTGGCTTGCAGCTCAATGAAGATCGCACAGTACTCAAATGCTATTTCTGTGACACCGGCCTGCTCATCTCACTGGCATTCGGTGCTCGTGGTATCGTCACAAACGAGATTTACCAGAAACTTATGTTCGACAAGTTGGAGATTGACGAAGGTATGTTGGTGGAGAATGTCGTAGCCCAGATGCTCAAAGCATCAGGTAATGAGTTGTTTTTCTTCTCCAATTACGACAAGGAGGATGCCGAGAACCGGATGCAGATAGATTTCCTGATTCAGAAAGAGCTGGTAACATCCCGTCACAATATTTCGCCGATAGAAGTCAAGAGCAGTACCAACTACACGCTCACTTCCATCAACAAGTGCATCAAGAAGTATGGCCAGTACCTTTCCACGCCATATGTCCTCCACACTAACGATGTGGAAATAAAGGACGGGCTTACATATCTTCCGCTTTATATGACGCCTCTGTTGTAGCGGTCATAGGTTTTAAGTGCTAGGAAGAATATAAATGAATTTCCAACCCAAGTTTCGACTGTTTTAAATTTTTTATTTGGCCAAAGCAAAATGGAGATACTTACACCGGATGAATTGGTGGAAAGAATCAATAGAGGGTAGTACACTGCGTTCTTTAGCGACGCTGTGCCTGTTTTGTACTTGCGGTACTCTTGGGAGGAATTTGAAATATTCGCTATATTTATCGTTTGCTTATTAACATTGAAATCAGCCCGAGCCAAGGCGCGGAACTCGACAAATGCTACGATGATATGTTGCGCTTTGTCAAGCGATGTAAATAAACAAGGAGGGCGAACGTTCGCCCTCCTTGTTTTGTAGAAAGCTATACATCAATTATTTCAGCCCAAACGCCTTCGCGACAAGCCCGACGCTGTCGAGCAGCTCCCAGCCGAAGAACTGGACTTCCTTGCGGCTGCGGACGCCGTGGCGGATGAGCTCCACTTCGGCGCGGTAGGGTTTGCGGCCCACGTGGCCGTAGGCTGCGGTCGGCTCATAGATCGGGTTCTTCAGGCCGAACTTCTCAATGATTTTGGCCGGTCTGAGGTCGAACAATTCGCCAATCTTTTCGGCGATGAAAGCGTCGCTGAATTTCTTTCCCTTGAACTCGAGGCCCTGCACCCCGGAACGGTCAATGGCTGCGCTGCCGTAGCTGTTCACGAAGATGCTGACCGGGCGGGCCACTCCGATGGCGTAGGAAATCTGCACCAGAAGTTCGTCAGCCACGCCGGCTGCCACGAGATTCTTGGCTATGTAGCGGGCTGCGTAGGCGGCCGAGCGGTCCACCTTGGACGGATCCTTGCCGGAGAAAGCTCCGCCGCCGTGCGCTCCGCGTCCGCCGTAGGTGTCGACAATGATTTTGCGCCCGGTAAGGCCGGTGTCGCCGTGCGGGCCTCCGATGACGAATTTGCCTGTCGGATTCACGTGGAGGATGAAACCCTGCGGATTGTCGTGCTCATCGAAAACTCCGTGGAAAAGGGCTGCCGTGTCGGGGTGCAACTGCTTGAGCATCTCCGGAATCAGGATTTCCTCGACGTCCTTGCGTATTTTCGACTGCATAAAGAAATCGTCCGGGAGGAATTCGTCGTGTTGGGTGGAAATCACTATTGTGTGGACTCTTACCGGTTTTCCAGTCTCCCCATCATATTCAATTGTAAACTGTGACTTCGCATCCGGACGGAGGTATGGCATCCTCGAATTCTTCTCCCTGCGGATGTCTGCGAGGACGCGGAGAGCGAGATGGGAGAGATAGAGCGGAAGGGGCATATAATCCTCGGTTTCCCTGTTGGCATATCCGAACATCATTCCCTGGTCTCCGGCGCCCTGCGCGTCAGCCTCGTCCTCGACATCCTTGCCTTTTCCCACCACGCCGCGGTTGATGTCCGCCGACTGCTCGTGAAGCGTGCTCATCACTCCGCAGGAATTGCCGTCGAAGCGGTAGTCGGTCTTGTTGTAGCCGATGCGGTTCACTGTCTCCCGCACGACCTTCTGGATGTCCACATAGGCGTCTTCCGAGCGGACCTCACCGCCCACAATCACAAGTCCTGTGGAGCAAAAAGTCTCGCAGGCAACCTTGGCTTCCGGGTCCTGGCGGAGGAATTCGTCAAGTATGGCGTCTGAAATCTGGTCTGAAACTTTGTCCGGGTGTCCTTCCGACACCGATTCTGAAGTAAAAAGATAATTGTTCATAATGTTTTATAGCGTTGTTGTGCTCACGAAGCGGTGGCGCATCACCGGATAATTGACATATTGGGTACGCATCATCTCATTCGTGGACAAAAAAATAACTCCACATATTTTTGACAATTTCAAAATATGCAGAGCCGCTATAAAAACACACTGTCAGGTCTCGTGAGACCATCTTCACGATTTTAGCATTTTTTCGAGTGGTTGCAAGCAGACAAATCTCTCCACATATTTTGTCCCATTTGTACGGTGAAAAATCCACCTTTTGAACGGGAGTGCAAAGGTACGAAAAAAATTATGAATACAAAGAAAAAATCGTAAAAATCGACTAAATTTCAAAATAACCCGACATTTTTTCTTAAAGTCATAATTCTGATATACTTTTGCATGATAAAACCAAAACATATTTTTAATTAAACCCTTATGAGACAAACAATCAAATGTTTTCTGACTGCGTTAGCAGCGGTTCTTTTGGGTGTGACCTCTTTCGCACAGGTCACGACATCAAGTCTTAACGGTCGTGTTACTGATGAAAGCCAGCAACCTTTGGCCGGGGCAGCTATCATCGCTGTCCACACCCCTTCAGGTACGCAGTATGCTACTGTTGCCAATGAACAGGGACGCTTCAACATCAATGGTATGCGTGCCGGTGGCCCGTACACTGTAGAAGTTTCATTCCTCGGAATGGGAACAATACAGTATAATGATGTTACGCTTGCCCTCGGTGAACCTTACACCATTGACGCGTCAATGAAATCCACAAATGAGCTTGAGGAGGTCGTCCTGATTGCCGAGAGTTCATTCAATGCTTCGAAAACAGGAGCAGGCGCGAACTTCAACCTGAGCGCGGTCGAGAACATGCCTACGATTGACAGAAGTATTTACGATGTCGTAAAATACACTCCTCAGGCTTCTTTGAACAAGGATGGAGGAATCTCTTTCGCAGGTTCCAACAACCGTTACAACAGCTTCCAGATTGACGGTGCTGTGGCAAACGATTCATTCGGGCTTGCTGCATCAGGCACCAACGGCGGTCAGACCGGAGCAAACCCGGTTTCTCTTGACGCAATCGAGGAAATCCAAGTCGTAATCGCTCCTTTCGATGTCCGGCAGTCAGGTTTTACGGGCGGTGCAATCAACGCCGTTACCAAATCCGGAACAAACAAAGTGAAAGGTACCGCATACGGATACTTCAACAACCAGGACTTCATCGGAACTACTCCCGGCAATGTTGAGAACAGGACCAAATACGATACTCAGTCAACCCAGACTTATGGTTTTACTATCGGTGCACCTATCGTGAAGAACAAGCTTTTCATCTTCGCCAGCGGTGAATACTACGGAAAATCATATCCTAACATCTACTCCCCGATGAACAAAAGCTATGAGGTTGAAAAATACAAACTTAGCAAGCCTGTCGACATCAACGGCGTTCAGCATGAGTATTTCGACAGCGAAGTGGCTCAGGCAACTCTCAACAGATACAACGAACTTTATCACAAGAACGGCGCTGTTGAAGAAAGCTTCAATCCTCATCAGGTTAACGACCGTTCAATCAACGCAATGCTCCGTCTCGACTGGAATATCAACGAGAGGAACAAGATGATGATCCGCTATCAGTTCATGGATGCTTACGCCGACAAATATTCTTCAAGCCAGAGCACCTACTATTTCAACAACTCTTCCTACAAGATGTCCGACAGGACGAACACCATCGTTTTCGAGTTGAACTCAAGGCCGTCAGATATCGTCTCCAACGAGTTCCGTGCGACTGCGGTCATGGTCAGGGACAAACGTTCCGTTCCATATCAGGGCGCGAACATGTACATCAGAGACAAGATTACAATCGACCTCGGTACAGAGTACTCTTCAGGTGCAAACTCAATGAGTTCAGACACCTACACTATTTCTGACAATGTTTCCATCTTCGCCGGGAACCACAATATCACAGTAGGTACGCACAATGAAATCTACCGTTTCAACAACCTTTTCCTTCAGTATGCATTCGGAGGATATACCTACAACTCTCTTGCTGACTTCTTCTCCGGAAAAGTTTCCCAGTTCAACTACAGGTATGCTGACCCGGCTGTGACAGGTTCTGACGACCCTACATGGAAGGCAACTACCTATGCTGCACAGTTCGGACTGTATGCACAGGATGAGTGGAAACCTACCCGCAACTTCACACTCACTTACGGCGTCAGAATGGATATCCCTGTCCTTCTGAACAAACCGACCGAAAATGAAGCGTTCAACAATTCTGAACTTTCGGCCGCTACCGGCGAAAAAGTGGGTACTACACCTAAGGCGACTCCGCTTTTCTCACCGAGAGTAGGTTTCAGATGGTGGATTGACGACAACCATAAGATTCTCCTCCGTGGAGGCGCAGGTCTTTTCACAGGTCGCGTTCCTTTCGTATGGCTTTCAAATGCTTACAACAATACCGGTATGGAGGCCAAGTCCGTGCAGATCAACAATCCTGCATCTGATTTTCCTCACACGAGTGACCCTTACAACGACATCATCAAGACAGGTCTCGCATCTGCCGGCGGAAAGGCTACCATCAACACGCTCAACCGCAACTTCAAGTATCCTCAGGTGTTCCGTACCAGTCTCGGTTACGACCACGATTTCGGATATGGCTGGAAACTTACTCTCGACGCCTTGTTCTCAAAGAACATCAACAACGTGTTCTTTACCAACATGGCCATCACTCCGACCGCAAAGGCCTATGGCGTCAACGCTGCTGTAGCCGAGTCAAATCCTAACAGTGTCGCTTCAAGCTACACCATCACGAAAGACTACTCCGCAGTCGTTGCCCTTCAGAACACTGACAAGGGATATTCCTACTCTCTCAGCGCAATGCTCAACAAGCATTTCAACTTCGGTCTCGACCTTATGGCATCATACACCTTCGGTCATTCATATTCTGTGAACGACGGTTCATCATCAGTTGCAATGTCCAACTGGCAGAACTACCTCGCTCTCGATGCTTCAAAGCCTGAACTTTCATACTCTGTCTTCGACAGGCCTCACAAGGTGATGGGTATGATTTCTTATACTTCACCGAAATATGCCAAGATTCTCAGAACCTCTGTGACTCTCTCATACACAGGCCAGAGCGGTGCACGCTACTCCTACATTGCGAAGGAGACAGCTGACTTCAATGGTGACGAGTATGTAAAGAAGGGTGTTCTCGCATACATCCCTACTCAGGAAGAACTCGTCCAGATGAACTGGGCTACTCCGCAGGATGCTCTCAGCTACGAAAATTTCATCCGCTCAGACAAATATATGAGTTCAAGAAGGGGTAACTTCGCTGAGAGATTCGGAGCCATCTATCCTTTCGAGCATCACTTCGACCTTCACGTAGCACAGGATTTCTACTATGACAAGAAGGGTGAGCGCAAGATTTCAGTCTTCGTCGATTTCCTCAACATTGGCAACCTGTTCAACCGCAACTGGGGACTTTATTACTCAAACAGTTGGACACGTCAGGTTCTTGAAATCACCGATGTGACAAAGGACGCTAACGGAAATGCCACTCCGACATATAAGTTCAACTCTTATGACTATACTTTCAGCGACTTCTCTTCAAGGTGGAGATGCCAGCTCGGTCTGAGAATTTCATTCTAATTGTTAAATAAGGAAATTATATGAAAAATATTTTCAAAGCGATATTGACTCTTTCCTGCGTGGCTGCACTCTTCTCCTGCGTCAAGGAAAGCAAACCTCTGGCAACTGCTGTGTCTGTTGATAAAACCGAAGTTGCATTCGAGGGACAGGGCGCTCAAGCGCAGACCGTTGTTGTCGAGGCTGACGGAGACTGGATTTCGATTGCTCCGGAGTGGGTCACCGTCGAACCGTCGGTCGGATCCGGCAGGACTGAAGTGAAGTTGACTGCAGCTGACAATGTTGACAGCTATAAGGAACTTTCAGGTCCGAGAAGCGGATTCGTCACTTTCCTCTACGGAACTACAGGATCAGCAGCTGTCATCGTCAATCAGAAAGGTGAGAGCGGTTTGGACACAAGCCGTCAGTACTCTAAAGTTACTAAGGCAGATGAATTTACGGCCGGTTCATATCTGATAGTCTATAATGACGGCTCAAAGGACTATGCTCTCAAACCGTTCAGCGCGACATCCGAGACTTATTATTCTTACATCTATGCAGATGAAGTTTCGGCAAAGGACGGCAAGATTGACATGGCCAACGGCACTAACGCTTTCGCGTTCGAGACTGCTGAAGGTGGTTTCAAACTCAAAATGTCCAATGGAAGATACCTCTTCCAGTCGGCAAATTACAACAATTTCTATTCTACGGACAATGCTGACAAGGCTGACGTGTGGACAGTTGAGTTCAACGAAAACGGACTCGCTAAAATCAAGAACGTCACTGTTCCAGACAAAGTTATTGTATATCAGACATCTTACAGCAACGCCGGTGGCTACTCTTCAATTCCTGAAGGCGCGCTCCTTCCTTCTCTTTATAAGGATGCCAAACCTGCTTCTGATGAGGTTCTCATACTCCCTGAAACTGTTTCTGTCATTGCTGACGCTACGGAAGCCGTGATTTCGGTACAGTCAAACAAGACATGGAAGGTAAGATGCCATGATGAGTGGATTAAGGACTTTACCAAGTCCGGTAAGGGTAACGGTGAGATTAAGCTTACTTTCGATGCAAATGCAAGCACGACAGAGTCACGTACCGCTTCTGTCCTTGTAATCGGAGAGACTGCCAATTTCACGGTTAACTTTGTTCAGAATAAGGTGGCGACTGATATTCAGGGTCTTGCGGCTTGTCTCGTATCAACTGACAGCAAGAATCCAAGCGCCTACAAGGCAGTCCTTCCTGAAGGCAAGGCAGTTGTATCTTATGTAAATGGAAACAACGCCTACATTGAGGATGAGAGTGGAGCCATTCTTCTTTACAGCAAGTCACATGGCCTCGTCGCAGGTAAGGTTATTTCCGGAACAGTGACCGGTTCAGGTTATCTCTACAGCGGACTTCCGGAAATCACATCTCTTGAAGGTGCAACTGTAGGTGACGGCGGTAAAATTCCTGCTTCTGAGGTGACTGTAGCAGACCTTCTCAAGAACTATAACAGTTATATCAGCCGCAGAGTAATCCTCAAGGGCGTGACTGTTACAGATGCTATCGACGGGGATGATAGAGATGGCGTAATTGAGCAGGGCGGCAAAACAGTCGCAGTACGTGCACAGAGCAAGAAATTGTCTCTTCCTGCTGGCAGCAAGGGTGATCTGATTGTCTTCCCATCTGTCTACAACGGCAAGAAGCAGCTTTCATTCTATGAAAATGGAATGTTCACGCCAGTGAAATAAATAATTATCCACACATTGAAAAGACGGCGACCGGAACCCCGGTCGCCGTTCTTCAATATAACAGTCCGAACATCCAGAGCGGGATTCTGTTGTGGTGTCCGATTTCGGTATCGTCAACTGCGAGAAAACTGTTCTCAACGTCTTTGATTTGTTCAAATGACTTCTTTCTGCCGCCTACTTCAAACAGGTACTTCCCGTCAATGAGGAAATCTCCCTTTGCCGGATATGTGACATCGTGTGAACATCTCAGCTGGTTCATGAAGAAAGTCTCCCTAACTGTTCCTATGTTGGCCTGTGCTGAATAGGCATACATGAGGTTGGTGTTGTCCATGAATATCTTTTCCGGTCGTGACAGCTTGTCGATATGTTTCGGCTTGTCGGAAAGCAGTGAAAGCAGTCCTCCTTTTTCAAGAGTGTACAGCATCTTCAGACCCTGAGACCTGTCTGTTTCAAGTTCGTTGTAGAGATTCGACATGTTAGGCGTCTGGGGAACCTGCTCTGCTAAAATCATGAACATTTTCTTCGTTTTTCTGATTGTAGACTGCTCTACCCCTTCAATTATCGGGTAGTCGTTTTCCAGAATGTGGTTGACCACCTGCTGAAGCCTTATCTCAAATCCGGCGTAGACGCTTTTATAGAACGGATAGTATCCATGCTTGAGGTACTCTCCGAACAGCGGGAGTATCTTAATCCCGCCGGAGAGAATTTCTTCCGCGATCTTCCTGTGATTCAAGAGAATGTCATCGAGAGAATATGCCGGAATGTCCATTATTCCCTCGTAGCGAAGATATTCTCTGAAGGACAGTCCTTTGAGCGTGTAGGGGAGCTGGCGTCGTGACAAGTCTGCAATTCCTTCTTCCAGTTTCAGCATTGAAGAGCCGGTGTAGACGATATGAAGCCCCGGATAGTCATCGTTGAGATTCTTGATGAGTGTCTTCCATTCCGGAAAATAGTGGACTTCATCAATGAACAGGTGCGTACCTCCGTGCGTGTAGTGATATTCCACGAGATCGTTGACAGAATGTGTAGTGAACCAGAGATTGTCAAGCGAGATGTACAGAGCCTTGTCCTTGTCCGGGAAAGCCTCCTTGATATGCTGCAGCAGCATCGTAGTCTTGCCGGTGCCTTTCGCGCCCTTTATTGCTATGAGGCTGTCTCTCCAGTCTATGCTGTAGTAAAGATAGCGTTTGAATCCGGCCGGAACGCTGTTGAGCCGCCTTTCGTAGATTCTGAGTATTTCGTCAAGTCCTTCCATTGCCTGCTTTTTATTTGTTTGAGGGTACAAATATATGAAAAGATGTTTACAAACACCAAAATCAACCGGAATTTAGTGTTTATAAACATCTTTTTGGGGCAAAATTTAGTGTTTGTAAACACTAAAGCGAAGCCTTGAGGTCAGGACCTGTGACCTTCTCTGAGATTGGCGCCGTAAGGGCTTCCTGTAGCTGGGTGTCGTAGCGGAGACGAAGCTTGACGCCGGCTTTCTGATAGAAGTAGCGGACTGTGAGTTCCTCTTCGATGAACGGGATAATCTCGTCTTTCTTCAGACGGATGAACTGTTCCTTGTCCATTTCGAGGACCTTGTCGATGGCGGCGAGCTGCTCCGAGATGCCGCCTGAAAGGCCGTCCTTTTCGAGCTCTTTCTTCATCTGGTCGAAAAGTGTCTTCGCGCTGCTGCGATAGTCGAAGGTTTGGGTCTTCGCGAAGTTTACGAAATCGTCGAATTCGGCGTCGCTGAGGTGGAATTCGTCCACGGCAGGGATGCTGTCGTGCGTCTTGACGAATTCAAGGGCATAACGATCGATGACACCGTAAAGCACGAGAGAATATACCAGGCGGCTGTAGTTCGGGGCGGCAAGCTCGATGTCCGGGGTGATTCCGCCTCCGTCGCGGACGATGCGGCCCTTAGCTGTCTTGAATTCGTGGGTGAGCGAGTCCGGGATCTGCCCGACGCTGCCGTCCTCGTTGCGGTGGCTGTAGTCGATGGCCTGAACACAGCGGCCTGAAGGGGTGTAGTATTTCGCCGTGGTCACTTTCAACTGGCCGTTGTAGGCGACAGGGCGGATGGACTGCACGAGTCCCTTTCCGAAACTGCGACGTCCCATCACCGTGGCGCGGTCAAGGTCCTGGAGGGCTCCGGTGACAATCTCCGAAGATGATGCGGAGTTGGAGTCAATCATCACGATAATCGGAATCTCTGTGTCAATAGGCTCCGTGGTTGTCCTGTATTCCTTGGTGTCTTCCGCCTTTCCCTTTGAGCTTACGACAAGCGAACCTTTCGGTACGAACAGGCTCACGATGTTGATTGCCTCGGACATAAGTCCGCCCCCGTTCCCGCGAAGGTCGAGAATCAGCCGCTGCATACCCTGTTCCTTAAGTTTGAGGTAGGCTGTGCGTATTTCAGAAGATACGTTCTCTGTGAATCCGCTCTGGAGGATGTAGCCGTCCTTGTCGTTGAGCATTCCATAGTATTCAACGTCCGGCAAGTGAATCCTCTCCCTTACGATTTCCATGTCCTTAATTTCCCCGCTGCGGACCTTCTTCACCTTGAATTTTACAGTCGTACCCGGCTTTCCCTTCATCTTCTCCGAAGCCTCGGCGCTTTCGAGTGCACGGGTGTCCTCACCATTTATCTCTATAATCTCGTCTCCGCACTGTAGGCCATATTTCACTGCAGGCGAACCTTCATACGGCTCGTTGATGACGACATATTCCCCCTTCTTCTTATAGATTATGGCCCCGATTCCTCCGTAGGTCTTGGAAATCATCATCTGGAAGTCCTCGTTCTCCTCTTCCGGCACATACACGGTGTACGGGTCGAGTTCAGAGAGCATTGCGTCGATTCCGGCCTTCATTATGCGGTCAACGTCGAGCGTGTCAACGTAGGTCTGATTGAGCTGACGGACCACCGAATTGTGGATTTCCGTCCACTGGCCGAGTTTGAAGCCTCTGCTCTGTGCTTCAGAGTTAATACCTGTGCCTAAAAGAAATGCCGCCGCAGCGACAAAAGGAATGATTTTTTCCGAAATATGTTTCATGGTAACGTTCTTTTCTTCATCAAAATTTGTCGAACCCCAAATTATTCTCAATAACCGTTCCACGGGAGAATACGTTTTCAAGTGCCTGTTGGTTCGGGTTGATGCCCGTCATCAGTCCGTATCCTGTGAGAGCCTGCTGGAGAAGCCACTGTTCACCGGGGATATACTCTACCGTTTGTGGCAGGCGTCCGAGAATCTCCGGTGTGAATGCCGGATCGCGATAATTCGCCTCAATTATCAGCTTGAGACTCGGGCTTTCCGGCTGATTCGTGTCTATGTCCGATGAGAACGGCGGAGAGTCAAGAACTGTCGGAAGTGTGTATATCATGGCGTCGTGCCGAAAGAGTTCGGACCGGAACCGGTCAATCGGAAGCGCTGATACTTTGGAGGATGAGAGATGATGCACGAAAGTGAGTGCACGGGCGATGTTGCGGTTCATAAGTGTCACGTCAAGTCCGAGCATGAATGCGGCGACAGCCGCTGCCTTGCCGGCACCTCCGCATCCTACCACGAGAACATTCCGGAGCCGCCCGCTTCCGGTGGCGTTGGAGTTGAAGTTTTCGAGCAGTGTCCTGACTGCCGCGCAATCGGAGTTGAAGCAGCTGAGCCCCCTTGTGCTCTTCACGAGTATGTTCGCTGCTCCTATAAGTTCGGACTCATGGCTGCGCAGCTTCGCCTTGTCAAAAGCGGCCTCCTTAAACGGGGCTGTGATGTTGACGGCGTCGTATGATTTCATGAACAGTCGGAAAGCTGTGTCGAAGTCCTCGTATTCGAGAAGGTCGTAGCGGAAACGACCGCCGTATGCCGCCTTGAAGAGGCGGGGACTTAAAGAATGGGCTATCGGGAAGCCTATGAGACCAAATCTGGACATGATTCTATGTTTAATTTCCCCCTTTTCTCTGCCGGACGGCTTCGTAGAGGAGAACGGCAGCGCTGACTGAGACATTCAGAGAGTCGAGCCGGCCGAGCATAGGAATCTTTATGTGGGCGTCGGCGGAGTCACGCCAGGCTTGTGTGAGACCTGTGGATTCCGTGCCCATTACAAGTGCGGTGGCACCGGTCATATCCGTGTCATAGTACCACTCCGAGTCCTGAAGCTGGGCGGTGAATATACGTATGCCGCGCTCCTTCAGAAAGGCTATGGCATCCGCCGATGTGCAGACGGCCACAGGCACGGAGAACACCGCACCGACGCTTGAGCGTATCAGATTCGGGTTCCAGATGTCCGTGAGCGGGTCACAGACAATCACGGCGTCAGCTCCTGCCGCGTCTGCGCTTCGCAGGACTGCTCCAAGATTGCCGGGCTTTTCGACCGATTCGAGCACCATCACAAGAGGTCTCTCTCCAAGCCTCAGGTCTTCGAGAGAGCGCGGCACTGAATGCACTTCCGCAATGATTCCCTCCGTGGAGCCCCTGTAGGCGACTTTTTCATAGAGGAATGCCGGAATCTGCACGACTCCAAGGCGCGGGTTGAGCGCCTCTGCCTTTGCAATCAGTGCGTCAAGCCCGTCCTTCCCCTCAATGTTTTCCGCAAGGTGGCCCGTTTTTGCTCCATTGACAGCATTGTTTTGGACTGCCATGACCTCGCCGCAGATAAAAAGTGTCTCTGGAATGAATCCGGCGTCGAGGCAATGTCCGAGTTCCCGCTGCCCCTCCACAACGAAGAGTCCGGCAGCGCTTCTTGCCTTGGATTTCTCCACGAGTGTCAGCAGTTCCTTGACTTTTCTGTTCTGTGCAGATGTTATCGTCTCTATTCTCATCGCATTCAATTAATTCGCTTCTTCCGGCCATGGATTGTCGATGATTCCGGCCATTGACACCATCTGTGCGTGTGCCTCGTGGAGCAGCCGTGCTGTCTCCTCCTTGCGCGGTTTCGTGACGTCCGGGAAAATCGGAGTCCCGACGTGCAGTGTCAGAAGCGGAACTTCCGGCTTGTCGAAGAGCCTGTATATCCCCGTGCGGGGGCGATAGGAAATCACGAAAGGAATGACCGGAATGTTGTACTTCCAGGCCATCGTGAATGCTCCCTTCTTGAATGAACGGATCGGAGTGTAGAACTTCCAGCTTGCAGCCTCCGGAAAGACGTGCATCCATTCCTTTTTCTTGCGATACTCATCAAATGCGGCATCAAACGGCCGCATCCCGGCATAGTTGTCCGGAATCGGAATGCCTCCGAGGTAGCGTATAAACCATGCGTCCTTTCCCCTTAGGTGCTCTCCGTAGATTGGAAACCAGAGGTTTCTGTTGCCTATGGCGTCGAGCACGCATGCAAGGTCCCAGCGATAGACGTGGTTGCATACTGTCAACGCCCCGTCCTTCAGTTGCGCTTTGTATTTTCTGAGATTCTCCTTTCCCTCAATCTTCAGCCCATAGCGCACACGGTTGACGGGAATCACGAGACAGCGCAACATGAATCGGTTCAGGGCGTGGTTGAAGCGGTATTTGAATGAATTGTCATAGTACGGATAGTGCTCGTCCAATGTCACCTGACGTCCGTCATATCTCACACCGATGATATGCGCGTCCGGCCTGTCCTCCGGGTATTCGACGTCAATTTCGGGGATATATGTCCCCTCCGCCGTCTTCATTTCCCTATATCTCAGATTATCAGTTCCTTTTCCCATATTTAAGAAATTTGTAAATCAATTTCCATTCATCACTTTGCACGGCCGAGCAGCGACTCCGCATAGCGTTGAAGCATTGCGTGCCCTACTCCGTCAACCGGAAGCTGTGCGGCGAAACCGAGAGCCTCCTCATGATATTTCCTTATTTCACTCTTTGCGGCATCCCCGACTCCGAGACGGATGTAGAGCTCTTTGACCGCGGAAATCTTTCTCTCCTTTTCCTCGTCGGAGCCGACCGGAAGAGCCATCGCTTCGAGCAGAGCCCTGTGCATGAGGGTATCGCTGCCGGTAAGTTCAAAGGCTTTGGTCAACAGCCAGCTTTTCTTGTCGTTGAGGATGTCGCCTCCGATTGCCTTGCCGAAGACGGACGGATCTCCGAAGGTGTCGAGATAGTCGTCCGCCACTTGAAAGGCCAGGCCGAGCGAATAGGCATACTGATAGACCAGCTCCTGACTCATCGTATCAGCTCCGGCAATCAAGGCTCCCATCTTTGCAGCGCATGCAATCAGGACAGCCGTCTTAAGGCCTATCATCATTATGTAGTCGTCCATCGGGACTGACTCTCTCGACTCGAACTCCATGTCGTATTGCTGTCCTTCGCAGACCTGTGCCGCCGTGTCCGAGAACAACTTCAGAACTTCCGGAAGCCTTTCTGCCGGGGCTTTCCCGAGCAGTCTGTAGCTTTCGATGCACATTGAGTCTCCGGACAGGATTGCTGTGTTGGCGTCCCATTTCTTCCAGACCGTCGGCATTCCGCGACGCACGGCCGCATTGTCCATGATGTCGTCATGAATCAGAGTGAAACTGTGGAAAACCTCAATCGCGGCAGCCGGGGCGAGAATGCTTTCGTCAAGCGAGTCCTTGAAAAGCGAATAGCTCAGAAGGCAAATCCTTGGTCGGATCCGTTTCCCTCCAATCTGAATCATATATCTCAGCGGTTCATACAACCCCGCCGGTTCTTCCGTAAATCTGAGTTTTCCGAAAAGCTCCTTCAGAGCCTCTTCAATCTGTTTTTCAGCAATCATGGATTTTTTGAATTGATGGACTTTCTTGGTTGTCAGGGTGCAAAGATATTCATTTTTCAGAACAAATCCTTGAGTACGGATGCCGAGCGGATGTTCAGCGGATATTCGAGGTGGATCTCCATATAGGAAAGAAATGACTCTATAAGGTCGGAACGCACAGCTCCGGTCATCGGCACGAGCATGGCCTCATCGAACGGAAGCCGCATCAGGTTCTCGGCGACAGCCGCATTCTCCTCGCTGACAAACGGAGCGAGATCGGAAAATTCCGGGCGGAAGCCGAGCACGGAAGTGAGTTCGAGGAGAAAGAGGAGGTGGAAGTTGCTGAAATTGCCGTCCATTGCATCAAGGAGAAGTATCTTCCGTATGCACCAATCATAGAGCCCTTCCTCGTTCGCCCCATCGCGTAGAACTCGGAACAGAACTTCTGCTATGAACATCGAGATGCTTGCCTTGTAGAGATTTCCGCGCAGTCCGTTGAGAGGATATGAAGCGGCGAGGGAACTGACAGTCATCATTGCCGATGACGACGCCGGGTTCACCGCGACTTCGCCCTCAAGAATATTCAGCGGACTGACAAGTCCCAGCACGGCGGCTCTGGCACCGCCTCTTTTTGAAGCCCGCCCCGCTCCTCCTGCAACGGATGCCGCGGCCGAGACAGACCTCAGAAAAAGGCTCCTGCGGCCATATTCCCGGCTCAACGTGTGCAGGACAAGGGAACTGTCTCCATACTTTGTGGAATGGAGAAGGATGAACTCTGCCTGTTGTCTGTTGTTTCTTGTCATTGTTCCGCGTCATTGGATGCACTTGCTCCGGCAAGGTCTCACTTTTCTGTGTGCACTACTCCGTTCACCGGTTGCAGCGCCTTGAAACGGTGCGAGATGAGATTTTTGAGGTGCTCGGGAATTTCAGCGAGCGTTTTTCCACGAAGTTCCAGAATCTCCGTCTTCGAAAGTCCTCCGGAAGTCAATGCGGAAAGTTCGTCATCAGTAGGGATGAACACCGGGTCGTAGCCGAATCCTCCGCATCCGGCCTTCGAGAAGGAGATGTGCCCCTCAAGCGAACCGTCGCAGACGAATTTTCTTCCGTCGCGGAAAATTAGCGTTACAACGCAGCGGAAACGTGCCTTCCTGTCCTCAAGCGTGTCTGCTCCGGCCTTTTTCAGGTTAAAGAGCAGTTTGTCCATATTGTTAGCGAAGTTCTTGTCATTTCCGGCGTATCTGGCAGTGTATATTCCCGGTTCTCCTCCGAGAGCGTCAACCTCCAGTCCGGAGTCGTCCGCGAACACGGCGTCGACCATGTCGGAAGCGTGGTCCGCAGCATTTTCAGGTGATGCCATATTCCCGAAAACCCTGTCCCATATATACTTCGCCTTGAGAAACGAATTTTCCGCGAATGTCGCCCCCGTCTCCTCTGCCTCTCCCTCAATTTCGCAGTCTTGCGGCGTCAGCAGTTCCACACCCTCTCCAAGGATGTCTGCCGCCTCACGCAGCTTTCCTTTGTTCTGTGTTGCAAAAATAATTCTCATTATATCTTTGTGCATATCTTCAAAAACGATGACAAAATTAAGAAAATATCCCTATAGATTCATTAACTTTGCGCATGAACATAATAACTATTAAAACGTAAATATATGTCACTGAATAAAGTAATGCTCATAGGAAACGTGGGCTCGGATCCGGAAATCCGCTACCTTGAAGGCACTGACGCTCAAAGCAGTACGAAGGTCGCGAGCTTCCGCCTTGCAACCGGAGAACGCTACCGGGACCGCAACAATGAACTCAGGGAAATCACCGAGTGGCACAGCATAACGGCGTGGAGAGGCAATGCCGACCTCGTCGAGAAATATGTCCGTAAAGGTACCCAACTCTATGTCGAGGGGCGCATCCGCACGCGCAGTTGGACTGATCGCGACAACAACACGCGCTACACCACCGAGATTCTTGCCGACAGCATCCAGCTCCTCGGCCGTCGCTCCGACAATCCCGCGACGAGAGACACGCCTGGTCCGCAGGTCCGGCCAACTACACAGCCTCAGCCTGTTCCTCCTGCCCCGCAGCCTTCGCCAGCTGACCCCGAAGACGATGATCTTCCATTCTAGAAATCTCTATCCATGATGCAGATGTATGATTATTCGCTTGTCGCGGCCCTCTCGCTGCTGCTTTTCTTTGCCGTCTATTTCTTGGTGGCAAAGACCCCTGACAAGCCTATATTCGCGGTATATGTCCGTTCGAGACGGATTATGGGGCTTGCTCTTCTTGTTCTCGCATGCAATTACATCGTTCATCTTTTTGTCGGTGTGCGTTTCTTGAATCACACAGCTGCCATCCTGCTGAACATCTCAACCTACTTCCTTGCCTATTGGCTCTTCAGCTCGGCATTCATTATTCTGCTCGACCGCGGCTATCTTACTGCAAGAAGGGTCGTTTTCCACATGCTCCTATGGCTGCTCTACCTCGGAGCCACCGTGGCGACGCTGTTTCTGACAGATCCGGTGCAGACAGCCTGCGTCACAATTCTGGCCACCCTGCTCGTCGCGTATGGGGTGTGGCTTTCGTTGAGGCTCATCAGGGCATACCGCAGGGCCGTCCGTCTCTTTGACGACACTCATTCCGACAACATCGCCTCCTACATCCGCTGGATGTCCATACTGACCTGGTGGGCGCTGATCTACGGTGTCGGCTGCAGCCTGCTTACTTTCCTCCCTGACAGATACGTCTTTGTTTGGATACTTTCCTCAATCGCGTTCTACATATATATATTCGTATCATACACGAATTATATGCTTTACTATGACCGTGTAGAGCATATTCTCGAAACCTCCGAGGAATATGATGAGCTTTCTGAAAATTCGCAGGAAATGGTCCCGTCCTACTATGCGGACATAAGAAAACGCCTTGATAAATGGATTGAGGAACAAGGATATACGAAACCCGGCCTTACCTTGGAGGAACTTGCTGGCATCCTCGACACCAACCGGACCTACCTCTCCTCCTCCATCCGGACTGCCTACGGCGTCTCTTTCCGTGAATGGATCACGGGGCTTCGTCTTGAATGTGCCAAGCGCATGCTTCAGGAGCACCCGGAATACACCGTGGCAGCCGTCTCCGAATCTACCGGCTTCGCATCCCTGAGCTACTTCACCAAGATTTTTCGCGAAAAGGAAGGCCAGACCCCGGGCAAGTGGATTAGGTCCGTCCGATAATCGAAGAGCTTATAGGGCTTTTTCATTCGGCTCTTCCTTCGTGGAAAGGGCGAACATGACAGAAATGACGATTGCAACAGCGGCGAGAGCCATGAATATGTATTCAGACCTTATCGCTGCTCCCTGCCCGTCGAAACGCTTGAAAATCGAGCCTACCGCCACCGGCACAGTCATGAGCCCGATGTTCTGAATCCAGTAGATGAGCGAATATGCAGTGCCAAGATTCTTCTCCGGAACAATCTTCGGAACCGACGGCCACATTGCTGCAGGCAGCAGCGAATATCCGATTCCGAGTATCCCTATTGCGACATACCCTATGAAACTCGTGTCCGCCATGCTGCCGCCTATGCTCAATTTTGCTGGGGCGAAGGCAATCAGAATGTGGGCGACGAAAACCAGCACCGCACCGGAAATCATCCACCGAGAGCCGTGCCCGACCTTGTCCACCAGCAGCCCGAAGAGCGGGGCGAACACCACGGTGAAGAACGGAATCATTGAGACCATCCATCCTGCGCTTTCGGCCGGGATGTCGAACCGCGGGATGAGGATTGACGTGGCGAATTTCTTGAACGAGATTATACAGCAGTAGAAGAACACGCACAGCAGTGCAATCATAAGGAAGCGTTTGTTGCTCAGAATCTTGAATATGTCCGAGAATCGGAACTCGTCCTCTTCCTTTTTTCCGGAGCCGGCCTGCACGCCCGATGACTTGTCAAACCTCGCGTCCATGGCAACAAACGCCGCCCACAGCACGCAGCCGAACATCAGCAGTGCCAGTCCAACAAGAGCAGGGCGGTTTGTTTCGGAGAGGCTGTACACCGTTCCGGCGGCATGATTTGCTATGAGTGCCGGGGATACAAGCAGTGCTGCAGCCGTTCCGAGACGGGCAATCGCGAGCTGGAGTCCCATGGCAAGCGCCATCGGACCGTCCTTGAACCATTTCGCGATTGAACGTGTCACAGCGACGCCGGCAATCTCTGAACCGAGTCCGAACAGCATGCAGCCTATATAGGCAATGGTCAGCGAAACTTTCGGCGCAAGCCCTGCTGAGATGGCCGCGGTCACGGTCGCTGCTCCAAGAGCCATCATTCCAACGAAAATGGAACCGGTGATTCTCACTCCCCACTTGTCGAGCAGCATCCCACAGAAAATCAGCCCTCCCCAGACGCACAGGAATGAGTATCCGCCGGCATAGAACCCATAGTCGGCGGAATCCCATCCGAGTTCCAGAAGTTCAGGATTTCTGAAAATCTGGGAAACGGACGAGAACATGTCATCAAAAAAGTATGACGCGAACATCGGCACCACAAGGAGTGCCAGCACGCCCCATTTTGAAAGATTCTTTTTCATTCACTATTCTGCTATTTTTTGAAGGTTTCTTAAAAGCTGAATAAAAAGTGCAGATGCGAGGCTTGCAGATGCCTTTTTAGTCTGCTTTTTTGACGTTCGGAAGTTCAAGCCCATACCCCTTCCTCTTATCCTCGGCCTTGAGCCACAAGGCAAAAACAAACGCCAGAACGCCGAAAGACGCGAAGATAATCATTGGCCAGAAATATCCTCCTGTGGCGTTGAGCACGTTGCCGATGAGTAGTGGAACAAGGCAGAGACCGATGTTCTGAACCCAGAAAATCACGCAGTATGCCGAGCCGAGAATCTTCTCGTCAATGATTTTCGGAACAGAAGGCCAAAGCGCTGCCGGTACGAGCGAGAATGACACTCCGAGTGTCAGTATGAGCACAAGGGCGAGAGCCTTTGACGGGAACGCAGGAAGCAGGAACGCGAAGCTCAGGTGGCAGACAATCATGATTACAGCACCAAGCATGAGCATAGAGGCACCCTTGCCTTTGAAATCGAGGAATGCACCGAGGAACGGAGTGAGGCACATAGCGAGAATCGGGAATACGCTGAAGAGCTGTGCCGCCGTTGCTGAATCCACACCGAGGGTCTGCTCGATGAAGTTCGGGGCATATCTCTGGAACGGGAAAATTGCGCTGTAGTAGAGCACGCAAAGAAGGGCTACAATCCAGAACATCTTGCTGGTGAAGATTTTGCCGAGGTCGCTGATGTGGAACTCGTCTTCAGCCGAGTGCTCTTCTGTTGCCTCACCTGCCTCGATAAGCTGCTTGTCGAACTTGCGGTCCATAATCGTGAACACGAAGTAGTTAATCAAGCCCACAAGAAGAAGTGCCGTGCAGAAACCAAGCGGAGCGAGAATTGCCGCATTCTGGAATTTTGCCGAGATAATCGGGGCAATCCACATCACTGCGAACACGCCAAGACGAGCAATCGCCATCTCAAGGCCCATAGCGAGGGCCATCTCCTTGCCTTTGAACCACTTGGCGAGCACCTTTGACACCGTCGTGCCTGCCATCTCGCAGCCGCAGCCGAAAATCATAAATCCCAGACAAGCCATTTTCGCACTTCCCGGCAACGCTACCCACCAGCTGTCAAGCCAGCCGCAGAAAGCCGTAGCCTGGAACCAATCCGAGATTCCGACAAATTTGATTGAGGCACCGATAACCATAAGTCCTGCGGAAAGGAGTCCTGTGAATCGTACGCCCATTTTGTCGAGGATTATTCCTGCGAAAATCAGGAACAGGCAGAAAACGTTGAGGAAATACTCCGAAGCTGCGTATGTTCCGAATACAGAACTGTCCCAGCCGAGGCCTCCGTCGGCGACGGCTTTCTCTATAGTTGATTTCAGAGGAGACATCACGTCGACGAACATATACGCGAAGAACATCATCGACGCCACGAGAATCAGGACAGCCCACCGGGCTATCGGATTGTCATTCATTAGTTTGTAAACCTTTTGCATATTTTGATAATTTATATATTCAAGCTGTTTTCCATTCTGTCAGCCTCATTCTATGTATTTTCGGAGCGAAAAAACTCTGCAATTTAGGAAAATTGTTTGTAACTTGCGAAACTTTAGGCTCCAAATTTTCGCCTAAAGAGAGTTTGCAACGAAATGCTTGAGAATATAAATTCGCCTGAAGACATAAAAAAACTTGATGTTCCTGAACTCGAGCAGCTCTGTTCCGAGGTCAGAAGCTATATGATAGAATGCTGCTCAGTCAATCCAGGGCACCTCGGTTCCAGTCTCGGGGCCGTGGAACTCATTGTCGGGCTTCATAAGGTTTACGACACCCCGAAGGACAAGATTATCTTCGATGTCGGGCATCAGGCGTATGCCCACAAGATTCTTACTGGGCGGCGCGACGCTTTCCGCAGCAACCGCAGGAAAGACGGGATCAGCGGATTCCCCCGGATGGATGAGAGCCCTTTCGATGCTTTCGGTGTCGGACATTCATCAACTTCCATTTCTGCGGCTCTCGGACTTGCTACGGCTGCCCGTATGGAAGGACGGGACGAGAAGATTGTGGCTGTCATAGGTGACGGTGCACTGACTGGAGGACTTGCCTACGAAGGGATGAACAACGCCGGAGCCAGCAAGGCGGATCTGCTTGTGGTAGTTAACGACAACAATTTTTCGATTGATCGAAACCTCGGTGCCATGCACGAGCACCTGCTGCGTCTTACGACAAACGCGACCTACAACCGCATCAAGACACACGTCTGGAACGCGATAGGGGAGAATGGCCTCCGCGAAACTCTGAAAAACATGGCGGCCAATGCCAAGCATTCGATCATAAAGGGTTCCGGTGGTGACATCTTCGAGGCTCTCGGCTTCCGCTACTTCGGACCGATTGACGGCAACGACATCGGACAGGTGGTTTCGACACTCCGGAAAATCCGTGACCTCGGGGGACCGCGCGTCCTGCATATAATAACCAAAAAAGGAAAGGGGTACGCCCCGGCGGAGCAGCAGCAGACCATCTGGCATGCACCCGGCATCTTCGACCCGGAGACGGGTGAGCGCATTTCTTCCAGAAACGGTGTCAGCCGCTATCAGGACGTGTTCGGAGCGACGCTTCTCGATTTGGCAGAACATAATCCGAAGATTATAGGCATCACTCCTGCCATGGCGTCAGGCTGTGGGATGAACCTTCTGGCTGAAAAGATGCCGGACCGGTTCTTCGATGTCGGCATTGCGGAGGAGCATGCCGTGACCTTTTCCGCAGGACTCGCCGCCGGAGGAATGCGACCGTTCTGCAACATCTACTCTTCCTTCTCCCAGCGGGCATACGACCAGATTATCCACGATGTCGCGCTTCAGAACCTCCCTGTCGTGATATGCCTGGACCGTGCCGGACTTGTCGGCGAGGACGGGGCGACCCATCACGGCTGCTATGACATCGCTGCCTATCGCTGTATCCCGAATGCCGTGATTGCCGTGCCTGCGGATGAACTGGAACTGAAGAACATGATGTACACAGCCTCCATGGCCAATGGAGGGCCGTTCATCATCCGCTATCCGCGTGGGTGTGGTGAGAACGTTCCGTGGAAGACGGCTGAATATGAACTTATGCCTCCGGGATATGGACAGAGAGTCGTGGAGGGACGTGACATTGCCGTGATTGCAGCAGGACCATCTGCCTGGAGAGCAAGGGAAGCGATAGAAGATTTCTCCAGGGAGAAAGGTTGGACTCCGTCCCTATATAATATAAGGTATATAAAGCCGATTGATGAAGATCTTCTGAAAGAAGCTTGCACCGGACACCGCACCATCATCACTATCGAGGACGGCTGTGTGGCCGGAGGACTGCATGGCGCGGTCTCTGAATATGCGGCAGAACGCTTCCCTGGCGTGGAAGTGCTCGGGATCGGCATTCCGGATGAGTTCGTTGCCCAGGCGAGTCAGGCCGAGCAGAGGGAATATTGCGGTCTGACAACCGGCCGGATTCTGCGCACGTTGTTACGCGAAGCTGCAAAAATCAAATAATATGGCGCAGGTTTCGCAAGTGCGAAACACCACTTTTTTATATTTCTTGGAGGAAAAAGAATAAAAAGTTTTGGAGAATAAGAAATATTGCCTATCTTTGCAATCCCTTTTCGGGAAACAGGCCTTTGCCGATGTAGCTCAGTTGGCTAGAGCACGTGATTTGTAATCTCGGGGTCGTGGGTTCGACTCCCTCCATCGGCTCAAAAGAAACGAAAAAATGGGAGAATACCAGAGTGGCCAAATGGGGCAGACTGTAAATCTGCTGGTTTACACCTTCGGTGGTTCGAATCCATCTTCTCCCACAAAGGAGAGTCTTCGGGCTCTTTTTTGTTAAGAAATACGGTTAAAAAGCGGAAGTAGCTCAGTTGGTAGAGCATTAGCCTTCCAAGCTAAGGGTCGCGGGTTCGAACCTCGTCTTCCGCTCAAAACTACGCCAGTGTAGCTCAGGGGTAGAGCGCTTCCTTGGTAAGGAAGAGGTCGAGAGTTCAATTCTCTCCACCGGCTCTGCTTTTTTCGTGTATAATATTGTATAATACTTTTAAAAACATACATGTATGGCTAAAGAAACCTTTAAAAGAGACAAACCCCACGTTAACATCGGTACGATCGGCCATGTTGACCACGGTAAGACCACTTTGACGGCAGCTATCACTACTGTCCTCGCAAAGAAGGGTCTTTCTGAGCTTCGCTCATTTGACTCCATCGACAACGCACCGGAGGAGAAAGAGCGTGGTATCACAATTAACACCGCACACGTTGAGTACCAGACAGCAACCCGCCACTATGCGCACGTTGACTGCCCGGGCCACGCCGACTATGTGAAGAACATGGTTACAGGTGCAGCACAGATGGACGGCGCAATCCTCGTTGTGGCTGCAACTGACGGTCCGATGCCTCAGACTCGTGAGCACATCCTTCTCGCACGTCAGGTGAACGTCCCTAAGATTGTCGTTTTCATGAACAAGGTTGACCTTGTTGACGACCCTGAGATGCTCGACCTCGTTGAGATGGAAATCCGTGACCTTCTTTCATTCTACGGATTCGATGGCGACAACGCTCCTGTTATCCGTGGTTCAGCACTCGGTGCACTCAACGGTGACCCGCAGTATGAGGAGAAGATTATGGAACTCATGGACGCTGTTGACTCCTACATTCCTATCCCTCCGCGTGACAACGAGAAGCCGTTCCTTATGCCTATCGAGGACATTTTCTCAATCACAGGTCGTGGTACTGTAGCAACAGGTCGTATTGAGACTGGAGTTGTTCACACTGGTGACGAGGTTGAAATCGTCGGACTCGGTGAAGAGCCTAAGAAGACTGTCATCACAGGTGTCGAGATGTTCCGCAAGATCCTCGATGAGGGCGAGGCTGGTGACAACGTAGGTCTCCTCCTCCGTGGTATCGACAAGAAGGAAATCAAGAGAGGTCAGGTACTTGCTAAGCCGGGTACAATTCATCCTCACGAGAAATTCCAGGCTGAGATTTACGTTCTTAAGAAAGACGAGGGTGGTCGTCACACTCCATTCCACAACCACTATCGTCCTCAGTTCTTCCTCCGTACCCTTGACATTACAGGAGAGATTACTCTTCCAGAGGGCGTAGAGGTAGTAATGCCTGGCGATAACGTCACAATCAATGTAGATCTTATCTACCCTGTAGCAATCAACGTAGGTCTCCGTTTCGCAATCCGCGAGGGTGGACGTACAGTCGGTGCAGGTCAGATTACAAAGATTCTTGACTAATAAGTTTTAGTGATGGGCGTCACTTAAGGGTGACACCCATCTTTTCACAGGGGAATAGAACAAGGGTAGTTCAGCGGTCTCCAAAACCGTCGATGTGGGTTCGAATCCTGCTTCCCCTGCAAAATATCAAAGGTTACGATTTGGTAAAGTTTAACAGGTGTCGTCATCAGCTTCCAACAGACAACACCCATTAACGGTAAAGATGAAAAAAATCATTAACTACTTCAAAGAGTCGTACTATGAATTGACCAAGAAGGTTTCTTGGCCGACATGGGACAAATTGCAGAGTTCTGCCATTCTCGTGATGGTGGCGTCTGTGATTTTTGCCATTGTCATTCTGGCTATGGACACCGTGTTCCAGTACTTGATGAAAGCAATCTATACCCTTTAATTTTCAGTTTCAGTCATGAGTGAAAATTCCAAGAAGTGGTATGTGCTCAGAACCGCAGGCGGTAAGGAGAAGAAGGCAAAAGAGTATCTCGAAAAGGAAATCGAGCGCTTCGGCCTTAAGGATTTCGTCAACCAGGTGCTTGTTCCAACTGAGAAAGTCTATCAAATCCGCAATGGAAAAAGAGTCTGCACTGAGCGTCTCTTCTTCCCGGGTTATGTGCTTATCGAAGCGGAACTTGTGCCCGAACTTCAGTACATCATCCGTAACGAGGTCCCTCATATGTCAGGTTTCTTGACAGAGAAGAGGGAGGTCAAGAAAGATGGTACCAAGGTTCAGGAGGAGAGACTTCCTATACCTCTACGCGACGATGAGGTCCGCAGGCTCCTTGGCGAGCAGGACGAGAAGGCCGGCAGCGAGGCGGAGACTGTGGTCGACTATATGGTCGGCGACGCCGTCAAGATTACCGATGGCCCTTTCAGCGGTTTCGACGGAACTGTGGAAGAAATAGTCGAGGACAGAAGCAAGCTCAAGGTGATGGTTATGATTTTTGGCAGAAAGACTCTGCTTGAACTCAATTTTACCCAAGTAACTAAAGAATAATCATTAATTATGGCAAAAGAAATTGCTGGATTTATCAAACTCCAGATTAAGGCCGCCGCAGCAAATCCGTCACCTCCAGTAGGACCGGCTCTCGGTTCTAAGGGACTGAACATCATGGATTTCTGCAAGCAGTTCAACGCGCGTACGCAGGAAAGCGCCGGCAAGATTCTTCCGGTTGTAATTACAGTCTACAGCGACAAGTCTTTCACTTTCGAGGTAAAGCAGCCGCCTGTAGCCATCCAGCTCAAGGATGCCGCAAAAATTCAGACGGCCTCTGCAGAGCCTAACAGAAAGAAGGTTGCGACCATCACTTGGGATCAGGTGAAGACTATTGCCGAGACCAAGATGCCGGATTTGAACTGTTTCACCATTGAGTCTGCAATGTCGATGGTAGCAGGTACGGCAAGAAGTATGGGTATAAAGATTGAAGGCGGTGAAAAGCCGGCTGGTGTCAAATAATTTTCATAAGCTATGAGTAAACTTACAAAAAACCAGAAAGTGGTTACGGCCAAAGTTGATTCGGCCAGAATGTATAAGCTTGCCGAGGCTTGTGAGCTCGTGAAGGATGTTACCTTCACAAAGTTTGACGCTTCAGTAGAGCTTCATGTAAAGCTTGGCGTTGACCCGAGAAAGGCAAACCAGATGGTTCGTGGTGTTGTCACTCTTCCTTACGGAACTGGTAAGACAAAGCGCGTCCTCGTCCTCTGTACTCCTGACAAGGAAACCGAGGCAAAGGAAGCCGGAGCGGACTATGTTGGTCTTGACGAGTACATCGACAAGATAAAGAGCGGCTGGACAGACGTTGATGTTATCATCTGTACTCCGTCAGTCATGGCAAAGGTCGGCGTTATCGGCCGTATTCTCGGCCCGAGAGGTCTCATGCCTAACCCTAAGACCGGCACGGTTACGATGGAAGTCGGAAACGCTGTCAAGGAAGTGAAGGCAGGTAAGATTGACTTCAAGGTTGACAAGACCGGTATCGTTCATGCAGCCATCGGAAAGGCTTCATTCACTGGCGAGCAGATTCTCGGCAATGCAACAGAGTTGCTTAACGCGATTCTCAAGCTCAAGCCTGCTACTCTGAAGGGAACTTACCTCCAGTCAGCTACCATCTGCTCAACAATGAGCCCTGGTATTCATATTGATGTTAAAACAATCGGCAGTGCTGAATAAAGGATTACAATTATGAGAAAGGAATTGAAAGTCGAAGTAATTGAAGCGATTTCAGCACAGCTCAAGGAAACCCCTAATTTCTACATTACGGACATTTCCGGGCTCAACGCTGAGAAGACATCGAAGCTCCGTCGCGAGTGCTTTGAGAAAGGTATTAAACTTTCCGTTGTGAAGAACACTCTCTTCATCAAGGCAACAGAGGAGCTTGGCGAGGATATCCACGAACTCCACAGTGCACTTGAAGGTCCTACGGCCATCATGTTCACCACGACACCTAACGCTCCTGCGAAGCTCATCAAGAAGTTCCAGGAAGCCGGCGAGGAAAAACCGGTACTCAAGGGTGCTTTTGTACAGGAATGCGCATTCCTTGGCGCTGACAAGCTCGACGAGCTTTGCAACATCAAGTCTAAGGAAGAGCTCATCGGAGACATCATCACTCTTCTCCAGTCACCTGCACGCAACGTCATTTCTGCTCTGCAGAATGCATCCGGCAACACTGTTGCAGGCCTCGTGAAGGCAATTGAGGAGAAAAAGGCAAACGAGTAAATTATATTAACTATTTTAAATATTAACTAATTATGGCAGACATTAAAGCACTCGCAGAAGAGTTGGTAAACCTTACTGTGAAAGATGTTCAGGAACTTGCTAACGTTCTTAAGGAAGAGTATGGTATCGAGCCGGCAGCAGCTGCAGTAGCAGTGGCAGCAGGTCCTGCAGCAGCAGGCGAGGCCGCAGCGGCAGAGCAGACTGAGTTCGACGTTGTTCTCAAGAGCGCAGGTCAGGCTAAACTTAACGTAATCAAGGTCGTTCGCGAGAAGACTGGTCTTGGACTTAAGGAAGCCAAGGAACTTGTAGACAAGGCTCCTACAGCAATCAAGGAGAAGGCATCCAAGGCAGAGGCTGAGGAACTGAAGGCTGCCCTTGAAGAGGCTGGTGCTGAAGTTGAGGTTAAATAACTTCGCCCCGCTTCCCCAAAGGGGAACAATCTCAGGTTTAGGGTCCGAAGTAGACCCTAAACCTTTTTGTCGTATTTATGTATTAAATAATATCATAAGGGCAGAAGATGTCACAAAAGACTAAAAATCAGCGAATTTCCTTCGCAACATCAAAGATTCTCCTTGAGTATCCTGACCTTCTCGAAGTGCAGTTGAAGTCCTTCCAGGATTTCTTCCAGCTCGAAACGACCCCTGAGAACAGGAAGAACGAAGGTCTCTACCAGGTGTTTCAGGAGATTTTCCCGATCGAAGATACCCGCAATAACTACAAGCTCGAGTTCATTGATTATTTCATTGACCCGCCGCAGTATTCGATCGAAGAGTGTCTGGAAAGGGGACAGACTTACAGTGTTCCTCTGAAGGCAAAACTCCGCCTTTCTTGCAGTGACCCTGAACACGAAGACTTCGACACGAAGGTTCAGGACGTTTATCTCGGCAACATTCCTTATATGACGCCGGGCGGAACGTTCATCATCAATGGTTCAGAGCGCATCATTGTATCCCAGCTCCACCGTTCGCCGGGCGTGTTTTTCGGATCAAGCATCCACGCCAACGGCACAAAGCTCTATTCTGCCAGAATCATCCCGTTCAAGGGTTCATGGATAGAGTTCGCGACTGACATCAACAATGTTATGTATGCCTACATCGACCGGAAGAAGAAACTCCCTGTCACAACACTGCTCCGAGCAATCGGATTCAACAGTGACAAGGACATTATCGACATTTTCGGTCTTGCCGATGAGATTGAGGTCACTCCTGAAAACCTCGAGAAGTTCCAGGGCAGGAAACTCGCCGCGAAGGTGCTGAAGACTTGGATTGAGGACTTCGTGGACGAGGACACCGGTGAGGTAATCCCGGTTGAGAGAACCACCGCCATCGTTGAGCGTGGTGAGATTCTCGGAGCTGATACCATCGAGAAACTTGCAGAGACAGACGTAAAGACTATCCTTCTCCAGAAGGAAGATGCGAACGTCAACGAATACGCAATCATCTACAACACCCTTCAGAAGGACCCGACAAACACCGAAACCGAGGCTGTTACCTACATCTACAAACAGCTCCGCAATTCGGAACCACCTGATGAGGCAACTGCAAGGGACGTTATCGACAAACTCTTCTTCTCAGACAAGAGGTATGACCTCGGAGATGTCGGAAGATATCGTCTCAACAAGAAACTCAATCTCACGATTGACGATAACATCCGTGTTCTGACGAACACCGACATCATAGAGATTATCAAATATCTCATCCAGCTCATCAACGCGAAAGCCGTTGTCGATGACATCGACCACCTCAGCAACCGTCGAGTAAGGACTGTGGGCGAGCAGCTTGCCAACCAGTTCAACGTCGGTCTTTCAAGAATGGCGAGGACTATCCGCGAGAGGATGAACGTGAGGGACAGCGAGCAGTTTGCTCCGACTGACCTGATTAACGCGAAGACCCTTTCGTCTGTCATCAATTCGTTCTTCGGAACCAGCCAGCTCTCACAGTTCATGGACCAGACCAACCCGCTTTCAGAGATGACCCACAAGAGGCGTCTCTCAGCACTCGGTCCTGGAGGTCTTTCACGTGACAGGGCAGGATTCGAGGTGCGAGACGTGCACTACACCCATTACGGACGTTTGTGTCCGATCGAGACTCCTGAGGGTCCTAACATCGGTCTTATCTCGTCACTCTGCGTCTATGCGCGCATCAACAACCTCGGCTTTATCGAGACTCCGTACCGCAAGGTGGAGAACGGTAAGGTTGACCTTAGCAGTGGTGGATGGCAGTACATGAGCGCCGAGGAGGAGGAGAACCAGATGGTCTCCCTCGCCAACGTGAAAATGGATGATGACGGAAACATCCTTGAGGACAGAATTCTCTGCCGTTATGCGGCCGATTTCCCTGTCGTTACCAAGGAGGAGGTAAACTATATGGACGTGGCTCCTAATCAGATTGCCTCTGTCGCGGCTTCACTCATCCCGTTCCTCGAGCACGATGATGCCCACCGTGCACTGATGGGCGCGAACATGATGAGGCAGGCAGTTCCGCTTCTCAGTCCAGAGGCTCCTATTGTTGGAACTGGTCTTGAGGAAAGGGTTTGCCTTGATTCCAGGACTCAGGTAATGGCTGAACGCAGCGGTGAGGTCGTATATGTTGACGCAAAGGAAATCCATGTGAAGTATGACCGTACTGACGATGAGAGGTTCGTAAGCTTCAGCGACGACATCACTGTTTATCAGCTTCCTATATATAGAAGGACCAACCAGAGTACAACCATCCTTCTCAAGCCAATCGTTCGCAAGGGCGACAAGGTCGTGAAGGGACAGGTTCTTACCGAAGGTTATGCGACACAAGACGGCGAGCTCGCCCTTGGACGTAACCTCAAGGTGGCGTTCATGCCTTGGAAGGGATACAACTACGAGGATGCAATCGTGCTTTCCGAGAGGATGATTCGCTGGGATGTCCTCACTTCAATTCATGTCGAGGAATACCTTACTGAGGTCCGTGACACTAAGCGCGGTATGGAGGAACTCACGTCCGACATTCCGAATGTAAGCGAGGATGCCACAAAAAACCTTGACGAGAACGGTATCATCCGTGTCGGTGCCCACATCGAACCGGGGGACATCATGATAGGAAAGATTACCCCGAAGGGCGAGAGCGACCCTTCTCCTGAGGAGAAACTCCTTCGTGCTATTTTCGGTGACAAGGCCGGCGATGTGAAGGACGCATCACTCAAGGCCAACCCTTCACTTGACGGTACCATCATCAAGACTGCCCTCTACTCGAAGGCAGGAAAGGAGGCAGGTGCCAACAAGCGTCAGGCAAAGGCCGACCTGAAAGTTCGCGTCGAGAAGATCGAGGAAGAGTTCAATGTCAAACTCGAGGCTCTCAGGGCAAGGTTTATGGACAAACTCATCGTCCTCGTCGACGGAAAGAAGAGTGCAGGCATCAGCGACCTCTATGGTGTGGAAATCATACCTAAGGGTGAGACGATCAAGGCTTCCGCTCTCCGTGATCTCGACTACGAGAATATCAACACCAGCAAGTGGACCTCAGAGAAGAACACCAACCTTCTCGTGAAGGAACTCATAAACAACTACTGCATAGCTCACAAGGAAGAGCTCGCACGTGAGAAACGCGAAATTGACAAGATAAAGGTCGGTGACGAACTCGCAAACGGTGTCCTTCAGGTGGCGAAGGTATATGTGGCAAGGAAGAGAAAGATCAGAGTGGGTGACAAGATGGCCGGCCGTCACGGTAACAAGGGTATCGTGGCAAAGGTTGTCCGCGACGAGGATATGCCGTTCCTTGAGGACGGAACTCCTGTGGACATCGTTCTGAACCCTCTCGGTGTGCCATCCCGAATGAACCTCGGTCAGATTTACGAGACCGTTCTCGGATGGGCCGGAGAGGAACTCGGACTCAAGTTCGCCACCCCGATTTTCGACGGTGCATCTCTTGACGACATCTGTGCATACACCGACAAGGCGGGACTTCCTCGTTACGGAAAGACCTACCTCAGGGACGGAGGCACCGGAGACTGGTTCGACCAGCCTGCGACAGTCGGAGTCATCTATATGATTAAGCTTGGTCACATGGTTGACGACAAGATGCACGCGAGGTCAATAGGTCCTTACTCTCTCATCACACAGCAGCCTCTCGGCGGTAAGGCGCAGTTCGGTGGACAGCGTTTCGGTGAGATGGAGGTTTGGGCACTCGAGGCATTCGGTGCGGCTAACGTTCTCCAGGAGATTCTTACAGTCAAGTCCGATGACGTTACCGGACGTTCAAAGACTTATGAGGCAATCGTCAAGGGCGACCTTATGCCGACGCCGGGTATTCCGGAGTCACTCAACGTCCTCCTTCACGAACTTCGCGGTCTTGGTCTCAAGGTTACGTTGGATTAATTACGGATAATTTGAAATTTTAGAAATATGCCGACTTTTAATAAAGATAACAAGGTTAAAAGCAATTTCGAAAGAATCAGCATCGCTCTCGCTTCTCCTGAAGATATTAAGGAAAGGTCTTCAGGAGAGGTCCTCAAGCCGGAGACGGTCAATTACAGGACCTACAAGCCGGAGAGGGACGGTCTTTTCTGTGAGAAGATTTTCGGTCCTACCAAGGATTACGAGTGCCACTGCGGCAAGTACAAGAGAATCAAGTACCGCGGAATTGTCTGTGACCGATGCGGTGTCGAGGTCACCGAGAAGAAGGTCCGCAGGGAAAGGATGGGACACATCGAGCTCACCGTTCCTGTTGCGCACATCTGGTATTTCAAGTCTGCCCCTAATAAGATCGCTGCCCTTCTCGGCATTGCGGCCAAGAAGCTCGAGGCTGTCATATATTACGAGAAGTATATCGTGACGGCTCCGGGACAGACCGGACTTCAGAAGCTTGACCTTCTGTCAGAGGATGAGTATCTCGACATATTGGCGCAGTATCCTGACAACCAGAATCTTCCGGACGATGATCCGGACAAGTTCAAGGCTGGAATGGGCGCGGAGTCAATCTATGATCTTCTCAAGGAGATTGACATTGATGCTCTCGCCAAGGAACTCCGCACGAAGATGCTGACCGAGACTTCCCAGCAGAGGAAGGCCGAGGCGCTCAAGAGGCTTTCAATCGTCAAGTGGTTCCAGGAGTCAAAGGGAATCAACCGTCCTGAATGGATGATTCTCAAGGTTATTCCTGTCATTCCGCCTGACCTTCGTCCGCTCGTTCCTCTCGACGGAGGACGCTTTGCGACATCCGACCTCAATGACCTCTACAGGAGGGTTATCATACGTAACAACCGTCTCAAGAGACTCATCGAAATCAAGGCTCCGGAAGTCATTCTCCGCAACGAGAAGCGTATGCTTCAGGAGGCTGTTGACTCACTTTTCGACAACTCAAAGAAGTCGAATGCAGTCAAGAGCGAAGCAAACAGGGCTCTTAAGTCACTCTCTGACAGCCTTAAAGGTAAGCAGGGACGTTTCCGTCAGAACCTCCTCGGTAAGCGTGTTGACTATTCAGCACGTTCGGTCATCGTCGTTGGACCTGAGCTCAAGATGCACGAGTGCGGTCTGCCTAAATTTATGGCAGCCGAGCTTTACAAACCGTTCATCATCAGGAAACTGATTGAGCGCGGCATCGTGAAGACCGTCAAGTCCGCAAAGAAGATTGTCGACAGGAAAGACCCTGTGATTTGGGATATTCTTGAGAACGTGATGAAAGGTCATCCGGTTCTTCTCAACCGTGCACCTACACTTCACCGACTCGGTATTCAGGCATTCCAGCCTAAGATGATTGAGGGTAAGGCTATCCAGCTCCATCCGCTCGCTTGTACGGCATTCAACGCCGACTTCGACGGTGACCAGATGGCAGTCCACCTTCCGCTCGGAAATGCTGCGATTATGGAGGCTCAGCTTCTTATGCTCGGCTCCCACAATATCTTGAATCCTGCCAACGGAACACCTATCACCGTGCCTTCTCAGGACATGGTGCTCGGACTCTACTACATCACTAAGCTCCGTCCGGGAGCCAAGGGTGAGGGTCTGAAGTTCTATGGCCCGGAGGAAGTCATAATTGCGCTCAACGAGAAGGCAATCGACATACATGCCCGTGTTTTTGTCCGTCTGCCAAAGGACAAGATGGACCCGTCAAAGGGAACCGAGATGGTCGAAACTTCCGCAGGACGTATCATTGTCAACCAGTTCGTCCCTCAGGAGGTTCCGTATGTCAATGAAATCCTCGGAAAGAAGTCTTTGAGAAAGATTATTTCTGTTGTCATCAAGAACACAGGCGTCTCAAGGACGGCGCAGTTCCTCGACGACATCAAGAACCTCGGTTACCGCAAGGCATTCGAGGGCGGTCTTTCGTTCAACCTCGGTGACGTTATCATTCCGGAGGAGAAGACACAGTTGATTGAGGACGGTTATAAGACCGTCGAGGAAATCAAGTCAAACTTCCAGATGGGTTTCATCACCAATAACGAGCGCTACAACAAGGTCATCGACCTCTGGTCCGGCATCGACAACAAGATTACCAAGATTGTCGAGCAGCAGATTTCTACTGACCAGCAGGGATTCAACCCTGTATATATGATGCTTGATTCCGGAGCCCGTGGTTCCACACAGCAGATTAAGCAGCTCTGCGGTATGCGTGGATTGATGGCAAAACCTCAGAAATCAGGAGCATCCGGAGCGGAGATTATCGAGAACCCGATTACCACCAACCTTAAGGAGGGTATGTCAGTGCTCGAGTACTTCATCGCTTCTCACGGTGCCCGTAAGGGTCTTGCCGATACCGCTATGAAGACCGCCGACGC
>SAMEA104315422__coassemble_116_pt1 | contig 58610 bp, 33 predicted proteins | sample SAMEA104315422__metabat2_high_PE_007 | metagenome-assembled genome bin SAMEA104315422 (sample SAMEA104315422) | gut metagenome | biome: Monkey gut; feature: monkey-associated habitat; material: faeces | place: China | collected 2013 | reverse complement strand
CAGTGAAGGTGGTTCGGTGTGGTTGTGTACAAACGACGGGCTTTCAAAGATATGGAATGTGGGCGACGGCTACAGCACGGCGTCGTGGTCATTCGGAAGCGTCTGCCTCTCGGGTTGTGCGCTTGAAGGGGATGAGGTTCTGGTCGGGACGAACGCCGGGGTCGGTGTATTCAGTGAAATGGAGGGTTTGAGATATGTGCGGACAGGCGTATTTGCCACGTCTGTGATTGAACTTCCCGAGAAACGCAGGCTGATAACGGCATACGAGGGCTGCTTCATCTATGATGCTGAGACTGAGACCATGCAGCGGCTGAACTCCTTCGATGCCCGCTGCGCCTGCCATGACAAGGAAACCGGTTGCTTCTTTGTGGGAACGGGGCACAATGGAATACTCCGCTATGACTCGGCCTTGAAGTGCTCCGATGTGCTCTCTCCCTGGAGCTCGTTCTCGCACAGCACGGACATTGAAGTCTCGACGCTCCTTCTCGACCGTTCCCTCGTTCTGTGGATAGGCACAAACGGAAGCGGCTGTTTCAAGAGCACGGAGACCAATAGGGCATTCCGGCTCTGGGCGCCTTTCTCTGACAACGCGCAGCTTGTGACAATGTACGCCGACAGCCGGGACAGGCTTTGGGTCACGTCAAAGGACGGGCGTGTGGCTGTGTTGGACGGAAACCGCCTCCGCCATCTTGACAGACGCTCTCTTTCGATGTTTTCCTCTATGCCGGTTTCCGCTGTCTATGAAACTGCTGACGGACATCTTCTCCTTGGTTCTTGGGACAATGGGGTTGGAGTAATCGCTCCGTCGGAGGTTGCCGGAGCCTGCGAAGGAAAACCGTTTTCGTTGCGGCGCATCAATGGCTTGCCAGACAATCTCAGCGTGTACAAATTTGCAGAGGATAGCTTTGGGACGCTTTGGATGACCACAGCCTCCGGAGTGTGGCGCTCAGCACTTGAGTCTCAACCACTTGGGGGGGGCAGACCCCATTCGGACAAAAGAAAATGGACGTGCATTCGCAACGAGAGGAAGAATGTCCATTCACTGAGCGATGACTTCACCACAGACCTGCTTGTTGACGGGCATACGATCTGGGTGGGAACGAGAGCGGGGCTTAACCGCCTGAAGTGCGGGGAAGATGGTGAACTTCTGTCTCTGGACAGGATACACGTCCGCCCCGGTAATACTGCCGGAGAGTTCGTCTCCTTCATCCATAAGTCTGCCGATGATAGCCTTTGGGTCTCTGTGCTCGGACTTGGACTTGCAAAGCTCGACTCCGAACCGCTCGCGGACAGCCTTACGTTCCGCATATATAATAAAGGGAACTGCCCCGGATTTCCGAACAATGAATTCGAATCTCTGCTCGAAGACGACTCCGGTAATTTCTGGATTGGGGGCTTCGGTCTCATACGCTTTTCTCCGAAAACAGGTGCAATAAAGTGTTTCACGCGAAAGGACGGCCTTCAGAGCAATGCCTTCAAGATTTGGGACGCAGCAAGGTTTAGTGACGGGAAGATGGCCTTCGGAGGTATAAACGGTTTCAACATATTCTCTCCGGAAGACATCGTGGACAATCCTGTGCGGCCGGAGGTCCGATTCACCGGGCTGAGTGTGAACGGGAAGGCGGCAACTCCGGATCTGACGGACGGGAACTCTGTCAGAACGGCCGGCTCTCTCAGACTTGGGCACAGCCAGAACAATCTTGTGATCACATTCTCATCGATGCACTATACGATGCCGGAGCGCAACAACTACATCTATATGATGAAGGGGCTGGATGACAGTTGGCACTCGACCACTGGGCTCAATCCGACGGCGTCCTATCTCAACTTGGGTGCCGGACACTACACATTCTTCGTCTATGGCTCCAACAGCGACGGGGTCTGGGGTGATGTTCCGGCGAGCCTGGACATTCGCATACTCCCGCCGTGGTATGCCTCAGTCCCGGCAAAAATATTCTATGCAATGCTGTCTCTCGGGCTTGCCGCTGCCATCGTCATGCTGCTGAGAAGGCGCAGTGCTCGTCTCCACCGGCAGGAACTTGAGGACAAACTTCGTGAGGAACAGCGGGAGCGTAATGAGAACGAGCTCAAGTTCCACACCGACTTCCTTCACGAGATCAAGACGCCGCTCACGCTGATAACGACTCCTGTGGAGGAACTTCTGAAGAATCCCAACCTGGGAAAGACCACACTGAATCGTCTGCAGTTGGTTGACCAGTCCGCCAAAATCCTTCAGAAACACATAGAATCCATCACCGATTTGAGAAAATACGACAATGGAGAGGTGCGCCTTCACGTCGTTGAGATAGATTTCGCCCGTTTCGCCGAGGAAATATGTCTTCTGTTCCAGCCGATTGCAAAGGCCCGTGGATATGAGTTTTCGATAAGTCTCAATCCTCTCGGACAGAAACTCTTTATCGACAAGGACATGATAGAGAAGGTGATACTCAATCTGATGTCGAACGCTATCAAGTATTCCCCGAAAAGAGGCGGAAAGATTGACGTGAATGTGGAGGAGAGCGTTGTGGATGGGGTGACGGGGACATCCCTTTCTGTGTCGAACCTCGGCATCGGGATACTTCCGGAAGACATGCCCTACATCTTTGACCGCTTCCGTCAAGGCCGGAACAATGACCGTGGAGGGATGGGTATAGGGCTGTCGATCAGCCGCTCTGCAGTCTTGGCTCATTCCGGAAAAATATGGGCGGAATCCGTTCCGGGCGGAGAGACGACGTTTCACGTATTTCTTCCGTATGGATGCTCACAATTCTCCGCAGAAGACATCGATCGTCAATATGAGAACAGCGATCACCTGTCGAACTACGACTCTCTTGCGGAGTTCCGCACCGCGCATGCCGCAGGAACCGGAAGCGTGGAACGCGAGCATCTTGTGCTGATTGTGGACGACAGCGCCGAGCTTCGGGAATATCTGACGCAACTGCTTTCCACGCGGTACAACATAATCACGGCGAAGGATGGGCTTGAAGGTTATGAGAAGACAATCTCAGAGCAGCCGGACCTTGTCCTTACGGATGTCGTGATGCCGAAGCTGAACGGGCTGGAATTGTGCCGAAAAATAAAGGAGAACAATGTCACTTCGCACATTCCTGTCATACTCGTCTCAGCCCGTGACCTGCCTGTCTATAAGATGGAAGGCTACCAGATGATGGCGGATGACTACATCACGAAGCCTTTTCATGCCGAGCTTCTGATTTCCCGAATCGACAATCTCATTCGCCAACGCGAGTGTATGAGACAGGCGTTCCGGACGGAAGTCAACCTTGAGCCGTCCTCTGTCACAGCCACTCCGGTCGATGAGAAGTTCATCCGCAGCTGCATCGACAACATCGAGGAGCACATCTCCGAACCGGAGTTCGGTGTGGACGACCTCTGCCTGAATGTCGGCTACTCCCGTCCGCAACTTTATAGGAAAATAAAGTCGATAACTGGAATGTCTGCCATTCAGTTCCTGCGTAGCATCCGTCTCAAACGGGCTGCCCAGCTGCTGTCATCTGGTTCTGGAATGACAGTGACTGAGGTTATGTATGCAGTTGGGTTCAACAACATTTCCTATTTCTCAAAAATCTTCTTCTCTGAGTTCGGGGTGTTGCCGAAAGACTATGGAAAGAGCCTGTGATACCCATTTTTCTGTAAAACTGCGAAAGAATGAACGATTTGTAAACTCGGATAGACGTGGTTCATATCTAATATTGCACAGCGGAACGCACGAGATACCGCAAACTATGAAACACGGAGAATGCAAAACACTAATACCAATATTATGAAACGAATTTTTTCAGCGGCTGCTATCTGCAGCCTAATTCTGGCAGTTTCCTGCAACAAAGAGGGTTCTGCTTCTGTAGACAAAGATTTTCAGTATGTGATTCCGACCGAAGCTCTTGTCGGTCAGAGCGTCACTTTCGAGGACCAGTCAATCAATGTCCAGTCACGCGAGTGGACATTTGAAGACGGCACGCCTGCCACCTCAACCAAAGCCATTGTAGAGGTTGCATTCAGCAAGGCCGGCGAAAAGACTGTTTCCCTCACTGTCAACTACTCTGACGGAACGAAGGACGAGATTTCAAAGAAAATCACCATCAAGGACGAGTTCTCGGCAAAAATCAAGGCCGAGGGTCTCTCTCCTAAAGGATGTGCGAAGAAGGGATCTGAAATCACCTTCTCCCTTGACGAGTTCAAGAACGCTGCAGGCGGAAACGTTACATACGCTTGGTCTTTCCCCGGGGCGACTCCTGCGACCTCGACCGACGCCTCACCGAAGGTAGTCTGGAACGAGCAGGACAATAATGTGAAGGTCACCTGCGAGGTTACCCGTGCGCTTGACGGTGCGAAACTCAATCTTGAGACCACTCTCATTGCCGGCAACTATCCACTGCTCAAGGTTGATGATTATGATGTTTATGGCTTTGAAAAAGGTGAAGGCAATATAGCTTGGTATAGTTGGGTGAAATTCTCTACAGATAAAGAGGCCGGTCTGCATCCGGAAGTGATGTCTGTTGTTGATGGCGGTGCTGCTGGGACTGCTAAATCAATGAGATTGGACATTTCAGATATTCAGGACGGAGCGAATATATTTGAACTTGCAGCCCGCAATAGTTGGCCTACAAACGCTTGGATGGAAGCCGGGAAAAAGTATGAACTTTCATTCTGGCTCAAATCCGAAGGTATGGCGGGCGCTTGCTATTGGCTTAATATCTTCTCTTATTGCCCTACATGGCTCAACGATCCTTTGAGAGGGGCTGATGCTTCTTCCGATTGGAAGGATGTGTTTGGAGTGGACTTCGTTGAAAGCAGTATGGTGGAGCTGTATAAAAATGTAATAACAACCGTGACTGCAAAGGAAGACGGTAGTGGATACGATATTCAGAACGCTTTAAGCACGGAATGGACCAAATATACATTTGAGGTCACTCCAGGAGGCGATGCTGGAACTGTATATAAAAACTGCTATCTTGCGTTAGGTCTTTCCGGAGTCGGCGCGATAGTGTACCTTGACGAGGTACAGATCAATCTGGTTGAGGAATAACAGACAAATTGTTGTGTACTGATATACGTGCAGTGCGCCGATTCGGGCGCACTGCTTAATTAACAGAGAATTATGAAACGGTTTCTTGTCTCTCTGGTGCTTTTGGCATCGGTGGGGGTCGCTGCTTTTGCGCAGCAGATAAAGATCACCGGTCGTGTGACGGACAGTCACGGTGAGCCGATTCCGTGGGCCAATGTGTTTCAGAAAGGCACACAGAACGGAACAACGACAGATGATGACGGCAGATATGAAATTTCCGTCAAGTCGGGAGATGCCGTGTTGGTGGCATCCTTTATCGGCTACCAGGACAAGGAACAGTCCTCTTCCGGAAAAAGCATCGTGGACTTCAGTCTCGACTCCGACTCCGAAGTTCTTGACAATGCGGTCGTCATTGGCTACGGCACGGCCCGCCGTCAGGATCTCACCGGCTCCGTGGCCTCCATCAATTCCGACAACCTCAAGAACCATGTGATGTTTTCCGTGGACGACGCGCTCAAAGGCGGAGTCGCCGGACTTATGGTGTCTTCTACAAGTGGCCAACCTGGAGCCGCATCCAAGATGCTCATCCGAGGCGCAGCCTCGCTTTCCGGCTCGACATCCCCTCTCATCGTCGTGGACGGCTTTCCTCTCGGAGATGTGTCCACTTCTTCTGGAATGGGAATGTCGGGACTTGATTCACAGATGAGTTCGCTCTCAATGATAAACACCGAGGACATCGCGTCCATCGAGGTCCTCAAGGACGCCTCCTCCACGGCAATTTACGGAAACAGGGGCGCGAACGGCGTCATCATGATAACGACAAAGAAGGGACGCGCCTCCAACGGCAGAATCCAGTACAACGGATATGTCAGCATGCAGAACCTTCCCCATAAATACGATATGCTTGACTTCAGGGGCTATGCGTCCATGATGAACACGAAGAATCCGTCATATCTCCTTTTCAGCGACTCCGACGGCAACCTGCGCAACTTCGACTATGACAGGATTCAGAGCATTGACTGGCAGGACAGAATCTACAGAACGGGATTCATCCACAACCACAACCTCTCGATGCAGCACGCGACGGACAAGACAAATTTCCTTATAAGTGCGTCGTACATGCAGAATGAGTCAATCATCATCTGCACAGACTGGCAGAAACTCACGGCGAAAGCCAATATCGATCACAAGTTCACCGACAAGCTCAAGATCGGGGCTGACATCAACTACAGTCGCATCATTGACGATGGTGTGCCTACTTCCGGCGGTGACGGAACGGCTGTCGGCACAATCATGAGCGCCCTGCTCTCGCAGCCTTTTGACCTGCGCGACGAGCAGACTCAGACTCTATTCCGTAGGGCAGGGGTGGAGCAGTATATGATAAACACTTTCAACGAGGGCAACAAGCAGAACCCGGTGACGATGGCAAACGACATCAAGATGAAGAAAATCCTGAACCGCACCATCGCCAACTCCTATGTTCAGTACAGCATGCTCGACGATCTTATTTTCAAGGTGACGGCCGGCTTTGACAACTACGCGATGGAGGACAAGCAGTTCTACCCGACCACGACTCCGCGCGGCTACCTCTACAACGGCCAGGCCTGCATGGCGAACATCTCAAGCTTCGGATGGCTGAACGAGAATACCCTCACATGGTCTCCGACATTTGCGGAGAAACACCGGCTCAACCTTATGGCGGGCGTGACCGAGCAGGGCTCGCGTTACTACTACAACGCCACCGAGGCCTCCTCATTCACAAACGAGTCGCTCGGCTACAATAATCTTTCGCTCGCAAAAGACTTCCATTCCTACTCCAACACGAGCAAGGGTGCGATGCTCTCGTTCATATTCAGAGGTAACTACGCCTATGATGACCGTTACATCGGCACATTCACCTTCCGTCGCGACGGCACGTCATCCTTCCTCAAGAACAAATGGGGCTCGTTCTTCTCCGGAGCGCTCGCGTGGAACGCCAAGCAGGAGGAGTTCCTCAAGTACAACAACGCAATCAGCACCCTCAAGCTCAGGGCGTCTGTGGGTGAGGTCGGAAACTCTAACGTACCGACATCCGGATCATTCGCGCAACTCTACACGACAAGTACGGCGTTCGGCACCGACCTCAGCATAGGCCAGTCTCCAGTTACCCTCGCCAATGAGAACCTGACTTGGGAAAAGACGCTTGAGTACAACCTCGGCCTTGAGTTCGGAATTTTTGACGAGAGGCTACACTTCGACCTCGACCTCTACCACAAGACCACCCGCGACCTCCTTCTCGAGGCTCCGGTGCTCAATATCTCGGGATATACGAAGGCATGGCAGAACGTCGGAAGCATCCGCAACATGGGTGTCGAGTTTTCGATGAACGCAACTCTCATTGATATGAAAGACTTTCAGTGGACGTTCAACGGCAATATAAGCAGCAATAATTCCAAAATCCTCAAGCTCGGTCAGGACGGGGCTCCGATTTATCTTGGCATCAACTGTCTCGGCGGCCAGAACGCGGTCATCCTCCGCGAGGGCGGCAGTGTCGGCGAACTCTACGGCTATAGGGCGATCGGGCTCTACCAACTTGATGAATTCACAGCAACCGAGAGCACGACAAAGCCGGGGACGTACACCTACACGGTAAAGGACGGAGTTCCGGTTCAGGGCGTGAGCGAGCAGCCGGGGTCAATCAAACTCTGGGACAAGGACGGCAACGGAAAGATTGACGACAACGACCGCGAGGTCATCGGCAACTTTCTTCCGAAGTTCTACGGAGCATTCTCCACTACATTCAACTGGAAGTCATTCAACCTCTACCTCGGTTTCCAATACTCCTACGGCAACGATCTCTACAACGCTAACTATGCGATGATAGGCTTTTTCAACGGAGACGGCTCGAACCAGAGCTCCGCATGGAACAAGAGGTGGACGGTGGATAATCAGTCCTCACGCTACTACTCCCAGATTTCCAAGGGCCTTGTCTCATCCGCATTTGTCGAGGATGCCTCATTTCTCAGGTTTGCATCGGCCAGATTCACCTACACCCTTCCGAACAAACTGCTTGCGAGGACAAAGCACGTGGAGGGCTGCAAGTTCTACATTTCTGCCGACAACATCTACACCTTTACGAAGTATTCGGGCTACGATCCCGAAGTCGGAATCAGCCAGAGCAGTGCCTCTGCAATTCTTTCGCAGGGATTCGACTACGGAAACTTCCCGCATGCCAGGACATTTACTTTCGGTGTGAACCTTTCATTCAAATAGGAGGCAAGGTATATGAAAGCGAAAACTATAATTACAGTGCTCTGCTCCGCGATTGCTGCCGTTTCCTGCAATTTCCTGGAAACAACTGTCGAGAGCAATATCACCACGAATAACTTTTTCAAGAATACGGGCGATTTCGACATGGCTCTGACAGGTGTCTACTACACCTTCACTTCTGTCGAATGGGACGCCCAACATCGTTACGGAGACTACTTCACCGGATTCATGTATTGGGGAAGAATCGGAACGGACGAGGCTTTCGTTTCCAGTGGAAACAACGGCGAGGAACTCATCGGCAACTACACCTACACACCTGAAAACCTCTTCGTGGAGAAAGTCTGGTTTATGCAGTATCTCGGCATCCAGCGTGCCAATGTCGTGATTGACAGGCTTAACGCCTACTCCGGCGACCAAGTTTCGGACTCCGATCGGGCGCGAATACTCGGCGAGGCCCATTTCCTCCGCGCCTGGTTCTATTTCCAACTTGCCCGCTACTATGGTGAGGTGCCGCTCGTTCTGCAGGAAACTACAGACATCTCAAAACTCAGCACTGAGAAGGCACCGCTTGCGGATGTATATGCCCAAGTGATAAAGGATTACGAAACGGCAGAAGAGCTTCTTCCGGTCACAAACACGGTCGGGCACGCCACAAAGTATGCCGCGACAGCGCTCAAGGCACGTGCCTACCTTCAGATGTCCGGAAAGCCGCTCGGAGACAAGTCTGCGGCCGCTCTTGCCGCCAAGGCCTGCAAAGAAGTGATAGAAAGCGGCAAGTACGCTCTCGTGACGGACTATTTTTCCCAATTCGACGGCAAGCACGAGCATAACAGCGAATACATCTTCGATGTCGAGTTCGACAACACCGCCAGCAACTCCCTCTACGGAGGTCAGGTCGGAACTGTGGACGGAATACCTCACGAGCAAAATGCCTATTGGGCACAGGTGCGCACCTACAAAGAGATGTACGACAAGTTCGACCCTGCCGATCTTCGTCGTGAAGCAGTGAATGCCGGCGGGCATATCGCTGTCAGCAAGACAAGCGGCAAGGCCGAACTTGTGATGGGGGACGAGAACTACAAGGATAATTATTGGGTCTACAAGTTCCGCCATCCTCTTGACAAGTCCGACCGCGGAGAGACTTGGGCAAACTGGTGCAACAACATTAACTTCCCGATAATCCGCTATGCCGATGTGCTCTTGATGTACGCCGAGGCCGAGAACCGTGCCTATGGTTCTCCGACGGCAGAGTCTCTTGAATGCGTGAATCAGGTGCGCCGCCGTGGTTTCGGTAAGGACATAAACACTCCTGCTGCGGGCGTTGATCTTCCGATGTCCTCAGGCAGCGAGTTCGACGATGTGATTCTCAAGGAACGCAGCCTTGAACTCTGCTTCGAGGGACATCGCTGGGCAGACCTCGTGCGCTTTGGCAAACTTCAGGAAGCTTTCCGCTCCGTAGGAATGGACGAGAAGTTCAGACCTTATTACGACCCGGTACGCAATAACTGTCAGGAGAAGCACTCCATTTTTCCTATCCCTCAGTCAGTAATCGATGCCTCAAACGGCGCAATAGAACAAAACCCGCTATGGAAATAAGGAATATAATCGTATTTTGCGCTGCTGCGCTTCTATCGACAACCATCTCCTGTTCGAAGGAGTGGATTCCGACGCCAGATCCGTCACAGACAAAATGGACCAACCGGGGGCCGGAATCTGATGATCCGACGCCGGAGCCTGAACCTTCGGAGAAATGGACGGAGATTACCGATGCAAAGGTGGCGCTTGGCGAGACCAAAGTGGCCGAGCAGACGTCAAGCACTTTCATGAAAGGCTATTGGCCTGACGGAAAGCTGATTCCGATAAAGAAAGGCAATGGGTGGCAGCTCTTCTGGGGCGAGGCTACTGATGCACTGACAACCGGAGATACTCCATATCCTGAAGACCACATCTCCAAGCTTGTGAACTCCAGCAAAGTCTGGGGAAAGGAATTCGTCCGCATTGATGGATTCAACGACGGCGGTTCATGGTTTATAGGCATATTCCCGCTTGAAAAGGCGGGACGTTATGTCGGGTTTTTCCATGCCGAAAGTCACTGGGACCTCAGCGGTACTGCGCACAAGTCCATTGGAGTAGTCTATTCTGATGACTATGGTGCGACGTGGCACGATCCCAAGCCGATAATAACCGACAAGAGCCCTAAGCCTGCGAAACCTGACTGGACCGGACTTGGCGACGGCTGTGTCATCTGGGATTCGGCAAATTCGCGCTACATCTGCTACTATCAAGGCAAAGTGGCAGGTGGGGCCAACACCCTCTGCATGGCAGCCTCTTCCGATGTGAACGGTGCTCCGGGAACTTGGAAGAAATGGGACGGAGAGGACTTTACGCTTGACGCATGTTCTCCGGAGACCGGACTTGGAGGGGAGAACATCCCCATAGCAAACCTCACTTCACCGGCCGGGGCAAATCCTTCGGTTATGTGGAACACGTTCCTTAAAAAATGGGTAATGGTCTATGCCACCTGGGGCAAACGGGTGGTGATTACTTACAGCGATGACGCGCTTCACTGGTCTGCTCCTGTAAAAATTCTCGGTTCCATCGGCTCTCCGGCCTGGTATCCGAATCTTATCGGGGAAGACGGGGACCTCACTGGCGGTGAAGTCGCGAAAATATACTGGTCTCACAATCAGAACGATCAGGGTATCAGAGACCTCGGTTATTGCAAAATCAAATTCTTGAAGTAGTGTTTATGAACAATATATACAAAACAGTCGTTTCTCTGCTGGCTCTTTCCGCTCTCTTTGTCGGCTGCGGCAAGACCGTGGTCATCAAATATGACGCGGATGTGAAGGACTACACTCCGGTGGTGCGTGAAATTCTTGAAGCCTTTCCGAGGGGAAATGTCACGCTCCGCTTTGGCAAAGGAGTTTACGACTTTTACCCGGAGCAGGCGGCCGAGGAGTTTCTGTCCCTTTCCAACAACTGCAGCGGAGAGCGCAGGGTTGCCTTTCTTCTGAAGGACATGAAGAACGTGAGGGTCATCGGAGAGGAGACTGATTTCATGTTCCACGGCGGCATCGTTCCGTTTGCAGCAAAAAATTCGGAGAAGGTAGAAATCTCAGGAGTATCAATTGACTATGACTATCCGTGGACATTCGAGGGCGAGGTCCTTTCCGCAGATCCGGTGCAGAGGAGTTTCGTCGTGCGCGTGTTCCCGGACAATAAGTACAGAATCGAGGGTGACCGTCTTTTCTTCGGGGGATATGACTGGGAGTACCCGATGGGTGAAAGCATTGTCTTTAACCCTAAAACCCGTCGCCCGTGGTATGACACAGCCGCCTACGACCATGGCTATTGGTCAGGCGAGATGGGGGCGCGTGAAATTGAACCTGGCATTATCGAGTTTACCCGCCTGAGCGCCCGCGACGTGCCTCCTGTGGGAAGTATCTGGGACGATAAGGGCCCGATGCAGCTCAACCGTTCCTATCCGGGAATTGCCCTGCTTTCAAGCAAGGATATAAAGGTGAAGGATGTGCATGTGTATAGAAGCGGGGCCATGGCTCTGATTGCCGAGTACTGCGAGAATATTACCGTCTCCGGCTTTTCGACCGCGCAGCATCCCGGTTCACCGAGAATGATCACAGCCTCTGCCGATGCGACACATTTCGTTGACTGCAAAGGACTCGTGCTTCTCGAAGACAGCCATTTCGAGAGTATGCTCGACGATGCCACGAACATTCATGGCGTGTACATGAAGGTTGACAGCCTCATTTCAGACAATACATTTGCTGCCGTCTTCGGACATTTCCAGCAGGAGGGCAACCATTTTGCCGACGTTGGTGACCTGCTCCGCTTCGTGGACAAGACCAGCCTTCAGCCTGTTGCTGAGGCAAGGCTTACATCCATAGACAAGTCTAATCGCTGCCGCTATGTGATGACTGTCGACGCAGACCTCAGCGGCATCCTTTCCGACCCACGTCGCTATGCTGTCGAGAATACGGCCAGAGGCGCCTCTGCGATTATCCGCAACTGTACCGTGGAGTACAACCGTGCCCGTAGCCTGCTGATTTCCACGCCTGGCGATGTACTCATTGAAAACTGCAGGTTCTCCTCGATGATGGCCGGCATCCGCATCTGCGGTGACGCCAACTACTGGTTCGAGTCTGGCAACACCCGCAACGTCGTTATCCGGAACAACAGCTTTACCGATCTCGGGATAGGCGGACGCGAGCCTCAGGCCATACTCCAGATTGACCCTATCATTCCGAAAGATGCCCGTACAAATGACTTTTTCTACCACGACCGCATCGTCTTCGAGAATAATATCGTCTCGACTTTCGACGCCCAGGTAATATACGCGCTCAGTGTAAAGTCGTTGAAAATCAAGAATAATAAATTTATAGATACGGGGACATACGCGCCTCTTTTCCCTCAACTTTCCGTCATTGACGTTCAGTTTTGCGGTGACGTCGAGATTGTCGGGAATGATTTCTCGCAATGGAAGAAAGACGCCACGCTCAGCATACACAATTGTGTGGAGGTGGTCAATGATTCGGATGTAGAGGTCGTGGATTCTCCAAATCCTTTCTTTTTTCAGAGTTGACGTATGAAAGCATATAAACTCATCACGACTGCGGTGCTGGCGATTATTTCGTCGGCATCGCTTTTTGCACAGAAAATGGAGCCTGACCGGACGGCTAAATTCGCTGATAGGGATACGTGTGCGCTGTATATGGACATATATGATCCGCAACCGTCGAAAGTTGTGTGCGACGACGGGAAAGTGCGTCCTACGGTGATTCATGTCTTTGGAGGCGGGTTTATGGAAGGATCGCGTCATCAGGAATGGTTGCGTCCGTGGTTCCGTCAGATGAATGCGATGGGCTACCGCATGGTTTCGATTGACTACCGGCTCGGCCTCAAGGGCGTGCGGGGAGTGACTCAGTCGGAGTTCGCGGTGCTGCTGGACAAGGCGATACACCTTGCTGTGGAGGACCTTTTTGCGGCAACGGCCCATCTTGTGGCGAACGGCTCTGAACTTGGAGTGGATGCGCGGAACATTGTCGTGACCGGCTCCTCTGCGGGCGCGATTACGGCGCAGCAGGCCGAGTGGGAAATCTGTAACGGGACGCCGATGACTTCTGTGCTTCCGGAGGGGTTCAACTATGCTGGTATCATGGCCTTTGCCGGAGCTGTCCTTGTTGATGGTGAGCTCGGGTATGCGTCGAAACCTTGTCCGGTGATGATGTTTCACGGGACGGAGGATGAACTTGTCCCTTATGACGGCGTGACTTCCGGTGGTCTGTCCTTTTGCGGCCCGTGCAGGATTCAGAAGGCGCTTGAGGCTGCCGGAGCGGCTGTCCGCTTCTATCGCTTTCCGGGTATCAACCATGCGGTTGCGGGCTATATGCCGCAGACAGTCGATAAGCAGGTCGATTTTATTGAGCGTAATGTGATGAGGGGTTCGCATGAGTGCGTGGATGCGAAGATTGTCGATCCGTCGCTCCCTACATACAAGACCGAGAACCCTAACGGACTTTATGACATTCAGCCGGATTCTGTCGGCACATTTGAAAGCATACAATGAGCGGATTGAAAAAATATCTTTGCGGCGTCGCGGCGGCCATATTCACAATTGCCACGATCTTCGGCTGCGAACCGGAGGAAAGGCCCGAAGATGGTCCGATAGGTCACAGCCCGTGGACGAAACCTGTTGACGTTGCTCCGGTGGCACGCGAGGGTTGGGAAATCTACACTGGACCCAACTACCGCTATGGACCGTCAATAATCATAAACGACGACAACTCAATAGACATCTGGCTCGCCACACCGGGCGACTACTACGGCAAGAACGTCAATCTCCACGTCTCCGACAATCAGACCGCGGCACAGCTCGGCAGCTCCGGCACATTTGCGCAGCGGTTCACGATGAACGAGGCTTTCGGATTCATATCCATCCAATGCCCTTCATGGAGCAGTGACGAGGAAGGATTTACGTTGAAACTTTATGCGTGGAACACGGACTATGCGACTACCATAGGCGGAAACGCCGTTGCGACAAAGAATTTCACCGGCTACACCGACAACGCCTGGCTCAGCCTCTATCGCAGCGAAAGGGAGGACTTCTCGGAGACTTTTCCTGCTGGCACATACCTTTGGGTGATGACAGACGGCACGGAGAAGTCGGGAATATGGAAATGCACTGACAACGGCTCCTCGGGAAACACTGATGCCGTTTCCTACATCAACGGAGAGGTGACCGACGGACAGTTCCGCTGCCGGATAACATCTGACGGCTCCGGCAAATACTTCTGGGACAAAATAACATGGAGACATTCTGTGGACGGGGGTCGGACATGGACGGAAGAGGCTGATGCCCTGCTTCCTTCGGACGGAAAACGCGACGCCTTTTCGGTCTGCGACCCGGGCGTTGCCAGATGGGGAGGCTGGTATTACATTGCCTACACCTCCACCGAGGAGCCGAACGGCTATGACAACGACCTCTACATTGCCCGCAGCGTCTCTCCAACAGGTCCGTGGGAAAAATGGAGCGGTGACGGTTGGGGCGACGATCCGCAGCCGGTCATCGACTATGAGCCTGTCGAGGGGCACGAGGGGCAGGTCTTCGGTGCCGGGGAGCCGTGCATCGTTGTGAAGGATGATGTCGTCTATCTCTACTATTCATATAATGACTTCCTCACCGATCAGAACCGTCAGGGCACAACGACGCGAGTCTCAATCGCATCCGCGAAGGACAGCAATTGGCCGGCTCATCTTGAATATAGGGGAGTGGCGCTGGACAAGAGCAACATCAGCAATCCGGACCACACTGACGTGAAATTCGTTCAGAAAAGCCAGAAATTCGTCGCTATCCATGCTGAGAGACGCAACACCAACTACAGCCGCATCCGTATATGGGAGTCTGCGGACGGCATCACTTTCACTCAAGGCGAAACAGTGCAGGGCGAACTCCGCAAGGGCGTGATTAACGCCGGAATGAGCGGCGACGGCTGCGGTCATGTCAAAGTCGGGGTCCAGCAATTCCTCTGCTATGCCCATAGTGATCCGCCACGCGAATGGGGACGCTGGTACACATGGTTTCAGCTGCTCGACTGGGTGGAGTCTTCCGAAGAAGTCACCGTTTCCGGACAGAGTCGTCCTACTCCGGATTGGCACTGAACTTTTTGCGATACTCCTTCGGGGACATGCCGACTTCCCGGAGGAACATCGCGGAGAAGTAGGAGTTGTCGTCGAAGTTGAGGTTCCATGCCACCTCTTTGATGCTGAGTGACGACTCTGCGAGCAGGCGGCAGGCCTCGGAGATGCGCAGGCCGAGGATGTAGCGGGCGGGGGAGATGCCGTTGTACTCGCGGAACTTCTTTCTGAACCACGAGTAGCTCATCCCTGCTTCTTTCGCCACCTCCTCAAGGTTAATGGCCTCGCGGAACCGTTTCCTGATGATGGACTTGGCCGTGTCAATTTTGTCTGCAGAATAGTCTCCGCCCGCCTCTTTGTTGGAGTCGTGGTAGATGGCTATGCCCAGAAGCATGTTCACTGTGCCTGCAAGATATTGCTGGTAGGACGGCTTTTCCTGCACAGCAATCTGGATCGCGTCCTTGTACATCGAAACAATGTCCTCGCGGATTCCCACTTTATAGACAGTTCTGTCAAGAAACCCCATTTTCATCCTTTTCTCGACGACTGAGCCCTGAAACCCGATCCAATATTCTTCCCATCCCGTCTCCTTGTCGGGCATGTAGCTGTGCCAGCACCCGGGTCGCAGAAGAATCATCTCCCCACAGTTGATTTCCGTCACCTTGCCCTGTCTGTCATACATCGTTCCCTTGCCGGAATGGATGTACAGCAGTTGCCAGCTGTTGAGGACGCGACCTTTCCTGACATCGAAATAAAAGCCCTCCGGATGCCTTTCGGCCGGCGGATAGCTTGCGTATCCCTTCTCGATGGTCTGCGTCCCGACCGTATTCACGGTGATTCCCCATTGTTCGTCCTTTTTTCCGATGAGGAGATATTTTATGCTGACATTTTCCATTTTCTTCGAAATATGAGTATGTTCACGGCGTTCGTCGTGAATATAGCAGGCGAATATAAGTCAATAAAATCAAAAAACAATATTTTAATGTCATAATGATGCCTCGAAAGATTCGGAAATATACTTCTTTTGCAAAACATAATTAACACACTCATGGCATCAGCAGCGATAGACCTCGGCGCGACGAGCGGCCGCGTCGTAATTGGGAAATATACCGGTGACAGCATTCAAATGACTGAGATACACCGTTTTCAGAACAATATAATCAGAGTCGGAGGACGCAGCTATTGGGACCTTTGGGGACTGTGGAACGAGATTATTACAGGACTCCGAAAGGCTGCCTCATCGGGCGAAACAATCGAATCAATAGGCGTGGACACTTGGGGTGTGGACTTCGTCCTTCTCGGCAGGGACGGACATTTTCTTGCACAGCCGCGCTCCTACCGTGACAGCTACACCGTCGGAATGCCGGAAAAATTCTTTGGCACCATTCCACGCGAGGAACTCTACCGCAGGACGGGAATCCAAATAATGAACTTCAACACCGTCTTTCAGTTGTTTGCGATGGGACAGGAAGAGAATTCTGCATTGGAGGCTGCTGAAGGGCTTCTTTTTATGCCGGACGCAATTTCATATATGCTCACCGGGGAGAAAGTTTGTGAGTACACGATTCTCTCCACATCTGCGCTGATGAACCCCGCGACGCACGATTTTGACGATGAAATTCTTGCTGCCGCCGGTGTGTCGCGCAGCCTTTTCGGACGACGGGTGATGCCGGGCGAGGTCATCGGAACGCTCACCGGCGAGGTTGCCTCCGAAACCGGGCTCGGAAACATCCCTGTGATTGCGGTTGCCGGGCATGACACAGGTTCCGCTGTCGCCGCTGTTCCTGCAACGGACGGGAATTTCGCCTACCTCAGCTCCGGCACATGGTCACTGATGGGAGTGGAGACGCCGTCGCCGATTGTTTCGGACAGGTCGTTTGAGATGAACTTTACAAATGAGGGCGGTGCTGAGGGAAACATCCGCTTCCTCAAGAACATAACAGGAATGTGGCTGCTTGAAAGATGCCGCGCGGCATGGAAAAAAGAGGGGAGAGAGTACAGCTATCCGCAGATAGTCGAGATGATGGGCGAGGCTCCGGCGTTCCGAAGCATGATTGATCCGGACGACGAGTCGTTTGCAGCTCCGGAAGACATGCCTTCGGCGATTAGGGATTATTGCCTTGCTCACGGAGAGCCTGTTCCGTCGTCGGATGCCTGCCTTGTGCGCTGTATATTCGAGTCCCTTGCGCTGAAATACCGTCTTGTGCTCGGGCGCCTTAAGGTGCTCTCTGGCAAGAATATAGAACGTCTGCATGTAATAGGCGGCGGTTCTCTCAATGCGGAACTGAACCGCATGATTGCCTCCTCGCTCGCTCTCCCGGTGATTGCAGGCCCTGCCGAGGCGACGACCGCAGGAAACCTCATGGCCCAGTTCGTAGGGCTTGGATTTGTCTCTTCAATGGCCGGAATGCGGGGAGCGCTTGCCTCCGATGCCTCCCTGCGGCGCTTTGAGCCGGAGAATACGGAGGCTTGGGATGCGGCATATTCCCGTTTTCAGGAAATTCTCGCGCTATGAAACCTTCAAAAAATAACCTGCATCATCTTTCTCATTCTTTTCGGTCTATATTTATTTTCTCATCAGTCGTGTACCTCCAGTACACTCCTTCTTCCAAAAGAAATCTATACTCGAAAATAATTGACAAATCTGACGCAGTTTATTTTTTTCATGTTTCGATAGGAAAAATAAAAAACATAAAGATATGAAACAGGAACTCATCAACAAGGCATACGAAATCGCCAAGGAGCGTTATGCCGAATTTGGAATCGACACAGAAAAGGTTCTCGCACAGCTTCAAGACTTCCACCTCAGCATGCACTGCTGGCAGGCGGACGATGTGAAAGGTTTCGAGGTGCAGGCAGGAGCTCTCTCCGGCGGCATCCAGGCAACAGGCAACTACCCTGGAGCAGCACGCAATATCGACGAACTCCGCGCCGACATCCTCAAGGCGAAGAGCCTCATCCCGGGAACCCACCGCCTCAATCTCCACGAGATTTACGGTGACTTCAAGGGCAAGGTTGTGGACCGCGACGAAGTGACTCCGGAATATTTCCAAAGCTGGATTGACTGGGGAAAGGAAAACAACACAAAACTCGACTTTAACTCCACTTCATTCTCCCACCCGAAGAGCGGCAATCTCTCACTCGCCAACCCGGACAAGGGAATACGTGATTTCTGGATTGAGCATACGAGGCGCTGCCGCGAAATTGCCGATGTGATTGGCAAGGCGCAGGGAGACCCGTGCATAATGAACCTTTGGGTGCACGACGGATGCAAGGATGTTTCCGTCAACCACTACCTCTACCGCAGCCTTCTCAAAGACTCGCTCGACAAGATTTTTGCCGAGAAGAAGGACAATATGAAAGACTGCATCGAGGGAAAGGTCTTCGGCATCGGTCTTGAGAGCTTCACTGTCGGCTCCCACGATTTCTACACGGCCTACGCAGCGCAGAACGGTAAGATTCCGACCATCGACACCGGCCACTACCACCCGACTGAGAGTCCTGCCGACAAGATTTCAGCCCTTTTGTGCTTCGTGAGCGAGCTTATGCTCCACGTCAGCCGCCCTATCCGCTGGGATTCCGACCACGTCACCATTATGGACGACAACACAGTGGAACTCTTCTCGGAAATCGTCCGTGCAGGAGCCCTCAACCGCGTCCACTACGGTCTTGACTATTTCGACGGGGCAATGAACCGTGTCGGAGCCTATGTCACCGGCTCCCGTGCAGCACAGAAATCAATGCTCCGCGCCCTTCTTGAACCGAAGGAACTCATCTCCAAATATGAACTTGAGGACCGCCATTTCGAAGTTCTTGCTCTCGAAGAAGAGTGCAAGTCCCTCCCGTGGAACGCCGTCTATGACGAGTTCTGTCTCCGCAACGACGTCCCGGTCGGCAGCGATTTCATTCAGGAAGTTCAGAAGTATGAGAAGGAAGTAACTTCAAAAAGGTAGAAGCTGTTTTGTTGACAATAAAAATGAAAAACTCTATACTTGAAAATCGCCCCGAACTGAGGCGTGAGATTGAAAAGGTTGCCGAGGTTGCCCTCTACCTCTGGGAAAAGGGATGGGCCGAAAGAAACGGCGGAAACATAGTCGTGAACGTCACCGAATATGTTGATGAGGGGATGAGGGCGCTACCGGCCATAGCTCCTAAGGTGCCTATGGTCCAGAAACTTCCGAACCTCCGGGGTTGCTGGTTCTTCTGCAAGGGCACCAACCGCAGGATGCGTGATCTCGCCCGTTTCCCGATGGAGAACGGCTCCATAATCCGCATCTGCGACGACTGCGAAAGCTACGAAATCGTTGCAGACAACCCCGTGAAGCCGACATCCGAACTTGCCTCTCATCTTGCCATGCACTCACTGATGATAGAGCGTGGGAACGGCTACAAGGCCTCTCTCCACACCCACCCGATTGAACTTGTGGCGATGACACATCACCGCCCGTTCCTCGCGAAGGATGTGCTGACGAAAATCCTGTGGTCCATGATTCCTGAGACCCGCGCCTTCTGTCCGAAGGGTCTGGGCATCATTCCTTATGAGATGCCGTCTTCCGCAGCCCTTGCCGACGCAACGGTCGCGCAGCTTGACGAATACGATGTCGTGATGTGGGAAAAACACGGTGTCTGTGCCGTGGGACCCGAAATCGGCGAAGCCTTCGACCAGGTGGATGTCCTGAACAAGGCCGCCCTCATCTACGAGGCCTCCCGCAACATGGGCTTCGAACCCGAGGGTATGACCGACGCCCAGATGGACGAGCTGAAGGTCGCTTTCAATCTTTAGGAAGTATCGACAATCTTTTCCCCTTATTCAGCCGATTTCTCAAAATTTTGCCGAAATCGGCTGAATAAAGGGCAGCTTGTCCGGCCGATTTCCGGATTATTGAACGAAATCGGCCGAGGTGGACGTGTCTTCGATGTTTTGTGGGCGTGTGATTCTGGATAAAACAAGGCTCATTACTTTGCATTTGTCGCAGAATGAGTTAACTTTGCGTTGTCATTTGTCGTAAACGGGTGACAGGGAAAGACTGGATGCCGCGGAACGTTAAAGTCCGCAAAGCGAGTTAGGTTATATCGTGCCTGACTCGTTTTTTGCTTTGTGGTTTGGTGATGTAAAAAAATGAAAACTTTATTCGTCTTTGAAAAAGTTTTTTTATCTTTGCAACATCTTGACATAAAGATACATTTGGAAAAACGGCATCTCAGACCCAAACTGAGGTGTCGTCTTTTTTGATATACCGGAGGAGTACTGATGACGGAACCCCAAGAGAGCCTTTGCATCCAAATGTTACAAAAAATCGCTAAATTTGAAAGTTTTATAGACGCACCGACCACTATGGCATCAACCAATACCAAAAAGCAAGCAGCGAAAGCCTTTCTCAGGAATGCTCCGACAAGGGCTATGAGAAGAGAGAAACACCAAATAATTGAACATCATGGAAAAGAACCTCACCATACGCAACAGCACCGCTGAATTCCTCATCTTCCAACTTGAAAACAGGGAGGATGGCGTCCAACTGCTATATTCTGATGAAACTCTCTGGCTCACTCAGGATGCCATTTCCTTGCTCTTCAACAAGGGTCGTTCTACCATAGCTGAGCACTTGCAGAACATATTTGCCAGCGGTGAACTGGCTGAAGATTCAGTTTGTCGGAAATTCCGACAGACTGCCGCAGACGGGAAAAACTACCAGGTGAAATACTACAATCTTGATGCTGTTATCTCTGTTGGCTATCGCGTCAATTCTGTGAGAGCCACCCAGTTCCGCCAGTGGTGTACCAATGTCCTCCGGCAATTCGCCATACGAGGCTACGTTATCGACAAACAGAGGATGGAGAACGGCACTTTCTTGAACGTCGACTACTTCGAGCAACTCCTAGAAGAAATCCGGGAAATCCGACTTAGCGAACGTCGCTTCTACCAGAAGATTACTGATATTTACGCTACTGCCATCGACTACAATCCGGATGCGCCAACTACCCGTATCTTTTTCAAGAAGGTTCAGAACAAGATGCACTATGCAGTCCATGGTCACACTGCCGCCGAACTGATTGTCGAGCGAGCCAATGCAGAGAAGGAGCACATGGGGCTCACTACTTGGGCAAAATCTCCACGAGGCAAGATTCTCAAATCCGATGTCTCCATCGCAAAGAATTATCTCAAAGAGAACGAGTTGGAATCAATGGGCCGCATTGTGAGTGCATTCCTGGATCTCGCAGAAGAACGTGCCAAGCGCCACATCCCCATGACGATGGAAGATTGGGCTACCCGCATCGACAAGTTTCTGGAAGGCGATGACCGTCCTGTCCTTGACGATGCCGGCCGTGTCTCCGCAGAATATGCCAAAGAATACGCCGAATCAGAATTCGAGAAATATCGCGTCATCCAGGACCGCCTCTTTCAGTCCGATTTTGACCGGCTTATGGATGGGGAGGGTTTTCTGAACGGTGAGCGATACTGACAATGTGGTGTTACGAAAATGTGAAAGTTTAAGCAAATTTTGAGATAGTCTTTGTAAATGTCATTTATTGCCTTAAATTTGTAGCGATTTTCAAGACTATGTATAACTTTTCCATATTTGTGGAAGATTTATTGGTACATAGTGAAATAAAGTCAAACCAAATAAACACAAATACAATGAAAATCAAACATTTATTCCTTTCAGTGCTCGCGATGGCTTCAGTAGCTGTTGCCTGCAACAAGAATGAGGATCCGTCATCTGACAAGCCGTCACTGACGCTCAATCCTACCGAACTCACGTTTGAGATCGCTGGCGGCACCAAGACTGTTGCTGTTGAGGCAAACCGCGAGTGGTCAATCGCTGATGGTGACAAGAATGCCTGGGTTAAGGCTGAGAAGACTTCCGACAATCAGATTACTGTCACTGTGGAAGCCAACACAAGCTTTGACCGTTCTGCAGAGTTCACTGTCCGCATGGTCGGAACAAAGAAGACTCTCACTGTAGCACAGAAAGGTTCCGGTTCTCAGTCAGACGCTTATGTCTACCACAACAACTTCGACAAGGCAGATGCAGTGAAGGCTTCATCAGGCTGGCCTTATCTTGACAAGACAGATGTTTGGAAGAATGAAGAAGGCTCAGGCGTTTCAACTGTAGCTTACGCTTCTTCATCAGCATCTGTAAGGCAGTCAGGCAAACTCTCAGATGCTGAAGGCTTCACCGATTATGCAGGCTCCGGAAGAAACAAGATATTCTTCGGCGCGAACTCAAACTTCCAGATTCAGAACATCACTCTCCCTGGCAGTACAGACTTCGAACTCACTTTCGGCGGTAACAAGTATGGCATGAATGAGGCTTCCAACGTATTCAGCCACGATGAGTTCAAGGTTTACCTCAGCAACGACGGAAAGAAATACGTTGAGATCGAGTATGCTTTCGCAAACGGCGACCCTGACGGGAAATGGTCACTTGCTTCTTCAAAGTTCACCGTTCCTTCAGGTACAACTGCTCTCTACATCTACTTCGCTTGCAACAAGGCATCTGTCTACAGCATCGACGACGTATCCCTCCTCACTTCTACGACTGCAGGCACTGCAATCGACTTCTCTAAAGGAACTGAAATCGGTGGCGGTTCAACTCCTACACCGGAGCCAGGTGAGTGGTCAGATCTTCCTAACGCAACAGGTGAAGGTACAGAAGCATCTCCATACAATGTGGCTAAGGTGCTCAACATTCTCCACTCTTCATCAATTCCAGGCGCGGCTGTATATGTGAAGGGTAAGATTTCGTCAATCAAGGAAGTTAATACAACACAATTCGGAAATGCAACATATAACATTTCCGATGACGGAACTACAACAAACGAATTCATGATTTTCCGTGGATACTATTTCGACGGTGCTAAATTCACTTCTGAGTCTCAAATTAAAGTGGGTGACGAGGTCGTTGTCTGCGGAATTATCGTTATGTATAATGGAACTACTCCTGAGATGAACGCTTCCAACAAGCTTATCTCAATCAACGGTGAAGGAAGCGGTTCCACAGGGCCGGTTGATCCTACTCCTGGTCCTACACCAGATCCGGAAGAGCCTGGTGCAGATGGAACCTACTCATTGACAATCAGCGAGATTGCAGACAAATTTACTGCAACAACTGTTGATGAAATGAAAGGTTTTACTGTAACATCCAATGGTGTGAAGGTTACATATTGGAGAGCTGGAGGTAATTCAGACCCAATCGCACCAAGCGATTTGTTGAGGCTCTACCAGCATCATTCTCTGACTGTTTCAGTAGATGGTAAGAAGATAAAGAAAGTTGCCATCACGCTCAATACCAAGATAAATGGTCTTACCATCAATTCTGATGGAGATACATTTGTAGAGCCTGTAAAATCTGTCGTCACTTGGGAAGGAACAGCAACTTCTGAGTTCAAATGTACCGCATCTAAAGCTCAGGTCAGAATCCAGAAGATAGTTGTTGTTACAGAATAATATTTATTCGAACTGATGTTGTATAAGGGAAACCCGCTCTCAAGGCGGGCTTCCCTTAACTCACAATAATAGAAAACATTTTGATGCAGTCAAACTCATTCAAGTTGTCGCTCCGGCTCTTGGCGGTTGTCTCGCTCGCTGTGCTAGCCGTCGCCTGCGATATGCTCGGCGGTAAGAAATATGATTCAGATCTGTCCATCACACTCAACCCGGAGAGTGCCGGCAAGGAAGCCGGTGAAGTCTCTGTGGTCGTGCGGGCATCCGGCACTTGGATTTTGGATTTGGATTTCGATGGGAAAGAGTCTTGGGCGAAGCTCAGTCACGACTCGGGCACCGGCTACAAGAGCAATATCAAACTCAGTTACGACGCAAACCCCTCAAACGAAGCCCGCAAACTCTACGTCATCATCTCCACATTAAATGATTCCAAAGAAATCTGCTTCATCCAGACTGCGGACGGCGCCGGGCCTGACGGTGGAAAGGCCGATGCGACATCCTGCGGTTGGATGGAACTCCCGGAGACCAAATCCGGTGACGGGCTGCTTTGGGGCTGGCATAGCATGACTCTCAATGGGAAGACGATGAGGAACTATTCCTTCTATTTCAGTGCAGCGCACTATCTTTCCTATTGGGTGGCCTATCCGCTGAATTCATCTCTTATGGGTGGCTCAGGGATGCGTGACAAGAACTTCTACTTTGATCCGCTGCTCCCCAATAGTATGCAGGCAGATCTCACGTTTTCCTATAGAGGCAACTATGACCGAGGGCATCAGCTTCCGGCAAGGGATCGTTCTGCAAGTGTTGCATCCAATACGCAGACTTTCTATGCGACAAATATGACCCCACAGCGTAGCCAGTTTAACCAGAAAATTTGGCAACGGTTGGAAGCTAGGGTGCAAAGTTGGGCATCATCCATTAATCCTTCTACCGACACCCTCTATGTTGTGACAGGATGTACCGTGAAAGGCAGCACTCAGTCAACGACAGACTGCGCTGGCAAGAAAATGACAATTCCTACGGCGTACTACAAGGCAATTCTTCGTTACACCCGCAGCAGTGGATATGCCGGATGCGCGATCTGGCTCGATCATGACACTGACCCTTACCGCACTGTCGATGAACGCGACATGATGTCCATCGCTGCCCTCGAGGAAAAGCTTGGTATCGACTTGTTCGTAAATCTTCCGGCGAAGGTAGGCGACGCAAAGGCTGCGGAAATAGAGGCGAAGACTCCAACTGTCAATCCCTGGCCTTTGTAGCAGCAGGCATCTTCCACATAAGGTACTAAACACTAATATAATAAACATAAACGACAGACAAAGGATATGAAACGTTCATTTATAGTTGCTGCTCTCCTGCTTCTGATGTCCCTTTCGGCATCGGCGCAGAAAACTCAGCAGAACTACGTCATCGGGTTCTACAATCTCGAGAACCTTTTTGACATCTACGACGACCCTGTCAAGAACGACAGCGAATTCCTTCCGGAAGGAAAGAACAAGTGGACGCAGGCGAAGTATGAGAAAAAACTCCACAATATGGCGAAAGTCATCCGTTCGATGGCCGACAACAACAAACGCTGGCACACCATACTTGGAATCTCCGAGATTGAAAACCGCCTCGTCATCGAGGACCTCGTGAGCCAGCCTGAGATTGCTGATGCGAACTACCAGATTGTCCACTACGACAGCCCGGACCGTCGTGGCGTGGATGTGGCCCTGCTCTACAAGCCGGACCAGTTCACCTACCTCGACAGCGAGGCAATTCCTTTCGATTTCAACTCCGACATCGACTTCTCCGATGTGGACACCAGCTACTTCAAAACCCGTGACATCCTTATGGTTCACGGACTTATAGCAGGTGAGCACTTCGCATTCTATGTCGCCCACCTTCCGTCGAGGATTGGTGGCAAGGGCGGCAATCTCCGAGGTCGTGGAGGCGAAATCATCTACAACCACGCGATGATGATGGAGGAGAAGTATCCCGGAATCAAGATTGTCGCAATGGGAGATATGAACGACAACCCGACCGACGACTCGATGGCGAAATATCTCCACGGACAGGAGCGACTCGAAAATGTGACCCCGACCGAGTTCTACTCTCCTTACATTTCGATGCTCAAGGCCGGCTACGGTTCTCTCTGCTACCAGGGAGTCTGGAGCATCTACGACCTCGAACTTGTCAACTACAACCTTGCGCACGCTCCGGATGGAGGGCTCAAGATTCAGCCGGTGACGAAAAATCACGGCAAAGAATACTACGGAGTGGTGTTCAAACGCCCTTGGATGACAACCCAGAAGGGACAGTATAAGGGCTATCCGTTCAGGACCTTCTCCAACGGGGCTTTTGTGGGCGGATATAGCGACCACTATCCTACTTATATTGTTATTGGGAAATAACGACATCGCCATCCAAGCGTAGGATGGAATAATTGATATAAACTAATAATAAGATATGATGAAAAAAATTCTTGCGGCATTCGCGGCGCTGCTCTGCTCGCTCTCCGTTTTCGCCCAGACAGGCGGACTTGGCGGAGTGAAGGGAACGGTTGTCAACCGCGCCGGACGTGTTCCGATTACAAATGCCCACATCACCATCGTGAAAGATGCCGTTGCCGTTGTCGATGACTTCTCGCGCGCAGACGGTTCATTCATTTTCGAAGGCCTCGAAGACGGAAACTATCTGATGACCGTTTCCGCAGAAGGGTTCATTTCTTCACGCATCAACCTCACTGTCGAGGGATATGTGAAAGACCTTATTTTTGTCTCACTCGTTGCAGAACAGAGAGTTGCGGAAGTCGATGATTCCAATTTCGCCGAATTCGATATGGAAGATTCGGGATATACCGATGCTCCCGCAATCCTTTTCGGCGCCAACGACCCCTACAACAACATCGTGGGATATGGATTCAGCGACGTACGTTTCAAGAACAGGGGATATGCCAATGAAACACAGGATGTGCTTCTCGCCGGAGTGAGGATGAACGATGCTGTGACAGGTTATTCGCCTTTCTCACTCTGGAGCGGACTCAACGAGGCTATGAGGGCAAAGGAGAGCACCATCGGAACAGAGACTTCCGACTACAGCCTCGGTGGTTACAACGGTGTCACCAACATTCTCGCAAATCCTGCATCGGTGCGTCCGGGCTGGCGTTTCAGCCTCTTGAGCAACTCGGCTCTCTACCGTCTTCGTCTTATGGCGAACTACGCTTCCGGAGAGCTCGACAACGGATGGTCATTTGCTGCCAATGTTTCCGCCCGCCTTGGAGGTAACGACTGGGTGAAGGGTGTCTACTACCGTTCATTCGCCTACTATTTCGGTGCGGAGAAGAAATTCAACGACGAACACCGTCTTGCATTCATGGCATTCGCAACTCCGGGTTCAAGAGGTGCACAGAACGCTTCCACACAGGAAGTTTATGATATGATGAAGAAAAATGGCGAGTTCAGCTACAATATGTACAACTCCAACTGGGGTTATCAGAACGGCAAGGTCCGTAACTCCCGTGTACGCAGCACCCACGAGCCTGTATTCATCCTCAAATACACCGCAAATCCTCTTGAGAACCTTGAGGCCGGCGTGACTCTCCTCTACAGGACCGGAAAGAACGGATATTCTGCCCTTGACTGGTACGACTCCGCAGACCCGCGCCCGGACTACTACCGCAACCTCCCGAGCTACTTCTATATGGAAGACAGCAACTGGGGTCGCTACAATATGGACAAATATGAGTTTGCCCGAGAGGCTTGGCGCACTGATGTGAACACTCAGCACCTCGACTGGGACCGTCTCTACAACATCAACTACAACGCCGCCAACGGCCGTTCAAAGTATGTCCAGGAAGAGCGCCGCGTCGACCAGCACGACTTCAACTTGGCTGCAAATGTGAAATGGAGCGCCAACAGTTGGTTCACTCTCAACGGAGGTCTCAACGCGAAAATCAACCGTTCCGAGTACTACAAGAAAATCAAGGACCTTCTCGGCGGCGAGTACTATCTCAACACCGATAACTTCGCGGAGCGCGACTTCGCATTCTCAGACGCTATGATTCAGAACGACCTCGACTGGTGGATTGCTAACGGCGAGGCTCAGAAGATATTAAATGGTGGCCGCTACGGCTACGACTACTACGCACAGGTGCGCAACGGCAATCTCTGGGCTGACGGACGTTTCGACCTCGGAAACTTCAAGGCAAATGTCGGTGCGAAACTCGGATTCTCCTCATTCTGGAGAGAGGGTCTGGTGCGCAAGGGCCTTTTTGCAGGTCTCGACACAGAGCAGTCGCTCCCTACGGCTTGGGATGGCGGGTCAAATGCAATCCGCAATGAATTCAACGAAATCATCGTCAAGGACATTAATGGTAACCCGTTGAAACTCACCACCTACGACCCGATTACCGAAGAGGTCATCACATCGAAGGGCAAGTCAAAGGTTTCCACCTTCCTCACCTATTCCGTGAAGGCTCACGCCGAATATGTTCTCACCGGAGGACACCGTTTCTTCGCAAATGTCGGCTTCTTCAACGATGCTCCGACTTTCAACCAGTCCTTCCTTTCACCGAGAACACGTAACTCGCTGATTCCTAATCTTACTACTACCAAGACCGTCTCAGCCGACATCAACTACCAGTTGAGCAACAACGGCTACGACCTTCGTCTTACCGGATTTGTGACTCAGATTATGGACCAGTCAGTGATGAAGTCTTTCTACGACGACTCACAGCACTCCTTCACCAACTTTGCAATGACAGGCATCGACCAGCGTCATCTCGGACTTGAACTCGGATTCAAACTTCCGTTGGGAGTGACCGGACTCAACCTTCAGGGTGCTCTGAGCTGGGGCCAGTACATCTACACCTCCACTCCGACAATGTATCAGACAGTGGACAACAGCTCTGAAATCGTGGCAGATTCCTACGGCAAGCCTATAACCTACTGGGCAAGCAGCCCTGTCTATAAGCTTAGGGCAGATGCCGAGATTCCTGCGAACTCCACAATCATCCCTAATGATTGTTTCGAGGTTGACGAGGACGGCAACTATGTGGTAGAGAAGATTCAGAAACACCACGTTCCTTCGACACCGCAGCTCGCTGCAAACCTCGCTCTCAACTACAGGACCCGTTCATACTGGTTCTTCACTCTCGGAGCCAATGTCTATGCTAACTCCTATCTCGATATGAACCCGCTCTACAGGACAATCAAGGCGGCAGCCGGTCCTGACAACAAACTCTACGACGATATGGTCGCAGAGCACGCCAAGAGCTGGATTCTCAACTCCGAGTACACTGACGCAGGACTCACCCCGGGTGAAATCAACTATATGACAGCGCAGGAGAAGTTCAAGCCGGCAGTGGTGATGAACCTCAGCGTCGGAAAGTCCTGGTATATCCGCAGAACCTACAACTTCGGTTTCTCTCTTGAGGCAAAGAACCTCCTGAACAACAGGGATATAAGGACCGGCGGCTATGAGCAGACACGTCTTATAAAGAGCGCGGACTACAAGAACTACTATAAGTTCGACTCCAAGTATTTCTATATGCAGGGAGTGAACTATATGTTGAACCTTTATTTCAGATTCTAAGGAGGAAACATTATGAAAAGGATAATTATTGCATTCGCGGCAGCGGCCGCTCTCCTTACCTCCTGCGAGGAATTTCAGCCGGTCTTCACCGGAAAATATGATAATCCGGAGGCTTATGCTCCGTTTGATCCGGAGGAAAGTGTCACCGGTACCGTTCTTACGATAAAGGAACTTTCGCAGAGATTTATCTCCAAGGCATCCGAGGCTGGAGCTTCCGAACAGTTAAAAACCTGGTGCTGGGAGGTTTCCGAGGATCTCTGGATTAAGGGACGCATCACCACTTCCGACCGTTCCGGCAACTTCTACAAGTCTTTCTACATTCAGGACGATGCCAACGGCCCTGGAATAGAAATCAAGGTAGGACGCACCAGTCTCCACAACGACTATAAGGTCGGTCAGATGGTCTACATCTCTCTTGACGGTCTTTCTGTAGGGGAATATGGCTACAAGAGCGGAAGTTATGGCGGACAGGGCTCGGTTCAGCTCGGCCTCAAGGATCCTCAGCAGATCAAGTACTCTACTTCGTACATCGAGGACCAGTACATAATTGACCGGCACGTGTTCCGCTGCGATGTCAATGACCTTCAGCCAATCGCTCCTCGGAAGATTTCAGCCCTTCCTGGCAAGAATGACTGTCAGGCCACATCTGACGCTGTAGGAGCACTTGTCACAATCTCTGGACTTAAGTATGCAGATGAGGCATTCACGCTTGTCTATCTTAACGGAAACGAGGCAAACGACAAGTCTGAGAACCGCATATTCCTCACCAAGGACAACGCCGACAAAGTCGGAGCACCGGGCAACTGGGGTGTGACAACTTGGGCGATGTCCAAGAGCAAGTTCCTCGAATATCTCAACTCCGGCATTTGGGACAAGGCTCACGTGGGCGGCGGCGCTGACAATTTCGGCGAACTCAGCAAGCCTGAAATCAAGAGCCAGCTCCAGGGCAACGCCAATGCCTACTCTGTGAGCCAGTACTTCACCGGAGCCGGCGGAACTGTTCAGATTCGCACGAGCGGCTATTCAAAATTCGCTGACCTGCAAATCGCACCGGAGGTCCTCAATGGCAGCAAAACCATCACCGTCACCGGCATCCTCACTATGTATCAGGGCGGTGTGCAGCTCATTCTCCGCGACCAAGACGACGTGGTTGTCGAGTAATTCCACGCCCAAGCATATTTTCGGACCGGACCTTCCGCAAGGTTCCGGTCCGATTTGTTTTATTCCCCGCCATTTTCTATCTTTGGAGTCATACGCGGCTCTCTGCATGAAAATTGAAAAAATATATATCGTATGAAAAAGACAATCGTTATTATGGCAACAGCATTGGCATTGGTCGGATGCCGCGAAAATCCGTTCTTCGCAGAATGGGACACTCCTTACGGGATTCCGCCGTTCGAGAAAATCAAGGTGGGGGATTATATCCCTGCGGTCGAAGAGGGAATACGTCAGCAGAATGAGGAAATTTCCGCAATCGTGAATTGTGCCGAGGCGCCGACTTTTGAGAATACCGTCGCAGCTTTGGACCTCTCGGGCGGGCTGCTGGAGAAAGTGGAGGGCGTGCTATTCAATCTTTCGGAAACCGACGGAACTCCTGAACTTCAGACTGTTGTGGAAAAAGTCATCCCTATGGTTTCGCAGCATTCGAGCAATATCTATCTTAACTCCTCGCTTTTCGAAAGGGTGCAGAAGGTCTATGCCGACTCCGAATTTGCCCGAGAAAGCGGATGTGAGGACTGTGGCGCGGCTCTAAGTCGTGAGCAGCAGATGCTCCTTGACAAAGTCTATCGCGCCTTTGTCGCAAATGGCGTGGCTCTGGACTCGTTGAAGCAAGACAGGATGAGGCAAATCAATTCATCTCTCGCCTCCCTGGAGCAGACTTTCGGAACCAATCTTCTTGCCGAGAACAATGCCTTCGCTGCGGAATTCGGCATCAGCATTTCCCAATATGCCGCGACTATGGGAAGTTGCTCCAATCGTGAACTCCGTGAAAAGATGTTCCGTGCCTACTCTACTCGTGGCGCAAATGGTGGAGCGACCGACAATAGGGAAATCATTATGAAAATCCTCAGTCTCCGTCAGGAAAAGGCCCGTCTTCTGGGCTATGACACACCTGCCGCATTCATCCTTTCGGACAAGATGGCGGGAACTCCCGAGGCAGTGGACAGTTTCCTTGAGACAATCATAACTCCTGCGGTTGCGAAAGCCCGTGAGGAACTTGTTGATTTGCAGGCGGCTATGGATAAAGACATCGCCGACGGGCTGCTTCCTGAGGGGAGCCGCGTGCAGCCTTGGGACTGGGCTTATTATTCAGAGCGTGTGCGTAAAGACAAATACGACCTCGACGAGGCTCAGACACGTCCATATTTCAAGATGGAGAATGTCCGTGCGGGTGTATTCGCGACAGCCTCCAAACTCTACGGCATCAGCATCGAGCCTGTTGAAGGCGCTCCGAAATATCACCCGGACGTGGAAGTATTCCGTGTTTCTGACGCTACAGACGGAAGTCTTTTGGGAATACTCACCACCGACTACTATCCTCGCGGAACAAAACGCGGAGGAGCGTGGATGAACAACATCCGCAACCAGTGGGTGGCTGCGGACGGAACAGAAATCCGTCCGATTATCGTGAATGTGGGCAATTTCACCAAACCGACAGCCGACAAACCGTCGCTGCTGAGCATTGACGAAGTGGGAACGATGTTCCACGAATTCGGTCATGCGCTCCACGGTCTTCTCACGAAATGCCACTATAAGGGCGTCAGCGGCACATCCGTTGCACGCGACTTTGTGGAACTTCCGTCTCAGATTAACGAAAACTGGGCGTTTCAGCCTGAGGTTCTCTCCACCTACGCATTCCATTACGAGAGCGGTGAGGTGATTCCTGAATCTCTTGTAAAGAAAATTGTAGCAGCAGGAACTTTCAACCAGGGATTTATGACCACGGAGCTTGCAGCCGCATCGATTCTGGATATGAAATGGCACGAGCTTGCCTCTGTCAGCGTCCCGGCAGATTCTCCTCTTGCGTCAGAGACGGTAAGTCCGGAAGATGCAGCCCGCCGCCTCATCGACATTGAGAAGTTCGAAGCCCAAGCACGCGCACAGATGGGTCTTATCGACGAAATCATCCCGCGCTACCGCACATCCTACTTCAACCACATTTTCAACAGCGGCTACAGCGCCGGCTACTACAGCTACCTCTGGGCTGAGGTTCTCGACAAAGACGCCTTCGAGCTTTTCCGCGAACGCGGCATTTTCGACCCCGCAACCGCAGCCTCCTTCAAGCACAACATCCTTGAAGCCGGCGGCAGCGAGCAACCGATGCTGCTCTACGAGCGCTTCCGCGGGGCCGCTCCCGATCCGCAGTGGCTATTAAAAGCCAGAGGTCTTAAATAGAGGGGCGCCTAAAAGGCGGTCTGCTGCGTTGGACGGTTTGATGAAATCCTCACCCTTTATTTGGATTTAAATATCAGCGGGGGATTTTAAGAAATCTTTGATATGGATACATTTAATTCCGTCGTACACGCCGTGTGTGGCTATGTCGTCCATGCAGACTACTATCTTCTGGAAATTATCCTTGATCTTGAGTAAATTGCCGAACTCGCGTTCAATGGTTTCATCGCTTTGCAGCAGGTAGCAGACTTGAATATAAGCCCGCTGCCCGTCTCTCTCAGCGACAAAATCTATTTCCGCGTTTTGCAGCTGTCCGACAAAGACTTTGTAACCATATTTCTTGAGATGAAGATAAACTGCATTTTCCAGAATCTTTTCAATATCTCTGCGGAGATTTACTCCGGCAATAGAATTTCGGAGTCCGATGTCTTCGAAATAGTATTTCTCATTTGTCTCGAATATCTTTCGTCCGTGAATATCGTAGCGCTTCACTTGGTTGATTATGTAAGCATTTGACAGCAAACCGAGATAATTTGAAACAAGTGTAGGCGAGATTGTCATTCCTTGCGACCGCATAAATTTGCAGATGCTGTTGGCGGAGATGTTCTTTCCTATATTGTCACTTACGAAATGTGCGATATCTTCCAAAAAACGTACATTACGTATATTCTCCCGCGAAATGATGTCCTTCATCATCACTGTGTTATAGACATCTCCGAGATAGTCGAGAATCATTTGCCGATTGTCAAGTCCAATATGCGAGAGTTGCGGCAATCCTCCGAATGTGAAGTATTTCAATAGGGAGTCCCTATCGTCTTGAAGTCTGTGAAATTCAAGAAATTCAGTATAATCGAGACTTTGGATATGTATCTCTATATATCTTCCCGAAAGATATGTTGCAAGCTCACCGGACAGCATCGTTGCATTGCTGCCGGTAATAATGATGTCACAAGTTTGCTTTGCCTGATAGTTTCGTAGCGAGTTCTCAAAGCCTTGAATGTCTTGAACCTCATCAATAAACAGGAAATTTTTCTTGTCTTTTTGTAACAGATTGTCAACGTATCTGTTAAGTTCCATGTCTGTGTTTATGTCGCGGAACTCGGCGTATTCCTTATTTATATATATGGTGTTGGCATCCTCATTCTCTTTTTTGATTCTGCTGCTGACACTCTGTAATATGCAACTTTTACCCACTCGTCTTTGTCCGGTGAGCACCACTATAAGTCCTTTGCCCAAATACCTTTGGACTTTTTCAATATAATACTCTCTGTTGAATAAGTTCATATATAAATGAAATTTCTGCAAAGATACGATAGTTTTTCACATATACAAGAAATAAATAAGAAATATGAATAGTTTTTAACTTATACATTAAAAACATTTGCACTCTCAAAAAATGCCCGCTGCGCCAATTCAATGACACAGCGGGCAAATTAGCTTAATAGATAGCTGAGAGTGCGGTTATATAAAAAGATGGGATGCAAGGCGGACGGTGACGATAAAACCGCAGCAACCTTTCGGTTGTGAGGATTTGAATTTCACAAGCAACGCAGCAGACCGCTTTTTATATAAGCGCACACCCGGTCATAGCCTCGGGTTGTGAGATACCCATCAACTTCAAAATAGTCGGAGCGACATCCGCAAGGCGTCCGTCCTTCACAGTCTTCACCTCCGCCCCGGCGTTAATCACGATGAACTGCACGGTGTTGAGGGAGTGTGCCGTATTCGGCGTACCGTCAGAATTGACAGCGTGGTCAGCATTTCCGTGGTCCGCAGTGAGAAGCACTGCATAATCCTGAGCCACAGCAGCTTCCACAACCCTCTTCACACACTGGTCAATCTTTGCCACCGCACGGCAGATAGATGTAAATACACCCGTGTGTCCCACCATATCTCCGTTGGCGAAATTGAGAATAATCATATCCTCCTTACCTGTCTGGATTGCCTCCACGAGCTTGTCAGTCACCTCGACGGCACTCATTTCCGGCAGCAGGTCGTAGGTCGGAACCTTCGGTGAATTCACCAGGATGCGGTCCTCATTCTCAAACTGCGCCTCCCTTCCTCCGTTGAAGAAGAAAGTCACGTGGGCATATTTTTCGGTCTCCGCAATGCGAAGCTGCCTCTTTCCGGCCTTTGCAACCGTCTCTCCGAGCGTGTCGAGCACATTTTCCTTAGGGAAGAGGATGTGGACTCCGGTGAATGAAGAGTCGTATGGAGTCATACAGCAGTAGTAGAGCGGAAGTTTGTGCATTCCCTGCTCCGGCATATCGGTCTGAGTGAGGACAGCGGTGATTTCCCTTGCGCGGTCGTTGCGGAAGTTGAAGAAAATCACAGCGTCACCCTCTTCAACCTTTCCGAGAGCCTCTCCGGCAGCGTCAGTAATGACAGTCGGCTTGATGAACTCGTCGGTAATCTCCGCATTGTAGGACTCTTCGATGGCAGCGGTTGCTGAAGTCGCCTTCACACCCTCGCCGTTCACGAGCATATCATAAGCCGCCTTCACTCTGTCCCATCTCTTGTCGCGGTCCATCGCATAGAACCTTCCGCAAACAGATGCCACCTTTCCGCAGCTCCCGGCCATCTTTGCCTCAAGCTCCTCCACAAAGCCTTTCCCGCTGTGAGGGTCACAGTCACGTCCGTCCATAAAGCAATGTACGAAAACATTCTTCAACCCATATTCCTTTGCAACAGAGAGGAACTCATAGACGTGCTCCTGCGAAGAATGCACTCCGCCCTTTGACATAAGTCCCATAAAATGGAGTTTCTTTCCGCTTGCGGCAACATAATCGTAAGCCGCCTTAATCTCCGGATTCTCAAGCAGTTTGTGTTCTCTGCACGCCATATTTATTTTCACGAGGTCCTGATAAACGACTCTTCCGGCACCGAGGTTCAAATGTCCCACCTCAGAATTTCCCATCTGTCCCTCAGGAAGTCCCACAGCCTCGCCGCAGGCCTGAAGATGAGAATGTGGATATTTCTCGCGGAGCGAATCGATGTACGGCGCCCCTTGAGTGTAGATTGCGTTTGTCCAGTCATGCTTGCCCTCGCCCCAACCGTCGAGGATCATAAGAAGTACTTTTTTACTCATATTGTTTGTTTTTTTTGTCGTTTCGAATGAATTTTACCGCCATTTTCAGCGAAGTGACGAATCTTTGTGCACATAAATATGCCCAAGTGTTTTTATTTTAACTAAATTTGTGCCGCAAAGATAATAAAATATGTCAAGGAAAAGAAAGTTCGGTGCGCGGAAGGTCCGCGAAAAGAGGCAGATTCCCGTGCTTGAGGGAACGGTGCAGATGACGAGGGAAGGATATGCCTTCATAATTGTTGACGGTGAAGAAGATGACGTCTATGTGAGGGCGTCGAAAATTGGCGGCGCGCTCCACGGAGACCGGGTGAGGGTTGCAGTGACCCGCGAGAAGACGGAAAAGTCGAGAAGAGAGGGATATGTGGTCGAAATCGTCGAGAGGTCGAAGCGCCCGTTCATCGGAATACTCCATATCTTCGACGGACAGGCGTGGGTGCTCATGCAGAGCAGGAATATGCCGTACGACATCATCGTCTCCGACCTTGACAAACATCCGGACGCTGAGACTGGAATGAAAGTTGCCGCCGTCGTTGACTTTTGGAAAAAAGGGGATACCTGCCCGACAGGACATATCGTGGATGTGCTCGGAATGCCTGGCGAGAACGAGACGGAGATGCATGCGATTCTTTCCGAGTTCGGCCTGCCGTACAGGTTCGAACCTGAGGTGGAGAATGCCGCGGACAAGATTTCCGAGAAGATTCCTGCAGGGGAGTACAAGATTCGCCGCGACTTCACAAAGACGCTGACCTTCACCATCGACCCCTCCGACGCGAAGGACTTTGATGATGCTCTGTCGTTCAAGAAACTGGACAACGGAAATTACGAGATCGGCATCCACATCGCCGATGTCTCCTACTATGTGCAGCCCGGCTCCGTCGTTGATGAGGAGGCGCGCGCAAGGGGAACTTCGGTCTACCTTGTGGACCGCACCGTGCCGATGCTTCCGGAGAAGCTCTGCAACAAACTCTGCTCTCTCCGTCCGCACGAGCGCAAGCTCACTTTCTCTGCCGTGTTTGAAATAACCCCTCTCGCGAGGGTGGTCACGAGGTGGTTCGGCCGCACGATAATCGATTCCGACTACCGTTTCGCCTACGAAGGCGCCCAGGAAATCATCGAGGCGGGAAAGGTCATCAAAGGCTACGAGACTTCGGTTGACGGCACAACGACCGTCGTTCCGGAGGAAGTGCAGGAGGCTGTGCTTATTCTCAATAAACTGGCTCTGAAGTTCCGCAAAAAGCGTTTCGCTTCAGGGGCAATCAGTTTCGAACGTCCGGAGATGAAGGTCGATGTCGATGAACTCGGTCGTCCGATTGGCGTTCACCAGAAGATTTCAAAGGAGGCAAACTGGCTCATTGAGGAGTTTATGCTGCTTGCCAACCGTTGTGTGGCGGAATTTGTTGCTACGGGTGCAAATCTCGACAAGGATGGTTATGCGGTCACCGGAAAGGCTCCGGCAAAGGGTTGGAAGGAAGAAAAGACCTTTGTCTATCGTGTACACGACGAGCCTGACATGGCAAAAATTGACAATCTGCGCGGATTTGTGGGCAATTTCGGCTACACTCTCGGCAAGGTTGCCGACGGCAAGGAGTTCTCCCGCGAGCTGAACGGTCTCTTCAACTCGGCGAAGGATAAGCCGGAGTTCAATGCTATCGAGCTTCTTTCGCTCCGCACGATGGCGAAGGCCCGCTACGATGTCAACAACATCGGTCACTACGGCCTCGCGTTCACATATTACACCCATTTCACATCCCCAATCCGCCGCTACCCCGATATGATGGTGCACCGCCTTCTCGCTTCCTATCTCGCCGGAGGAAAGAGTGCCGACCGCGAGACTTACGAGGCCGCCTGCAAGTATGCCTCCCAGCGTGAGGTGGTCGCAGCTGAGGCCGAGCGCGCGAGCGTCAAGTACAAGCTCGTTGAATTCATGCAGGACAAGGTAGGCAACGAGTTCGACGGCCACATCTCCGGTCTCACAGAGTGGGGAATGTATGTGGAGATTGAGCCGACGAAAATCGAGGGTATGGTCGCCCTGCGCGACATTCGCTCGGACTTTTTCCAGTTCGACGACGAGCGTTACACGCTTGTCGGCCGCCGCACCCATAAGGTCTACAACCTCGGCGACGCGGTGCGCATCCGCGTGAAGAAGGCCAACCAGGAACAATGCCTGCTCGACTACGAGCTTGTTGAGCCGGACGCACCGGAACGCGCCCCACGCGAGGAGCGGGGTGAGGGTTCACGTAACGAGGGCGGAAGGCGTGGAGGACGTCGCTCAGAACACTCGGAATATACCGGCAAGCAGCGCCACGGGGACCGCTCAGGCAGCAAATCCGGCAAAGCAAAGCCTTCAAAGAAACGCTCCGAGCGACCTTCTGCAGGCAAGACGGCCAAGCCGTCCCGTAAGCCGAAGAATTAGCGTCTCTTTATTTTGGCTTTTTCATTTCGTTGAGTGAGAGACCTACAAACTCTATTTTCCAGTTCTTATGGCGAGCGACTATTGCTGCTGCTTTCTTCTCTAACAGCTTCCAACTATACTTTTCGGGATTGCGTTTGCATTCTCCTATCACAATGGCGTGTTCTGCGGAATCCACGGCTATAAGGTCGATTTCGTTGTTTTCACCGGGCTCGCCTCCTTTCCCCTTTTCCCAATAGTTCGTGACGATGTCAAATTTTCCTGTTTCTGCATAGGCCTGTCTGAACCACCGTTCCAGAATGAGTCCGGAGTAGTCGTTGTAGTCGGAGTGGATCTTTCTTTTCACATAGTCCATATTGCCGATTTCCACTGCACTTCTGAACTTGTAGATGAAACGGAACCAGAATGAGAGGAAATTATCTGAAAGAATGTATCTTACGTTTCTTGTCTTTTCTCCCGAGAGATATGGTCGGACTTTGGAGACGATGCTGTAGTCTGTCTCAAGTTTGTCGAGATACCCTCCTGTCTCGAATCCGACATATCCGGTGATATCTCCACGTGACGTGTATCCTCCGGCCAGCGCTGACAGGACGGAAAAATAGTTCCCGTAATCCTTTCCGAATTCATCGGACAGCATTTCCCGCCCCTCCTCAATGAAGTAGGAGCCGGTAGCGACGACCGCGTCAAGAATTTCGTCGCGCGTGAAGGCGTTCTGCGATATGAGCAGCTCCACATATTTTGCGACACCTCCGGTAACCATATACAATGCAAGCAGATCGTCGGCTTCATAATCGGGATAATGGTCCTGTAGTATCGTCTTCAGCGTTTCCGTCGTGAACGGTTTGATTCTGAACCTTGCGGTCGCACGTCCGAAGAGAGGCTCGTCTTTGTCGTCGAATATCTTTTTCATCTTCGAATATACTGAACCGCATATCACCAGATTGATTCGACTGTCTTCCTTATTGCTGTCCCAGACGTCCTGGATGTCAGAAAATATGCCTGAATTGGCTTCTTTGAAATTCTGGAATTCGTCGAATACGAGCGTGAAGTTGCGTCTTTTCGAGATTGACATTATGGCACTGAAAAGCCTTTTGAACGAGGTGAAGTTGCCGAGGTCTTCGCCGAGCACGTCTTTGACTATCTCGACCAGTTCTTCGCAGAGGAGAGCCTCACTTTTCTTGCCGACAAAAAAGTAAACCAAGGGTAATGAGGTGAATGCGCGTTTAATAAGCGTCGTCTTTCCGATACGCCTTCGACCTGTCACAACAATCATCTGTGCGGATTGCGCAGACAATTTCTCAAATTTTCTCATTGCGGCCATCTCGGCCTCTCTGTTGTAGAACTTCATTGCACGCAGAATTAATGTAACCGCCATTACAGTAACAGCGGTTACAAAAGTAGATATAAATTTTCTTTCCGCAAAGCTTTGGGCCGGTTATTAATGTAAAACTGCACGGCTCTTTCATTTCAACTTTTTATGCCAAAAATGAAAAAATGAGATTTTGACAGAAAGATAAATCGTTCATACACAATATAAAACATTACCCGACTCGATAGCCGAACCGGGTAAGGGAATCTGTATTCTCTGATTTATCTTAAATGAAAAAGCCGTGCACCTGCATCATATCAGTGTATGTCGGAGATTGTGAGTGTCGCGTCTCCAAGTGAATATGGACCCCATACTGAATAGATATAGAATTTAATCGTCTTGTTCAATGTGTCAATCTCTCCCTCTCCATCCTCAATCTTACCATCGTAGGTGCCATAAGAACCGAAAGTGAAATTCTTACATATCACCTGATCCGGGACAATCAGCGTGTAGTCAAGCGTGTTAATCCAGACTTTGATTTTGTCACCACCATAAAAGATGTCCCCGTCGAGCTGCAGTCCGATGAGCTTGTCCTCCGTGACACCTGCCGGTATCCAAGCGGCATCCGGTTTCTCACTGATTTCCGTGATTGTCACAGGTGAATTGTATTCGTCATCGAGAGTTCCGGTGCCGATGAAATCTGCCTTGTCGAATGGCGCGAATGCCGTGTATGCGATGCGGTAGGAATATGACGAACCGTCTTCCATCTTCCATCCGGAGAATGTCTTGTTGTTGAATCCGATGAGGGATGTCCATCCGCGGACCGTTGTTCCGCTCTTGAGCGTGTAGCTCGGAGTAAACTCAATTCTGTCCCCGACAGAAAGGTCTCCGCTAAGTCCGAGCTTTGCGCAGACATCGGAAATCTTCACCTTGAGCGTGCAAGGGAATTCAGTGACGACTTCGTCAAGATCTGCGGCGGTCTTTTCTCCATTATGTGTATATACTGCCGTGAGGAATGCCTTGTCGAGCATTGACCAGTCTCCCTGCTGCGATGGGATGTTAAGAATCACGTCGAACACGTCGCTCTTGTCCTGCTGCATCGCGGCAGCGGCTCCGAGCGGTTTTTGGATGTTGATCACCACTCCTTTCTCCACCCCGTCGAGGTCGTATGGCAGTTTCTGGCTGCAACCTGTCAGCGCTGCAACGAAAAACAATGCTGAAACTATCTTGTAATTTTTCATAATCTCAATTTTTGAATTTATTTAACATCCCAGAACACAGTCTTTTCGCTGACTGCCCTTCCGTTGTTCGTGAGGTTCGGATTTGTGGTTGTCTCGTTGTTCGGGTACCACATGATTCGAGGGTAGTCAAGAATCTTCACGAGATTGTATGATGTCAGTCCCTCCTCGGCAGCGACAGTCTGTTTATAAGGAGTCCATGCCATGTTGTTCTCATCTCCCTTGAACAGGACAGGATATCCGGTACGACGGATGTCGTTGTAGGCCTCGACAGGATTGAAGAAGTTCGCGATCCATTTTTCGGTCATTACGATCTCGAGTTTCTTGGCGTTGTCTGTGGCCGCATTGAATTTTTCTACAACTTTTGTCGCGAATTCGTCAGCAGTGCTCGCGGCGATGAGCGGCGCTGCCGCATCTGCTTTAGAGGTGACCGCGTTGACATGGTAGATTGATGACAGGATTCCTTCTTTCAGCAGTGTCGCTGCGTCTCCGGAAGTCTCGCCCGCGAGCACGAGCTCGGCTTTCATGAACGGTACGGAATAGGCCTGAAGAATCTTGTCAGGAGCCACTCCGCTTCCGGAAGATGCTCCGATTTTTCCACCCTTGCCGTCATCATACTTTCCTCCGACAGGGTAGATTCCGAGTGTCGTCATCTTGCTTTCCTGTGTCAGGGATGAGAGACCTGAGTTGCTGCCGAGGATGATTGAGATGAAAGCTCCGTCCCTATAGTCGGTCCTGTTTTCCGCATCGCCGTCCGCGGTGCATTGATTATACCAATAGTAATTGGTTCTCGGATCCCTTATGCCACGGAGCGGGTTCGCCTTGAAATTGTAGGCTTTTCCTGCCATGGTCTCATAGAGCCAAGGGCTGATGAAAACACTTTTCTGACCGCCCTCGTATTCATCGACAAATCCCGTCTTTCTCTCGTCCATCGGAGCCTTTGTCGTGGAGTGCGGGAACTGGAGATCCTCACCGTCGCCGATAAAATTATTCTCTGCGAGCAATGCGGTGAGTTCAGACTTCCAACCCGTCACCTTGTCCTGTGCAAGCCTTGACTGAACGAGAAGCTTGAGCTTCAGCGTGTTGGCGGCCTTGATCCATTTATCCACATCGCCGCCGTAGAACAGGTCGTTTGATGCCGGCACGTTAGGATTGGCAGCCTCCTTATTCTTGAAATCCTCAATGGCTTTGTTGAGACCGGCAAGGAGGTCGTTATAGATTGATTCGCTGGAGTCGGTTTTCGGGGTCTCGATTCCGACCGTGTTTGCCTCGCTGTAAGGAATGTCTCCCCAAAGGTCGGTCATTGCCATATAGACATGAGCTCGCAGAACACGGCCTATGCCGGCGTAAACTGCATCCCCGTTGGCATCTCCATTGCTTATCAGAGCATCGCAGTTCTTGATCGCATACCTATATGCCTGAGACCATGTGTTAGTGAGCGTCGCATAAGTGGAAATGAGTGAATAATTGTCTATTTCCTTGCTGTAGGTGTGATGAACATAGGCCGAGAAATTGGAGTTCAGAAAATGTCCTTCCGCAAATGTCGCGCTGACTTCGTATTCCGTCGCCGTCAACAGCTGTGAAATGTCGAGCGTAGTGACAGCATACGGGTCGTTGTTGATGTTCAGGCTGCATCCTCCCAAAGTCGGGATGAGCAGTGCCGCAATTATATTATATATCTTTTTCATACTTCAATAATCCTTTTTTAGAAAGTTAGCTTCAGATTGAATGCGATTCTCCTTGTCGAAGGCGCTGACGTGTAGTCGATTCCCTGAACATTTGTCTCTCCGTATGAGTTGGACGTAGGGTCGTAGTTGGAATATTTAGGAACATTCGGAGCCCAGAACCAGAGGTTCCTTCCTACAACAGAAATCTCCGCACCGGAAATCTTTGCTTTCTTCAGCCATTTTGACGGGAACCTGTAGGCAAGTGACACTTCCCTGAGCCTGAGAACGGTGGCGTCATAGGTGGCAACCTCGTCGCAGGAGTTGATGGCGAATGTCGAATATGTTCCGTCTGAGAAATAAAGGTCTGACTCCGAGAGGGTCGTAGTGTTCCTGATCTTGTTTCCGTCAGCATCGAGTATCGGTGTGAGAGTCTTTGCGTCTCCATATACACCTGGAAGTATCCTTGAACCGAGACGGTCTTCAGTATCCTTCGTTACGCCTCGTCCGAGGAGGTCTGTAAGATAGGTGCTGTATACGCATCCTCCTTTCTGGAAATCCATCATCGCACTGATCGTGAACCCGTAGAATGAGAATGAATGAGTCATCGCAATCTTGTAGTCAGGGTTAGGGTCACCGATAATTCCGACCTCGGTATCGTTTATGTACATTCCTGTAGCAGGATCGACAAGAGGGTTGCCTTCTTCATCGCGCGCGAGCTTCGTGCCTTCGAGCACACCATAAGGCTGTCCGACGATAAGTGCCGGTCTCGGGGTTGTGAAGTCACCGCCGACATACATCTTGTCCAGGCCGTCCGCGAGTGAAAGCACCTTTGACTTGTTTTGCGTGAATGTCGTATAGATGCTCCAGCTGAAATCCTTTGTCACAACAGGATAGAGGTCGAGTCCGAGCTCCCAGCCTCGATTACGGATTGAACCGAAGTTCGTAACATAGCTGCTGTAGCCGGTTGAAGGTGCGGATGTCTTGGCTCCAATTTGGTTGTCAGACACCCTGTTGTACCAGGTTCCGTCAAATCCGATTCTTCCGTCAAAGAACTTGAGTTCCGCTCCGACCTCCACTTCGCTTGTGAATTCCGGCTTGAGGTTCGGGTCGAATGAGATTGTCGGAAGTTCCATAAGACCCTCTCCCATATACGGGCTTCCGACCGTGTATGTTCCGTTTACATAATATGGAGAGGCGTCGTTTCCGACTTTTGCCCAGCTGGCTCTCACTTTTCCGAAATTGAAGATATCATTCTTGATGTTGAAAGCTTCGCTGAAGATGAATGAACCGGAAACTGCAGGATAGAAGAAGCTTCTGTTGCTGACCGGGAGTGTTGAAGAAACGTCATTTCTTGCGGAAAGGTTGAGGAACGCCCACTCTTTCCAATCGAGCACGACATCCGCGAACACGCCCCATTTGCGTGACTTTGAATATGCCTCGGAAGCGGTCTGCTGTTTTGTGTTGTCAATGGCGAAGATGCCTTTGTTGACAATTTCCGTACCGGTGGAAGCCGCACTCTTGACAAGCTCCTGGTTGTAGTTGTGTCCCAGAGTGACTTTGAGTCCGAAGCCTCCGAACCGATGTCCGCCGGAGAGCAGGAGGGTCGATTCTATCTGGCTGTCCTCGTAGTTGCTCTTGCCGATGTATCCTTTTCCGGCATATCCGCGTGACCCTTTGTTGATAATGGTCTTTCTATTCTGGTCATAACCGTTATATCCTAAAGTGTAGTCGACGGACAGCCATTTCGTGATGTCGTATCCGATGTTGAAGTTGGCAACGGTTCTTTTCTGCTGTGTGTTTATCTTGTCGTTCTCCCAAGCCCAATAAGGATTGTTTGCCTGAGCTGAAAGTTGGAACAGCAGATTGCTTCCATCCTTCTTCTGATAAGGGAAATTCTGAATGTCCCAGCTCCTCGGCATAATGAATGCCCTTGCAAGAGACGACAGACCTCCGAGACTTGCAGAAGACTGGTTGCTGCCGTACATCGGACTCTGCTGGTCAGTGTAGGAGAATGAGACATTCCCGCCGAATCGGACACCGTTCTTAAGTTTCTGAGAACCGCCGACGCTGAACGAGTACCTGTCAAAGTCGGAACCGGGAATATAGCTATCTTGAGAAAGCCATGATCCGGTGACATTGAAGAATCCGTTTTCCCCGGTGCTTCTCACGTTCAGTGACATATCCCAAATTCCTCCTGTCCTGAAAAGATCCTTTACGTTGTTCTTGTAGGCTTTGTAGGGAATCTTGCCGCCGAGGTCGGGGTAGAGCTGAAGCGCCAGGTCTGGATATTCGGCGGCGATGGCCGCGTACATATCCATTGTTGCGCCTTCCGTAAATGCTGCTCCCCATGAGCCGTTGCTGCCGGAGAACATGAAGTTGTTGCCCTGCCCGTAGGTGTTCTGGTATTCAGGAAGCGACGCTATGGTCTCGATTGAATAGGATCCGTTGAAATTAATCTCGAAGTCTTTCTGCCCGCCGGTGTTCTTCGCTCCGGATTTAGTGGTTATGAGCACGACTCCATTGGCGGCTCTTGAACCATAGAGCACAGAGGCAGCCGCGCCTTTGAGGACGCTCATGGACTCGATGTCATTAGGGTCGAGAGTTGATATTCCCGAACCGTATGCTCCGCCAAGTCCACTGGCGCGGTCGGTTGCTGATGTCCCGTCGTTGCTGTACGGAACGCCGTCGACCACATAGAGAGGCTGGTTGTTGCCGAGGAACGAGGAGTTTCCACGTATGGTGATTCTCGTCGCACCGCCGGCATCTCCGGACGGAGCGCTGACCTGCACGCCGGCAACCTTTCCGTCAAGCGCGCGGAGAAGGTCCGGCTCTGCCCTGCGTACGGTCTCGTCTGAATTTACTTTTGTCACAGAATATCCGAGAGATCTTTCTGAACGCTGGATTCCGACTGCTGTGACGACAACCTCGTCAAGGAAATGGGAGTCAGCGACGAGGGTGGCGTTAATTAGGCTTCTTCCGCTTACAGGAACTTCAAGAGTCTTGTAGCCAACAGAAGAAAAAACGATGGTTGCATTCTGTGCGGCTGTTATGGAATAATGTCCGTCAGTATCGGAGCTTACCCCATTGGTTGTGCCTTTAATGTGCACAGAAGCGAAAGGTACGGCCTCTCCGGAGGCTTCCGTCACTGTTCCGCTCACTTGAATGTTCTGGGCAAGAGCCGTTCCCGTGACCAGAATCATCAGAGCCGTGAAAAAAAGTCTGATTTTTTTCATAAGCAAAAATTTAATTAAACATATAATACCTTTGATGCGATTTTCACATTCACTACTGCTCCGCACCTCGTCCGAAAGCATCGAGTCCGTACACTAAAAAACGGGCGTTTTAATGTGCGTGCGAAATCGTCCTATAACAAACGTATCTTCAATACATTACAAGTTAAAATAACCATGTCAGTCATTGCATATATTAGGGTCAGTACGCAAGTGCAACCTTTAGAGAGTCAGGAGTATGAAATTAGAAAATGGTGTGAGGAACGTTCACTGTCCATTGACAGGTGGGTGACAGAATCGGTGTCTGGGACAAAGTCTTGGGAAAAGCGTATGCTCGGAAAAACCATACGTCGGATGAAACCGGGCGACCTTCTCGTCTGTTCGGAAATCTCCCGTCTTGGAAGGAATATGCTCATGATTATGTCAATCCTCAACGTCTGCTCGCAGAGACAGTTACGCATACACACCATCAAGGACAATTTCGACCTTTCCGACAATATAAACTCCAGAATTATAGCATTCGCGTTCGCCCTTGCTGCCGAGATTGAAAGAAACCTCATCTCACAACGGACCCGCGAGGCCCTTGCAGCGAAAAAGACCGCTGGCGTGAACCTCGGCCGCCCGAAAGGGTGCTCGGAGAAAGTTCAGAGAATATGCAGCGAATCCGGTGATATTGAGGCTCTGCTTGCCTCCGGTGCAACACTATCCTCAGTCGCGAAACTCTACAAAGTCCACCGCAACACTCTCGCCCGCTGCCGTCGGATGCACTATTTTGAAGAGAAATGAACGTTTTTCAAAAATTTTTAATTCTCGTTCTTGAAGCCCAAACGCTATCAGATCATAACATTCTGATAGCATTTTGTAACAAATATAAATTGATTTTATTTCAGATACACTCATTCGCTTCGTTAAAAGCCTGTCATACAACTTAAAAAGATTTGGATTTATGAAAATTAATCGCAAACTTTGCAATTCGCACGCACATTAAAACGCCCGTTTTTTAGTGCACGGACTCGAGCATTAGGGCAGAAAGTAAAGTGCGGAGCAGTAGTGAATGTGAAAATCGCATCAAAGGTATTATATGTTTAACAATTCTAATGAGCTTATTATGAGTAAAAGATTATTCTCATTAGCGCTGTGCCTACTGATTGGTCTGGGCACGGCATTCGCTCAGACTATCAAGGTCTCCGGAACTGTCACGGACAACAACGGCGAACCTGTGGTCAGCGCGGCTGTCCAGCTCAAGGGCAGCACAAACGTCTATACAATGACAGACGCTGTCGGGGAGTTCTCCCTTAGTGTTCCGGGCGGCGGCACTCTGGCCGTAAGTTGCCTCGGATTCACCCCTGCTGAGGTTCCGGTCAACGGACGCAGCAACATCTCGATTCAGCTCAAGCCAGACAGTCAGGCGCTTGAAGACGTTATCGTCGTGGCCTACGGAACTGTCCGGAGAGAAGCAAACACGGGGTCCGTGACGTCAGTAAAGAACGAACAGTTGGCACAGGTTCCGGCGACATCCGTCGATAAGATGCTCGCGGGAAAGATGGCCGGCGTGTCAATAACATCAGGTTCCGGCCAGCCGGGCTCGACATCAACCATCCGCGTGCGCGGAACATCATCCATCAACGCCGGCAACGAACCTCTTTGGGTCGTTGATGGCATTCCGGTAATGTCAAGCGACGGACGTACCCAATCCAATATGGGTGTGGGAGGCGGTTCTGCAATCACTTTCCTCAACCCTAACGACATCGAGTCAATCACCGTCCTGAAGGATGCCGCTGCGGCTTCCGTCTATGGCTCCCGCGCCGCGAACGGCGTCATCCTCGTGACCACCAAGAGCGGCAAGAGCGGACAGGCAAGATTCACCGCAAGGGCAAAGTTCGGAGCGCAGCAGCTCATCAACGACAACAACTACCGTCCGCTCACCGGTCAGGAACTCCTTGCGTTTAAACGCGACTGCGCCATAAATGCCGGCTATAATCCGGACGATCCGACCTCACAGTATTATTATCCGCAGACCCTTCTGGCAAACGGGACAACGAACTGGTACAAGGAACTCACGAAAATAGGCTCCATTCAGGAATACGAAATCAATGCGGCCGGGGGAACCGACAAGGCGTCCTACTATTCTTCCGTGGCATACCACAAGAATGACGGTGTTTTCTACGGCGTTGATTTCCAGAGGTTTACAGCCCGCGTAAATGCAGACATGAAACTGACCAGAACCCTCAAGGGCGGAGCGAAGTTCAACCTCAGCTACTCAGACTCCAATTCCGGTCAGATGGGAGACCTGTATTACTCCAATCCTCAGATGGCAATGTTCAGTATTCTCCCGTGGACTCCTTTCCGTAATGAAGACGGCAGCTACAACACTGTCATACAAGAGAACAGCAACACGAACCCTCGGGCAAATGCCGCTTACGACGATAACAACGATAAGGATTACAGGCTTCAGGGCACCATGTTTCTGGAATGGAAACCTATAAGCCAGCTCACGTTCAAGACGAACAACAGCGTGGAGTTTGACTATGTGGATTCCAGACAATACAGGGATCCGAGGACTCATCAGGGAACCGCAACTCTGTTCACATACTGGAACAAGGATATCCGATATACGACATCGAACACAATCACATACGATGACAAGTTCGGAGACCACTCCCTCAGGCTCCTCGCCGGTCAGGAAGCCATGTATGACAAGGTGGACTTGCTGGGAGGCTATTCGCCGAATGTGGATCCGGCCATCCCATACCCTTCGACAGGAGTCGGTGACACCGATCAGGTCGATTTCGGACTTTCCGAAGAATCCCTTCTGTCTTTCTTCGGCGTCGCCGACTACAACTACCTCGGCAAGTATTACTTCCAGGCATCAGTACGCGCCGACGGCAGCTCGCTTTTCGGAGCCAATAACAAATGGGGTGTCTTCTGGTCTGTCAGCGGTTCATGGAACATAAACAGGGAGAAATGGATGGCGTTTTCAAAGGACTGGCTCAGCGCCCTGAAGGTACGCGCATCATACGGCGTGAACGGAAACAATAACATCGCGGCATATCGGGCATACGGCACTTATTCCTCAATAACTTATGCCGGCAAGACCGGAATGGTTCCGGCGAGGCCGGAGAATCCGAATCTTTCCTGGGAAAAGAACAAGACGTGGGACGTGGGAGTCGATTTCGGATTCTTCGATGACAGGCTCACCGGCTCCGCCGATGTCTATTATAGGAAAACGACGGATATGCTCCTTTCAAAACGGGTTCCCTACACGACCGGATTCGACACTAACTTCATGAATGTAGGCGCCATACGCAACAAGGGAATAGAGTTCCAGCTTGAGGGAGTAATCCTCAACGGCAACGACTGGAACTGGACTGCAGGATTCAACATTGCGCTGAACCGCTCAAAGGTGATTGACATTGCCGACTCCGAATACCTCGCGGTTGCGGACGACAGAGCCAACAAGAATGATTCCACCCCGGTGAGAATCGCCAAGGGACGCAGGCTCTACACTTTCTATACGAGAGACTACTATGGAGTCAATCCGTCCAACGGTGAGCCTTTGTGGTATGACAAAGACGGCAAGCTTACATCGGAACTCTCCAAGGCCCGCTACATCTATGCAGGCACTCCGGAACCTAAGGCGACCGGCGGATTCAACACCACGCTTTCTTGGAAAGGCTTGTCCCTTTCGGCCTACTTTGAGTTCGTAGCCGGGAATAAGGTATTTATCGCCGGGCAGGCTGACGTTGATGGTGCGTCAATGAACAGCAACACCACGACGGCTTCGCTGAACTATTGGAAAAAGCCGGGAGACACCGGAGTCCGTCCGAAACCTATTGCGGGACAGCCTAACAGTGCCTATGCCGGTTCAACAAGAAACATTCAAGACGGAAGCTACACGAGAATCAAGGACATCACCCTCTCCTACTCTCTGCCGGAGAAAATCCTGAAACCGGTCAGAATGAAAGGCGTCAGAATATATGTCAGCGCCCTCAATCCATACACATTCCATCATGTCAAGGGAGTGATGGATCCTGAGCTCGGAGTTCTCGGATACACTATGGGAGCGAGCCACACAATGGTCAAATCCTTTGTAGGAGGCGTGGAAGTATCATTCTAAAATGATGTTTGTTATGAAAAGAAGAATTTTGTTATATACTTTGTCTGCCATATCTATCCTTGGCATGACCGGCTGCTCCGACTTCCTTACGCGGGATCCGAAGTTGCAGCAGAGTACCGACATCACATTGTCGTCCTACAGCGGACTCGACAACGCGACATGGGGAGCATACAATTACATTGGAGACGCCGGCTGGTACGGAAACAGCTGGGTTATAGGAGCGGAGATGCGTTCAGGAAACGGCAAGAAGTCGAATTTCAGGGACAGCAACCGCTGCGTGGGACCCTACAACTGGAACTACACCGAGACTTCCACGTCAGGCATGTGGAGCTACTGCTACGCGACTGTCAGCATGGCAAACAATGTCATAGACAATCTTGAGGGCAAGAATGTCGATGGCGTGACCGTACAGGATCTGAACAACCTCAAGGCCGAATGTCTCTTCATCAGGGCCTTCGCCCATTTCTGCAATGTCCTTACTTATGGGCAGCCATACACCTGGTGCGTGAAGAACGCCCCGGAAAGTCTCGGAGTCCCTTATGTGTATCATACGGATCCGGATGGTAAGCCTGCACGGGAAACCGTGGTCTCCAATTATGAGAATATCGTGAAGGATCTGCTTGAGGCAGAAAGCATCATCGCCCCGGATTATGTCCGGTCAGGCATAGCCGATCCGGCGGCCGCTGTGAATATCAGCACGATACAGGCTCTTCTCTCCCGAGTTTATCTCTATATGGGGAAATGGCAGGAATCTGCCGATTACGCGACCAAGGTTATCGAAAGCAAGAAATACAGGCTCTGGACGGTGGATGAATACCCTAATGTCTGGGGTGTGGACAAAGGTACAGGCGAAGTCATATTCGAAGTATATGGCAAACTGACAAACTCCGCCCACGGCAACTGGGACGACATATCATGGCTTACCAGTCCGGAGGGTTCGGGTGACCCGCAGGCAGCGGCTCCTCTCCTTGCCCTCTACGACGACGATGACGTCCGTCTCAAAACCTACAGGACCGACAAGGAAGGAAAGTCCGGAGGAATATTATGGACGGCGAAATATCCGGGCAAAGGGGACAACGATGCTCCTGACTGCAACAATGTAATTATCCTCAGGCTTTCCGAGATGTATCTCAACCGTGCGGAAGCGATAAAGAACGGAGCGACAATCCAGGGAGTCACGGCTCTTGATGACATCAATGCCGTTGCCGTACTTCGCAATGCGGCTCCTTATACATCGGTAGGTCAAACCGACATTGAAATCGAGAGGCGCAAGGAATTCGCGTGGGAGGGGCTTCATCTTTATGACCTTGCACGCTGGAACAAGCCCGTCGAACGGAACGCAGCGGACTATCCGCTCTGCTCGCAGAACCTCAATGTTCCGTTCCCGAGCTACAAGTGGGCTCTTCCTATCTCAAAGTCAGAACTTGACGTTAATAAGAATCTCAAACAGAATCCGCTTAAGTAATTATGAAAAGAGTATTAAAATATATCGGCCTTGCATTCGGCGCTGCACTTGCGATTTCCTCATGCAGCAAGAATCTCGACCCGAAGTTTGACGACAAGGACGCGTTCGTTGCGTTTGAAAGTAGTACTTATGCTGTTGCGGAAGACTATTCCCAGAACGGCGCAGTTTACAGGGTTCCTGTGACACTGGCTTCAGTTGCGGGAATTGAAACCACCGTGAAATATGAGGTGACGGCTCCTAAGTCATGGAAAGAGGAAACCGGAGGAAAAGGCGCCATTGCTGGCACGGACTATGAACTTGTTGACGAGTCAGGAGTCCTTTCTTTCAACGCGGAGAAGCGCACCTGCTACATTGAGTTCAGGACAAAGGTGAACGGGGCATACACGGGAGACCTCGTGTTTGACATTGAAGTCTTTGGAAATGACGATATCGCAGCCGGGTCAGACAACAAATGCACTGTCACAATCACCGACATTGACCACCCTCTCGCCTCCATTCTCGGCACATATACCGCCAGCGGTGAAGATAACTGGGATGGGCAAGTCGAATGGACACTCACGATTCTCAAGGACGAGAAGGACGACCATAAAGTATGGATTAACAACCTTGCTAACAACGTAGGCAACAAGGTTTTCAATACTTATGGAAATGTAAATAACGATCTGGATACGATAAACATTCCATTGGGTCAGACTTTCACACTCGCAAACGGTGCGACAGTCACACTGAAAGGTCTCACCCCGGAAGGCGGACTTACCACGAGCGGGTCTGTTAATGCGAAAATCATCAACACGAACGGACAGGTCACTCTCGACTTCGGAGACTCACTTGGTTTTGCGTATGGCATTACGGCCGGCGGATCGGGGTATTACGCAATTGTTTGGCCGGGCATCCAGGCAGTGAAAAACTAAAAATATGACCAGATTATGAAAAAGATAATATTTAGCATACTTGCAGTGGCGGCTCTGTCCGTCTCCTGCATAAAGTTCGCTGAGGACGGCACGATTGACTTCAAGGAGGCAGCATCTCCTGAAGTCACGGCCAAGACCCTTGCGGACGATCAGATTGAAGTGAGCGTCACTGCAAAGGAAGGAACGTCATTCTTCTCCTACATCGTGGCGAAAGGCGCGGCGGTTCAGACGGACGCCGAGACCCTGCTGAAAGGCAAGAGCAGCCTCGTCGCCCTGAAATACAAGATTGCCGACAAGGATGGCGAAACTATTGAAAAGACAGCCGCTGAAGTGCTTGACTACACGAAGGTTCAGGATGTGAAACTGACCATCGGAGGATTGGCGTCAAACACTGCCTACACGGTCTATGCCGTCGCGTCAAACGCACAGGGAGTTGTGAGCAAGGTCGCTGTGGCTACAATTACGACGACTGACGGGACAGCTCCGAAGCTGCTCCTTGACAAGGTGAAGCCTCAGGAAGAGGACAGCGTCCTTTTTGTAGCGCTTCAGTTCGATGACCCGATTGCACTCTCCGGTAAGGGTGGTGTCACGGCTCATTTCTATGCAGCCTACACGACTCCGGACGCAGAGGGAAACCTTGTAGCGCAGAAGACCGTGGAACTCACTCAAGAAAACGAGTGTTTGGAAGCCGAAGGGGATGTCCTTTATGTGACTATCCCGAAGACAGAATACACTCCGGGGGCAATCGTAACGTTCACCTATCCGGCCGGCATTGTTACCAACGCTCTCGGCGCGGGATGCGCCGCATTCGAGGACGCTGATGTCAGTGCCGAGCGCAAGACCAAAGGAATCGCGGCCACGTACAAGACCGTTTCCTTCAAGATTTCCGTGAATGAGGACGGTGACAAGGAGGACGACGGCAATGCTCCGGCTGAGAGCGAGGGCGGCGAAGAGGAGGAAAACGGCCCCATCGTCTTCACGGACTGGGAAAAACTCGTGATGCTCAGCTATTCGCAGAGCGCATATCCTCTTGAGGGAACGGACGAAGGTGCGGAAGTGACAATTTCAGTAGTCGATGCAAACGACAGAACCGTTACCTACAAGGCTCAGACCTTCAAGGCCATTGACACCAAGAAAATCGGCGTCATCCTCAACGAAGATCCGGGATACGGAGTGTATGTTTCATACAAGATTGCTGCAGGCTCGTTCCTCGACATCTACGGCAACACTAACGAAGAGTTCTCAGTTGAAAAAGGCTACTACTGCTCCTACGGCTACAAGGTTGCGGACATACTCGGAACCTACACCGTTTCCGGCCTTTCTCCGTTCGAAGAAGATGTACCAGTTTCCTATCCGCTCGAAATCAAGGCTTCAGATAACGAAGAATATGGCAATGTCATGATTACAAATGTCCTTGGCTTCACGGAAGGCGCGGCGCTTTACTGCGAATTTGACGGAGATGCGGGAACTCTGCTTATTTATGAGGGAGACATTTTTATCGGAGACACGACCGCCGGCTACTGCACCTTCTTCAATAAAGCGGGAGACAAGACCTGCATATTTGAACCGGGGAAAATCACATTACCGGGAATATTCACAATAGCGACGGTTGCAGGCGGCAAGATGACCGGTTTCGCGACCGATAAAAATGGCAACGTAGGTGTATATAACGGTGTCGCGACCAAACAATAAGCCCATCCCACACATCACATTTATAATTCAGGAGACCATTCCGGAGCAATTCCGGGATGTCTCCTTTTAACAATTAAGGACATATATGAGAAAGACATTACTCATGTCGGCAATATGCCTGACGATTTCGGCACTCTCCGCGGCACAGTCGCCCACGACGACATATCCCTACCTCTATCCCACCTTCACCGAAGGTAAAGTCATCATGTCCGGAGGAAAGGAAGAGAAACGCAAGATGAACATCCACCTTCGCAGGGACAATCTGCACTACATCGACAACGGAGTCATCCGGTCGGCGTTCCTCACTGATGTCGTGGCCATCGAAATCGGAAACGATGTATTCATTCCCGTCGAGGGAAGGATGTTGAAGGTCATTGCGAAGAATGAGAACGGATGCGTAGCAGCGGAAATTCTCGGAGACTTCGAGGCTTCAATGGAGTCCGGCGGCGCCTACGGGACGTCTTCGACATCATCCGCAACTATGAAGCTCACCTCAGTCCAGACCGACAGTCAGGTAAATCAGAACTACATGAACATCCTGAACGAGAAGTCAAAGGGAGTAGAACTCCGCACCGAGACGAAACTCTGGCTCGTGGGACCTGAGTTCAGGGTTCGCGCCGCAAAAAAGGATGTCGCCGCGCTTCTCAAGGGAGAGAAGGCCGATGGATGGAAGGCATTTCTGAAGCAGAACAAGATTAAGTGGAAAGAGCCGAAGAGCCTTCTGGAGGTGATTGACTATATGAGCGTGAAATGATTGAAAACTTTTTGAACTGAAGGAAAAATGAAAGAATGTTTCCGTTTGATTTGCCTTGCTGCTGCCGTCTGTTCGTTATGGGCGTGCAGCATCAGGGAAGATGACATTTTCGACAACGACAGCGGAGCCCGGCCTTCCGGAGAGATCTTCGGAGAAGGGCTTGAGGAAGACGCGCTGCTGCACGAGATGAACATTTTTGTGGAATCTGAGACGGCCGAGGCGCTTGAGAAAGCGACAGGTGAGAACGGTTTCGTGAAGATGTCCGAGGTGCCGTCGCTTGCCGCGCAGGGAGTGGTGAAGATGAGGCGGCTGTTCCCAGATGCCGGAGAGTTCGAGGAAAGGACCAGGGAAGCAGGCCTGCACAGGTGGTATGTGCTCGCCTATGACGAGAATAGGCCGATGACCAGGGCAGCGGAAGGACTTGACTTGCCGGGAGTTGTAGAAATAGAATACTGTCCGAGAATAGAGATTGTCGGGAATCCTGAAATTGTGGAATATGTGTCCGAAAAGCCAGTTTCCGGGAAATATGCATCTGCGGCGACAAAGGCCGGAGGAAACGAGCCGTTCGACGACCCCATGCTCTCACAGCAGTGGCACTACTACAACAACGGCTCCGCATCCTCGTCCGTAAGCGGCTGTGACATAAATATCTATCCGGTATGGAGGAACTATCGGACCTACGCGAAATATAAAGGAGATGTCATCGTTGCCGTGGTTGACGGCGGAATAGACTACACGCATGAAGACCTGAAGGACAATATGTGGAAGAACCCGGAAAAGACCGGAAACAATGTCTATGGATATAACTTCGTCTCAAACTCATACGTCATCCACGCGGAAGACCACGGCACTCATGTCGCGGGGACAATCGCCGCCGTCAACAACAACGGAAAGGGAGTTTGCGGAGTGGCCGGCGGGGACCGCAGAACAGGAATCAGTAGCGCAAAGCTCATGTCATGTCAGATTTTCGACGGAGACAACCAGGGATCCGGAGCGGAGGCTATAAAATGGGGCGCTGACCACGGCGCGGTGATTGCCCAGAACAGTTGGGGCTACACCAATCTCACCACTACTCCGTCATCGCTCAGGGATGCGGTTGACTATTTCATCAACAACGCCGGACTTGACAAGAACGGGAGCCAGACAGGGCCGATGCGTGGCGGAATCGTGATTTTTGCCGCCGGCAACGACAACCTGACATATTCCGGCAACGACTACGACAAGATTCTCAACGTCAGTTCGGTTGGAGCGGACTACAAGCGTGCCTACTACACGAACTACGGCTCATGGTGCGACGTTTCCGCTCCGGGAGGAGACGCTAAGAAAGGGAATATGGTGCTCAGTACACTTCCAGGCAACAAGTACGGCAAGATGCAAGGGACTTCCATGGCCTGCCCTCACGTCTCCGGTGTCGCCGCACTGACGCTCGCCCGCTACGGCGGCAGCGGCTACACCTGCGACGCGCTACGCAGGCGCATCGAGGACAACCTGACCGACATATCCTCGCAGAATCCGGGCTACTATCTCGGCAAGGGACTCGTCAACGCCTACAAGGCCATTGCCGGCAGCGGAGGAAAGGCTCCGTCAGTGCCGACCGAACTTGAAGCGAGCGCGGAATCGAACAACATCAGCTTCAGCGTGACCATTCCGTCCGACGCCGACGACGGAAAGCCGACAAGCATCTACATCTACTATTCCAAGACCGATTTTACCTCTACCAAGGGTGCCATGTTCGGAGTATTCTATGTCGAGGACATCCCTGTAGGAGGTACGCTCAGAGGAGTGATTTCAGGGACGGAATTTGAAACGGAGTACTACGTGGCGGCTCAGGCCTGCGACCTTGCCGGCAACAAGTCCGCGCTCACCAAGCGCGTAAGAGTCACCACCGGAGGCAATCATGCACCGCAGCTGAACGCCAAGTCAGCGACCGAGTTCATGCTCAAACCTCACGAGAGCGCGGCGGCGGAGTTCGACATCGTTGAGCCTGACGGGCATTTCTACAGCATAGACTTCGAACCAGGTTCCGAAGCGGCCGTCCTCGACACGCTCGTGAGGGAGTCTCCGAAAATAAGGATAAACGCCGCGTCATCCCCCACGGGGAAATATGCCGCAAGGCTCATCATAACCGACTATTACGGTCTTTCCGCCTCAGCGACGGTAAAATACGAGATTCTCGAAAACCATAAGCCCGAAATCGTCGGCACGCTCGAAAACATGGTCTTCAGTTCCAAAGGTTCAGGCACGACGCAGATTGACGCCTCGGCCTATTTCACCGATGCAGACGGTGAGGAACTGAAATACAGCTTCAGCTTCTCCAACCCTAATGTCGTGAACATGACCTATGGGAGGGGAAAGTTTCTCATAACCCCGATGACCCACGGCATTTCAGAGATAACCGTAACTGGGACCGATGTCCGCGGAGAGTCCGTCTCCCAGTCTTTCAAGATTCTTGTCGCCGACGAATCGAAAGCGGTGGTCTGCTATCCTAATCCGGTTAGGAACAATATGTATATCAAGACAAACGCCGCGTATGAGTCCGTTTCTGTAAAGATTGTCTCTTCCATAGGTTATGTTTTCCTCGAAAAGGTGCTGGGAACATCCGACCCGTTTGAGCCGTCAGAAATAGATATGTCAGCGGCCGCAGCCGGGAGTTATACCGTCGTCGTTACACTGGACGGAGTGGTGTATAAAACGAATATTGTGAAAATATGAAAATGAAAAGAATTATATTTCTGAATATATTTTTGGCTTTCGCTGCCGTATCGGTGTCCGCCCAGTCGTTCCCGTCGCTGCTTGTCGGCTCCGATGCCGCAGGATTCTCTCTGGGTTCGGCGACGGTCGCCGGACATGCGGGGGCATATTCACTTGAGAATAATGTTGCCGGTATGTCGTTTATGAATGGGCGTATGGCCGCTGCCGCATCGTTCGTACTTTGGCAGCCATCATACGGCAACGACAAAGTCATAGGCGCAAGCGCAGCCGTCAAAGCGACAAAAAGGCTCGCTTTCGGGGCGGCATTCAAGTATTTCGCCCAGCCGTCATACGAGATTACGACGGACAGCGGCACGGCATCCCGCGACGGTTCGTTCCGACCGACAGAGTTTAACGTCACGGTCGGAGGCTCCTTCGCTGTGACAAGTTACCTTTCCGTAGGGCTGGCGGCAAGAATGTTGCACTCCTCTTTGGCTATGAATGTGTCCACCAATGTGTTCGGAGCAGACCTTGGAATATATTTCAAGATGAAGGGGCTCAGCGCAGGCTTGTCAGTAAACAACCTCGGAACGAAAGCCAAATTCGGGAACAATAGCTACGTCCAGCCGATGATGGCGAAACTCGGAGTCGGCTATACCCGCGCATTCGATAAGCACGCCCTCTCGGCGACGGCCGAAGCCGACATTCTCTTTGCCGGAGCGGTCATGGCTGGAGCCGGAATCGAATACTCTTTCCGCGACCTCCTTTTCGTGCGCGGGGGCTATCACTACGGTGCTCCGCACAAGGCAGTAGTCCCATCATACGGCTCGGCAGGCCTTGGGGTGAAAATCTTCGGAATCAGCCTTGACGCCGCCTATCTGTTCGCGTCGCAGGTCTTGAAAAACAGTTTCGCACTGTCCGTCGGCTACGCCTTTTGAGTCGGGTGCCGGACCACGAATAAATCCGCATTTTCTGTTATAGCAGGGTTAAAATCGAGCAACATTCATTGCTGTCGATAGAAAAGAAAGAATACTGTGTGCAAATTTGAGAAATAATCTCAGATTTACACATTAATCGAGTTTTTGTTATTACCTTTGTACTTGAAATATTATTCTATATAAAGACTTTAAGGTTTAATTAGGGACTGTCGGGAAATGTTAAAACCTTCCTAATAAATTGATTGATAATGTGA